>Ga0210059_1007332_pt1 | contig 17543 bp, 8 predicted proteins | sample Ectturendosymbi2_FD_188042 | JGI IMG/M metagenome (GOLD analysis project Ga0210059, IMG submission 188042) | Ecteinascidia turbinata endosymbiont from Florida, USA - Sample 2 (SPAdes) (version 2) | ecosystem: Host-associated > Tunicates > Ascidians > Unclassified | place: Key West, Florida...
ACAAATAATGATCATAAAAGTCACTTATTATTGTCCATTGTCTTTTTCACTTATATTCAGGAGTGTTGTATCCATGTTTTCTTCACAGACGTTTGTTCAAAACATGTTAGGTTCAACATGAACCCTATGAACCCTAACATCACGTAACACTCAATGAGAAGTTCGCGTGATAACTTCTCCACTGTTGAGCAACGTACGTCACAGAGCAATGATGACGCCAGCAAGTCCTCAAGCCCTCTGCGTACCAAGGCTGTGGAGCCGGTACTCAAATTTCAGGCTCCGGCTCCAACATCTAGAAGCTTTTGGCTCCGGTGTCAAGCGAAATTTCTGATCTTTGCGAAATTTCTGACCTGTTATTGTTTGTCGGTTATTTTGCTTCTCAGAAAAAAGAAACAAAGTTTGGCAATTACTTTTTTGATGTGTGTTGTGTAAATTAAAACATTTTGGTTAGATGTCAGGTACCCACAACAAGCTATAGTGCGGTAATACTTGACACACTGAAAATTTTTGGTCTTAGTCTTTGACCTCAATTATTTTTCTTTTTCTCACCCCAACCCAAACGCTAACCCGACACACTTACCTAAACACGAATCCCTAAGCTCTGATCATTAGTTTTCTCAGTGTATTTGATATGCAGAGTATTACTCTGTTCATGCGTACATGGCGTGAAGTCAGAAATTTCGCTTGACACCGGTTCCGGCTCCAGAACAATTTGGTCCATAAAATCAGAAAAAAAACATTGCATTATTTGTATAACTCGCTTGTCCCACAAACTATCTCTATGAATCCGGAACCCAAATTTCAGGTTTCGGCTCCACCATCTAAAAGTTTTTGGCTCCGGCTCCAGCTATTCAAAATTGCTTCGGCTCCGGGATCCAGCTCCACAGCCCTGCTGTGTACTAGGCTCATTCATATTAGCCCGAGTTACTGGACAATTTATCGTTCGTTTGAAATCATTTTCGAAAGGGAATTGTCCATTGGCTTGGAATTCAAATCCAATGTTCTCTCCACATCCATTGCTTCAAAAACATTCAGTCCGATATGAATTATGTTTCAAAAATATTTAATTGCATAGGACAGCTCGGGCTCTAATGGTTGAGGCGCCCTCTACAAACGATATTGGTTTATTCAGGTCACCTACAAAATGCTGCAACATTTCTGAAAAGTAGGTTTATAGTTATGGGGAAATCTGCAATTACTTCATATATTTGATTAGTGTTAACAGACAAAATGCTTTTTAACCTTCTCCGGGATATTCAAAACCTGCTGTAATAAGCGGTTTTTGCTCTAACTGGTTTTCACTGCAACCACTTTCCGAGTGTAAAGCATAGAATGATGGGCAGGTGTTATACTGGTGTTTTGTTTTTTGGTTTTAACAGTCGAATTTGGTCTATCTTTTTCCGTAAATAAGATAAACATCAAGAGTCAAAATCCAAGAGACATAGGACGAAAATATTAAGTAGCAGTCAAAAGAGAGCTAATTAAAACCAGGGCAAAATAGGCCAAAGCAGAAAAAGAGAAAGTTGCGTTGGGCACGTATTTTACTAGAACTACCTCAGAAAATGCGCAAAGATTTTAACTCTGAGTAAACACTCGCATCAAACCCAATACCTCCTCTCTGGAGGTATTGACTGCAGAACCGTAGCCAGAAAGTCTTCAATAGGGGGATTTTACGTTTGTGCGGGGGGGCTCGACTTCTGAAAATTTGATAAAAACTGCACTGATTTAAGGTGCTTGACATTTCAAATTTGGGGGCTAAATCCACCAAAGCCCCTGCGGCGACGGGACAGATTTAGTGTAGTAACTCATGGATTTATTGGGTGTTACGGCGTTGTCCGTTGAAGTCTTTGCTGGAGAAGTGAAATTGGGGAACATGCTCCTGACCTCCCTCTTCGCTCTTTCATGTCATTTCCATGACTATGACTTGATGTCCCCCTCAAACATTTTTGCACACCCTATTGAGTGGGGCCCCGCAAAAGTGTTTCCAATTGGGCCCCGCACTTGCTAAGGCCGGCCCTGTCTGCATGAAACAGTGCAGGTAACACTAAGCTACGATTTGATTGATTTATTGTTTCATACGACTCAGCTTATAAGCAGAAGCAGTGCAAAAAACATCGTGTAAAGAAGTTACCAACTGTTGGCAGTCCTGTAACCAGGATTTAAGGCTTGGGGAGGAAAATAAATTTTTAGAGAGCAAGATGTTTTCTTTTATTATATGTTTAATAAAATTATTTCTAGGCGCAACAAAATTAGGGATCACAAAAAATTTTTGGAGACACTGCTCCCAAATGCTCCTCGTGATTGTGGGCCTGATTGTTGGTGGAAATTAGAATAAATAAAAACACAATGGCAAAAGATCTGACCAACGCAAACAAAGATTGTCACTTTGTCACACACAGGATAGGTCAAAGACCTTGGAGATCATCTAGTCAACCAACCCTATTTGAAACTTACTGACAAGTGTTAGAAAATAATATTTGAAGTGTTATAAAAGTGTTAGAAAATCTGAAAAACAAACGAACAAACAGAACACGGCGAAGAGGAAAAATTACACATAAGAAGAGCATGCCCTAATCTCATTAAGGAAATTCAGTGCGGTCCAAAAATTAGTATACACGGGAAAATCTAAAAAATAATTGAAGTAAAAAAATCTGTGAAGTGTAATTTTATCCGCAACGATTGGACATGAACAAGAAAGAAAAACAAATAAAGAAATAAAGATACATAAAACACAACAACTTGCATTATTCAAATTGATAAAACCAGTAAATAGAGCGTTGTTTCTCACAGAGTGAAATGTTAGACAAACAAATCAGTATTTGTCTTTTTCATTTTATAGGTGTTTCCTGAATTGCCTTTTGAAGATAACTGCAGGCTCGTAGCGATGGGGGGCGTTCGGGAACAGTACCCCCAATTTTCTTGTGACCCCAAATTTATTTGTGCCCAAAATTTTTTTAACAAACCTATAATAAAAACAAACACCTTTCTCCTCTAAAAACGTATTTTGATCCCACAAACCTTAAAACCTAGTTACGGGCCTGGGTAAAGGTAGCAGAAGACTTAATGGAGTCTGGTATTGAAGAACACATTTTTGGACCAACAAATCTCAGGGAACGTTTCCCTGAAGTTGAGTTAACTCTATGTCAGTGGTTCTTAACCTTTTCTCTGTTACGCCTCCCTTAAGTATATTTTCTCCTCCCCCGTTTGACTTCAAATAAGTAAATTGAACGGAACACTTTCCCGTTCAAAAGCTTTCATGTTGTAGAGTGCGTACGGCTCGCGGCCCCTGGAAACTTATTGACGCCCCTTGGGAAAGCGTTTTCCTCCGGTTAAGAACCACTGCTCTGGTACTATAAAAATAAGTTGTTAAAAATGGGTAGTCATGTGAAGTGAGATTGAATAGAGCTGATTGAAATAAAATAGTTATCAAAATGGTTTGGAAGCATTTTGTCGTAATAGAAGTGCATAATTCACCTATCTGAGAATGTATAAAGTTTGTGAAGGAATGAGATATTTAGGTGCTAAAAAATTGTTGCGAGGAGTTACGGTGAGTTGGTCTTATTGGTTTTACAGCTTTATCTTGTACGTTCATGAGAGGCTGATGATTACGTTTGAAGCACGTCCAACTTGAGCATCTGGTTTGCGCCCTTGATTAAACCAACACTCCTGAACCTTTTGTTGTAGGAAGGTTTACATTTGAGAACTGATTTTGCCGGGCTTTTCATGATATACAAGTGAATAAAATTTTGCATTGCGCCAATTCCGCTTTGCTATTACTGTAGTTTCAAAACCTTTGGCGTTTCACAAACTAGGTGCCGCGTACATGCATTTTTTTAAAAAGGAAGATTTTCTGCCAGAGCTAATGGTTAGGAATAAAACTCCACTTGACAGTATTCAATGCGCAGCAAGCTAGGTAATCATACTTCGCATCATCGATTTTGTGTGCAGAGGTTCGTCAAATTTTGTGGGGTAGAAGGACAAAGAACGATCCTTGAGCGGTGGTAAGCATTTTGTTTTGCCACTACTTTATACTGCGCATGCGTCCGGCAGACAAAACCAATTAACTTTTCGCACACTTTTTGGTTGTTTTCCGTAACATTTGAGTGGCGGTAATTGCCGGTCGAAGCCTGAATTGTGCTTCTTTTCGTTGATGTTGATGTGAACGCTTCTGCCAGAATGAGCGTCACAACGGTTCAATCGGTGGTCGTGGAAAGAACATCCAATCTTTTTATGAAGAGACGGACATAACACCTGAGTGCTGATGAGCTATCCGCCAACTAGCATAGCTTTCCTAATGTTTTCGCCAGTATCAACTTTCTACAATGCAACCACGAAGCAGTAGCGATTAAGTAAAACTGGCATACATGATGTGTGCACAAACACAAGCTTTTGTTTTTAAAAATTATATGAACTTTTTTTTAAACACGTTTTACTTTCTCTTTCCAAAATTAACTAACATGTACTGCGCTATGACTTCCCATTTTTGTGTTGTTGTGTTATTCGATTACCCTTGTGATATGGACCAGCATGAGTCTGACGCAAAATAAAATTATTACAAAAGATCTTTTTTCAATAGCTTTCTCCGCTTAAACACTTCTCGGTGAGATGGTGAAACTAAAACATTCCCCAAAACCACAGGTACAAGTTACTAATATTTTGAAAAGCTGGAAAAGCTGTAGAAAACCGTGACCTGAACTGCGCACGGTCGATTGCTTACAATACCACTGGCAATCGCTTGTACAAATCGCTCTGTGTAATGTTCCTTTGGGTTACGCTGTTGTTTGAAAGCTTGACGAGAGATTGTGAGTCTTTTTGAAAGAGCGTTAATTGATGTGCAATTGGTTGTGCTTACGTAGCAATTCAAAACTTTGGTTTGCTGCACAGTATTGAAAAAGTAATAAAATAGCTCCGTAGCCACGATGTGCATTCGGAAGCACTTACCCCAACCTTGGTATACCCCCAAAATTGTTTGACATTTCTAGCGACAAATGCGCAACATGAGTTTATTCACTGTGTCGTAGAATTCTATACTCCACCTACTGGATTCTTCACCCCGTAATCCAAAATCCTTGCTCCCATTAGAGCGACGTCTTGATTACACTGTAAATCTCAAACGCATTCAGCGACATATGCAGTAATTCGGGTAGAAGTTGCGGAGCAGTTGCTGCCTACGCAGCATAAGAGACAGGGATTATTTCCTCTTCTAAGTAGAAAACGTCGCCTGAGTTTAAAAATTGCTGAAATGCTTGGAATTCGATTTCAATGATAAAACTTTTCCCCTTACAAAAAGTCTTATTCCCCTCAAGTTTCAACCTTGTCTAAGGGACTGCGATCACAGCTAACCACGTATCCGTGCGCTAACGCTGTTTTGACACGAAGGGCGGAGGTTGTTTGCTCTGAAAACATTTTCCCTACCCAGACTTGTGAAGGTGATTTTAATTTTGTGCAAAGTGCATCTCTATTGATTGAAATAGTACGGAATGCTTGTGCCTTTTGACCGAAAAGATAGATAATGACTTGAACAAAGCTCACCATTTTCTCTTCCCTATTTTTTTCATCCGCGAAAACACATAACCCTTCCCTGAAAATTCAAAAACTAACTGCCCTGATTCGCGTCATTTTCACAAATTTTCAGCACTATGAGTTTACCTCCCTCCCACATTTGTTTTGTTAGAAACAAAGGAAATTATTTTATTTTATGCAAGAATTTTACTAGTACAAGCAAACCTTGAAAATCAAGCTAGAAAAATATTGCACACAGCAAATGGTTAAATCACAGTAGCTTTTCGAATGACTGTGTGTACCGGCAGCTTTCAGAAAATCCTCGAATTTTTCACTGTGGTCCAGTTCCCATGTTCTTTCAAAAGTGGCAGCGGCAGCCATATTATCAATGCGTGGTCAGAAGCAGCACAGACACCTTTCAACAATGTATTTGCCGCAAGGAAGCAAAAAAAACAAGAAACGTTATATGAAAGACTTTACCGTCAAGTGCTGATAAACAACGCTTTTTTAGCAAAATAAAAAGGTTGCATTCACTTTACAGTTAAACGCTTTCTATCACAATCGTTTGTTATTTGTTACGGTACCGGGTGTACCGGATGCTTCGTTCGTTCAAGGTGGTTAAACGATTTCCACTTATGGCTAGAAAAAACTGTTCGAAGTATTATGTTGTTATTTCCTGTATTTTGCAGTAATTAGTGCATACTGATCCTACCATCTTCTAACACATTTCAGCAGACAGAATTCATAACCTTTACAATCATCTGCACTTGGTTTTTCCGCTTAATGCTGTTATTTCTTTGGAATGTTTTAGCCATATTTTCTCTTTCATAATGGGCTTAATAAACATAAAAATTTATTTTAGCAGAACTTTAACAAAAAGGACAAGCATTTGGCTGTGTCAACTAAAAATGTAACCAAACCTGATTGATTGTGCTCGTCAAAACTTTCACGTAACATTTCCTTGGAGATCAATATCTCACTAGTTATACCTGCGACTCTTACTGCTCGCACAGGTTCAGTTGTATGACGTTTGGTTACTTGGTACCCCAAATAAAGAAGCACGTCAATTATAGGCCGGTAATTTTAGGTCTTTTCTCCTTTTTTTCGCTGTTCATCATGAGAACTAAACCTAACTCTTTTTTAGTTTGTTCTCTGTAGCTTCCTGGGTCACAAACATCTGGTCTTAAATGACACTTTGTGAAACAACAGTTGTCATTTGGTGAATCGTAATTATTAACACTGAGCAAAATATGCTATTAAATCCAAATTTTGAGTCATTTAGCAAATCCGAGTTACGTCATTTCAAGGTCAATAGCCAACCACATTATTATTTGTAACTTTTATTTATTTTTGTAACTGCCAATTCAATTGTACAGATGCAGATATTTTTATGTGCATTTTTTATTTTTACTTCGGAGTGGTCAATTAAACCACAACACGACAGCATCCAATAACCCACCTCCAGTTTGCTGAAGAAGGTGGTTAGTTTGAGCCACCTTTTGGTTGCTGAAAGTATTTTGTTTGAAAAGATCAGCAGCTCTTTTGTGGAACGTCCTTTTCTCTTAAATGGAGTTAGCAAGCTAATAATCAATCTTAACCGTTAGAAAATACTCGGCTCTGAAATCTTCACTTACAAACAGTTGAAACACCCCAGTGTACCAGACCCGATGAAATAGAAAACCGTTGTCAAGCTTACAAATTCTCGTCATGCCATTCAAATCAAATCACACAATCTCTTGAGTTTCACATGTGTATTTTTTCCATAAACAGTGTGAGCAAAGCTGGTATTGCACCACAGCAGTGCAACTGCCTAAATAGAATCAGCAACAGAATTTGCTGCACGAACAAATTATCGTGTGCACAAGCAACACATGTATATACCCCCGAAGAAAGAAACTCAAGTGTTCGTGTTACTTTTGCATGGTATTGGCAACAACCTCATCGCTCACTTCAGGTTGAAAACTCAAATTCCACATTACAACAGCCAAATGTATGAACTGAGACCAGGTTGTGCGTTAAAACGTGCCACTCAGAAGTGAAGCTATAGTATCAGACTGAACATTAACACATCAGCAACGCGTCGTTAGCTGCAGCATGTTCAATTGCTTCTAACGTGATTTGTATAACCATGCCCGATTCCCCATTCTTTTCTCAAAAACAAGTCATCATGCATTTGAATACAAGAGCAATTTCCAAGTTTTAAATGCATTTTGGATTTTGTTCAATCTTGTAAAACTTACGAACAGTGAGAACAGTTCAGTGTGGTCTTTGCTCGTAATGACGTAAGAAGTCAAAAGCACAATAGAGGTAGAAAATAACTGACTTTTTAACATGACATAAATAGGAAACGTTTCTTAATAACTAACTCCAAGTAAGTGGTAATCCTAAAGCAGGTATTACTATGACTGTAAATTTCAAAGGCGAATGGTTACAGAAACACATATGGTTGGCTTGCTGATTTGGAAAACCGAGTCAACCTTAAAACTTATAAGCCGAATTTCTTCGCAAGACCAAATGTTCCAGAATCAACCATTTCCAGGGTCATCCTGATCGCCAAATAGTATGCCATGTGACGCAATGCTGCCTTGTTCGGAAGTTCAAAACAAGTTATCGAGTCAGATTTGAACATGGGAAGACCGAAAGAGAAGCAACTGTATCAGGCAAGAAGACAGCATGAGTAGATAAATCGAACGATTAAAACAAACACGTCGTTCCCGAAATAATAAAAACTGAATTCACATGTATGGTAAAAAAAACAACAGGGACAAGTTGTGGATTGGAAATATCACTTTTAGGCTTTGACATGGAAGTGATTATTTACAAGGTTTAGAAGCAAGCGTTAACTTTGCGTTTAACGATTGTCAGATTTTCTTTGTGTGGTGACAAATCAATAAATCTCAAAATAAAAAAGTCCTAACCAATTTCGGCAATAATTTTCTCATTCCTGCCATTCCATCTCACAATTTAATTCACCAAAATATGCTCCAAGTTCTTTACTAATGGTAGCGTTGAAATTCTCGCTTCCTGTTTTTGCACACTGTTTTTGTAAAGCGGCTAGTCAACAGCAATTGGCATTTGATGGGGCATTCGAAAAATATTGTGCAAATGTACATCAAGTTTAAAGGCCGAAGTTTTAAAAGCTGGAAAATTTTGTAAAACATAAATATTTAGACATTCTCCAGAAAGAACCATTTCAAGACGCCAAACTTTCTGTAAGATTTTCTTAAAGTTAATCCACTTTTTCCCGACTAACATAATAGGTCAGCACCATTTTCCTGGCTGCTCTAAGTCTGTCTTCTCTTTTCTTCAAATTTAGTAAGCACTGCTCTGATTTGCGCGTGATATACTGTACCGTAAAAAGCAAAACTTGGGTGCTATTACTGACGAGGGAGCTACTTTGGGGGCACAGTGATCACTTGAGAATTAAGGAGCACCAAATGTATGCCTGGATCCGCCACTTATTTTGGAAAAGTGGGCGATTCGGGATTGCAGGTGGCTCTGGCCGCGGAAGTTGCAAGCTTTGCCCTCCTCCATATTAGTCCCATTTTTAACGTGTGGTCTCATTTTGCTTTCGTATCTACACCACAATTGATGAGCGACTTCTGTGACTCTTGAATGTTTCTAAATGGCCTACCTTATCAATCAAGTTGGAACAAGCTCCTTGAAATAGACTTATGAGCTCGAGAAATGATAGCGATTTAACCAAACGCCTTGACGCAGTTGGACAGATTTGAGCCAGCAGCAGTGGGCAATTGTTTTAGGGTTGCTGAAGAACAAACTACTGTATACCTCTTGTTAAGTCAAAAGCAGTTTCAATGCATAAAAAAGCAGGAAACAAATACATTTTTAATAAATCTACATCGATTAAACTAAAACGCAGAAGATTGGACGTGAACGACTGAAATCAGGAGGTTTAGCTTGCTGGCAAAACAACGTCCACAAGGGCTGATTCCTTGCTGTGATAGGACTCCTCGCGAGTTGAACCGATATATTTAACACTAAAAGTCAACGTTCTCAAAACGTGTTGATCTCTTCCTTTCAAAACACTTGAATTGATCGTACCTTTCCTTTTATGTGAACTGTATGTTTATAGAAAACCATCTCAGAAAAGAGCAAACACGGCATCAAATGCTCCGTGTATCACTTTTCGCTTTTCGCAGAAAAGGTAAAAAATTCTGTGCAAACATTTTTGTCCTTTTTCCGCAGTCACAGATCTCAGTGAAAACAATGGTTCCATTTATCGTTTTTGCCAGTACTCAGTCGAAGATGGGCCAGGCCTTGCTTGTAAAACATCCTCACTCTGTCGGGTATACCCCTGCCGTGACAAAATAGCCTGGATGAAGCACTTATTCGAGAGATTTTAAAATTGTTCTTGATTCGCAAAATTCCCGTCACAAACACATCGTCCAAGTAAATCTGTAAAAAATTAAAACAGTAGGTTTGGCCACATTCATTTACGCTTGATCCTCAGCGCACGATTTTGTATTATAAGTAACAAAATTTTTGGCTAATTTTGTTGTCAAGTGTAGAAACGAAGTACCAAAATTCTTTTTTATTGCTTATCTCAGACTCTACATATCTGCGCGTGGTAGAAGCAGTGTAGATAACAAGAAATACGAATAATATTTACACCCCAAGCAGTAGAGATGGTGGTATGAGTACATGCTGTACAGGTTACGCACGCAATACCAAGATGTAACAAACGCTGTAAACTGTTTGTACCTACAATGTTGAAAGGAGCCGTTTTTCGGCAAAGAATCAGTCAAGTTTAACAAAGCGTATAATTCGCCTTCTAGTGGGTAACCATCCTGAACTCTGTGAAGTGCATGAAACAGACTGAGGTCATTTGCGCATTTCTTTTAGTATCGATGCAATAAGAGATTGCAAGCAAGTTTTCTCCAGCACTACAACGTAGTGAGCAAACAAATCCTAACGTTATTTACAGTGGACTTTTTAATGAACTCAGTTTACGGCGCACAATACGTTTTTATTTCTACACAGAGGCGCAACGAGGGGGAAAAGGGGGCGCGATTCCCCGGGTGCCGAATAATTATGGGGGCGCCGAATTACTGTGGGGGGGGTCGCCGAAAAGTCCTAACAATGTCTGAAGTACTTTCTTCAACAGCAGATTTGCTTCCGAAAGACCTCAGGTTCGAACATGGGTGCGCCAAACTTGCTTCTTGCCCCGGGCGCCATCTAACCTTGTTACGCCCCTGTTTCTATATACACGATTTTCAAAACAGGAAGAGGATATACTTCTAATTCCGATCTTCTCCCAAAGAAATGGCACAGCACAAAACCATTCCTTCATGCGTTTTACTAACAGCAGGTTTGAACCGATTAATTTTTCAAAAACATCACAAACACACAAAAGTCGCAATGTCGCATAGTCTAAGTTTGAGTTTGCTTTGCTTCCAGGTATACTGCATGTTTTCACAATTTATAGCCTCTTCTAAACTGTAACCGGAAAAGCATCAAGAGTAATGACGTATACATTAAGTTTAATGCTTTTTACTTCTGCGCCAGAACTGCGCTTTTACTAAACGCTGCACTTGAGTTTGCTTTATCAAAAAATAGTTATCGTTAATTTTAATGTGTCTTCTCTGTTGTGTTCAGAAAAAAATTGTACAGCAGCGATCTAACAGAAAAGCAAAGTGCACAAAAAATGTTTGCCAATACGTTTTTTCGAATGTTTGAGTTTGATGCGCGGGCAGTGAGCACTGCACTCACGAAGTTTTTATTCACCGTTGTCATCACTTACATGCCGTGTTACCAGCGACTTTTCGTACAACTTCTTTATGACGTCAGTTGAAGCCACCCAGCATCCACCGAAACAGAAATCAGGCCAAGACTTGTTCGCATAAAGCGACTTGGGAACAGCGTACTTCCCAACGCGTTCTACTGGAGCGTTTTTCACAGGGCTACATAGTAGCAGCTTGTGTCTGGGTATATCTGCAAATGCAAAGGAGTAGTCTGCAACAAAGGCGAATAGCACTGTGTGGTGAAGGAATTACAAAGCTAGGTATTCTGATGCACTCCATTCTTCCATGGCCTTGTGTTTCGTTATCAGAGAGTTGGAATGTTTTTTAACACAGCGAGTAAGAAACAGGGGCGTACCGAGGTGCCCGGGACAAGAAACAATTTTGGCTCCAATGTAAGAACCTAAGATCGTTTGGGAGTAAATGTACTGCATTGAAGAAAGTGCTTGCGACATTGTTTGGACTTTTCGGCGCCCCAAGCTATTTGGCGCCCGGGGCATTGTGCCCCCTTGCTCCTCCCTCGTTACACCCCTGAGAAAGTACAATTTGTGAGAAAGAACAAGTTGAATTTGACCGTCCTAAAGAATGATTTGACAGAACTTTTTATTCGTGAAACCTTACTTTCGTAATTTTATAGAAAATCACTTTTCAGGACAGAGATGAACATTTTCAACGAACATTTTTGTGTAAACCAAAATTAATCGTCACTGATGTTGAAGAAATTCTTCAATTGAGATCCAACAGTAGTCAGTCACCACAAAAAGTGCCTTCAGATAAGGCTGTGCTTCGCTGTAGCAGAAACCACAAGGCTCCACAAACGTGCATTTTGAAGGGAATGTTAAACCAGCTCGAACTTCAACAAAATTTGGAGAGAGTAATGAATGATACAGTCTTTTTTAGCGTGCAATTTTGAACAACAGGAAAACCTTGTCGAATGCGTCACATTCAAGATGCTGCTGGTGTCAAGTGAAATTTCTGAGTTGCGAAATTTCTGACTTCACGCCATGTGCGCATGCACAAAGTAATATTCTACATATCAAATACGCTGAGAAAACTGAGGATTAGGGCTTAGGGTTTCGTGTTTAGGTAAGTGTGTCGGGTATGGGTTAGGGTTAGAAACAGAAAAATAATTGAGGTTAAGACTAAGTCCGATATTTTTCAGTGGTTATATTTACTCCCGTACACTATACAGTAGAACTCCGATTATCCGAACTAATTAAAACCAGGGGTGGTTCGGATAAGTGAATTGTTCGGATAATCGAACAACATGCAATATTATGAAATTAGATCATATACAGGACATTACAAAGTACAGTACACATACAGTACATTGTTATTTATTGTATATTATTAGCAGTGGCAGTATAGTAATCACTCATTTTTTTTTGTTTTAAATTTGTCACTCTTTTATTCGCTGCCAAGTCTCTCATTTTTTTCAGGAACAACAGTTGTGTTGAACAACGTCGTGTTCGGATAATAAGCGTTTCGGATAATAGGCGTTCGGATAATCGGAGTTCTACTGTAGCTTGTTTTGGGTATCTGACATCCAGGAATGTAGGGCTAACAAAAAAGGTGTGGGACCGCATTCAAAAACACAGCCATTTTAAAACAGCTTCAAACTCGTTTTAAAGCAAAACGTGAAAAAGGTGTGGGAACGCCGTTCTCACACGTTCCCGCCCCACTACACCTCTGCTGACATCTAACCAAAAAGTTTTAATTTACACAACACACATCAAAAAAGTAATCGCCAAACTTTATTCATTTAGTCTGAGAAGTAAGATAACGGACAAAAAATAATAGGTCAGAAATTTAGCTTGACACGGGCTTTGGGGAAGGTTATTGCTTAATCCAATTCAACAACAATATTTTACTTCTGTTTATGATGTCGCCCAGTATTCTCCGCACACTGACATACATGTCGTCATCGCATTTCGTCACGTACGGTACACGCGGACAGTGTTCGGCAACCCATTTCAATCCCATTACGGCTTTCAGTGTGATGTTCCTGTAAAACACTAAGAACGTGGCAGTTCAACTGTTTCTACCACACAAATAGCCAATTTGTCAAAAACATGCTGAATTTCACTGTACCCGTAAAAGATAAACAACAACAAATTTATGTCGCTTTCGAGGCTATCACAAAGTTTCTTGATTTTCAGGAACCAATGCATTGTGGGACAGAGTGGACGACTTTTTGGTTCCGTCTGCCTCATGAACCTCCGCATACACGTTTCAGCAACTTCATTATTCCGCCTAATTGAAATATTAACTTATGATTATGGTACGTTGGCAATTTTAAGGTATTTGCAGATTTGAAAAACAGTTTATTCTTTGGTTAGGCTGTCAACAAAATTTGTTTAGTTCCAAATGGCGATCAAATATATAGGTACATAGGGTTTACGAGTAGGCTGATCATACTGTATTTCCCAGTTTCGCAATACATTGCATATGCTCTTCAGCATAGTCGAGGGAGTGCATAGACCAGGGGTCTCAAACACGCAGCCCGCGGGTCGCATATGGCCGGCGAGAGCATTTTATGCGGCTTTATCCACGATGAGTTTTGGGAATTTTCGTATAATCAGCCGTTAGGTTATTTAGTTTACCCACCGGAATTTAAAAGTGGTCGTCCAGCGAATGATCAAGTTCCTTTAAAACGTACGGAGAGAAGGCTAGAAATGATTTGCCTAAAACTCACGATACCTTTCGCAGGAAATCGATGTAAAATAATGTAAAAGCTGTTTCTGGCGAGGTCCAGGTGCCGCTATTATTGTGTCAGCGTCATAATGCGGCCTTTGGGTTGCCATATTGCGGCCCTCGGGTTACTTTATAAGTCCTGATTTTGCCCCAGGAGCATTAAGAGTTTTAAACCCTGGCATAGAAAGTCTAGCAAAATAGAACGAAAAGAAAAAAGGCTAAATCAGAATGATTCTGAGGGCAAAACAGTGGACGTTTTCTTCTCAGTTAACCAACAATTTGCCAATCATTGTACAAGTACAGAACAATTCGCCTCTAACGACAGTTCGCTAATCGCTTATAACGACGCTTTTTCTTCGGTCCCGGCGGAATTCCTGTCCTTTACGTATTTTGGAATGATTCTTTGCAGTTCTCTGCTATAACGTCAATTCGTCTATAACGACGTTTTTCTCCAGTCCCATGAAGTGACGTTGCAGGGAAATTCTGCTGTATAATCATCTACCTGCTGGTATGTTTTCAGCTTTAGATACGCTGAAACCGTTTTGTAATTATTTAGCTTGGAAACGAATCTCCGCAAATGGTGTATACCTGTAAGCTTCGTAGAAGTCTTCTTGCAATATGTCACCGAAAGTTGCGTTTTCTTTTTCCACTTCTGCCTGTACGGAGGCATTATGAGGATTTCCCAAAAGAAACAGGACCTTCAGGTGAAACATCAAGTCAACATTGTGATATATGTTTCGCAAACAAAGCGAGTTTCATTTATAAAAATGAATTATGAAGCAAAAAAGCTTTCGGTTTGGCGTTTATCTCCTTTGACACGCAGTGCTCATGTGAACCAAAGTATGTATGATCAATCAGTGCGTGATTAACTACTTAAAACTGTCGTAAAGCTTCCATGGTACTTCACCGCCATTAGATCGCCTTTAATGGCCACCGATGTTGGTGATATAACCGTCTTTGCGTGAGGTATGTAGTGAAGACAACCGCCATTAGATCGCCTTTAATGGCCACCGATGTTGGTGGTATAACCGTCTTTGCGTGAGGTATGTAGTGAAGACAATTTTAGCCAAAGGATTTCAGTAGACAAGTAACGAACAATGCTCTTAGTAGTCAGGTCACTGCGAATTTCAGTTACGTTCTCACCTGGGTTTGTGAATTTTCGGTAAACCATACTGCTGGCATACTGGCTGCTGTATAGTGTTCATATATCCTTCTTCATCCAGTGGCCCACCATTTTGGAAGTATCACAAGAATACAGTCATGAAACCTAGTTAGGTTTAAGTCGAGCATGGTCGCATCATTCAGTATTTGCTTCATTGTGATTGCTGTTATTGCCTTCAGATATTACCATATCTATTTTCCAGAACTGCATATAACACCGAAAATAATGTCGGAGCGCTGGACAAAGTATAGATTACCAGGATATTTACATAGGCGTCAGAAGGGGGCAGGGGACAAAGCCCTTTGGATTTTGAAAATTAATATTTTGTTAATAAATTTTAAGTAGAAAATGAGTTTCTCTTGATTTCGAATTTGGCAAAATTAAATTCACCACTGTGTGCCCTCCCCCTGGAAAAAATCCTTCGGACGCCCATGTCTGCGTACCTAAAACCCTAGCTATTTTGTCAATGTTGCGAAACAGTGTATTTTTAAGCGTCCGACAAGGGGAAGAAGGGGGTAAGATCGCATCCTCAAAGCTTGAAAATTGACTACAAAATAGTTTTTGGCATTTGGGCATTTATTTTTTTGATGCAACAACTACCAAGATAGAACAACGTCTGTCAAATTTAGATAAAATTAGAAAATTTTGGGATAAATCAGAACAGCTCGATTCACATTAGATTTTGGTAAAATTACGGTAGAAAGCATCACATTTCTACATTGGACAGTATTTTGGCGGTGAGATACAATGTTTCAACTTACCCACATATCCGACTAACTCCACCTCCCTTAAACATCCAAGTGTTTTTTTCAAGCAAACATAAATAAAATGTCGTATTCGCAGTAGTCGCAGTGAACAGTAGTAGAAAAAGGTCTTACAGGACGAGACGTGTGTATTTTGCAATAAAACATTTGTCTCTAATTACAAGCAAGATCATCTTAAAAGAATGCATGCAGATGCTGAAAACAAAATAGTTCCTGTTGAAGATCAAAGCATAAAATTGAGTTTTTCTTTACAGTACTCCAAAGAAGTAAAATCTGTCCATTTTATCGAGCGGGAAGTGATAATACTGAGTCCAATTGCAAGATCAACTTAAATGCACTGGAATCATCATGCATACATGAATCTGCTAGTGATCACAAGAAAATGAAGAAGTGAACTTAGAAGTAATGAAGAAAAAATGAGTTTAAAACTTGCAATATTGGCAAAAATAGCCTACAGATGGATTCTCTTGCATATGTGAATCAGTCGGTGATCGACTGATCACATCACAATTCAAGAAGTCAACATAAAAGTAGCAGTAATGAAGATAAAACGCAAATGAAAATAATTTTGTTGCTCTATATTTTCATCAGTAGAAATCTTGGAAGAGCTGCTAACCACATCGTAATCTTGTGATATTATGGAAGGTCCAAACCAATTAAATATACTACATTATGAATGGAAAGCTGCAACACTAAGATTTATAGTTTAAACGTCACATGGAAAAAAGGAAAATTTAGGCAAAATGTTTTTGCAATCGCCAAAATATGCACTCCCGTTACCAATGCGCTTCCGGCCGTTTTGAAGAACATGCTGGTGTTATATAAGGAGGTATGTGTAGGCTACGTGAAGCGAGGTTTTATTGGTTAGAGCTAATTTTTCAAACAAATTTTGCAATCTAAGCTTGCTTGATTTCTGCATATACACGGATTCGATGCAACTGCTAATGCAACTTTATAACTTTCTGTATATCGTTTCACGGTGTTGTAAGTCTGTCGGGCATGTCTAAAATAAATGTGAAGCTGTAAACCGCAAATGGCTGTTGAAAGTGGTACAATATCCGAAAAGAGCTTCTTTGTCATTTAAACGAGTTGTTACTGTCCACTCCTAGACCGCACTGGATCTCGGGGCAGGTGTTGAGCAGCTATTCGATTGTCTCATCGTCCAGAACCATCAAGCCGTGCAGTCCATGGGGAGGTCGGTGGATTGGACATTGGAGGACAACACAGTCGACGGTGTGTTCTTCTGCGCCACACTCACAGGCTGCAGAGGAGGCCATATTTAAGTTGTGCAAGCAGGAGCGGAAACGTCCGACACCCGTGCGTAGGCGGTTCAGCCGAACCCACGCTGTTCTCGGAAGGGTCATTCCAGGGAGTGGGTGCCAGTGTTGGGGATGAAAGTACAAAGTTTCGTGGTGTTATCCAACCACTCCGCCTTCCATCGGTGATCACCACTGCGGCACCAGAGAGAAGCGCAGTTCTCTGCAGTTGAGTGGACCAGGGCTAAGGTGGCTATTCGCAGCGTTTTTGCTCGAGCACCCCAGCCAAAGCCAGCAAGCCGCCTCAGGACCGCGACGACGCGTGGTGTCAATTTTTTGCGAAGTGAATCAAGGTGTCGGCGATACGTGATTTACCTATCCAACGTTACTCCGAGGTATTTGGTCT
>Ga0210059_1007333_pt1 | contig 17539 bp, 9 predicted proteins | sample Ectturendosymbi2_FD_188042 | JGI IMG/M metagenome (GOLD analysis project Ga0210059, IMG submission 188042) | Ecteinascidia turbinata endosymbiont from Florida, USA - Sample 2 (SPAdes) (version 2) | ecosystem: Host-associated > Tunicates > Ascidians > Unclassified | place: Key West, Florida...
TTACTTTATTCTGAACTCCCTCGATATCCGAGCAAAAACAGTCACAATGAAACTAATGAAAAGGGCAGCGGTGCGCGATATTCCCTCTCAGGTGCGCCACTGCGCAGTAACATCAAAAATCATTATCAATTTTTGGCAGAAGTAGAACGCTTTCTGAGCATGTTGCACAGCCATAATTCGGCAATAAACCTGGAAAAGTGTACACTGTATTTATTCGATTGTAACCCCCCGCTTACAATCAAGGATATTCGAGGGCGACTTACATTTTTTTCTTGAGCTTATCGAAAGGTCTAGATCAGGGGCTCAAAGACTCGGGCCGCATGTGGCCCGCGAGGGCATTTTGTGCGGGTCGCAATGCTTTTTGGTAATTTTTGAAATAATTAAAATTTTCTTTATTTAGGTTATTCACCGGTATTTAAAAGTGCTCGGCTAGGGAGTGAACACGTTCCTTTGAAACGAACGTAGAGGCGGCTAGAAATGATTTGCCTTGAATTCATGTGATACCTTGCTCAGAAAATAAGATGTACAAGCTGTATCTAGTAAAGTTCAGGTACCACCATTGTTGCGTCAGCGTCATAATACCAACCTACTAGAAATTCTAACCGGAACGCCGTACTGGCAATGATTCTTTTACCGGAACGGCGTTCCGGGCCGTTCCGGCTTACTTTCACCTCTGCGTTTGCCTATAATGAATTTGAATTTTCATGGCTAATATCTTTCGATTGGTTTTAAAGCATACGCTTTCTACAAAGAAACCTGCACCATGAAATAACTTCCATTGCAGGAAAATCAAAGTTTTCCTGTTTCAAGTCCATTGTTCATGTATTTTGGCCCATAACATCAACTAGCATTGGCCTTTATTTGGTAAAAATGTTTTTTCAAATATGCATGAGAACGCGTCCAGATTACTAGCCTTACTAAGATTAACGGTCAAGGTCAGGGATCCTTTGGTTGGGAAACACCCAAAGTTCATTTGAGGGAACGGGAAATTACGAACTGTCTATGAGTTACAACTAAACATGCTTGATGCTTTGACAACCACACTGGACAGTGAATTGCTGTTTATTGTCGAAGATGAGACAGCCATGCATGAATACCTTGATTCAATACGTTTAATTTTTTCTGATATTTTGGGCCAATAGGCTAACACATCTTGATTTACTACTAAAACTGCAGAAAATGGAGCACTGGAAATAGTCAAGGAGGCGTGTCTCAAAACGTGTAAGAACCTCTAGTCTAGGCGAAGAACTTCATTTATCTTCACTCAGGTCTCAATGAACTTCACACACTTTGTCTCTGATCTTTCAAGACCTAATTATCTATGTCTGACAAAGAAGCATCATATTTTTGATTGCTCACATTTATTTCACCACTTATCTCTTGGTATTTTCTGACACTGATCCTGTGGTGGCGTCACACTGATAAACTGGTATTGATATACGGCGGTTGGTATGTGGTTAATTTGTTCAAACAAAAACTTGTATCACAAAAAAACGAATCTTCAAACGTTCACTTCAAGTTACGGCACTAGGCGTTTTTCCGCATGCGACCATGGGCTCCCACTGCGGTTTTTTTCCAATCAGATCTGTCTTTCTTAGTCGACCTGGGCGTCCAGGTTTAATTATGAGAAATCGCGTTAAATCTGTTTTTTTTTTGAAGTGATGAATTCATCAGCAGCTTTAGTGTGTTCAATAATATACAAATAGCTTTATACAACAGTGTTTACATGCGCACATCAGGTGAGAGAGTACGCATATCCGATCGGATGAACGAGAGCGTGTTCAATCGGATTCATATCCTCATATAAGATTATTGTCAGGGTTATGTACATAATGTTATTGTCTCCAATGCCAATTGAAGAAACAGGTCAAACAAGGGTTAGTTCGTTTTAATTTCGATGTTTCCCTATACACAAAAATTAAAAACAAATTTCAATTAGAGGAAGAAGGCAATGAGATTATATTTTTTGTGGAATTTTAGATCCCGCTGCAGTTGAAGACTGACTGCACAAAATTTCTTTTTTTGTTAACAAATGTACTCTTACAACACGGGTGAGGAACCTGCGGCCCGCGAGCCAAATGCGGTCCGCGAGAACATTTAATATGTCCCGCATTAGAATTTTCTTTTCCCAAGATAGAACACAACATTGTGTCAAAACGAAACTCCAAGATAAGCAGACACGCAGACAGTAAGTCAAAAGAAACCTCCGTCGTTTCGTGACCTGGTTTTCGCTCCTTATTTTTCTTTGGAAGACAAAAATAGAACTTTAAGATAAAATTAGTTAATTTTTGCGGCCCGCCAATGGCATTCCACATTTCATGTGGCCCGTAATAGTAAATAGGTTCCCCATCCCTGTCCTACAACTACTGAGAGATGTGATCAATGGAGTGTGTTGCCAGCGTTATGAAAAACGTCTTGGAGCAACATAAAGGTCGTCCAAATGTTAATGTTTACGCTGCAGAAGAAAATTTGGAAGAGGAACTTTAATTAAATCACTGTTCGATTATCGTTTCAATTTAAATAAGCACACTCATTATTTTTGTTCGTAGCACAAGCTTTCTGGGTTTTTATTGCACGAATATGTTTTTTTCGGTGTGCAATCTGGGTTTATTTGAAATCACTGAACCCTGCACGTGACTGTTGAACACAGATGTATCTTGGCAGGTAATGTAGCGAGACAGTGACACTGATGATAGCGGTAAGCCACGTATAGTTTCGTACTGTGTGAAATGAAGCATAAGTAAATCTGTTCCAGTGCTTCCACAAGTTTGAAAAATCCGTTGTTACTGTGAGAGTGTGATCAAGGTGCCCGAGTGAATGGCTTAATCAAACGATTCTTGTGCAGGCTTCTTTTCACACAGTATAAAACTACGTGGCTTACTGGAATACGTCTATGCCGACTTGTGGGTATGCGTCTTAATCGTTTAGGTGTAGTTCTGACTTCTTAGTGAGCACTAAGCGTAAAGCTTTGTTTGCTGTGGCGAGTTTTCGTAATTAATCCGCTCAGGTTTTTTAAGCCTGCGTGGTGTTACAACTTTAAGTACGGTGTCCAATAGTCTTGTCAACATATAGTTCTACTTCTCATTGCTTGAACAGTTTTGCGAGAGTGCCTAACTTTCTTGTTTTTTCACCGCTCATGTAGTAGCGCAGGCAAGAATTTTGTTCGGGTGGGGCCAGTCAATGACGTCGTCAGTCATTGATGCTTTCCTAACAGCCCAACAGTGGAAGACTGATACAAAGCACCAGTAAAAATCTTAGCAAGTTTGTTTCGAAGGGGCATGACCTCTTCGGTCTCATTCTGGCTGCGCTACTGCGCCTCCGCGCTCATGTTTTTCTGGCTGTTGATCATTCTTAAATTATGACTTATTTGTAGAAAATGCTCGGATAAAATGAAAAAATGGATATTAGGCAGTTTATGAAAAGAAAAGACATATCTTATAGCCGAAGAGTAGAAAATATTTAAGACACAAAATTGAGATTTGAGGTTCAACCAATTGAGGTTCAACCAGCACTGACTAATGGGATAGAAAAGGTAAAGCATTTTGTGAACGTCCATTTGCATTGCATCGTCAGAAACCTGAAAACGATTAGCAAATTTTCGACGATGCCCTCCACCCTGGAAAAATTTTGCGGATACCCATGGATGGTGCGGATTTCTATCTAATTCTTTGTGGTGCTGATTTCTATCTAATTCTTAAGTCATAAAGCGTGGTGCTGTTTGGCTCAAATTTTGGATCAGTCAAAAAGGATAAATGCCGAAGTTATCGATTTCCATCTATATACTAAAAGTAGTAATCAAAAAGCTCTACAATGTTGACGCGTGGTGAACAGCCTAAACACGTGAAAAACCAGTAGAGGAGTGTTTTGATATTCAAGTGCGAGGCCCCCAAAGGCGCGAGGCCCTGGGCATTTGCCCGGTTTGCCCAATGGTTAATCCGGCCCTGTTTGCTGGCAGTGCTGTAGTTGACCCTTTAAGGTTTTCCGCCACTCCTTTGTGCAACAAATTTACAATTCACACCGATTCTATAAAATGCAGAAGTGTTTCAATTATTATTAGGAAACAATTTGTTTTCTGCTGCTTGGTGCTTTGTTTTCATTGCTTTAATGTAAATTCAAATTTTGAGTCACAAAAGCGCATGAACAAATCTGCAACCCTCAGAGTTGCTTGGAATTAGTTTTCGCCCAATATTTTGACCAGACGGGGGAAGTGAAATTCTGCGGCATTAATCATTGCATAAACTACTGAGGATGATTTTGGATTTGTCGCTAAGGACTTTGTAAAGCCAATAGCAGAAGGAAGACAGTTGATTAATGTTAAACCATACGAACGAAGTGCGACATATACGTCAATCTTATTGCGAGAGGTAATGAGATTTAAAAGACTCAACCAAAGGAAAGACCGACTTCAAAGTAAAAGCAATCCGCTCAAAGTTTCCTTTGAACATGACAATGACATGACGTGATAGCAATGGCGTCAAAATGGGAAGAAAGACTACGTCCCCCACAAAGAAGGATGACCCAAGGGATTTGGGCTTCATTATTTTTTCATCTGCCAACTTTATCCACCAAAGAAGAATCTTAAATACGAAGGCAAGGACCACCTTCAAAAGACGTACCACAGTTAGACAAACTCTGACAAACTACAAGCACCTTGCTTTAAATGAAACAAAAAAGAAACCGAAGGTTCGTCAGGATCTTGCAAACATAACGGCGGTTGCCATGCAAAACACAATAAAGCCATGGTTCCCACTATTTCACAAAAACTCGGAAAAAAAATTAAACTTTTCGACTGAATCAAAACTTAACATGTGCGCTCTATAGTTTATAGTTTTTATGTGACGATTTGTGTGATGTGCTATCAACAGTATTTTGGCCAAACAGTAAAAAATAAAAGATGGTCAGCGCATCAAAGTACTTGAAGGTACTTAGAACAAACCAGATAAGAGACAGCGCCCAAATGGCGGCGCTTGTCAGTGTTCCATGGTATTATAAATAAACCATTTATTTATGAGTCATGACTCCTACGCTGTTACTTTTGTAGTACGAAGTTATGACTCTTTGGATACCTGTGAAGATAAATGTCTTAACAAATTAACGCACAAATTAATATTCAAAGCACGATCCTCCGTCGTGTGAAATAATTCTCGTACCCCTTTTGCGTTGTTCACTGATTTATTTCACTTCCGCTTTGACCACTTCTTTGACTTCCTTGCTATATATGTAGTTTTTATTTACCGATTTTTGCCTCCTTTCCCGAACGTTTAGCATCTTAAAGGCCCTCCTAGACTGCGTCTGCCAACCAGTGACGGGTTTACGCATGGGCCAATTGGGCCAAGGCGTAGGGCCTCGCGCAACTCTTTCCTGTGACAGCTCATTGGGTTCAATGTTAACTAAAAATTGGCGAAACTGCGCAGAGGTATATCACTTCACAATTTGTCTTGAAACAGGCGGAAATGCAAATGATTACTCTAGACTCTTATCAGTACAATAACAACACGACAATATTGTGCACCTGGGCGTGAGAGAGATGAAGGCCGTCTGTATAAAAGCGGTTACAAAAAAAAATGAAAAAGAAAAAAACGGTACGTAACTGATGTTCAATTTTCCACTGACAAAAAGCTCGCAACAACGCAAGACCGCCAGAAAGGGCCGCAACCAGCTGACCTTTTCGGGGGGGGGGCAAAATGATGTAAACTTGTTGCTGTGGCTAACAAATACATACATCTTTCAAAATTTCCGGGTGGGGGCAATTGCCCGATTGCCCCCCTCTGGTTGCGGGGCTGCCGCCAGACACTGCAAAACTCCAATGAAAAGTAATATTGTCAGTATTGGATCCTACGTTTCGTTGTTTTTACTAGATTTCTCGAAAACAAAGATTGCTTGGTGAAACTCTATATGTTAATTAGATCAGCTAGAACAGTTACTCGTGAGTTTTACTTGGAAAAACGTGTCCACGTTGGGCTTACTTCATATGGTTAGCTGAAGGTGTTGCGAAAATACTTTGCTGCTGTGCAAAACTTGTGTTCATGCTGCTTAGCTGTGGCATAGAGGATTAAACACTATCGTTTGTATTGCTTGGGAAATGACAACTTCAAAACGGCATAAATAAGCCCTGTGTCCACTGAAACCCTGCGTGATTCCGTCAATGTGGGCTTGCTGATCAAATAGTTTTTCAATTTTCGAGGAAGTAATTATTATTTGAGAACGGCGTATTTTCCAAATTTTACTTGCGGTAACTTGTCTTTTGCTTTGTCAATTTTAGTTCAGAATTGGCTTGCTTTCTCTACTTTTGCTTTATCTTTTCAACTTTTCACCCGTAAGCAAATGTTGCTTGCAGATTTCAGGACTGAGGATGATTGGAGCTACGTGAAATCAATTTCCTATTAAATTTTTTTGCTGATTGATTCAACTTCGTCGCCTTTGTGGAGACGAGTTACTTGAACACAGACATGTGCAAGTTGAGAGTCATCGCAAAGTTATGAAAGCAGAGCCTAGTCGGCTGATTCCTCGAAAGCTTGCAACAAACTTAGCAATTATAATATGTAACTAATTTTCTCCCTTTTTTCATAGCGAATCTTCAGAATGAGCTTTCCACGTAATTTGCAGAAACACTAGAATCAAATTCAAGGAGAACATGGTTAGTTTGTTGCATTAAACGCCGACGTATTTGCATTAAACGCCGACGTATGGAAAACGTAAGTTCTTTTATTCTGCCACAACCCACTGCAGCAGCAAGGGAAAAACGTGTTCAGAACACAAGCTTCGCTCGTCAGCTCCCGTCGGCCGGTTAGCTCAGTTGGTTAGAGCGTCGTGCTAATAACGCGAATGTCGCGGGTTCGAGCCCCGTACTGGCCAAACTACTGCCTCGATAGCTCAGTTGGGAGAGCGTTAGACTGAAGATCTAAAGGTCCCTGGTTCAATCCCGGGTCGAGGCATTTTTTTCCCAATAGCACCCCGCACCAATTCAAAAAGAGTTTAATTTTCTATTGTTTACTTCTCCGTTAACAGTAAATTTTACAGCGTTATAATGTCTTATCAGAATTATTTTGTTCAATTAAAAATCCAAGGTTTTCAATACAAGGCTTCCAATTCCACACTATTCTGTTTCCGCCTGAAGTGTGTTTCGTCAATTTCAAGCATAACTTAAACACAAATGACATGGTTTGCAACCCCATGGTGTTTGGTACACCAACGAAGCCAAGAATTTTGTTCGGGAGTGGCCAGTCTATGACGTCATCAGTAACTCATGTCGTCTTGAGTCCGACTGTTCGTTCCGTTTATTTTCTAACAGTTGAAAATTGATATAAAAAGCCACCAGCAAAAATCTTATGAAATTTGTTTCGGAGGAGCCATGACCTCTTCGGCTTCATTCTGGCTGCGCTATCGGTTTTGTACTTTCTCTTTGAGAAATTCCACTCCAACTCTATCAACAGGCCCGTCGCCAGGATTTAGCAGCAGGGGGGCCAAAAACCAGAAGGAGGGGCCAGAAACTAGAAGGGCGGGGCACATTAAAAAAGACAGTATTGGATGTATGCAGAAATGGGGGTCCAAACGTGAAATGGGGGGGCATCCGATTTCAAATGGGGAGCCGGGCACCACTGCCCCCCCGCTGGCGACGGCCCTGTCTATCAATAAAATTCGCCCTTCAGTCAGCAACGGCTTCTGCAGTTTTCATTAGAGGTGTTGAGGCTTATATAATGAATTAAAGAAATCGTAAATGGGTGCATGTACCGTACCCTGAAAATGCTCACCCATTTTCTTACATGGAGATGACTGCTCAATATTCAATACTAGGGCAACATATTTATTTGTTGATTCAGCGGGGAAAATGAAACAAACATAAAACCCTACACCAAAGGGTGTCATCCTGTAATAGACTTCAGTTTGAGGTGATCTTGAAAGAATATTGCAAGGCCTCAGTCAAAAACTTATTAAATTCCCACAGCAGTGTCGTGACAACGATGTTGGTATTTTACAGAAACAAGCTTGATAAAGCTGACTCTACTGATGACACTAATCAAAGTATGAATAAAGGCGGATAATTCCGAATTGAAAGAAAAAAAATTTTAAACGATATTTAACCGTCCATAAGTTGCACTTGCGAAAAAACTCACTGTGTTTCAATCCCGGCGCAAGAGACGAAAACTCCTTGGAAACACAGGCATTTTCACAAAAGCGAAACTTTTTTGATCCGCACCCACATAGGCATAGCCAGGTTGACCCAGGGGACTATGTCAGGCCCGTAGCCAGGTTTTAAGGTTTGGGGGGTCAAAAAACATTTTTAGGGAGGCAAGATTTTTGTTTCTATTATATGTTTTAATAAAAAAATTTCTGGGCACAACAAAATTTGAGGGGGCACAATAAAATGGGGGGGCTTCTGTATGACCGTCACAACTTTGGCAGCGTTAAATTAAACACAAACTGCTTGTTCTGAAAGAAGACGCTTCCACCTTATATTAGGAGCAGGTTATTAAGTTGCTTGCTAATACGAAAAGTTTAGCAGTGTTTGTTTCTGCATTTGAAAAACGGCCGTTTTGTACACTAACATTAACTTAGTTCTTCACAATGAAACTTTTGTCGCAAACAAAAATTGTGTCTTCCATTGCTAAACATTTACTGCAACATTTCTCCAAATCCACACAGTAGCTAAGTAAGGGTAAGAATGTATACATTTTCGCTTGTGTTTCCATGCATCTTATTCACGAAACGGGAGTATATCAATGAGATCGCTCTCGTTCCAGCAAACAAGTCGTTAAAAATAATTACATATCTTTGCTGCGATGCCATTATTTGTTTAAAAAGCTTTAATTCTATTATTTTATAAACTAAGTGTTCGAGCAGTGCAAATGTACTCATCTGAACAAAGAGGGAAAAGTGCACGTTGGAGGAGCAACTATAGGCGATTCCTCTCCCATTTGATGCCAATGCTTTATCTTCAGCCAACTCATTGATCATGTTTACGAAAAGTACTTCAAAGGCAGCTTGATGGATTTGGGCCTGAGAAATTAGAAAAGTTTCCTTCTTTAAACCTCCTAACGAAGAAATGTAAAAGTTTCACCACTGTCTTTGTATTTGCGCAGAGAGTAGGATAAGCATGATTTATTCGTGTGTTGCAAACAGTGATCGGCGTTAGCCTAATCATCATCATGAACATCATGGTTCACAACGTTTATTGATTGAGCACCCTTCAAAACTAATGCATGATCCACCATGACTTTGCAAATACTGCATTATTTTTTTACATACTATCGATTTAAAAGGAAATGCGTGGCATCGAACAGTATGAACTATAGCACCTTCCGAGGTGGTAATAGGGTTGTCAGATGCGTTTTGTAAAAATACCGGCCATTTTGATTTGTCAACAGTGCCAGATCTAAGCTGTGTCGTATTTCGCAAGCGGCACAGGGAAAACAGAGAGACAATCAGTATTGTTAAGCTACAATCAATAATTTGCCCGTATTTTGATTGCCTCATTGCATTTCGGTGCGTGTGCGACGTTAAATCGCACCAAGGATTGCGTCAACAGCAGCAAATAAACTTTGCTGAAAGAACTGTCCTGACAAGATTCAGTACTAGATTCAATACAATTTGAGAAATTCTGCGTTAGTTCTTTTTGAAGTTACAGCAAATTATTTATTTCCAAAATACCGGCTTCAGGTACTGATTTTCAAAATACCGGCCTTTTACCGGCCTCTGCTAAATTAGCAGTAAAATACCGGCCAGGCCTGCGAAATACCGGCCATCTGGCAACCCTAGGTTGTAATATGGCAGTATTTTGTTTTAGCGTTTTAAGTGCAATGACGTCGCCTTGTGACTTTGACATAGACGGCACCGATGAGGAACTCACTATTGGACCTCTCTTATGGCGCAATAATATTTAACTTCGCTCGAATACTGCAAAAGTACAGGCAAGTGGTATAATATGAGATCGGAAAAGCTGAGAAACACATTACGAAGTTCACCTTTCAGTACCAAGTTTCAGGATTGACAAGCGTTCAAAATTACTTTTAATTTTTCGAAAACCTAGGTTTTAGGTATAGGTTCTAAATCTAGCTCCATTTCTTCAAAAGTATAATAAAGGAAAGATCAGCATTTGCTCAAAAGTTCGCATTGTCTTACCGATAAGGAAAGAACTATTTTTACCCAGGAGTTCTAGACAGGGACGCCGGAACGTTGGTAGGGCAGGGGGGGCAGAAAAAAAGTTGAGGGCAATATAAACTTACAAAAAACAAAAAAATCGTTACCAATTATCAGGCCCGTAGGCTAACTAGGAGGGGCGCAGGGGGCTTAGCCACCCCTGAAAAAATTTTTGTCCCTTCCTGGAAAAATGTGTTGAATATATATCATTTAAAAAAATGGCCCCTCTCAGCAAACTTTTCGCCTCCCCTGGTGTCTCAATCTGGTTAGGGCCTGCCAATTATGCTTGCTACAGTTCAACAACAACGTTGACATCAAAAATAATAAAACAAACTATAGACAACTTGTTTCAATTCGATCTTGATAAATCATAAAATTACCTATGAAAAGACACCTTCCCCCCGTTGTCCCTCGTTTGAAAGGTCAGGGATTCAATGCCACTGCTCTCCGACGTCCCTACATGCCGCTATCAGCAGTCACTGTCTCGCTACATTACCTGAAAAGATGTCTGCGTTCAAGAGTCACATGCGACAAAACGCCTAATATCGTAACTTGAAGTGAACATTTCACGATTTTTTGCCATGTTATTATTACACGATAAAGACCAACAGTCGAACAATCCTCTCGCAAGTTTGGCAACTTACCCCTTCAGGCAGTAGAGCAGCCAGCCCAAAAATTTGGGGGGCCAAAATGTTTGATTTAAGGCGAATAACACGATTTTGTTTGTGATACCACCTCTTAAAGCACAAATGACTATATGTTCTAAAAATTTGAGGGGAGACATGGCCCCTAGGCCCCCCTGGCTACGCCTATGCCTGCAGGCAAAGGAGCGGACGTGAGTGAACTGCAAGCTCAGCACTGTATAACACCGAAACAGTGAACCTGGCTCTTGCGCAGTTTGAGTGTCGTACCGGAAAATATACTGTTATTGCAAGAAATGAATCAATTAATCGGAATTGAGCTGCTGACGTCAAATTTTCTAGAAAGTTTTTGTTCTCAGTACCGAGTTCCAGAGAGGGGCAAATGCCCGTTTTGACCCCGGGGCAGATCCAGCCAATAAGGTCAAGGGGCGGTTTCAGTAATATTTGTTAGTCAAGTCTCATTACGGGTTCATTTATTTAAGATGAAATATACTTCACAACACTTCTGTGACAAAACAATGCATTTAGGGGAGAGTGATCGCCTTGGTTTTATGGGGAGCGATCGCTTCAATCGCCCTCCAGGATTCGCCCCTGTTTTGACGCCCCTGCGGACGCCCATGGCTTTGACGTACCACGAGTTCAAATCTGTTTGCTTGAGTTCAGTGTAAACGCACACCCATAGCCATAATAGTCATTATTTACGCATTTACATGTTTAGCAACAATGTTGACCTCAAAACTATTAACAGAAGTTATAGAAAGCCATCCTGAATTTTAGGTGTGCGCGAATAGCTGCAATAAATTTGTTTCAAATTGATCTTGATAAATCATGAAATTACTTACGATACTTGGGCACCTGTGCCCCCGTTGCCCCCCCTTTCAAAAGTCAGGGGGGTAGTGCCCCCGTAATGCACCCCCGTTCCGGCGTCTCTGGTTCTAGATATTCCTGAGTTCACCAGATGAAACAAGTTCATCTCGTTAATCACGACAAAACGCTTCATTTATCTTCGTGTTTATACTAAGAAGGTTGTAAAGCAATTATGTCACCAACAAAGTCATCAGGCATTACGAGAGTGTTAATGTCGGTGACTATTCACGGACTATTTAACTATCTGTTCAAGCTTCAAAAACATATCCATCCGTCCCCACTCATTCAACTAAACGATACGGAAAACACCTTCTATAAAGGCATCAAGTGCGAAAATTTTAGATTCATTGTAGAACCATGAAACCAGAGTACTGAAAACCATAGAGTCAGTTCATCACTCCACTTGCGTGTTACTTGGCGAGCAGATAGTAACACCACCTTTTGTAATTTGTCTTTAACTAGATAGTTGTGAGGTCAATGACTTTATGATTGCACTAAGCACCATCCCATAAACCTTAGAGATGTATGAAAAAACAACTATTTTTGTTGCAGCCTGCAAGCCAACAAGGCTAATGGAAGTAGACGCTGAGGTCAACAGCAAAGATCGAATGACAGGGAAGCACCAAAAACGTGGGTGGGTCACGAATTGAGTTGAACCAGTAGAACTGGCGGATGTCGTTTCAGGTTTTCAGGTCTTGTGCACGTCTGCTGTCTCCTTATTTTGGTTTTAGAAATTAAATGAATGTGAATTTTTGGCGCCAATAGCTCAAGCGCATATATATTCAAGTATGAGTATTAAAACAGTACTAATTGTTTTTTTGCACTTTTGAAAGCATTTTCCATTCTTACATTGTACAAACAGGCTCGTAACCAGCTTGGGACGCCAAGGGGGGCGAAGAGTTTTTGAGAAGGGCTCAAAGCTTTTACACTATGTCCAATAGATTTGAACTTTGTCCAAATCATTTTTCCAGGGGGGGCGAAGCTCCCCTGCGCCCCATTGGTTACGGGCCTGTGTACGAAATATGTGTTCGAGTTCAACATAAATGTGGGCTTAATATATTTGGCTGTCGCAAAACAAGAATTTCATTGCTTCGAGACACACTGTTACTTCTTGTTATTAAAATTTCAGAAGCATATCATACCAGTAACAGAGTGAAAATTCAAAAGATTTTTGAAACTGTTCATGCTGAATTACCTTGCTTTCCAATGTTTCTCCTCAACTTAAGAAAGAACTGTAAACTGAAGAATAGCTGTTTTGTTTGTTTTTTTCTGATCAAGTTATAATGCTGAAGAAGAAAGCGAGAGCAAACTCATTGATGCTGTAGTAACCAGTGGCGTTCCTAGGGTTTCGCGCGCCCGGGGACAAAGTCAGTTTGGGCGCCCCCATCCAGTCTGTTCGTGGCAACACAGATGCGAAGAATGAGTTGGGAGTAAAGGGACGTCGAAAGCTGAGTCGGGCCTCGCATATATTTGTTTCTAGACTCGTCTGAAAATTTCATATGACTGTGACGTCACGGAATTGACGTCAGGAACTTTGAATCTTGGAAATCATTAACTATCGTAGAGTTCAGAGTGTAATTGTTTTGCGTGAAGCTATCATCACTTTACAATTTCTGTCACGATTGATTGCGGTAATACATTCGAATTGTAGGACTTAGTGAAAGAAAATGCAAATATTAGGCAAAAGTTTCCCGATCATCTGCAAGAATCTGCATGAATTTTAATGACATAATTTAATTGGCACAAAGATCTTTTGACAACACAGCATAAAATTTCCCATAATTGGACCTTGTTTTCTGAAGCACTGGTTTGTTCGAACCTTTGGAAGAGCCCGAGTGTAGCGTACCCGCTTGTTGCCCTCTCTTGTCAGGCCTAGTGGTCACAATAACAACTGGTGCGATTTGTAGGGTGTTTGGAGCATACACTCACAGAATTTGAGTTTTAGAACGTCATGACGGACTGACTGACGGCAAACCCACGCATATATAAAAGTTAAGAACAGACAGAAGAATAAATATGAAAAACTGAAGACAAATGTTTTTATTCAAAACTATTAGACAAATAAAAATTGCACACTACTGAAACATTTCTTTCGATATTATACCCTGAAACTTTAACAGAAAAGAAATACTGCGATGTAATGCTTTACTTGCAAGCGTAATTATCCAACGTTATTCAAAGTTTTCTTGTTTTCGCTGTTGCAAATTTATCGATTATTTGGTCAAAAACACTGATATAATTCAAATGTGCTACCTCACATGTACTAACCTATAAAAAATTTAAGACCAGTGACGCTCCGTGAGACGTTTTAGGCTTGGACGTGCGCACGGGAGAATGGGCATTTTCCCCACCCCTGGAAATTGAGACGAAGAACCCAAAATTTTTGAAAACCGTAAGTCAGCAGCCTAATTCCGATCATTTGAATTAATTCATGCAACAAAAGGTTACTTGGCGGTATGACACACACTGCTCAAGAGCAGGTTAACAATTCTGGTGTTATGTAGTGATAACTGATAAGGTTACAGTCCACTCATGTCTGTTCCTTTGGCAGCAAAGGTAGGTCGCGAAACTTGGAAGGGGATTGTTCTTCTGTTAGTCTTTAACAATGCGATAGCCACAAATCTTCAAAAGTTCACTGCTACATAAAATAAAGTGAAACAAATCTTCAAATGTTCACTTGCTACGTAAAATATATTCAGATCATGGCATGCTGCTTTTCTTCAAAGACCATGGAAATGTTTCCTTGAAAAGAATTACCCTAATTTTAAAATCTGTATATAGCATATTGTGTAAATTATCGTAATAACCTGGCTATTTCTGCAAGTGAATGGCATTTTTGTGACGGTCGCCGTGAAATGGGGCATTTCTTTGTGGTGCAGACAAGATAAGCCGTTTTGTGAACGTCCGTTTGCATTGCAACGATAGCAACCTGAATCTAGTAAGCAAAATGTCAACGTTGCCATTCCCTGGAAAACTTTTGCGGGCGCCCGTGTTTCTAGGTTACAAATTTTGTGGCCTGAATTCGACAATCATGTCCAAGGAGATGCTCAATTTATACATCGAATCAATATAAAACGCATATCGCAGGAACTGAACAAGTAGCGATTATAACTAAATACATTTTGCAAAGATACCCATCGCTACTGCTCAGTTGCAATTAGAATCTTGAAAGAGTAGTCACTCCAATATTTATTTAAAGTTTAAATTCCACGAATAAAACTCATAACTACCTTCACGACCACATCACATCCATTTCAACATGAAGTTTGTCAAACCATCAAATCTCAAAAATTTTCCTAAACATCAGATTTACTGTCGTAAGAACATACTGCAAGTTTTATCGCTGCTCTAAAAGCATGCGCAGCAGCATACAATACATACACTGTGAACGCTAGATTTCCGCCCATTGTGACGCAATTATACAATGAGAGCGAAGTTGGAAAGTTCGCAACCCTGGTAACCTGAAGGCATTGTGACGCAGCCGTGAGTCAAACCACACGCCGACGCTGATTTCTGGAGACAGTAGCTCCGCACCTCAAAACGTCACCAAGGTTCATAGATACAGTATTTGCTCAGGGAACCATTGTGTTCTTGATGAGATTTTGCAACTGAGTAGCAGTCGCTGGCATTCGACATTTTCTTATTCGTAGTTAATTGCATCCGTTGACAGTTGACATTGCGTAATTATTACGTAACATTCCGACCTCAATTTGGCGCCGACAAAATGTTGGGCACGGGGGCAGATGCCCCTCCTTGCAGCCCTAGTTACGCCGGTGGTTGTAACCAGGGTTGGGGAATCGGAGGCAAAATGTCCGTCTCCGACCATTTCAAAATTTCCGACTCCTTAACATAACATGACTGAAGTTTGGCTGTCAGCAATTTTGTAGCAACTAGCAATCAATGGAAATCGTGGCACACAGCAAGAATTCTCTGTTTCAATAAAAATTTCAAAAGAAATTGTACTATTTCAACAGGAATTTCCGACTGAGGAGTGTGATGCAAAAAAGTGATTCGATTGAACTTCCGGAGTCGGGAGTCGGACAAAAAAATCTGACTCCGACACTGACTCTGACTCCTAGTGTGGTTGGCAATCCGACTCCACCCAAAAACCTCCGACTCGTTGCGACTCCGACACCGACTCCGCAACCCTTGTAACTCCTGTGAAGCAGACAATGTGGCGCAGTCTCCGAGATTGGCACGTCGATAGCGGAGTTGTATATGAAAGAAACAGCGGCGGTAGTCTACCCTTCGCCAAACTTCGAATCTTCAACGCTGCGTCAGCATCGAAAGTCAAGGATCCGTTTTCCAAGGATCCATTCTCAATTATACAAAGAAGAATGAATACATAAAAAAAAATTCATGCGACTCTCCAGATCATCCTGCAAGAAAATTTTCACGAATCGCAGGATTTTCCAAATAAAAAGATCTTCGAGTTGCCGGTAAATAAAATAATTTGATTTGCAGCCACCAACTGATTGCGTCAGTCAAGCACAAGCGCTTTGCTTAAAAAAAATTGAAAATTGCATTCAAGCTGATTTATTTTTTCAGTAAAAGATTTTATCAGTATGTATCAGTATGTTTTGGCATCACACTGAACGCTTTACAAAAAATGCAAATAACTGTTTATATTCAAATTGCTATTAGAAAAGAACTTGTCAAACAAAAAGGTGGAAGCATTTGTCTATCAGAAAATGGGCACACAAACTTACTTGGAAGTTAAAAAATCTTTTCAGAAATGACTGTAAATATTAAAGAAAGTAGTTACGAAATAGACACATGTATCTCAGCAGAAATGGATCACCAAGAATTAAGCGCAAGATTGTACCGTATTTACATGTGCACTCTTTTTCAAAAATATCTTTTTTGACAAAGCAAATGAAAAAACTGACTAACTTTAATGAAAACGTCTCCCCAGTGGTACATAAACATTTAGTGGTTGCTTACTAAAAATTGCTCAAAAACTCTTCCTAGATGTTTTAGAAATAAGGCATTTATGGAGAAAAATTTATAGAGAGGACCTGCTGTACTTGTAAGATATATGTATATGATGTGCAATCACATATTACCAAAAGAAATCACAAATGAACATGAATATACATCAAGATATCATAAGTTTCATACACGACAACTGGCTAATAAGGTACTAATTATCCCTTTACGCAAAACAGCTAAATACTATTACCACCTTACCCGCGAATTACGTGGCAAATTGTTCTTCACGGGCGAGAGGTTTCCCCGTTTTACAAAAATCTTAAGCCGATCAATCGTAGACCCGCTGTGTTTGAGCATAACCCAGTCGCAGATATTCTTACTCAACTAACAGCACCTTAACCCCATGGTCAGATACTGGAGTCAAGTCTCGAATATATTTTGTGAGCATTGGTTTATCCAATACCATAGGTGAAAGCATCGATCAGTACGGGCAATCAATAGTGCAGTAATTTCCAGTTGATTTATTACAACATAGCGCTGCAGTAACATCGCCGTGACCTCCTTCAGTAGGAGCGATTCAGTCATGAATGCCGAAACAGTGCGAATGCAGCGCTATTTGTAGGCGAAATGATTAAGCGTGAAAACAAGCGTTGTTTCCGCACATCCTCAGCTGTACCCAAGCACCTGGCGTTGCGGTTAATCGTACAGCATTGCAGGAAAAGCGATCGAGCGGCCGTTCGATCTTAGTTTATTTCTATCACTAGGGGCGATATTGGCACGGCGAACGATGGCGATTAAATGAAGCATGTGAGCGAAGCCGTAAAACCATGTACAATAGCTTCACCGTAATACCCGAGCCGGTGTTGCATGTGCGCTGTTCTCTCAGGCAAGCAGTTCCTGGAAGTTGAAGATGACGTCACCGTAATGTCCGAACAGATGTTCCAGGTGCGCTATATTCTCAG
>Ga0210059_1007334_pt1 | contig 17538 bp, 9 predicted proteins | sample Ectturendosymbi2_FD_188042 | JGI IMG/M metagenome (GOLD analysis project Ga0210059, IMG submission 188042) | Ecteinascidia turbinata endosymbiont from Florida, USA - Sample 2 (SPAdes) (version 2) | ecosystem: Host-associated > Tunicates > Ascidians > Unclassified | place: Key West, Florida...
TTCTGTCTTCAATGCAGTTGCAAAAAGTGTCTGTAACCCTGTGATTTCGCCGGCTTCAATGTCTTGTACTCCGTTCTGTATTGTCTGTTTTTTCAACCTGCGTTCTGCAGAGTGTGTGTGTTCATACTATGGACTTCGTGTCTGCTATAAACAAACAAATAAATAAATAAAATAAAATAAATCTCACATGGTAATTTTGAAGGGTTGATGAGTTGATGTGCAACAGCTTCAAAATTAAATCTCTGCTGCACAAACTACCACAGAATCGCTCAGCTGGCAAAGATGGCATCTTTGCTGAACACATTTTCTATGCTGATTCAAGTGTGTGCAACCACCTGAGTAGCTTATTCAATGTGTGTTTAATGCATAGCAAAATTCCTCAGCAATGCATGCAAACAATCATGGTACCTATTTGCAAAAACAAGAATGGGAACATAAGCGATGCAGGGAACTATAGGCCTGTTTCCCTTGCAACTATCATCTCCAAGTTGTTTGAACACTACATCTTGTCATGCATTTCCCCACTTTTGGCACCAACAGACAACCAGTTTGGCTTCTAGCCAAAACATTTGATTGTAACAAAATAATTGGTGTTCTTTTTTGCCCAAAAAAGTATAAACAACCTGGACCTTCAAATATTTTTCTAAATGGTGTACGTGTACAATTTTTGACCAAGTGAAATATTTTGGTGTGTGGATAAATGCATCATTGAAGGATGATGATGACATTCAGAGACAAGTGAACTATACTGTGCAGCAAACAAACTCAGAGGCACTTTTTATCAGTGCTGTTCTGCATTAAAAAACACTTTATTTCGTGCCTATTGCATGCCAATGTATGCTTGCCAATTGTGGAGCAATTACACGCAGACTAGTATGAAGCGCTTACGTGCTGCATATAACAATGCCTATCGAATTATGCATTACATACCCAGAAATGTTAGTGTTCGCCCACACCAGGTTAGCCATTGTTTCAGGACCTTTGATGCCGTACTAAGAAACAACTTGTATCGATTTTTTATGCGATGCTATTCTTCATCCAACTTTTTATTCGATCGCTTCAAATGTCTGATGCTTTTTACAAATCTTCATTTTTCTTTAATTATTCAACACTCCTGTGTGGAGACGAAATGCAGTAGTTGTCCGTGAAATGTTTCGGAGTTTGCATCTCATCAGTATTGCATTTGTGTAGTAAAAATATGTGAATACTGTGTACACACCTAGCAATAAAAAAGTAAGTGCAGGGAAAATGTCTTAATTCTCCCAAGGCTGGACACGTACTAACACCGGTTGTGTAATGCCCTACTGTATGGTTTATCCATTTTCTGTGCTTTTGCGAATGACGATACAGCTGTGGTGAGGATAAACTGCCTTGCTCCTCCCAGTGTTGGTCATGTGCAAACACCGTTTCTGTAATGTGCGCTGATGCATAGCTCACCACTTTTTGTGCTCTTGTGTCTGTGATATGGACCACGAGTCCGCAATAAAATATCATTATTATTATTAATTGTATCTTTTACATTTCTATTATTGTACTTTAATATAGTTGTGTATGAATACGATTTCATTTCAGACAACTCAGGTAAAGCCAGTTTTGGTTCAATTGACGCCGGCTAGTCGTGCTATGCTGCATTTTATGGATCAAGTGTCCCCAACTTGCATAGACGGAGACCTAAGACTTTGCTTTCGCTGAGGGGTCAGCAGGGCACTGCACATTGACACTTTATCGTGGTTGATGTAGCATTTGCATGTTGTGATAAGGCATGGGATGATTACAGCTCAAATGTAATCGATTGCGATTACTTGCCACTTGCTCGATTACGATTACGAATAGGCTAAACAAAATCACAATGCAATCGATTACGATTACACTGAAAAGAATCACGATTGCAATCGCGATTAAAGTTGGCTTGAAACATCTTCAGAACAAAAACAAACCTCATTTGCATGGTTTGATGTAAGTATATTTTCAGACCACATACGATATTAATGAATGCAATAAGCGAAATTATTAATTTGTAAGGACCGAGCACCGGAAACAAATTACAATGATTGTTTAATGAGATGTTCGTGCAGTCAACAAACCAGTGGCGTAACAAGAGGTTTGAGCTAGAAGGGAAACTTAGCCGAAAGAGACCAACTGGGCTCTGTAGGTGACTCACAATTCAACACTCAGAAAAAAAACCTGAGAAATCATGACAAATCCGGGTGTGAATGGCTATACTAAAACCCCAAATAAACAGAAAATCACCTAAAAATACCAAAATACAAACTACAGAAAGCCGAAAGAATACTATAAAGGAAACATAAGCTACGTTGGGGCCTGGTTTTTACATTTAGCTAGCCAGCGGAGTCAAATTGCCCCTCATTCCTCGATCCCGTCAGTTACTCCACTGCAACAAACACTTTATTAATTTTAATCAAAAATGAACAATGTTTAAAATCTTTGTTACTGTTGATAAACACCAAGGCTTCAAATCTTTAACAGTCGAACGACATCTATCAGGCTTGAACAATCGTCCAGAAGCGCTGAAAATTCATTTCTTACGAATTTCACAATTGCTGACAATTTCCTGAATGGGGTTACGATAGTCTGCAAGCCAGCACAGTATTGTGCAGCTTTTCATTTGAAATGAAATGAGCAGTGACGCCAGTATAGTTGCATATCTCTCTATGGACCACCAAACGTCAATGAGGCCGTCCATAAATGACGTCACAACATAACGGGGGGAGGGGGCACCAGATTTGTGACAAATTGTGACAAGTGGGAGGGGGGAGTCAGTAGTTTTGTGATATCACACGAGTCGTTTTGATATGCATGCTACACGCAGTCATACCAGAAATTATGAAAGGTGTGGAGGCCAAGATGTTTCTATTCCATTTACAATAGTTTTCTGTTGCAACCGATGAGGAAATTTTTGTCGATATTGCTGATGGATTAATTGTTTTTGTAGTATATTTCCGATAGTCAGTCAATCTTTGTTGGGTTTACAGCTAATGGCTAACTGTATTGTTGTGCTGTCAATGTAGCCAAAGCTCATTTGGCAAAATTTATTGACTCCCAACTCCATGTACTGGACCAAAAAGTTTTAGATTTCGAATCCCGATTCTGTGCAGAATTTTTTAGTTGTTTGGCAAGCATTCCACAGTTTTATTTTCAATTTCTGGCAAATCAATATAGGTTAGCTCTGAATACCTGAAGTTAAAAGCGGGCTTCATCTTTCCTTCCATCTTTATCTGGGGGTGCATTATTAATGAAACTTTCCACTCATCCTGAAAACTTCAGAATCATTTCCTATAATTTACATTATTATTTTTGAGGTCAAAATTGTTACAACATATGCAATTACCACCAACAACTTCAGTATGAGGGGGCTTTTGCGCTGAACCCAAGTACAGTAAACAGTTTCAAAGTCGTGACTCATAAAAACATAACAATGCTTTAAAATGCTTCCCATTCTAAACAGACCCGTTTATAACAGACCACGCATAAGAGACCATTCAAAACAGACCACTTTCATAACAGATCATGTTCATTGCAGACCATAACAACATTATTTCATATGACCCAACAATTTCAGTGATTTGCTTGTTTTCTGTAGTTGGCTAGGTTGTTTTGTTGTATTTTGCTGACCAGAGAGTTTATTCGTTGAGTGTCACTGACTTATAACCATTCGGTAGTTGCAACAGTTTGTTGAAACGCCGTAACCTCTGTGAAAAACGTAAGCATTTGTGGACCTCAAAAGTCCACTGTGATTGTTTGATTTCTGTGGTCTACCGTTCGGTGTTTACTACGCACAGATCACAACAAAAACGCGAAGCGTCCCGTAAGTCACGCACCGATCTCGAAGGAAACAGTTTTCAGAAAAAATAATTTCATCTTAGGTTATGCAGAAACCATCATTAAACGTTTCTCAAAAGGAGTTATTTAACTCGTGTGTTGCATTTGCACGCCATACTTGTTTTCTGTATTGTGAAATCGTTCTTGCAGATAGACTATACTGCAAAAAGTTCCTATGTTCTGTTTTTGCTTCAATATTGCAAAGTGACCACTACGGTAAATCCATGCAAAGGACTATAACCGCAATCAGTCATCGCCAGCATTTGCACAACGTATTTTAATTCGTTTCGGTCTTCAAAAAAGTAGAAAACACTTTGCTGCTTAATTTTTGCTTAGAAATGTGTGCAGTATTTTCGACGTTTTACGAACAGAATGTTGGTCTTGTCACAACGTGCACAAATCAAATCTATAAAACAGATGAAACTTTTGTCTAAGCAGACACAAAACAAATGGAAATTTGTAATTGCAACTGTAAGGGGGGTGTTTGTAAATTGTGACGTTTTATTTCAAGGGGGGTTAAATACTTGTGACGAAATGTGACAAGGGGGTAGGGGGTAGATTTTTGCCCAAAATAGTGTGACGTCAGTTATGGACAGCCCCAATGGTCAACAAAACCTCGTTGGTTTCGTTGTGTATTTTTTTGCTGTACCTGGTGGATCACGGATGGCATGATAATTATCAGTGTTGTGGAAATGTACTTTCGACTTGGATTAAAGTACCTTACTCCTCTGAAAAAATTTTCATTTGCTGTATATAAATTACTGTACTAATTATATACATGGCCTACTCCAGCACTTGCATTCATAAGTTCTCTCTGAATATACATAAATAAAACCAATACCTCTTCTCGTATTGTCCCGCTATTCTGGTGCCGAAATGTCAACTCGTTTTTAAGTAAAACTCTTCGTTTTGTTGCTACGTCTCACTAGACTCGCCACGTTACTTCCGGCGGCCAACAGGAAAGGCAGCTGAAACAAAGCGAGAATCCGCAATAAACGTTGTGCTTGCCACTGGACTATCTGGATTTAATGCATACAAACGGGCAAATGGCCTTCCCTGGAACATAACCATAACAAACGACGATAAACAAGGAAACTCCACCGCCTCAACCGCGGTTCAGCGCACAGTGATGTAGCGTGAAGGTTTCTATGGTGAATTGCGAAGTAATCGTCGATTATGATATTGGCAAATCGTAGGTTACGATATTTCATATTTGGTCAATTCAATCGATTACGATTACTCAAAAAACTGTAATCGATTGTAATCGATTACGATTACGCCATGTCTGGGCGTAATCATGGAAGTCGGCCTCATACTGTGACCTTGAGTGTCTTCCAGATACCAGTAAAGTGATTCAAGTTTTTCAGATTCAAATCCAAACCAAAAACTATATTGCAAAATATAGCCTAATGCAAATGCGAAAGCCACATCTTGTTTAACTCCAAATTCTTGTCACTGTCATTAGCCTAAGCCCATGTGGCGACGTAATTACGCCACATATAACGTCGAATTCGTAGCAGCGATAGAAGAGTGAACCTGGTCAAATGTGTAATCTCAATTGCTATTACGCTGAGGATTATCGGTTCGACTGTTTCTTCGGTTGGCCCATGGCGATGGAGCATTGTGCCTGCAACAAATGATCCCAACGTGTCGGTGGCTGCAATCCAGTGTTAACCTGCAGTCCCACAGTAACCAGCAGTCCCGTTGAACCCAATGTTGTAATGAAGTCCAAAAGAAAATTATCAATTCCAATGCAAATCCATCTTTATACTAAAATGTGGCGACATTTAAATCCAAGTAGGCCTACATGTTCATATATGGTCATTTTCATGTATTGCGCTTGCGAAAACCACACTTTTAATGCAATGCCAACCGAGAGGTTGCAACAACATCCCCGGGTTTTAGCAATGAACCGCACTCATTGCACCTACTTTTTGTGAATGTTGTACCCGGCACCACCTTCACATCCTGGTCAAAGTACCACTTTGTTGTGACTGGAAGGGCCGAGCAGAAAGTGCACAAAGCTTCACACTGTGGCTCCAAGCAACTATTAAGATCCCAAGTCGTGCTCATTTTATTTCTGCTTATTCGCGCCACATGGGCGAGACTCTTTGAAATGACTGAGAGTTAAAGAGACAAGTAAAATGCAAACTGAGAAAACGTAGATATAAATACCCTGCAATCAAACTTGCTTAAACAACATTGTGCACCATTTTCTACCTTATCGGGCGCCATTTCATAGCATGCTGTGCACTATTTCTAAATTGTCAGGCACCATTTTATGGCATGTTTGGCGCCATTCAGCCTCAAAGCTTTCCAAAACAAGTCTCAGGTTGGATGCTTTTGTATGCTATGTTCTTGTAGCAAATAGGATGAATTTTAAGACACATTTAATGTTTTAAATCTTCTTGGTTGGTTGTTTATAGTTTCATGGATTCGCATAAAGACATGAATGTGAACAAATTCGAGATTCCAACAACCAAGCATTTTTTCAAGGGGAAGTGTGAAATTTTGAAAGGGGTAAACCTTGTAGTTTGTTGATGGTGAATGCAGAGAAATGGGGTGCGAAAATGAAGCATTGGAGACGATGCCAACTTGCTATTGCCTAATTTTTATATGTTGCCAGCCTTGTCTTTCCAAGTTTCAGTGTTTTCAAAGTTGTGTATCATGAACACCCTTTAGCATTTTCTCCTGTAATGTCAGCCATGCCGTAGTGTTAGGAACGCATCCTTGGGTGGCTGTATCTTGGGCTTGATCAAAAGTGCTTACTACGGTCGCCTGAATATGATGACGTCATCAGAGGGTCCCTTTTTAGTCTTGCCTCGGGTCCCTCAACCCTAAACACATCTCTGGTTGCAAGTTTTCTTTGTAGTTTGAAATGTGAAGTTGGCAATGTGGAGCCACCACAGAAACCTTTTGTTGACCCAGTCGTGACACTTGAGAAGGCATCTGAGCCGTGAATGGGATCAGTGGCTACTATGACGTAATATCCATCTCATTGTCTCAACCACGCGTCACTGCACGTTTACTCGAACCTGGCAACAAGCAGATAAAAGCCATGGCTTGTGTGCGTAGTGCGTACTGAGGTGTAAGTCGGGTATTTTTGCGCCGTTCTGTAGACCTTCGACAAAATGTAATATTCTGCGCCAGTTGCTGATAAGCGTTCAAGCTTATGCTTTAGCATTTGCACTCTTAGGATCGGTTTTGTTCTTGCTGTGTTTGCTGATTACACAATTTTTGTGGAGGATTTACAGTACAAAAGTAAAAGCAGATATACAGTAAATAATAGGCCTCTCGTATCCACCAATTTGTCCGATTTCCAGGAGGAACTAGCAAAAATCTTGTTTTTGTTGACTTAGGCTAGCGCAGTCAAATATTGTGAGTATCGTAGCGTCACCTCAGATAAAATGACGCCAGAATTGGCCAGCGACGCAGTATTCCACTTGGTTCACAAGGTAAACCCCAAGATATCCTTGACAGACACTGGTTTAAAAGTTATTGGCACATTTCATTTTTTGGCACTATTGCACACACATGGCACTACGTCAATAAAAAATTACAGAGCAGTTTTAAGTTACGTTTTTAATAATTCCAACAGACTGCCAGATATTATTTTTACGCTTTTGTTGCAACCTCTCGGTTAGCGTGGCGTTGAATGTGCGATTCCCCACGAACGTGATCTGCACGAAGAACAACACACATGCATATGTGGCGCGAACAAACAATGATAGAGCGATCGTGGTGGCTACTTGCAATAGCATGTGAACGATTGAAGGAAACGACTACTGCAGCGTACGCGAAAAGTAATCGAGGGGCGTGGTCTCTATTGTTGCTTGCTGTCTGTACTTCAGTTCCGGCTTTCCGATCGCAACAAAATAGTGCTGTCCCCAGGACGTGAAGGTTATGCCAGGCAGTGTTGCCACTCTGTTATTAAGGAAAAGTACTAGATTTCATGATAAAAACACTAGATGCACAAAAAAACACTAGATGAGAAACTACTGTATTGATTAGTCTTCTAAAGTAATTCAATGCGAGCTAGCTGTGAAAGCAAAACTCTTGCTTCTGCTTATGAGTTGAGTCATTTGAAACAATAAATCATTGCCATTTACACGCAATGAAAATAGCCAGATAATGCGTTGCCGTGCTAACAAATACATTGCGTTACTAATTGGAAACCAGAGACAAAGAAAATGGGAGACAGCAGGAACCGCTTGTGTTTGTTTGTACAGGTCACCGAAACTTTTAACAAATGACCACAGTGAGTTTGTAGCAGTTTAACTCAAATCAGATCATATGCTCATCTGTAATTTAAGATGTAATTAGGAGAATTTTTAGCAAATTACAAATGCACAAAATCTAAAAGTCTCAATTACAGTTACAATTACACAAATTTTGTAATTAATTACATTCATCGCGCTAATAAAAAAACACAAAATAGCTAAGAAAAACCACTAGAACACTAGATGAAATGCAAAAACACTAGATCTAGTGGAAAAACGCTAGGAGTGGCACCAATGGTGACAAGTGCAACCTTCACAATAAGAACGTGCAATCGGTGTGGTTCGTTGTAAAAATGAGGGGGTGTTGCTGCAACTTCCCTGTTAGTGTAGCGCTGAATGTGCGATTCCCCACGAACAAAAAATTAGCTAAACGCAAATACTACGAAGACCAATTTGCTCAAAGCAGCAGAAATTCATAAAGAATTTGGACCCTAATAAATGATATTTTTGGCGAAAACAAACCATCCAGCTTTCATCAAAGGCTAATGTTGCTGGACGAGTTTTCTCATCTGCAAAATTAATTACAGGTGCATTAAATAATAATTTTGTCACTTCGGCACAGGCGAATTTCACTCCTACTGACCCATCTAAAACTACTGATGCAAATATAAAACATATCTTACTCCACGCCACGTGAATTCTATATTTTCATCACTAGCTACTCCTGAGGAAATACTCACACTTGCAAAGAGACTAGATTCTAAAAAGTCATGTAGATATGATGATATCCGGTGTGCGTTTTGAAATTGTCAAAATGCTTCCGGGCACCTCTTCTATCAAATTTCATAAACGAATGCATTACTGACGGCGTTTTTCCGTACAATCTGAAAATCGCTAAAGTAGTATCAATTTTTAAGTCGGGAGATTGCGAAATCCCTACTAATTACAGACTGATATCAGTGTTAACATACCTGTCAAAAATATTTGAAAAAGTGCTGTACACACGACTGAACGATTATTTCATCAAAAACAACTTGTTGAGTCAGCACGATTTTCTAAAGTTCAGTGAAAATAGAATCTGGTCAAAAATTCCTTTAGAAATAAAAAACAGTTCGTGCTTGGCACTTGTTTCAGGGGAATGCAAAAAATAAGTATTACGCAACTACTAGAAACATTGTTTGTGTTCTTTTTATTGGTGTACATAAAACAAGTGTATTGATTTAACTATTTAATGCTGTTGGAATGGAAATAGTCGAATCAAGAAAAATCGCTGTTGTATCATACTCAATTTCGCTTCTGGCATGTTCCCTAATACTGATCACAACAAACTCTTTTATGAGGCAGCGGGGTGCGTTTAGTCAACCAGCAGAAGCAAACTATGCCTAGTGAATCGCAAACGAATTTCCGTTCTCACGCGTGACTCGCGAAGTTGACTGTAAAGTCTTTTCCGTAATGTACCTTTGCACGCCTAGTTCTCAACCAGTTTAAATTCCGTGACACCGTTGTAATGCTGTGCTAGTTCAAAAATTTTGACTCCGTTCCTTTCTAGATTTCAGGAATATTTCAAACATTTGAAAACAGAAAATCTTCAATGTGACAACGACAAACTATTTTCTTCTGGTGACTTGCTTGCCTACAACGTATCTTGCTTCAATAAAACATATAACCGCATATTATACTCAGAGCAAACAACGTTCACTTATTACTATAAACTGTTCCCTTTACACGACAAGTAGCTTCGTCCCTGGGAGGTCTGCAGCATAAATGACCACTGGCCCTTCGCAGCTTCCCATCAACCCCATGCATTCTATAAATTGGTGCATTTTGAAAGTCATCGCAGCACTACATTTTGAAAATAGTGATGGCGTCAACCACATGCCCTTTGTTCAACGCCATCAAGCGTATACTTTTTTCTTCTTCCACGTTTATACCTTCGCGTTCATACATGTTTATGTGTGTTCTTTGTGTTCCTTATCATTGCGATGTATGCTTATGCCTCGCGCGTTGCATGTATGAGTGAAGACGTTATGCACAATAAACCAACTCTAACTGCTTTGACCTTCAAAAACATTCGCGGAATAAAATCGCACTGGTGCGTGACCGTAACAACAAAGACAATGGAGTTGGTCATTGATTTGATAGAAATCACTAATCACTGATGGGATCAAGTATTGCGCCATCGCCAGAAATTGATGGAACTCGTTTCATGAGTGTTACTGAAGAGTGTTGTGATTGCAGTCAGCTCTGACACCACGCCTAGTGATTTTTCACTAGATCTGGTGATTTTTAGATTGACCTAGTGATCTAGTGATTTTTCACTACAATCTAGTGATTTTTGGCAAAGTATGTGTTTGAAGAAGATCGTTTGCCTTTTTCCAACTTGTTAAATTTTCAGCCTCATTTTGAAAGATTTTCAGACTATTATAAGCCTTAAAATTGTGCCCATAGATTTTTTGACTTCCGGTACGTGTTTGTCCTGCAACAGCTACAGTCATCTGACTGCCTGTCATATTTGTCTTGGCAATGCACCGTACCATTTATTTGTCTGCATTAAATTTTCTTCACTAACGTTTCTTATTTGCCTCCGAAGAGATTTTAATTTATGTATGTTGTAGTTTGCTTTAAAATCGATTCGTGCAAAAAGAGCCTTTCACTCCATATTGAAGTGGCCGGAAAAGCACGGCCGAAGAAATTTGCTGGTCTTGTTCATATATAAAATCATGATCAAGACATAACCGTTTAATAATTCCAATGTGCTATAGTTCCGCAACACACATCCAAATATGGTTATTTGCTGTTCGAGTTCACTCTTTCGATGCCCCTCTGTCTTGGATGTGCGGAACCATCGAGCCCACCACTTCACGCCACTGTTTGCCATTCAAAATTTTCTACGAGGGAGTCGATGCTTCATTAATGATCATTAGAAAACTGAATTAAATGTAGAAAGCTTCCGATCAACATACTTCCAGTGGGCCTGAAATCCTGTTTCTAACTTTTCCGGATACATGGTGTGGTAATAATTCCGAGCATTTTATATTGCCATGTAAGATAAATATTTGATCAATTTTCACATTGTAAATGCCAAATAAGCTTATTGCAAATTCTTGTTAAGGTATTCGTTCTTTTATAATGAAATGTAGCAAAAATATATGCAACAAACCTGCTAAATATTTTTAAGCAACTGGTTAAGAACAACAGCGTAAAACCTTCAAACATGCATTTTCATGAACTCGTGTTGTTGCAGTTATTGCCAATGCAGTGATCCAAGGAGGTATGGTGTATGGTAAAAGCTTGCAGAAACATTTTCAATCTGTATGTTAAAGCGCCAAGTATAATGTGCCTGGTTCTTTAAGTCCAGAAGAAAGAAAACTGGCTGAAGAATTAAAAAGTCAGTGTCATCCGAATGGGAAAGAGAAGAACCCTCAGGAATCAGCTAAAACGCTTCATCAGTTAGGACTTTTGTACCGAAGGAAAAGTCCAGACAAAGTGTGTCTCATTCAAAGTGTTGCTTTGCTGACGTCAGCCACAATTAGGAAACCAGACAATTCACGGAAAATTCAACGTGACCTCAAAGAAGTTTGTGGGCATATTTTAGAACTAGCTGATGCTTCAGGAAATCACGAATCATTGCAACAATTTGTGTCAGATTTGAAACCCCGTGTTCAAGATTTTAGATCCCAGACGAAAACTAAACTGGAATCGTTTCACAAAATTCCTGACGATGTTCCTGAAAATGAACTCCCACCAATGCACATGAGAAAAATAAAAAAGGGCAAAGAAATTCAGCTTTATTTAACAGACTCTTACATACAATTAATGCAAAGCATATGTAGGTATTGTTGCAGTACTTTAGGAGATCCTCCTTGCAAATTTGCTCTAGCGGCTATGGGATCTTTATCAAAGCAGGAAGTAACCCCTTACTCTGACTTTGAAAGCCTTATTCTTTTGGAAGATGAAGTCAAAGATAGTGAAAATTTTGAAGATTACTTGAACTACTTTCGATGGTTTTCAATGGTTTTTCAAATGATTGTTGTGCTTTTGGGTGAAACCGTTTTGCGTTTCCTGACAATTCCTTGTTTGAATAATCCAGATGAACCTGAAAATGATTGGTTTTATGATGCGTACACTCCCTGTGGCATTCGACCTGATGGATTTGCTCCTCATGCTTGCAAGAATCCATTAGGAAGGCAAACACCAACCTCTAAAAAGAAGTGGACTCTCGAGTTAATAAAGCCAGTGAGCAAAATGGGTGTGTACTTGGAACACAGCGAAGACTTGAAAAATGGATATCACTTGGCGGATATGTTGGTAAGCACGTGTTTTGTGTTTGGCGATCAGAGTGTTTTCAATTGCTTTATGGTTTACATTCGCAAGCGTAAGAAGGAACTGCATTGTAAGACCAGTGAACAAAACAGAGTTTATCTTCAACAGATCCAAGATGACCTTCGAAAATTTAGCTTCCTGCGATACTTTGACAGATTCGGTAAACTGGAAAAGATTGATCTGAAACGAATGTTTTACAGGAGTGCTACATTGTTTATTTCTTCCTTAGGCCAGTTGTACGACACGGAATCGTTGTCATGTTTTGATATTCTGGAGGAGTTGAAAGAAAAAGGTATTATGTCCATGCAAGTCTGCTTCAGGCTCTCATTCGCCGTTGCTATTGCTTGTGAGTTTAGGCTGAGGTGCTACGTGAGGTTTGCCGAACAGGGTGACATGGTTGTGCAAACCAATTTTTTTCCTGCCTTGTGCCCTAGAGAACCTGGCTGAAGCTGTCGGTACGAAAGCTTTTACGCAAGCGCTAGGTGTTGTTGGAGCATTTCACACGAGCGTGGAGATGTTTGTTGGTAGCACCAGTAGAAAATGCGAAAAGTCTATTTTTCTCCGAGAAAATGCAGTACTTTACCTTCAACTTTGCCTCTTTCTGAAATTGCACAAGAAGGCAGTTGAACTTTGTTTTGCACCCATTCATAGTCAATTTGCGTTGTCTTTTCCGGAGAAGCAAAATCTGTTTATGGTTTATATCAATGCTCTGCAAGTTTGCGGTAGATATGAGGAAGCTTGTCGAATAATCAAACTTAACTTGGCTAAGATGAGAAAGTTTAAACTGCAAACCGTTCTCCACATCTCCTACCTGGTTTTGGGCATGTGCTTGCATGGGATGGGCAGTGCCAAAACTGCTTTAAAATTCTACAAGAAAGGGAACTGCTTATTATTTTTTGGTCTTGTTTTTCACACATCGCCGATCCCTCACGATCATTGGATCGACTGTTACCAAAGTTTGGGAAAATTTACCAAAGCCTTGAAACACGCCAATAAGGCGTTGGCAGAATACGATAAAGAAAAAGACAAACTCAGCACTTGCGGCTTTTATTATGCCATGTTCAGCAAAGGCCATTGTCTTTTTAAGCTGGGTCGCATTGAAGAAGCAAAAGACGTTTTTGAAACTATCAAACGCATGAGACGAAAGAGTTTAATGTTTGGTGATAACGATCACTTCACAATCCGGTGTGATTACATGTTCAGTTTATGCTTGAAGAGACTGGGTGACCCAGAGCACGCACTGAATTTATATGAAAACGCGAGAGATAAAGATAATTTTAGGAATGAAGGTTTTAAAGATCCGACTGGAGCCTATTTGAAACACAAAGCGGAGTGTTTGCTACAATCGAAAAAGACAAGTGAAGCTTATCATTGTTACAAGGAACTGCTCAGTCATTACCAAGTTGGTCGCAAAACTGAAAACGATTTAGACATTTTTCAATGTCTTGCATCACTGGGTGATTGCGCTGGAAGGCTCGGCAAACACCATGAAGCAGTTGAATACTTCCGAAAAATGTTGATTGTTTTGGAAAATCACAAGCCTTTTCTTCATGTGGAAATTGCGAAGATAAAACGCGCAATAGCACTGCTGCTTTCCAACCTAAATAGATACGATGAAGCAATTCCATATTACGCTGACAAATCTGTATCTAAAGTCGATCTTGGTGACAAATGGCGCTATGACGGTGATATCGCACTTGGACAATGCTATATGTTTTGCGATAATGTAACTGAAGCCATTCGTTTGTACCGAAATGCTTTCGAAATTCTCGAAAAGCTTCCGAAATCTGGAATTAAAAGATTGTGCAACGCTCGTGACTATGTCAGCGACGTCGTTAGAACTAACATGCTCACATGCTTGTACAAACTGCAACTGTATGACTCTGAGGCCTTGCATCATGGTCGCGAAGCCTGGAGGGAGTCAGTGGAACTTGAATGTGAAACCAGATTCGCAAACAGGAAGGTTAAGGCGCTTAGCAAGTATGGTTATTGCTTGTTACGCTTAGAACGCTACCCTGAATGTGTTCAAGCTCTTAAACATGCATTGTATATTGCCCAAGAAGCGTACGAACAACCTCACTCAGACGAAGAGTTCTTTATTGCAGCTACGACTTTAATTCGTGCACTCATCGTTCAGGGCAAAAAATGCGAAACACACTTTTACTATTATTCTCCATCGGTATATTACCGTTGCACTTGCTGCAACATTTTCACTGAAATTCCTGAGACAAACTGTCCTTAGGATAACAATGATTCTGAATCCACTTAAACTTCATTTTCAGGAATGAAAGCACGTTTTCTGTATTTTTTACAGGAAAGGATTTGCAAATACCGCCCTGAAATCCCAACCGAAATTTTGTTGAAACAGAGTTTCATGTGGTATCAGTCACTGATTCCGATATTTTTATAAGTTTTCGCTTCGATAAAATGATTTTTAGCATTTTGCAAGTTTCTAGAGGCCGCGAAAGGTTGTTAACTGCTTCTGTCCGACTTTTCACCCTGTGTGCTATCAGTGATTATTATAGTAATCACTGGTTGCGCAGGCCTATTGTAAGAAAGGTCATTTTGTTGACACAATAAGAGTTCAACAGCTGCATGTGTGAGAGACCACAGCATAGCCGTGATTTGCTTCGTGCAGAAATGTAACTGGCTTTGCTGTAACGTTGGTCGTCACGTAAATTTAAAGATGCAAATTCATAATGTTAAAAAGTTGCATTTGCAGGAAAATCTGCGAATTATTTGCTGAAAACAAAAAGCAGAACTACTGTGGAGACATAGTTTTAGTTTAGAACTGGCAGTTTGGCAAAAGATTGTCTTCAACCGTTAGCAAACAAGATTTAAATCAAAACGTTGGACAAGTATTGACTTAGCTACATATTGGCCTATAACTCAAAACTACATCAAAAATAGGCTATACCAGTGTGGTAATTAGATATGTTGCAACAGGTAATTTAAATAGAGTAAGCGTTTCATCTTTCAATAAAAATGAACAATATTAACGGCGTTAGAGTAGACTGTAGAGAGCCTCTGGAAATTAGTCAGTAAAGATAGATTTCCAAAACTGAAAGATTACACAATATAAATATGTTTGGAAATACGTTTGAGAATACATTTTCTACGATTTCACAAGTAACATGTAAAAACAGAAATCGAATGGCAGGCGGAACACTAGTCGATTGACTCCGACTTGCTACCACTAACACTGGCATTGATAAAAGAATGATAGTGTCAGAGAAGCCTCCATCACAGGCATCACACTGATAGTGCTTTGTAATACACTGCTATTTGCTAATGTGTAATAATTTTAATGACGCACTCACCTTCTTTTTTAGTTTTAAATCTTGTGAACCCAGTTGTTTTATACATGATTTTGTCGACGTGGCCCGCAGGTTGTCACGTTTTTGTAAAATGGCCCGTAGGTCAAAACCAGTTAGACCATGCTGGGCTACACATTTAGCCTCATTTCTTGTAATGTCACGACAATGGTGACCAACCAATTCAAAAGACATTTATTTCGTTACTCTTTCACTTTGCGACTTTGTGCCTGTGCTGAATGCATGGGTTCGCAAGTCATTTGATTTGCCTGAGTTTAACCAAACCTAGAATACATCAATGTTGTTATCCAAGTGCAAAATATCTGCTTTACAGGTACGTATCACCTGGTTTAGTTGGACAATATTTTCGTTGTAATGCAGGTTAAACTTGGTATTTTTTGCCAATTCGCCGTTGTGCAGTTTGATTTCTGTTCAACTGCAAATATATTTTCGTGTCCTTCTGCAAATATAACTCTTACAATGGAGCATTTGACATGAATTTCATCTATTAAAATCCGACGTTAAACCTATTGAAATTTGATGTTAAAAAGATAAAGCAAAGCGTGATTCATGTTGCTTTCAAAAAACTCTAAAAACAAGATTGGGAAATTGTATTTATAAAACTTCACTTCTGCATCGACCGAACGAACATATTCGTTTCACACTAAGCTGTCCACCCCACATTTTGCAACAAAATTGCGCCCATGAAAATAAGCATGGGCCTTTAATTATGAGTGAAACGGTGTTTGGGGTCATCATAAGGAAAGTTTGCCAATTACTGCTGAACGCATTACGCAATATTGTTGAACGGATGTTCATCAAGGTAAAGTTAATCAAAATGTTTCACAGATAAACTATGACTGAGGAAAGACCATAGGCTTACGGGAAGGCATTTTACTGGGGGAGCGGAAAAAGTTTGCCCTGAAAATAACAATTTGCCAACTTGCCCTGAAACTAACTATAGTTTAATCCGAATGGGGCCTGAAACCTTATGTAAATCTGTTCTATACAGTTGAATTCGTTTATAACGACTTCCCCTGTAACGTCAATTCTCCGATAACGTTACATTGTGTTTGGTTGTGATGGCATCTTTTATATGCATTTGAATGCGCTTATAATGTCAATTCGGCAATAATGTTCTTCATGCAATCCCCTAGAAGTGCCGTTATGGGCAAATTCTGTAGTGACTTTGCTTGTTAACTCAAAGGGTTGAAGTTCCTTGCGTGTTGTGTTCTCCCAGCCAAAAAAATTTACGGTAATTGCTTTTAGTAATGCAAATATGTACTCGACTTCGATGACGGAACGCAATGTTTTAAAAGCGACGGTTCCGGATCGTATGGTCTGACTCCCTAAACCTGCCTGTGTTATCGCTGCTGTGCGCTTGAGTAAGACACTTAAAGACGCGCACTCAAAAGGAGACAAGCAATCTGCACGTCCGTGCTGCTCGCTTCAAAAACTCCTGTTAATCAAAAAAGTCTATCATCTTAACACCCTGCACCTCTTCCCAGCGCAAACTCGAAAACGAACAAAGAAAAGAATTACCGAATTCTTATATCAAGCTGTTGAAATGCCGACATCCGATTATTCGATTTTTATAGTAAGCGAGGGCTTGGTCCAGATCAAAGTCACTATAACCAATCATGGGCGCAATTTTGTTGCAAAATGTGGGGGGACAGCTGGGTGTGAAACCGCAGAAGTGACGTTTTATGTATACCGATTCCCAATCTTTTTTGTAGAGGTGTTTTGAGAGCAACACTAATCACGCTTTGTCCTTGCAGATGATGTACATATTGATATACTTAAATTTGTTTCTGGACATGGTGCTGTAGTTGAGCCTGTTT
>Ga0210059_1007335_pt1 | contig 17537 bp, 13 predicted proteins | sample Ectturendosymbi2_FD_188042 | JGI IMG/M metagenome (GOLD analysis project Ga0210059, IMG submission 188042) | Ecteinascidia turbinata endosymbiont from Florida, USA - Sample 2 (SPAdes) (version 2) | ecosystem: Host-associated > Tunicates > Ascidians > Unclassified | place: Key West, Florida...
CTACTGGTTCGCAACGATGTGATCCAATTAGTTGAAGACAACACAGCAGATTCGCTTGGTCTTCTACGTACAGTAGCAAACTTCTTTAAAACGTTAAACAGACAAATAAGTTTCTTAAAACAAACAAATATTCCTTAAAACGCGGAAATGAATTTCGGTTCTTTTGTCGTACAATACCAATCGTATTCGCTTGGAAGTTCCATCGCAACATTTTTGTGTTAAAAAATCCATGTTGACTAATTCTCAAACCTTGCAAGTTTGTTATACCTAAGTGAAAGCAGGGTAGTATGAAGTGCTTAGACAACGAAGAGAAAAGTGAATGCGTCCAAGTGGTTGAGCTAAAACTTAAACTAATTAGTTTTACTTCCTTGGTTGGTAGTTTGTGGATTTTGACCTGTATAAGAGCTTACTTGTAACATGTTCATTTGGCCATCTAAGGAAAAATATAGCGACACATGTACGTTCAACAGAGCTGAAGTTTGACAGCGCTCGACCGTAAAAAGTTGTTTCAATGAAGTCATTTGAGAGAGTATGCCCGAACGAGTTTATCAACCGCCTTGCGTAATATGTGCACATGCTCACCCGTAGAATGCATATTTTTTTTCATTTTTCAATTTTACTTGTTTACTGATATCGTTTGCAAGTTATCTGCTTTAAAATCGATTATTTATCAGCCTTCTCTAATAATTTTAATTGTTTTTTTTAGCTGAGTACTTTTTTCTGTAAAATTAAAAGACTAACTTCTGCTTGATCGTATTTTGCAAAAGTGAGAAATGAACGTGCATTTACATCGATTTAAAACAAGTTTCCGTATTGCTGGAAAGCGCAAGTAGGGTTTATGAATTCATCTGAAAAGAATTATCACTTTAAGTAACTAATGCAGCTGAAGGTCGAAGTCGGATAATCGAAATTGCCAGGAGTCGGAGGATGGGACTTCCGACTCCACAGCCCTGGTTCAAACCCTCTACGGATTAAGCTAGTCTTCTAGTTGACATCGAAAAAAACGTTTTTCGTTTTGGGTTTGAGGTCTTCTGGGGGGAACGTCACAAGTAGGGGTGTTTTTGTGTCATTTTGGCCACCATTGCCTGGCCCTGCCCAATGGGCCATTTTTTCGACTCAAAGTTTAGTTGAAAACTACATCAAAATCCGCGTCTATAGAGCCCTTGATTGACTTCCTAGCATATCGGGAGCGAAAATTATGTCTCATAAACTAAAAATTAATCAAAATTTTGCTCCCTCAAAAGCCACTCTGAGGGGCATTTATCCCCAGGCAATAACTCGCCGTCAGATTGAGCTAGAGAGCTGTTCAAACCCTCTAAAGACTCGTGAAGGTATGTAGTTTGCAATGAAAAAAAAAACAAACTTCAGTTTAGGATGTCTGTTTTTTTAATGCTTATATGATGATAGGATGTTTATGTTATTTTTGCTGACGTCAGAATTTTTGCTTGACCTCCCTTTAAGACCCGCAGGAGCCATTTAAATGACATTAATTTTTTTTTGAGTTAAGCTGTTTTTTGGTTACATTTCGGGACTTTGAAGGGTCCGAATGGGTTTTTAGCGTTCCTGGTTCCAAGATTAGGGCCATAAAACATTAAAATAAATTAGAGAGAGAGCTGTTCAAACCCTGCAATGACTACAAGCGTCGTGTAGTTTAGATTTTAAATTTTTTTAAATTAGGGAAATCCCCAAAAAGTATTGAGAAAAGCCCTTACCAATTATCTGTTTTTTGGCCAAACTTTTGAACCAGAAACTCAATCAAGGGCTCTAAAAACGCGTATTCTCGCCTAGAATCCTAAAATATTGCCAGCCAAAATATAGGCGCCTGGGATCGGATGATGACGTCATGTAATTAACCAAAAAACATGCCCCTGTCATGATCCCATTGGCCCAAAATTCCCCAACCAAATTAAAACAAAAATTTTTTAAATCTAAACTACACGACGCCACTAGTCAGTACAGGGTTTGAACAGCTCTCTAGCTCAATCTGCTGCCGTGTTATGGCTGGCCAAAGTTTGCCCTGAAAGGGCAAATTGTGCCTTTTCTGAAAATTTTGAATTAGGCCAAAAACTGGGTTTTTGACCCATAATTTTGGCTACAGATTGCTAGCAAGTCAATCAAGGGCTCTATAGCCGCGGGATTTTGACGTAGTTTTCAAAAAATCTTTTAGCCACTAGAATAGGTCAATGGGTTGGGGCCCAGGGCCGGCCAAAGGTGACCAAAATTTCCAAAACATGCCCTCGTTGTGACGTCACCTCCAGAAAACCCCCACCGAAAACGAAAAACTTTTTTTTTTTGATGTCAACTAGAAGACTTGCTGAATCCGTAGAGCAGTGGTTCTTAACCGGGGGTACACGTACCACTTGGGGGTACGAAGCACCAAAGTCTTCAGGGATTGGCCCACTAGCCAATACTAAGAAAAAAAACCTGAGAAATGATGTTGAATCCGGATGTGGATGGGTATACTAAAACCCTAAATCCCCGGAAAATACTTTAAAAACAAAAAAACGTCATGCTGAAAACCAAAATAATAGTAAAACCGAAGTATAAGCTAAGTGGGGGCCTTATTTTTACAATTAGCTTGCCAGGGGGCTGGCGATTTGCCCCTCTGTCCCCCGTCATTCACGCCACTTAATATCAGTACATTTGATTTTGAAGAAACATGTCCAAGAAACGCATATATCAAGTGAAATAAGGCCTAGGCTAGATATGGTTTCACTTGCATGACAAAAAAAGATCGAATACAAAGACCACAGTGCATATGATGCAACAGAGTATTTACTAATGCAAACCTGAAAACTTCAAACCTTAATGAACATTACAATAATCGGCACGGGAGTGTGTAGTCGGGGAATGATTTCAGTACCTTGAATATCAAAAGGGCTTGATTTGACAGTGGTAGAACTTTACTAAAGCAGGCATTCGTACCTACGATGGGAAAACAATTATTGCTGGCATGTTGCAAAGTTACGTTCTTGTGTGAGAGCCTTATACAGCTGCTGAAGAATTTGTGACACCATGTGAACTACGTTGGTAACAGTTACTACTTGCCTTCAGACAAGGGGTACGAGAGAATTTTATGAAATCTCAGGGGGTACGAGTGCGTAGAAAGGTTAAGAACCACTGCCGTAGAGAGTTTGAACAGCTCTCTAGCTCCAGCGGCTGGCGATTTATGGCCAAAAAAGGGCCGGCCAATCGCGGTCGTTAAAGGGTTAAGAACACATGTCAAAAACTATCGAACTAGCTGTCGTAACACAAGATTTCCCCAGAAAATGTTCCGAAACTGGAAAGCACGTTTTCATATCGACGTACTCACGCAACGCGCAGAGGGTAAATCGAACCAACGAGCAGACAGCTGTATTTGTTTAATTTAGTGGATTTGACGTTTGAAAAAGACTTTCTCGGGTATAGAAACGTGTCGACGTGACCGCACTCGCCACTTACTGAAAATTGACGATCGCGACGACACGGTTCGACTTCACGTGTTTCGTTGCGCGCGAAATCGAACGCGAACTCTCACCTCACTGCAGAGAGGTCTCACGAGCGGCATCTTTTCCACACCACCTGCTGCATTCTTTATTTTTCACATTCAACTGCTTCGGGGCTGTCACGTCTTGGACTGACATGCAGAAATGACCCTACGTCGACTTTCGAGAAAATCGCCGGTAAGCAACGAAACGCAACACTTTCATCGTACGCAATGTTTAAAACTGGCAGCACTTGAAAAAACGATAATGTTCACATGCTTTTGTTCGGTATCAAGCTTAAAACTGAACAGCATCAAATGCGCTTAGCAGCACTAGCGATCCCATGTACAGCAGCATGCAAACGTGAGGTTCTGAAAACAAAACACAAACAGAACCGTAGAATGGCATTTCCTGCGAGGTTTTGCTGCATTTCGCGGCAGGTTCTTTTGGTGACCAACTGCGTGGCATGACCTGCTGAAAGGGACGTTTTTGTTCAGTCCTGTTTTTTTTCGGTGATCTTTCGGTCATTCATCAAATCTTTTTGAAATGACCGAAAAAATTATATTAATTCGGTCAGAATGCCTTTTTCAGTCTTACAAAAATTTCCTAAAAATAAAATAGGACAAAGTTTTAAAGACATTTCGCACAAATGACCGAAATGTCTCAGCGAAAAATACAAGTTCTGTTTGATCACAGCCCTTTAAGAAAGTTGACCAAGAATGTTTGAACTGAAACCGGGTCGTTAACATTTTAAAGTCGACTAGCTAACGTTTGACAGCTTCCATGATTGTCAAATGAGAAATCAGCTTCGTCACTTTCGAAGCCTTTCCAGTGAAGGTAAGATGCTTTGCTTGTAGCAAACCTAATACCCCAATAACTTTAAAACACCATGGTGCTCGTAGCAACTGGATCGAAAGTGAAAATTGAAAGAAAGCAATAGAGACTGTACCACAATCAGCTCGTGTACCCACAAAAAAACACTTAAAACACAGCGCTATGAAAACGACCAGACAATGGCAGTTATGCGAGCTGAAACACAAAATGCATCGCTTCTACGGCAAGCTGTTTGATTACAAAATGCAATTGATATAATATTTTCAAAATCACTTTCACACAAAAAGTAGATGACACGTCAGCAAAAGTAGATACATGCAGAACCGAATACTTGATCACAGGATGAAAGCAAGCAACATCGTTCATGATTGAAAGTGTGACGCGGCGGAAAAAAATGTATTTAATGAAGACACTTGCAACTGGCGAGGTCTCATCGTTTGCCAACTTTGTTCTTGTACCGCTACGATCAGTTTGGCGTGGGTTATATCGTGACTGCCAGCGCCCGACATTATGCGTCGCGGCAAATGAACACTGGCACGTGAGAGTGATGAAGAACGTAGTTGCTCACGGACCCGAACACGGTACGCGAGATGGCGCCCTGGCCTCGGGTTCCAGTCACAATTGCATTGACTCCATGTTCTTCGGCTGTTTGAATGATGTGCCTTCCAGCGCCGCCGTCCTTCGTCTCGACAATCACGTGCTGGGCTGTTAACTGAAATGTCGTAACTTTAGCCTGGAACTTCTGGTCGGCAAAAATTCAAACGCTTTTTGACAAGGTTCAGAAATTTCTGACTACGTCTTAGCAAAAACAATAGAAGTGAGAAATGTATGTAGATTTGGCCGTCAATACACGAATCTTTTTTCCAGTTATTAGCACTCAATTGTGCGTTGTCAACTGCAGAAATTGGTATCGCGTTTTTTCTCAGCGATCTAAACTTTTTCCAGTTCAAACTCAGCAACTGTCACCCGGAGGTAGGGTTCCCACACGTTTTTAAATATCCTTTTCCATACTTTTTCAATACCATTTCAATACTAAATTAAAAACATTCAATACCAGTAGTTCTCTTCATTTTTTGAAATTCTTAATCGTGAAACTCAATTTTGCACATTACATAACACTGCATAAATAATGGCCAAAATATTAAGCATTGCTTTGCCTTCAGTAAAATTCTGCTCAGACACTTAAAATTTATTTTCCATTTCGAATTTTCATACTTTTGCAATACTTAATGCATATTTTAGCCAATGTCACTACTTTTACAAGGTCTTGAAAACCTATTTGAATTTCAATAGTTTTTCAATACCTTCAATACCGCGTGGGAACCTTGCGCTGCGGAGGTAAACAAGTACACTGTATAAGCCACGTACACGAAGGAAAATATTGGCATACCCCGCTTTCTTTGCACATTTCGGCAAGTTTCTCTTTTTTCCGTGTGCACGTCGCTGCGTGCTCCGCCAGCATTTCATCAACTTCTCTCCGTGACATCATTGGCGCCCCTGCACGGTCGCCGCGTTGAAGAAAAAAAGCAAACACATTCAAGCGTCAGCGATTTCTCCGCGCGTACGACAGAGTGTCTGCGATGGGGAGGTGGACGTTTGAACAGGGCTGTGGAGCCAGGAGGGCAAGTAATTTTGAATGACTGGAGCCGGAGCGTGAAATTTGGCTTCCGGCTCCTCAGTCCTACCTCTTAAGCCTTAAATGAAAAATTGACTTACTCAAAAAAACGGACTTACGATCGAAAGCCCCTTTGCCAAATTATAAGAATAATACAAAATTACAGTGAGTGCGAAATGAGTTGGTTGGTTGGATCCGTTACGAATTTCGATTGGATCAAGTCAGTTGGAGTATTTGCTATTTTTGTCTCTTGCAATGTTTGAATTCGCCCAGCAGGTGCGAAGTTCGGACCACAGTTCTTATGGTGCGCACGGATATTTATTTTACACCTCACATGCTTCCTGCAATTCCAGTGATCATTACGAAAACATTCGATTGCGCTTGCTTGAACAAAATTCTATCGTTTTTGCAGTGTTTGCTCTATGCCGCTTTATCGAGAACAGGATCGATGTGTACGAAATTCAAATTACGCAGTTAATTCCGCAGTGGTTGATATCTTAATTCAAAGCTATCCAAAGGCAAGGTTCCGCATCTGTGAGCTAATTCTTGATCCTTCAAAAACTCACGATGCATGCGTGCTATCCGATAAGGCGACTTAAGTCCCAAATAGTATTATTCTTTCGGGATTACTTAAAGAAATAGGAACGTCTACGCTTTCAACCTCAGAGGACATCACAAGCTGCATTAAAACAGTTACGGAAAAATTCGCAGAAAACAAAAATGTTCAACTCCTTCGACACTATCCCACAATTACAATTTATTAAAAAACGAATGTAATCGCTTGAAGTTCATATAGGAATTTTGTGAAGTTAAACGTGAGATAATTTTGCCTTAGCTCGAATTCATCCGATTCCATGGATTTTCGAAAATTATCAGACGTAGTAATTTAATCGCCGCTCTCTTGTAACGGTACGAGAACGATGAAGCAGACGAACGAAATCACACATTTTGAAATATTAAGCAAGAAAATTCAGGTTATTTGTTTTAATTTTTGCGTTTGATGTTGCAGCAGCCACTTACCTCCAAGGACGGTCTTTGGCACGTAGGGTGCGTCAACATAGCTGTAAAGAACGACTTCGTTCCCTTCTCTGTGTACGTTTGTAACATACCCTTAAAAGTTAAAAAAAAACTGAAAAAAACATGGAAGCAACGGTATCAAAAAAATCCTGCATTTTTACTTTGCAGCATACGCTACAGCCACAAGCACAGATATAAGAAACAGTCACTTTAACTTTACTATTGAAACTATGAAAACTAATAATACATTTTTCTACTTATTGCACAAAAACAGTGCTTACATTTAAGGGCTTTGCTGGCGTGACTGCTGTCGTCCATAGCAATTAAAACTTTCATCTTTTTTCCTTCAGTCGATGCCAACAGTAAAGAGAACTGCTATGACACACCTACCAAGACCTGAAGCATATGCACAATGGAAACTCGGGTCAAAAAGAGTGACAACGCTATTGAGAGTAGCCCGCATTTGGATTTTCCCATCAAGCATTCAGAAAATACATATCAACCACCACGTATTCGCAATAAGCTGTTCTTTTCTTTTCAGCAGAAAAGATAAGAAATTCAGTTGCGCTGACTGTATTCAACATACCTAAGACACCAATATAGCAATGGAATATCAGCGCCCCGCATTCGAATGTTTATTTTGAAAAGTGGAAAAAAATTCGTCATTGGAATTGTTTCTGCAAAGTAGCTCCACATTTTAACAAATTTTAGGACAACATAGCATAGGGTAACATCACTGACACAGTTGTCCTTCGTTTCAGTCGGATGCTTTGCGATCAACAACTATGTATTCTTCTCAGCTGTTTTTTTCGGTCATAGACCGAAATTTTTTTGAAATGACCGAAAAAATTAAATCATTTCGGTCAGAATATCTGAAAAAATAGGTTAATGAACACTGCTACGGCGAGTTTAAAAACAACTGTGAGACAAATGACTGAAATGTCTCAGTGACCAAAATGTCTCGACAAGAAAATGACCGAAATGTCTCAGCGAAAAAAACAGCTTCTCAGCGTACACAAACACAAAATTTTTCTTATTTGTTCTCACGTGATTGTAATAGCCACAATATGACAGCATGACCAATCTTTTTGTTGGAATGCTAAGGAAAAGGTAAGGCTCTTCTCAAACGCATTCAGATGAGCTTTGATTTGCACAGCAGCATAAACTGACGAGGAAGCTAGTCAGTGAAGACAATTTCAAGAAAGAACATGAAACGTCAACGGGCTTTGCGCTTCTGAAGATAAGTTTTTAGAAAGTGGTTTGCAGTGCTGTGTTTGCATTGCAAATCGACAGATGACCGACTGTCCTTCCTCTAAAATACTTTTTAATTTCGACTATCGCACCGTAAAAAATCGACTTAAATACCGCAAATATTAGTAAGAGTCATCCTGCGACAGTTTATGGCAAATGCATCTTGCCTTTTCCTGCCCGTTTGTGTTGCGATCTATATCCGCAAATTCAGCACCTTTATTTCGATCTACATCCGCAAATTCAGCAGCTTTGTTTTCGATCCACATCCGCACCTTTATTTTCTAAAAATCGATGGGATCATACCTGGAAAATCATTCAAACAAGCAGGCCTTTGAACGGACCTTGCCAACCCGCGACATATATACTCCTAGCACTGCCCCTATATATGGGAAAACTGTAACTAACCAGCTAAAATAAGCCGTCTTCAAAACAGTACCAAGCTGGTTAATTGGATACGTTCTGTAACATAAAAAATTACCTACCGCTGGAACAAAGTTTGCCGTTGCATCTTCTAGGTACTAAAGAGCATCTCTGTTAAACTGCATTGCAAGTAACAGAGACATCATAAAAAGTCAGTGGCCAGGAGTTGCACTGTGATTTGCAACAAGTACAACAATCCACTAAAGTACAACATCTACTGGTTATACTGATAGAAAAACATCTACTGATCATTCTTTGCAGCCATAAATAAACGCAATTACAATGCATCACTACCAGCGATATGAAAAATTTTGGATTAAGCAAAATTATAGTGTTTCTACAGCCAGATGAAGTTGACAAAAAGTGACAAGCACTGTCAAACAACTATATCAATTTTAAATTTTTCATAAATGTAAATACCGGTGATGGAGTCTCAAGACCCATTTAGTGAGTCTCAGTCACAAGCTTTATTGCCTTGAGATTTTGAATACTGCAACGATACGGCTTGTAAAATTTCTGTAATTCATCAAGTTTTTTCTCTGCTATATCTGCAGGTAAGAAACAACCACAGCATGTAGAAAAAATGCCATAAATTCAAAAAAATTTCAACTTCAAAGGAGTCATGACATTTTTTTATTTCGGCATAACACACAGACTTTCAAGTCTTGAGTCTCGGATTTTTCAAAGCAGTCTAGGTGTGGCAGTTTTAACAATGTCTTGTTATTGCCTTGACTGCATACATTTACAAATAAGCCCTACACAACAGTAGAAGCTGAATTAGTACATTTTGTGAATCTGTCCTTCTACAGGTCATTGGAACTGAACAAATGTATCTTAAATATTCTTGAACAGTAGTGTTGTTCTTCACGCACATCCCGTTCGTGGTGAATCACACATTCAACGCAACACAACCGGAGAGGTTGCAACAGTAGACAAATGGTAAAAAATTAATACTGGCCATAGCATGGAAAGATCTTCATGTAACTACTGCCTGAGCAAAAAACTCAAATCAACAAGCTGAAGTCAAGTATATTACAGCAATAGCATGATGCAGCACATAAAACAACAGTATAACATAACACACATTAAAAAAGAAACCACTCGACCAGCTCCCATTCTTTTTTCTGTGCAAAATATGCATCCAACAATAATTATTAATCAAATCTCAATAGCCTACAGACTACAATTTTGTAATAAAAGTAGTATGGGTAGTGACAGCTAGAATAATTTGTGTGACAAAAACTAGCACAGTCGTATTCAAGAATTTAAAAAAATTGTAGACATGAAAATACATAGCACAATAGGTTTGGTAACACTTGACTGCAATTTGTATGCAAGAAAATTGTTTTTTTCTTCAGAGAAATCTGGATTGCATATTATACTTGTTCAGCCCTTCACGTCTCAGATTTTCCCAGTTTGGGCAAGTCTTTGTTCGGCCATAACTTGGCAGCAGGTTGAGCTAGAGAGTAGTGAATGACCAGGGCAATAAATTTAGCTGGGGCCACGGCCAGGGATTGAACTTTGCCCCAGCTGGGGCATTCAAACATATTTATAGATTTAGTTATTTGAAAGAAAGCAAGAGTAATGTATACTGTACATATATTGCCATGGTGGATGTGATCTTGAAAAGGTGTTCTTATAATTTTTCGCAATGCAAAACAAAGAGTTTTTTTCAAAAATATGAAGTGGAAATCCTAATAAAATAGATGGCAAACCTGCAATTTGCCAGCCATATGTATAGGTGCAAAGTGCATGTCACCACTTAATTTACACAGATCTTTTACTGTTATTGTCAGTTTTCAAATGCAAAAATCAACACCACTTGACTTGACAGAAACGCAGCAAAAGAAGAGCCTTCACTCCTTCACATGACAATACTTACATAGCATGACAGAACAGCTGCAAGAAAACACAAGGTTTTTTTGCCCAGGCCATATGGCTTTTACAGATGTTAGTACGTGAAAAACACTTATAAACAAAAGAAGCAACTGCGTATTTTATTAGTTTTTGTTATGCATCAAACTATCACACCCATAGTCACCATGGACTTTTTTAAGATATGGTACTTGGTTACTCCATTATTTTTCTTCTACTCATCGCTGTCAGAGCAAGAAGTGTCACTTTCACTTCCTGCACACCAAACATGGCGGTTTAGCATAGTCAATCTTATATGAGACAAAGTTATTGAGTCATAGCCAATTGCTTTCAAGGTATGTTTCAAAAACAGTACTTTTTCCACATTATCAGGTTTTAACCAAGTTCTACTCTCATTTGCTCTTGCCACTTGAACTCCTGCTCGCTAGCGACTGAACACACAAGTGCGCTAAGATATTTTCATGTTATTGTTGCAATTTCTAGATATCTATGGCACTGTTCCATCTACACCTGTAATTGACATACATTGTTTACACTTTGGCTCATTCAAGTATGTGGCCACCTTTTGTTTTGCTTTGACATGTGGATCTTCTGATTGAGATGAATTGTCAAATATTTGAAGACATGCTTTTTGGATTTTTTCACATGCGGATCATTACTCTAGCCATGAAACAGAATGACATGTTAGAAGATGAAACTGACAGAATGTACCTAACCTAGAAACCCATTCATGTAACCAAAAATTTTTACTGCATGTATGCACCACAACTATTTCCACATTTGTTTGCTCTGGGCATTCCATTATAATTCAACTAATGATTGTAACCCACACTCATAACTTCCACCATTTTTAGATATTTTCTACTCCTTAAAAATCTAAGCAAAATACAAAAATTTTTGAATTTGTTCCAGTGGTTTCCAAGATTTGGGTTTTTAAAGTTTTGCTCACCACTAGGTGGCATAACTACCCTTTCTTTTTTTCCACTAATGACAAAGATGTGATCAATGGGTCACCTCCACCATTTTAGGACATGTTGATTTCAAATATGATATGTATGTGAAGTAGGGTTTTCAAGGAATCTGCCGGCCATGCTGTGCTTTCATAACTCTGCAAGGGTTCTGGCTGCATGTATCCGCATTTAGGAGACCAAGTACCACAAGGGCAAAGCAGCTATATCTGCTGACAAAGTTTTTTGCTAGGAAATCGATTTTGCGTCAGTTACACAGCTTCAGTGCTGTAAATTGCAAGCAAGAGCTTACAGGTGAAATGATGTAAAACTAGACCAACACATAAGCCAGTGTTTTTCATCTAGGTTTCCACAAGTGGCTGCCAGGGGTTCTGCCGAAACAGACCAAAATTTGCAACCACAGTACTATGCAGTTGTAGCCATACCACTGTTTCACAGGTTTATTGCAGGAAGTAGGATAGACACTTGGATCATTGCATAGGGTTCCATGAGCAATGCAAACATTTGCAGAAGGTTCCACTGCAGCAAAAGGTTGAAAAACACTGATGTAAGCAATCATGCCAACTGCAGTTTCAAACACACGCTACGGCTTTTAGAATTTAGAGAAAACATGCAAACTACAGTTTAAAACACACACCATGACCATTACGCTGTCATCACATAACAGCAAGATTAAGCTAGCACCAATTGTAGAGAAAACATATGAACTCTACATGTTCAAGACGCCTGCCATGAGCTGTTATCACTGAAAATGAGAGACTAAACTACTAAACCAGCACCAACTATCAATGGCTGATTTGAAGTAGCCAATTTGGATGAGTCATAAAGCATTGTTCAGTCACACATGGCCTGCACAGCTATAGATTGCTGGTTGATGCAAATATGCTACAAGTACGTTTCAAATTTTTGTTCAAATAAGATGCTATTTTCAATGAAATATTATCAGAAAGACATTTATAGCCACATATTACAAACTTTAATTGTTGTATAACATGTCTAAAACCTGTGTTTGAAATGACTTTTCAAAAAAAGCTTCATGATAAAATATGGAATAATAGCCATTTACTCAAAAAGCTTTAAACGTAAAGCAGGTTTTATCTCAGATGAAACGAAACTACCGTGTTTTTTTGCTATTGAGTTTATCACCCGCCTCTAATTTGCATTTGTCAGCAAAGAGATTTCCTATTTACATATCCACAGTTAAGCAATGTGATGATAATCTGTACGTAGTAGCTATTAGACTCAGGTAGGTTAACCCACATGGGATGCGGGTTCTAGCATTTGCAAGGCAGGCGCAGGTTAAACTTGGTACAGTGCGGTCACTGGATAAGCAATTCTTCATGCGGGTTACTGAATATCAACTCAATGCATATGAACGTGGCATGAGTAAAAATTTAATATTACAGAGAGCTTCAGGTACTGTTGCAACCTTCCAGTAGTGTTGCGTTAATTGTGTGATTCACCACGAACGGGATGTGCGTGAAGAACAACACCATCCATATATGTGGCGCGAACAAGCAATAACAGAGTGATCATGGCATGTGAACTCTATTGTTACTTGCTGCCACGATGCGAAGCTTTGCGCACATGCCGCTCGAGATTTCCAATCGCATGAAAATGTTGCTGTGACCAGGATGTGGAGGTAGTGCGGAGTTCAGCCTTCACACAAAGAATGTGCTATCGGTGTGGTTCGTTGTAAAAAGGAGGGGATGTTGTTGCAACCTCTCCGGTGGTGTTGCGATGATTGTGTGATTCACCACGAACGGGATGTGCGTGAAGAACAGCACCATACATATATGTGGCGCGAACAAGCAATAACAGAGTGATCATGGCATGTGAACTCTATTGTTGCTTGCTGCCACGATGCGAAGCTTTGCGCACATGCCGCTCAGGATTTCTGATCGCATCAGTACGAAGGTCAAGGTGTTGAGCAGCAACACCAACCGAAATACCTTTCTGGGCCAAATTTATGTCACTATCTTTGTGAGGGCTGCACACTGAATGGCTTACTTTCATCTTAGCAAACCAAAAATTTAATTTGAAGCCACTGTGAGCATTTGAATACTAACTGCAATGGTAACGACTGTATGGTACTTTAAACATTCTCAAACTGTGATGCCATAGGCAAAGAACAAGGGTAGTTAGAAATCACTTTAGTGCAGAGGAAGACTTGAGTAGCAACCAGAAAATTAGAAATTAATCTTGGAAGTAGGTGTCATCAGACACATGGAAATCTACCAATGTATAGTACGTGACAATCATGAACTAAGAAATATTGCATTATAAATGTCAAAATTGAGTTCACAAAATAATGTGTTATACACACACAATGATGAAACGCTTACTGGGCTGCATGATGCAGGCCTCGGGTTCGACATGGCTATTTTAGAAATGTTATCCAGTGGTGGCAAGACTACAGATTGAAGTCTCCAGTGATCTTGCAGGAAATATGTTCTGCGTGATGGCAACCTGTGCTGCTAACGAACAAAAGTGTTTAGTATCGATGCATACGTTGTGAACAGCAGAAGTCAAGAGCAATTTGCCAGAGAGAGTTCCTGAATGACAATGTTTTTCAATAGTGTTCTGCGAAAAAAGCACTGAAGTTTAACTAGGTTTCACACTTTCACCTTGCAGCATTTTTAAGACCTTCCGCTAGCTTTGAAATGAACTACTGAATAAATCGCCACTAGCAATGTAACACATTCCACGAGTTTTTTGTGGTTTTCAGACACACAGTGCAGGCTTGGGAAAGAAACAGTATGGGGCAGGTGCGAGTTATAAGTCTACGGGTGCAGGGTGGGAGCAGGCAAGATTTCTCACATTGCTTGCAGGTGTGAGGATTTGAAAGTTGTGGGTAGCTACTCGATTAGTGGCAAAACCTATTTTAATATTTTTAAGAAAAATGTGATCACACCTACTCGTGCTTTTTATTTCAAGCACACCGCAAAGGCATAGTTTGGCCATTTTGAAAACAGACATCTTGCTTCATTAACAAGGAAAAATTTTTCATATCACTTTTGAGCAAATCACAGGTGATTTTGCAATAATGGCCACTGTTTAACTTAATGACAAGTATTTGGAGCGCATAGTTAATATAATATTAACTAGAATAGTTCAACTAACATAAGATTTGAAGTCATGCAGTATTTTATCAACTACTATAGTTTTAGAACAGGTCAGCAAAGTTAACACAAATGAAGTGTAGGTTAGCTAACTTAATATATTTCAGGTTTTGTTGCCCTGTCAGTTGTAGATTAACTTTGCACTAAGTGACTATATGCTTAACATCTTGTCTTATCATAAAAAATGGAAGATTGCTTCAATGGAAAAAACATGCAAACAAGTGGCATTTTAAGTGGTATAGCTAAAAAATTATTCGAGCGTTTTATTTTTTTAATTATTTTGTCTTATATCTGATCTTTTTCCAATTTGTTTATAATTTCATATTATCACTTTCACATAAATGTACATTAATTTATAGTGTTTTGTTCTCTCCACACCTGTGAGTGAATTTAAGTAGCCCACCTCCTCACAATAATTGTGGGTTATGTCTACAGGCATGCACTCATCTACAAATATCATTTGTGTGTTTGCTACTATCAGCTTATCTTTTGTCACAGGACCAAAATTGGTAGTACTGACTACTGAAAGCTGTATTGCAGATGAGAGCCAATCTGAAATCCGTGGCGTACGCACGATTTTTTATCTTGACTTGTAGTGTTACGCGGCAAGAAATAATTCAATTTACTTTTCACACTCTGCCAAAACCGTCACGCTCCATTCATTTTTTCACAAAGAAAACCATATTTCTATGTAAACCTTCTTCAGTAAGCTATAGAGCCAGACTAACTAGGCAGAATTCTAACTGTTGCAATAAGTTGACAATTCAGCACCTGAGTTTTGTAAAAGCCATCAGAAAAACATTTTTGTTGAATTTTGATCAAATAAAAAATGTTTTTCCTAAAAGCTATGTTTCACAGTTCGAGTTTAATTAGATTTATTTTTCGAAGTCTAACAAGATTTTGAAATGTATAATCTTAGCATGTCTGGTACAAAATCGGACCAGAAAGACCGAAGCACACACTTCTGTTCCATTCATTACAAAGGTTCGAGCCAATGCATATGTTACAGGCAAGTTTGCCTGAAACAACTCATCTTTGTACAGAAAACAAACTTGCTGGAAAGACCTCCAATCTGAGACAGCCAGATCAAAGATAAAAGATCATAACCAATCAAAGCTGATTATTGGTCAGCTGACTGGACTGAAAGATGTTATCCTGGGACACTAACCTCAAGTCACCCCAGTGAAAACGTCACCAAACGTCAGCAGAAGTCACAAGACAATTAGCTAAAATTAGGTAAAGGTCAAACACGACCAGGAAACGATTACGACCGGAAAGGTAATGTACAAACGTAATACGAACTGATAACCAGAGGGTGAAAACCCAAGCACCAACCAACACCCGAAAGTTCCAGAAGCTTTTGAAATCAGCCAATCACCTGAGGATTCAATAAGAAGCAACCAATAGGAACACGCAGGATAAGGAGGAGATGACCAACTCTGGAGCAACCGTCAAGCATAAATACAGCCACATTTGGACAAAAATCAGTCTTTTTCAAGACTCACTCCGCCGATAACCAGTGGTTACGGTTAAGCCGTTACGGGAGCCTAAGCCCCAGTAATGGTCAGGAAAAACTGGCTTGTCCGGGTTAATCCTTGTCAGACAAGACCGTAAAATCTGGCCTTGTCCGGGTTAATCCCTGTTAGGTTAAATTACAGAAAGTGGCTTGTCCGAACGAAGCTCTGTCAGAATATTTCGTGAAAGACAGAGTGTGAGAACTGAAAACCGCATAATACCTACCCTGACCCCCTCCTATTACTACTAGTTGTTATTTGTTGCCCGCCAGCGATAATCCACAACTTTTGCAGCCCGTGACAGTAAATAGGTTCCCCATCCCTGTTCTAGCGTTTGCAGTTGTCAACTACGTACGTGAATTAATCGCTCAAAAATTAGATGACAACGAGGTGCATTTCTTATATGCGCCAAAAGTTTTGTGGAAGACCTACTTCGGAAGTCAGTGCCTCAGAGCAAAGTCGATGATCGGTTTCGGTTGAACATGTTGTGTTGGTGTATATCAGAAGTGTGTAAATGCAGTATAACAAGCGCAATCGTAATGGCGGCTGCGATGATTTCTTGCTCAAGTGCAATATTGGGCATTGAGAGGTTTACTTGCGTTTTTGAAAGAAAGGTTTATGAGCAAATGGTGGCATTGATCCAAAGTAGAAGCTTGGACCTTCATCATCAAAACTTTAAAGATTTGTCAATTCAATGAAAGCAGACTTTTTATTTGTAGGCTTAAATCTGAACACAATCGTTCAGGAGAAATGCCAGAAACATGCACGTTTCATGGATGATGCTTCAAAAACAAGGAACATTAAAAATATTTAAATGTTGAAACTCGGTTGTTGTTTTCCCCAACCCTAATAAAATCATAAAATTTCTGGCTACGCGCCTGGTTGCACTGCTAGTATTTACCAAAAGATCTTGTGGTTTATTTGTGATTTGACCTATGTGGTGATTATTAGTAGCAGCAAATTTTATTTATCGGAACTGACCAAATTTGAATTGATTATCACAATTTTGTGTCTATTTAAGCCCAACTCTCAGAATTAATGTGTTTTCATAAAAAAGCAGTGGTAAGTGCTAGATATAGCACCATTGTATACTTGCATAGTTGCTATACTACCACGATGGGTTTAGCCAAGGGGGAATGGTCACTAAAATGTATCAATTCCATAATGTGCCCCACAGTTTGCCATATTTACAAAAGAGTCGTACTACGGTTGAGTGATCATGGTGACGTCATCGAAACATAAACAAAAAAGGTTTGTCCCCCCCACAGTTTTTTAGCGTGCCATTTAGCTATAGCCTAATAACAAAAATGTAAATGCAAAAGTTGTAAGTTGATCAGGGCTGTGGAGTCGAGGAGTCGGAGTCGAGGAGTCGGAGTCGAGGAGTCGGAGTCGAGGAGTCGGAGTCGAGGAGTCGGAGTCGAGGAGTCGGAGTCGAGGAGTCGGAGTCGAGGAGTCGG
>Ga0210059_1007339_pt1 | contig 17531 bp, 13 predicted proteins | sample Ectturendosymbi2_FD_188042 | JGI IMG/M metagenome (GOLD analysis project Ga0210059, IMG submission 188042) | Ecteinascidia turbinata endosymbiont from Florida, USA - Sample 2 (SPAdes) (version 2) | ecosystem: Host-associated > Tunicates > Ascidians > Unclassified | place: Key West, Florida...
CTGGTTTTACTTTTCAGTCTCTTTTTCTGTTGTGTAATAACGAGCCTGTGACGAAACCGCAATCAACAACGCAGGATGAAATCGAGAGCTATCTTTAATATATGAAATTAATAATGAAAATAACTTTGCAGTGTCTGCTACTTTCGTTAAAAGAAGTCGTAAGATACGAAATGTTAACGATGACGTAAAAAGGTAGACAAATTTTGTTAAAATGCTGCTCTGCAAAAATGATACGGTTATATTAATTTTGTTACATAGCGGGGTGAAACTGACTAACTGTAAAGTGTTTCGTGCTTTACCTTAAAGCAACCGTAATGAGTAATTTCTTGTTTGATTTTGTTAAAACAGGGAAACGTTCAAAGAAGAATGCTACGTGAAAGAACTAATGAAGTTAGCGGTTCGTCAATGAGTTTTTGCTTTGATACTAACATCCACATGGTTATTAAATGATGTTCAGGTGAAGTGATCTTGGCCGGTTGCGTGAATATTTGTTTTATCGGATTAAAACGTGACATACCCTGGCGCGTCTTGGCCTTCGACAATCAGTGACGGGTTAGAGCATGAAGTGGCCGGCTTAGACAAAACCTCAAAGTAACAAGTTAACTAAAAATATGAAATTAAAAATTTAAAAAAATTAACGTGAAAATGGTAAAAAATATTACCATAACGCAAAATTATGAAAATTTTCAAAAACACAAAAAATATTGAAAATATTGGTCGGGCGTAGGGAGGTTGGGGAAAACCCCCTCGCTACCCGATCTCCCGATCTTCGATCATCCATATAATGGTGGGCCTGACCGCCTTCCTTTACTACTCAGCTTCTTCATTACCAGGGACTTTTACTCTAGGTGTAAGGCGCACACCCAATCAAACTGATAGTGACGTCACTTGTTCCAGATCGCGCGATCAAGGGAAAATCACAAAAAGGATGGAAAGAAAATCAGAGTTGAGAAAAACACGTTTTTCTAAAAAAAAGAACAACCCACCTGTTTTTTTAAACCGAATTTTTGTGTTTTTTTTTAAAGAAACAAGTTTTTGTTTTTTGAAAAAAAAAACACAAAAATACCATTCGGAATTGTTCTTACTGAATCATGCAATATCACAATTTTCAGAATTACACAATAATAACCTGTTATACCTACTATGCCATTCAAATTTGAGGGTAAAGAAATGTACCCTATCTTTGTTTTCGCTAAGTGCTGTTGGTCAGTTAACTCCAAAGTGGCAAGGCTTGCCAAGAACGCGCAAAGTAAACAGAGAAAACCCAATCCCACACAAACTCTGCAGTTTCACGTGAAGTATATCTGCATGCCCTGCTAGTTCAGCATCTATATAGTGCATTTTTTCAAAATATGGTTTGGTATGGTCCAACATCAGAAACAGCTTTAATGCAGAAAAGGCAGAAAATTGATGAAAATATACCGATTTTAAAGACCTGAAGAAGATAACCAGTAGAATTTACTCAAACTGTTCGAATTGTTCGTCTCTCTTTTTCAAGTCCTTCGAATTTCGTTGCTGTTCGTTTTTCCTCATTAAAAAATTTACATTTAACTGTACAAGTGTGCTGCTTATTTTACTTTACTTCATAGCACATTCTTCAAAGGAAAAACAAAGAGCGGGAGTTTTGTTGGGTTTTTCTGTTTTTTCATGGGCTTTTTTAAAAAAATTGGTGTTTTTTATTGGGTCCAATTACATCAACACTGAAGATAATTATGGACGTTTAATTGAATTTCTGAGCCAAATTTCAAAACTGTCCTAACAACTGTCATATTTTATTTTATGATGCATCACTGATTGCCCGTTTAGTTTTTTGTGCTAATACAGTCGCACACCTGTGCTTGCAATATGTACTTCGTTCAGAGTTTCGTCATTAATTGGCATTTCAGGCGGATTGGTCATAACGGCTCACACAAGCCCGTATCTTTTCTCCCCTTAGTAATTGTACTTATAACAGCCACATACTAAAAAACGAAAATTTTATTGCGTACTTCATGCTCATTCTCAATTCTTGTGTAGTTTAGCAAGTTTCTAACTGTCGACCCTGGGTGTCCGCCATCCCAGCCGCATACCTTCTGATCGACTGCTATTCGACCAGCTTTGTATTTTTGCAGTTGTGAACTGCGCTGACGCAGCACTGAGTGTGTTCTACTACCCTGTTTTATCGCGTTGCCGGGCTCTGTCTTAAGAGACCGCTGATAATTTATGTTCATTGCAGTGACACACTGTAGCTTACAACAACGAGTAAGGAGAGTGCGTGTAGAATAATCTGCACAGGGACGCCGGAGAATGGAGGCATGGCGAGGGCATTTCCCTCTCTGCCCTTTCTAAAGAGGGGCAACAGGGGCGGAGGTATCTTTTCATCATAGGTGTAGGAGCAGGCAAATTTTTGGGGTGCGAAGGATTTTGCCCGAATTTCCACAAAGTTGCTCGAAATGTTTTTGTGCAACTTTTGCCTACAACTTTTCTCCCACAAAGATCATGAAGACCTCTTTTTTGTGTAACCTCCAAAAAAGGTTTTCATGGGTTTTTTATGCAAACCTTAGACGCCATTTTTTGAAGTGAAACAACGTTGGTCGCTATTTTTACCCGGATTTTCAGGGCTTTTGCCCACATTTTCAGCAAATCAAAACTTTTGTGGGTGCGCTTGCAACCCCTGCACTCCACCCCCAACACCACTGCTTTTCATAACAGTATCATAGGTAATTTCGTGGTTCATTAAGATCGACTTGAAACAAATTTATTGCAGCTATTCTGGCATTCAGAAAATTCAGAATGATTTTCTATCATTTCTGTTATTATTTTTGAGGTCAACATTGTTGATGAACTGAAACAAACATAATTGGTAAGTTTTTTTTTATAAGTTTCCAATGCCCTCAACTGTTTTATTGCCCTCCCCCCCCCTTCCCTACAGAACGTCGCCAGCAAGTTTTAAATAAGGGGGCTTTACGTCTGTTCAGGGGGCTTGAGATTCTGAAATTTGACAATAACTCCACCGATTTATAGGGATTCATAGTTCAATTTGATGGGTCTTGGAGCTTTGTTTGAAGGGCCAAGCCCCCAAAAGCCCCCCTTGGAAACGGGGCTGCTTCGCTATCGCTGCTCCTGCGTCCCTGAATATGCATGTTGTGTCAACAAACTTCGCCAAAACATTGGTTTGCAAACGTGAATAGTACGTCATATTGTGACGTCACAAACAGCATATAGACAGTAACAATTACCACCATACGCCACTGCTCAATACTAGAACTTGGTAGGGGGGCATCCAATCAAGCAGTCGCCCCGGGCATCGCCAGACCACTGCACGCCACTGCATCGGTAACTTATCATAACGGCCGATATATATCAGCGTGCCGATACATCGGTCGAGCTCTAGACAACCGGATATTTTGTAAGTTTTTATCGTTTCTTTGAGCAACAGTATTTGAAATACTGTATAACAATTGGCACCTAAGGGCTGTGAAAGTTTTCAACAAAATCTCTCATCGTAGAATCCCGCATAAGTTGGTTGCAGCCAGGTTGATGATCTGAAGTAGAAACTAGAATTTGAGTTGGCACGCGTAATGTTAGATTGTGTTTGAAACCACGTAACAGTTGCAAAATAAAATTTACAAACAATTCCAAGGAGCGTGGGGAAGTTAGCCTGAAGGCAAACTTTATCAAAAGCTAAATTTTAATCAGAAATGTTGCTTTACGCAATATTGCTCCGTGCGTGCATTTAGGCTGCTGATGATGGCGGTAGAAGGTCACTAGAAAACACTACACATTAGAAGCACTGGACATTAAATGCAGTTGTAAGAAAGTTGGATAGTTCCAGTAGGAGTGTGAACGTACAGGAAATAAAACAGGATGGGGTCGGCAAGAAAATCAGCTGTTGAAATTTCATTTGTTCGTTTCTGCGGTTTTTCATTTTTTAAATGCCTGACCGCTATCGCTGAACCATCATAAGCAACCATCAATTCGCGGGGTCGTCGAATTTTTCACAAAAAATCTGAAGTTTCTGCTGATAGAACTTCACGTCCTTGTGTCTTGCACATTTGCTGTTTAATATCGTTACAAGAAAGTTTTGTTTTGCTGTTCCGGAACTTTGTTGAAGAAAACAGGAAGTCATTCGGCTGTAATTTGGTTCAGTAGCGTGGTTGTTGATTTTGTACGTATCCAGAAACGGTAAAAATTCCCACCCACCCGGGCGGCAATCATATTACTGTATTACTCCGCTGCTGCTTGGTGCAAATATTGCGATCTAAGTTAATTTCATAATTGAATTGGCAGCCTAGCGCCTTGATTTCTTGACAATAATTTGCTGTAGTCTTACGATGTCTCCTATTTTACGTTTTTGCTTTTAGTGTTAGCGACTTCTACCTGATTGTGCGTGATGCTTGTTTTGCAGAACTGGAACATTCAGCCCGTTTGCTGGCAACATTTTGTTTGTTATGTATGTTGGAACCTGCGAGTCAAATCGTAATGAAGTCAAGCTGGCTTTAGTTGTCAATGGTTACGTTGTGAAATTACCGTCCACAGAATGTTATCTTTGTGATTACAGTAAAGTTAGGAAAATACTGACCAACAGTCTTAGCTCGTTTTCCTGCCACTCTGTGTGCAAAGACGGCAACAAGAATACATTTTCATCCGATGAGTTATAACAGCAGCATGTCTCACCATCCGTTTGTTTCACTCGCTGTTCAAGGAGAGTGTACGTTTTGCATCTGCTTCAATTTCATTCGATAACTTTCTTCTTCGGAAAATTTCTTGCTATTCAACAGCGTTTCGCTTGTTAAGGGTAGAGAAACTGTGTCAAAAAAGCGCTCTTCGTTAGCAGTGTGTACATGGGAAACAGCGAAGTTACATCGCATCCTTAATGGAGCGTCCCTCACTTCTGATTTTAGCACAATCTTTGTGGCTCATATCGGTGGCTCTCACTTGTTGGCAAAGGCGTACCGAGGTCAGATGGCGCCCTGGGCAAGAAACAAGTTTGGCTCCCCCATGTTCAAACATAAGGTCTTTTGGGAGTAAATGTATTGTATTGAAGAAAGTACTTTCGACATTGTTGTGACTTTTCGGCGCCCGGGGAATTTCGCGCCCCCACATGTTACGTGATTGCTTGTTGCTTCCTGCTAGTGAAAATCTTTCTCACTTAGATGTGTGCTAGTTTCTTGGAGATAACGATCTTTTCGAGCCCGGTTGTCAGCGATCATTTCACTTTTTGTCACTTCAGATGTTTTAAATATTTTGTTTTTAAGTTGTTCTCCATTGCTGTTCACGAACGCTTGTTTTTTAGGGTTCCACAACTTCATTCTTTCAGTTGGGGATTGATGCTCTAGTTTGATAACCTAAAATCTCCACTGTAGTGTGATATAGCGTAGGAAACAAAGTGACCTTTTAGCTTTAAACTTTCGTTTGCTACTAACATACGAATTTTGTCAAGAACTGAAGTACAGTTTTCGTCAAACACAAACCGAAAATTGCAATTTTTGTTACAATGTATCTAAAGTCCATGTTGTTAGTGGCACAGGCTATACCTAGAATACAAATCAGACACCATTGGAATAATAAGCATATCGAACAATCAAATTCGTTCGGATGTTGATGTGCGATTTTTCCGAAGAACTAAAAACTTTAAGTACACTTTTCGTTGAAACAACTGAAACACTGCGTGTTTTGGTGCCCAGTGCAGTCTCGTTGCCACGTTGGAATTTTTGCGGATAAGCCCTCCAAAACAAAAGTTGGAGCGCTAGGAATAAGTGGCTTTTTTCTCAAGTCATGTTCTGTCTTGTGATTTGTTGTTTTCAACCTGTTTTCTAAACTGCTTTACCGTGATATTGTCGCAGATCGTATAAAAAATGGATTGACGAAGGAGTCATGTTACGACCCAAAATAACATCGCCCGATCATTCTTGATACGTTTGCGATGCAATAAACACAATTGAGCACAAAGCGTTTACATTCATTGCTTGCATCGCTTACCATGCGATTAGGACGTTCAGAACTCAGTCTTCACTTTGATCAATTTATTCGTTTGGTTCAGACACGTGGTGCATATCACAGGGTTTGGTCAAAGAATGTACAAAATTCTTACATCGTAAGGCAGGCGTTAAGTGATACACAGGTGACTTCGAGTTTGTTTGCCACTCAATAAAGTGTTTCCACTTGTCTCTGATTGTCATCCTTAAGGAGGCATGAAGTAATACACAGGGACGGGTTTAGGCAGATCCAGAACCGTCGCCAGGGGGGTTTCACATTAAAAAATTGGCAAACACTGATTTACAGTGTTCATATTTCAATTTGGGGGGCATAACCCCCGGGGCGACAGGACCATAGGCGTAGTCGGGGGGCCATGTCCCCCCAAATATTTGGAAAATATAGTCATTTGTGCTTTGAGAGGCGTTTTTCCAAAGAAAATAGTGTTATTCGCCTCTAAAATCAAACATTTTGGCACCCCAAATTTTTGGGCTGGCTACGCCACTGTATTTCACTGCACCAAAGACGTTTCGTTCTACTTATAAGCATAAAAGTTATTATCGCCGTCTTGGATATTTTCGATGTTCTGTCCAACTTCAAAACGCCCCGTGACGGGATATCGTAATTTCTCAAAGCGCATCGAGCTGTTTACAGGATTATTGTCTGGCGATTTGATATGTTCGTTGAGAACATTTTGGTCATTTTGTTGGTATGAGCGTCACTTGTAGCATGGGTTTGTTCGAAAGACGGGTTGTTTGGTTCACCGTAACGAATGTGCAATCTACAGGCTTATCCATAGGAATGGGATTCCTATGGGAATCCCATGGGATGGGATGGGAAAACACACATTTGTATTTCCCGTGAGACTCAGAAATAGAATGAGAGTGTCAGAATGTTATTGAATTGTCATACTTCGACTATACTTTTGAATTTTAAAGTCAATAAATTTTGTCGTTTTGCATGTCTCTTTGTGCATGTGGTCCTATTTAGTAGATACTAAACCTAAACTAATAAATTTAATAATTTTAATTGAGTTGTATTCCATATTAATATTATAATAATGTAATGGGAATCCCATGGGATGGGAGAGGCATAAATTGCTATGGGATGGGAATGGGACAGATAAATATGTCCCACAGACAACCCTGGCAATCTGGAATTTGTTCTGTGTTCAATATCATCCTGATGTGCACATGCACTGTCGCCCTAGGATCGACAACGATGTGTTTCTAGCTTTCCAAAACTTAGATGCAAAATCTTAACAAAACAAAACAGTTCAATCGCGACAAGTGCAAAAGCATTTTTAGAAATCAACGGGAACTCTGTTAATTGAAAATATTTTCTTCATGAAGAGTGTTCGTTCTGAGACGAGAATCTTGGTAAGTAATCCACTTATCGTTATCTTCAAGACAAAACGATCGGCTGCATGAAAAGAGCGACACGACCAGCTGAGATCGTTGTTTTCTACCGTATGCGCATCACAAAGTGCAGAGCTTACGAATGGTGAATTTTTAAAAACTGATGTTACACGGGTGACAATCAACCACCGTCGAGTCTGTCAGTTGTTTCTCATTCATTGAGGAACGCAAATTGCTTACCTAGATTGGATGCAATAGTTGAGTGAAAAGAAACAGTGACAGGAGCGGGATTCGAACCCGCGCCTCCTTTGGAGACTGCGACCTGAACGCAGCGCCTTAGACCACTCGGCCATCCTGTCTGATTGCTCATTACTGAATGTCGCAAACACTCCCAGCAAGCAAAGGAAATCATCTGCATTATCAAGATTCTGTGTGGGGATCTCTGTTGTGAGCTTGGTTCAATTACCAAGGATATGACTGGACGAAGCAAACCCTTGTTCGATATTGGCCTGCAATCGCTAGTTTTGAGTGTATCGCATTTTTTCCAGAGAGCACTACTGTAGCAGACATAAAGTCTACTACATCTAAAATAAAGTATTACAAAACAAAACAATACTCAATCAAGAAGATTGGATTCACCACCAGCACTGGGAAGACAACGAAATATTGATGAACACCGAAACAGGCCAAGCATCAAGAAGCAAGCATGAACTGCATATTGAACATTAACAAAACCTCATTCTGCTCTCACTCTGATCACGTTCGGATAACGCTCTTACTCTCACTTCCTGTTGCGATATAATCATGTGACACGCTAGACAATTTAACCTTGATAGACAATGGAGGCATGGTCAAGCAATGGGACGTCGCGTGATTGAGGCGTAAACTAGTTATGATATAACATCCTGTATGTGACATAAATCACATGATTTATAGGGACTTTCCGGTTGAACTTGAGAACCATGCATGCAGTGATCACGCCCTCAACGCGTGATTTTTGGGTATAAATAGGGCGATTTTAGCAGTCAAGTTCAGTTCGTTTGTCGATCTCGACGAGTGATCTCCTTTGGTTGTTTAAACCACTTTGGTTTTGCATCAGAAGTAAAACGAAGCTCTGCCTTGCAGCCATGCTAAAGCTCGAACGGTATGGCTGTGAGTGCTGTTGAGACACGCCTGTGACGCATGGACGGTCCTTGATAGCCTGAGTTTCTGACTAAAACAAGTCACTTAGAAAGACTTGTTTTCAGTCAAACACGAGTGGCATGTCCTCCTAAATCCTTGTCACTCTGATCAATAAATTGGCTTTGTCCAAGTGAAGTTCTGACACGCAGAACGATAAATTTGGCTTGACCGGATAAATCCCTGTCATACTAAATTTGCATTGTTAAAACAACAAAAAATTGACTTGCCCAAATGAAAAGCTAAAACGTTTTAAGATGCAGAAAGCCTTGTTACCAAACGATTCCCACAAAAACTCAACTTGTTTACACAAAAAATCTGCAACGCTGTCAAAACCAAAAACGTTGAAAATCGTGACTGTAAACTCGGAAATGGAATAGCAACCTTTTGATTAACGAAACTCCAAATGCTGGAAACGTCCGTCACGATTAGACTAGTCAAAAACCCTTATCCACAACTGTAAGTCATTCAGTTGATGATGAACTAATGTAACGACAGGTTTTCAGTTGGGAAATTACTTTAGGTGTTTTAAGATTATCTTGCTGGTTGTAAAGATGATCCCAGAAATTGAATTGTGTCTGTGAACTTGATCCGAGAGAGTCCGTTTGATTTCAAGCGTTGCCAAATTGGTAAGTGCTTTAATTTACAGTTTGCAAATGTCTTGTTTTTAATAAAAAATGACTTTATCTACACTACCAGTGTGTTGTTATTTTAAAGATTACTTGCTAGCCCATCAGAAGCTTTAGGGAGATCAAGCAAGCTCAGACTTGTGAACATCGTCCTTGATGCAGCTACGAAACGAACCCACAAACAAAAATGGCTGCATCTAAATACAGTCTTTTGGTTTAATATAGATCATAAGATTTGTAATACTACTACCAAGCAGTTGCAGGTCTACATTATGTCTTCAAGCAAAATACAAAAGGTATGTTGCTAGTGCAAGTGTTTAGTTCATTGAATTTGAGATGTTTGATCTCATTTGGAGAGGCAGTCCTTCATCCTGTGAATTTTAATTTGGTGGGTATTCCAACAGAGGCAGGTAAGTTTGTAAAGTATGCTCAGTTAAAGAGTTCAATCAAACGTGATCACGAGGTTAGTCTACTGTACTAATCATCCAAGCAAGATATTCGTCGCGAGACAAAAGGAAAAGCACATATAGATAAAAATCATTTGCTGCTGGAAAACAGTGCCGTGGCCAGTATTCGAACCTGGGTTGTCACGGCCACAACGTGAAGTACTAACCACTATATGATCACAGCGTACATAGCAGAGGATGGTTTCGATCCATCGACCTCTGGGTTATGGGCCCAGCACGCTTCCGCTGTGCCACTCTGCTGCTCACTTCTGATTTCCTTCAGGAGGTGACACAGTCGTTTATTTCAATGTGTTCAACCACTCCCATACAAGAGAGACAACCTACATTTTAAACCCTCCATAAAGGTCAGTTCAAAGAAACGTAATGGAATGCCACCAATCAGGGCCGGCCTTAAGCCAATGCGACTGCATTGGGCCCCGCACCTCTGGGGGCCCCGCGGCCTGGTGGTTGGGCAGGTTGTTTATTTTTGCCAGATACCCCTTGCGCACGAGAATTGTACAAAAGCTTATAAATCTCATTGTTAGCAAATAATTATTGTTTGAATGATGTTACACATGAAGGCTCACAGAAGTCTTCACAAAAATCTGGCAACAGTTATTGAAACGGGAATATTAATTTCGCTCAAATGAACATCGTCAGTTCCACAGAATAAAAAGTAAAAACCTAAAATCTGTAAGTCAATGAGTTAAAATAGTAATGAATCAAAATAGTAAGTCACTAAAAAGTTACAAGTCAGCATGCTATCACGGTCAGGCAGATCCTGAAAGAACTCAGTTCAATGCTAGAGTAAGAAAACATCGTTTGAATGAACGATAAATTTCCTCTATTATTATCATACGATATCAAGCATGCTCGATTCTCATGCTGATCTTTATATCTGCGCTCCAACACGTCCCACTCTTTATAGATAGAATTTGGTTGTTAAATGCCAGTTCAAACTGAAGTAGATCCACATACTGCAAATAAGGTGTGTAGTGATTCAACGCGCAATGAACAGGTCAAAAAGAGTGTCTGTCTTGTTAAGTTCTATGGCAGTTCTGCTAACGTAACGTTGTTCAGTTCTCGAGAGATTCTTCAGTTTTTGGAATGATTTTGGCAAAAACTGTGAAAGTCAACCAGCACACTCGTTCCTGTTCATCAATATATTGGGCAGTTATATGCTTCTATTTCATCAATCAACCATGCGCATTGTATATTGCGTTTGATAAATGTTTCTACAACTGTGACGTGGTAGTTGAAACATTTTTGTACATTACATTTCTAATTCATGAAAAGAGTTTATATTCCAAGGTCATGCATAATAAAGCATAATGAGTAAGTTCTGTAACAGAGGTTCCCAACCTGGGATACATGTACCCCTAGGGGTATATTTGTCTGTCTGAAGGCGTACATTTATTGTAACATTTGAAACAAATTAACTTTGAGACATAAAAACGGCGTCTGCCTTCACAGTTCCGAAGTTGAAAACTCTATAGAAATTTCAGTAAGGGGTACAGGTTCAGACATAGGCATACGAGGCGGGGGTCGGGGATGGCGGCCGGGCATGAAAATTTTCAGGGCAAACTCTGTTTTCAGGGCAAGCGCAAGTTGCTCAAAAACCCTGAATGTAAAAAGTATATTCAATACAGTGAAAAATTTCAGGGCAACTCTGCTTTGCAGGGCAAGCGCGAGTTGCTCAAAAATCATGAATAATAAAAAATATATATTCAGTACAGTGAATTCACGGCACCCTCTGTTTTTCAGGGCAAACGCAAAGCTGCTCAAAAATCCTAAACGTAAAAAGTATGTTCAATACAGTGAAAAATTTTAGGGCAACTCTGTTTTGTTCAGGGCAAGAGCAAGTTGCTAGAAAATCGTGAACGGTGAAAAAAATTTCAATACAGTTTATATATTCACTTGGGGGTGATCCGTGTAATATGGGTTAGTGTAGTTTGTAATCTGGACCAAAGCCGTGATTGGTTATAGCGACTTTGATCTGGACCAAGCTCTCGTTTTCTGTAAAAATCGAACAATCGGATGTCGGTAGTTCAACAGCTTTGTGTAAGAATTCGGTAACTCTTTCCTTGTTAGTTTTCGAGTTTGCGCTGGGCAGAGGTGCAAGGTGTTAAGATGATAGATTTTTTTGATTAACAGGAGTTTTAGAAGCTGTTATAAATTTGAAATTTGATTTGGCTGATGGACTTTACCTAGTTATTTCCAATGTATGAAGCCTAAATGTTTTTAATTCCACCCTAATTCGTAAAAACTTTTCTTATATGCCCAGATTCAATTGAAGTTGTTGGACCATACCCAAATGCTCCTAATTTACCCAAATGTTTCTAATTTCACCCAAAGCCTGAATGACGTTTTTAATTAGCCTAAATTTGAGGAAGGCAGTAGGGAATTCCCATAATGATTATACTTCACTTAAGGAAGTGACTATCTTGACATCAGGAAGTGTCCGTTTTGCCATTAGAGGCAAAAAATGGCAAAATAGTCTCAACAAAGCTTTTGCCATTGATACACTGTAAAAAGTGGGTTATTTTTTTAAGAATTGGGGTAATTCACTTGGAAAATTACCCCAAAATCAAGGACAACTTTAACCTTTGTCCAAATCAGGTGAGGTATTGGAACTTACCCAAACCAAATGGAACTTACCCAAAACCAAAAATGTTTTTACCCCATTTGCAAGAACTCCACTTAGGGTAACTTGAGAGTATTTCGGGTAATTCTTCTTGTTGTCCAAAGGTATGTTGGGTGATACATCTCTATTACCCATGAACATGAACTGTGGTAATATAGACACTGCCTCAGTGAAATGTGAATGTAGCCGCATAATTTGCCCAAATCTTCAAAAAATTTGCCTGAATAATGGCCAATTTTCCAGAATTGGGGATGCGACTGCATCCCCATGCCGTATGCTTATGCCTGAATAATGGCCAATTTTCCAGAATTGGGGATGGGCTTATGACTGAATTGGGCTTATGACTGAATACAACATAAGTTTTGGGCTTATGACTGAATACAACATAATTGGGCTTATGACTGAATACAATGACTGAATACTGGCTTATGACTGAATACTGAATACAACATAATTGGGCTTATGACTGAAATTCAGTCATACTGAATATATGACTGAATACAACATAATTGGGCTTATGACTGAATACAACATAATTGGGCTTATGACTGAATACAGAATTGGGCTTATGACTGAATACAACATAAGTTTGAAATTTGGTCTTCAAAAATAAGCACTGGTCTTCAAATTACGACTGAAAGGGGCTTGGGGCCAACATAACAAAAGTTTCCCGACCACTGCTGTATGCACTACTGTTGAATGGAGCTTCATCAAGTTAATGATAATCAAAACGTTTCGCAGATCAACTATGAGTGATCAAAGACTAAAAATCTGGCAATGGTATCTATTGTAAGTGTAAATGCAAAAAAATAGATATGACTGAATTGAAAAAAACATTTGCGTGTTTCAAAACATGGAAAGAGTCATTTTCTTGGCTTGAAATTTAGCAAATGCTAAAGTCTGTCTGTTTCATATGTTCTGTTGATGCTATACAAATATGCTTTTAGAAACATTTCTTAAAATAAGTCCACGTTTTTATTTATGAAAATATTATGTTAAAATGCAATATATTGCACACTGGGGGTCCCAAAGACTAGATCTGGTGAGGTCCCCAATCACCTAGCACCGGCCCTGCCTCTAAGAAGACACTTTCATTTTACACTCAGGGTTGCCAGACATCTCTTGAGAGAAAAAGCCAAGCCGGGTAAAAAAAGCGCAATTGTTAAATGAACATGAAATTTAAAATTATTTATTAGTTGTTGGACATTTTAGAAGAATAAAGTTGTAGCATTACCTCTACACTCTACAAGAACAATTCCAAATATTCATCTTCCACATTTTCTACAGTGTATCCAATCGAACCTTTGGTATTATGGGTTGCCAGATATACTACAACTTAATTCTTTTATGGGTTTCCAGATAACGTTTGAGAAAATACACCAAGCACTGACTAAAAAAGCCTAATAACACTTTTCAGCACGACATTTAAAAAGCCAAAACACCAGTCTGATGGTATGTGCCAACTGCCTCGAAAAAAGCCAAATATTGAAAAGGAAAAGCCAAACAAAATTTTTTGATGCCAAGTGTCTTTAAAAAAAGCGGAATTTGTTAAATTTGGCGTCAAAAAAGCCAATCTGGCAAACGTATTCACACTGAGCAAATCTTTGGTTTAGTAAGCTGTAATTCGTTTCCAAAAATTAGGATGAGGGCCTGATTTGGATTGATTTAATGGAAAAGAATTGCGGTATGTTTGTTATTAAAAGGCTGTATTTTGTTGATTTTTCGACTTCGACTTTATATTTTCAAAATCGTTTGGACTATGGTTGGACTTGGACTGCATTTCAAAAATTCAGGCTTGGATCTCGATTGTAAAATATGACAGTCCGCTCATGTCTGGAATATACCTACCTACAATACTGATGTTGCCTAATCCACACTGCAACGCTGCAACCATAGTGGCTATATAACATGTAGCGAGTTAGCCACTCTGCTGCAACAGTGTGGTGGCACATGCGTGCCACCCTAAAATTTTTTTCTTTCTCGTATTTTACTTTAATTTCAAAAACACTTTCGATGCACAAATTGTTTCTAAATAAAAAATATTTTCGTTTTGAAAACAATTTCACTTTATAAACAAAAACATTTTTCGTTTTTCTTTCTTGCTTTGGCCGACTTTGCTCATGTAGCGGTCGCGCTAGCGTGACTACTACATGTGAGCAAAGTCGGCCAAAGCAAGGTGAAGGGAAAGACCAAGCAAGTGACACTTATAAGTGACTTCCATGCACATGAAAGTTTGGCCGATTCGTCAGGCGCGGAGTTAACATTGATGACGTCACGATCCATCCTTCCCGAGGTTCCAGGCTCAATCCCACACTGAAGGTGTGCGAACACAACCGGGTCCCGATAAGGGACCTTGGAAAAAGGCCATAAGCCCCTCTCAGTAACACCCTCCGTTGAAGATCGTCTTGAACCAAAGGGTAAGGGTCGAACTTGTAACTTGAGAGTTAAAAGTATGGATGAGAATGATAGATCTTCAAGCTAATGGAGAAAGAAGTGATGTGGCGGCGGGTAGATGGCGCCACATGTAAATAAATGGTCACCGCTAGATGGTGCCCCTGAGTGACAAGTCACTGTGATAGTCACTACAAGCGAATTATCGTAATTCACTTATCCTTATATAATGATAGTGCAACCTAGTCGTAGTAGAGTGAACTCAGTGAGGGAGCTCTATTGCTGCTGGTTCCTTTCCTGTTAGTTTAATGCCCCGAATTACCATCTTTCGCTTGTGCTTGCCCTGGTAGTTCAGGGCGATGCAGTCAACTGCAACACATTCCATACCAAAAATCTTCCATACTTATCCATACCTAGTGTTAAACTATAACGCCTTGTATTAACACCTCTGAAAATAAACGAAATGGAGCTAATCCACGGTTAAGAGGTACATTGTACAAGAACAACTTTAAGAAGAAATGCGTAATGAATGGAAAAGAACTCAACTGATTAATGCTGAATACGAATACTGAATTGATATGCTCGCACATTAGTGCGTTGCGACATAATTGCTTGCAAAGTGTCCTCCGCCAAAGAATTGCTTAATATAAATTTTACGCTGCTGAAGAGTCTTTCAACTGAAACTTGTGTCATTGGAACAGCGAAAACAATCCATGCCAGTTGTGAAAACACCTTGCTATCTTCATCAGCCCAGTAATGAAATGCACAATCTACTTTTGTATAATTCTTCTAGTCAAAACGATTGGTACTCCAAGAGCACTTGGTACTCCGGATCAAGGTAAATCGCAGCCAACACTGGTGGAATCATTAGTGATTTTATGCGTTCCATTCAGTGGCAGATCCAGGGGGGGCGATTGGGCGATCGCCCTCTCTAAAACCTACGAAAGTAAGTTTATACACCATGATTTTGCACAATTCAGAAAACAGCATTCGCGATATAAGGCCATTTTACCGTCTATTGTTTTGTCAATGCAGTTTTGTGAAGTATACTTCATCTCTCTTGGAGTAGTGAACCCGTAATGATACTTAACTACCAAATTTTACTGAAATCCCCCCCCTCCTAAACCTACTGGCTGGATTCGCCCCTGGTTCCATTAGCATTTGCTGTTAGTGGTGTAGAAATTTGCTCTAACAATAGTATGGTTAGTTGCCAATGACCTAATGTCTGACCTGAGGTTAGCACGCTCTCTTGAAGTTTTGTAGTGAGTATGCGTACTGGGCCAAAGACTCCACAACCTCCTCCAACACTTTCCATTCCTTTTCCTTTAAATTTCAACTTATCGCTTTGCCTCTCATTGTCTTTGCAGAAGCTAGAAAGATCCAAGAGACGTTTCAGCATGTCATATGTAGAACCCCAACCTATTCTAGAATGTCTAGTCCAGAGGTTGTTAGTTTTTTTGTCTGTCCCCTCACCTAATTTCAGCAAAACTCACGACGTTTCATCTCGATACGGCGTGCTTCGTTACGAAATTCCGTTTCAATCAACTTGGCTTCAGAGCGCTGTTACTCAAATTTCCGAACGTTATACAAATATCAGTGGAGGTTCACCATCAACCATAAAAATTATAATCTTTGACATACTTTTTCTTTCCATGATATTTTTACTAAATGCAATGTCGTCAACGTATCGTCGTGTATAATTTGAATGTTTTTACATACAGCAGAAAACTAAGGAAGTAGGGAGTAAGTGAAGCTGAGCATCGCAATGAAACATTTCAGTGCACTGGTGCGCAAAGCCAAATTCGCTTTCAACAAAACACTAACCAACTGTATTAATTTGAACTTCACATCACGTTTGAAATGTGACCTCAAAAGCTGACGTAAGTTACTAAACCTACATAGCATACGGTATTGACAGTTGCAACAGAATTTGCTTTAATCAATCTGAGTATGCCGAACTTAAAATTACAGAAATGTGACGAAACAGATCTGATAGAATATCTGCCCAATACTGCATAACTGCATAAAGAATCTGAAACAAAACTGGTCTACTAGTTGCCGCCGACAGCGAGAATGCCTTTATGCCTCGCTTATAAAGAGTGATTCTATTTTCTCTTTCAGTTATTGCACCTCAAACTAAGGCAAATTGTTTTGTCACAGGATGCCAAGTCACGTCTTAGATTAAAAAGCGACGTTGCTGGCAATGCTAGCGATATAGCTATCTGGTCTTACACAATGACAGGTTGGCAGCACGAAAGTAAATATGCTGACCTCTGGCCATAATGTCCCATCAGAGCAGAGTCAGAATTAGAACAAGCGACCTCATTTTCGCGTCCACTTTACTGTTTGTGACGGAGATTACGAAGAACTCCCTCAGTTAGCTAATTACTGCTCTAGTCGAACTCAGACTCTGCAACTATGTTTAACTGAAAGAAAAACCGGACTTCAGCAACACGATGTCAAAATATGCAACGCAAGTGTCGAGTCTGTATGGAAAATGAACAATTTTTTCCATTCCATTCCATGCTTGAGTCATTCCATATTCCATACCGATTTTTTCCTTCCATTCCATGCCATAGCAGGCTTATGCCCTGGTTATCATATCACAAGCAAAGACTCATGACTAGTTTACACGTAGGCTCTGCGCAGTACGATCGCGAGCTACTGGAGCCAGACATCGACACTGGAGAATCTGCAAATCAAGCCTTCTCAAGTGGAAACACTGGCCCTCACCGGAGGGTGGCGCAGCGGCACGCATGGTCCATGGCCAGCAGTTTTGTGTGGATATTGAAATTTGATGATCCGATCCGATCCGCAAAATTTCAGTAGTATCCGAATCCGATCCGAAAAGTATGCTCAAAACATAATCCGATCCTGATCCGAAACCACCATCATACCAGAGTCCAGTCACAATAACACTTTTGTGTCA
>Ga0210059_1007340_pt1 | contig 17531 bp, 18 predicted proteins | sample Ectturendosymbi2_FD_188042 | JGI IMG/M metagenome (GOLD analysis project Ga0210059, IMG submission 188042) | Ecteinascidia turbinata endosymbiont from Florida, USA - Sample 2 (SPAdes) (version 2) | ecosystem: Host-associated > Tunicates > Ascidians > Unclassified | place: Key West, Florida...
AAATCATCTGACCGCACGGCAGCTTGACACCAAGCAGGCCTGGGAAAGCACTGAGTGGCAGATGCGGAACATTACATCCCAAATGTGTAAACAAGGCTGCGGTTTTAGATCTTGTTTGGCGCCCTGTTACTCTTGTCAGCAGGATCTGTGTTGGCCTTCTCGCAGCCCAAGCCTGAAGGAAGTTTCCACTGGGGCCAGGCAGGTTTACATCAGCTCCCGCTTAAAAACAAACATGTTAGGTCAAATCCGAAGTGTGTCGTCTGTGCGACAAACGCGTGTCTGTCGGAAAAGACTTTCTCTTAGCTATTCTAGAGCATGTAAACTACCACTCCTCTATCGCCTACTTGCGATTTTCTATAAAAAAACTTAAATCTGTTGCTGTAAGCCGACAACCCCATCAGCCTGCTTGCGAAACCGCTCTTGATATACGTCGGTTGCGGTAAGCGCATTTATACAAGTGAATAAATCAAGTCTTAAGCGGCTGCACCACCTTTTTGCTCGTCGTTATTTCAAGTAAATGTACAAATGCGGTCATTCCTTCTCTACCGCTTTTAGTTCTGAGACACTTGACGCTTGTTTCTGAAACACAGAAGAAAAGAAACCTGCGGAAAAAAGTAGCAGTTAACGCTGCCACTCCCAATGCTCTGATAATTGCGTTGAACCGCTTCTCGAGAAAAATAAACAGACGTATAGTTTTTAGACATAAATGGTGATGCCTCTGAAAGGCAAGTTTCCCGGATGAGAAACGATCCTATTTGGCGATTTTTCAGTTTCTCTCGTTTCGGATCCTCTGAAAAGAATCACTTATAGATTGCGAAATAGGATTGAGAAAAAGCCAAATTTATGATAATGCAGTGCTAGGTTTCTTCTAGTTGCATGGCTTTTTCCATCATTCCTGAGATCATATGATTGGCTTCGATGCAGATTTCCCATTTCTGAGGAATTTGTCCGTAGACTGGGAATTTCAGCAACCTTCGGGGAAAAATCTTGGGTTTTGAGGAATCTAGGGATTTTTTAAAGAAATTGCATTTTTTTGGGAAAAAACGGGGAAAAGTTGCGGTCACATGTTGCCACGTGATGTGCAAATGAAATTGTGATTTTAGTGTCAGTTGCAGGAAAAGGAAGTCTTTCACAATCATATCAAAGGTGTATATTTTTTCTTTATTAGAAAAGCGTTACCTGTACGTTATTAGCATCAGTAAGGAGTGTGTCAAAAGCAGACCCTAATCGTGCTTAGTGGAAAGGTAAAGCCTAATGGTACTTCAGCTTTGGGAAATTTATATTATACTGTGGCATGAAATGTAGTTATCGGAATGTATTGATTTTGCATAATCAAAACGTGATTTAATAAAATTATTGCTTCAGACAGATTCAATAGCAAACCTATCTCATAATTTACCGATAATGGTTCTTGAGGTGCAATTAGGCTATACTTGTGTGTTTGTTTTTTTCTATTTGTCAAGTTTCTAAGTTAGTATATAGTAAACGTGTAGTGCAACTCACCATGGTGCTTGCTGAAAGGTCACAGTAGATGAAGATGTAGATGAAAGTAATATACTGCTTTGTGTAAGTCTAGGGAATTTTTGTGAGATTTTGGGAATTTTAGGTTCAACTTTTGGGAATTTCTAGTCAACAGTTTTGGGAACCCTGCTTCGATGTCATTTTCCTAAAACCCACTTATTCTCCTTTAATTGAATCTTTCTCGCTCCATCAAGCCCAATCAGCAAGTTTGATTTCGTCGGGGTTGAATCGGCGAATGGAATTGCAAAATCTCAGCGTTTGTGACTCATTGCCACGTACGTAAGCGTCAAGGCTGCGTCACTGACGTCACCTGCTTCGTGTCAGAAATGGAAAGAGCTACTGCAAAATACGACACCAATTTTTGCAACCTTAGTAGCCCGCTCTCGCCGCCCTCAAAACGGACGCCACTGCCAAAAAACACGACCGTTTATGTTCACAACATCACAGTGACGAACGACAGACATGCAGTAGCCGTAAGTTTATTCGCAACAGCTCTTTTCTCCTCAGCGTACCTGACACTGTCTCTTCGTGTGCACCACTGCGATCAATGGCTGTTTCGCAACAGTTTATTGTGCGGCCTGAGGACTCATTAGTCAGCCGTGTGTCGAAGCGCTATTGATCACTTTCTCGTACTCTCACATTGCACCCCCAGCCCACATACGGGCATATGCCATTCAGTCGACCATTCATTCTTTCTTCTCGCTTGGACACCTGGCAGAAATTGAGATTCTGTGAAGAAACCTCGCTTTCGACTACAGTGCTTGGTGAAACCAGGCAGCACGCTTGGCTTACTATTATTCACCAATTTTCAGGGTTACTTCTGTAAAATCTGATAACATGCCATTGATCACAAATTTTCATACAAAGAAGTTTTGTTTCATCAGCTTTGTTCACGTTCACAATTTGACTCGCAAACTGCACGTTTTCAAACTAATTGACCATATAAAGGCTGGGCGCTCGAAAAAAGATACGACCTTTTTCCGATGCTCAGTGTGTCGTTCCGGTTCTTGGGCTTGTGGTTGTCTTGCTTAAACAAAGGTACATGTTGAAAAGTTAGCTCGGTAACATGAATTGTTTTTATTTCGTGAGAGGACTTTTTGATCACGAATCCTCTGCTGTTTTTTGTCCACCATGAGGTCTTCAAGTTATGTGGTTGGATGGGAATGCTCAGACCAATACGAATGCCGACATTTGTCTCATTCTTTCGTATTTCACAGAACTGCAGATAGCAACCGTTCTGACTCACATCTTGCGCGCAAGTTAATAGGGTTTTGACTAAAGCATGTTTGCTCGCAAGAACTTGAAATTAACAAATAAATAAACACGAAAACCAAAAACCATTCACAATCAATGCGTGTGCTTGGTGAAATGTTGTGATACTCAACATGGGTGGCGGGGAAGGGCAAAAAAGATTTTGAAATGGAACAGTTTTTGAAGCTTATTTCCTTTCTGTACAGGAAAAGTTGTTTGGCGAAACCATTTTTACAACTCAGCTCTCTATTTCTGGAAAAAAACTAATACATTTTACCAATTTATCAATACACGCCCTATATTGCCTGCGCACTGTGGAAAAACTGGCAACGTGAGGCAAAAAAATCACGCTCAAATATATTTGATATTGCCTTTTCTTATTTTGTACTTGGTTCAGATAAAGAACTGCTGCGAATTAAGAGGTCAGAGGAATTGTTGCAAACTATGAAAAGCAAAGAAAACCAAAGTAGAAAACAACACTTCGGAATAATTCATTACGTGGTGCTGTAGCTGCCTTTACACTGTCTACAGATAAGTGATTGATTGGCGCAGAAATCCTAGTTTATTTCATTGAAGTATTTCTTCAAAAGGCTATTTTTTATCTATCGTTGCTGGTAGCGCATGAATCGCAGCATCGTCCAGGTTGACTCGTTTGTATATGCTAAGTGTCTCTTCTGCCTTTGCTTCCATTAGTAGGCTATTTAAAGAACCTATTTAGTCCAAAATATCGATTATCTTGACGGGATAAGTTTGAGAGCAACGTGCAAACGCTACGTGGGTGTTCGAACCCACTACCCAGGCAAGAATCACTGTAGCAAAACTACTGCATTGCGTTTCTCCTGACTGTGGAAGGTGGGCACATTCGTTAGGTCAGCTTGCAATTCGATACTGTCACAGCCAGCTGACCTGTGAACAGATTTTGACCTGCCTTGCAGTCAGCACTAAATTCACCGAAACACTCGGCTTAAGTGCTACAGAAAAATACAAGCGTCGCTGACATGTTTTGCACAATTTTCTTGAGATAAAAAACCAAACGTTCGTGGCTCCATCGAGCGTCATGAGCATATTGTGTTGCAGTGATGCCAAAATTAACGCTGCTGCGAATATCACGGCTGCATCCACTTCTCATCACAGGTGCGTCGCGTGAAGGTGCGAAGGGCTCACCCTACGTTGGCAAGCACGTATCATTTTAAGCAAACAATCGAGAGGTTTCAGATAAGTTAGCTAAAGCATGGGGAGCGCAAAGCATTCCACTGCAGCAGGCCCGTGATCACGGAAGGGGAATCGGGGCAATTCCTACCGATTTTTTGTGTCCCCAAAATTTTGTTGTGCCGAGAAAAATTTGTTTCAAACATATAATGGAAACAATTTTTTCCCCTAAAAATGTATTTTGCCCCCCAAACCTTAAAACATGGCCTGGGGCCTGCACTGCAGTATACGTTTCTTCTTTAACGCCGGTTGAAAAAGCCACGTTGAAAAGCTGGGTTCAAGTTTGTTTTTTTTGCACTTCGTGAATGTGCACTTAGCTCAGCGCCTCAGCAGGTGAAAATAAGCGTCCAACCGAAGATCGTTTTGAAAGAATTCAAATAACTGAGCTGCCACACATACTCGGCGTGAGGACTCCTCATATTAACCTACTCTTAAATGTAAATTCATCGTCATTCACTAGCGTTTTGTCCGCAGGTCGCTTCAGTCAAACTTATTTGTTCGTGCTCGGGATTGATTTTCTGGAGTTCTCTAATTTCCTATTTTTCTACTTACGTGAAGGTAAATACTGTTTTGATGCAAATAGCTTCTTGTAGGCAAATAAACTTTTCGTATAACCTTGAAAACAAACCAAATTAGGCACAGAAAGGTTTACAAGCGAACCGAAGGTGGGTAATTACGTTGCAAAGCATTCCTTCCGGCACAATTGTTCTCACTGCAATTATCCGTAATTCTGAAAGTCGTCAAAACTATGAAGAAGTGGACGTCCTGACATGAGCTTGTAAAATACGTTAATGGATTGAAGAGCACGTACTGTAACTAACGTTTCTTGAAAATGTGCACAAATATATGTAGTTAAAATAATGGCAGAGGTGTGGGTGCACACTCTTTGAAGCCTTTTTACGAGAAATCGATATCCTATTAAAAATTTGCTGATCGATTCCTTGCTTACAACCATCGTGGAAAGTACATACTTGAATAGAGATATGTGCAAGTTTGAATCATCGCAAAAAGACGAAAGCAGATGGCAGTCGACTGATTCCTCGAAAGTATACAGAAACACTAGTGCTTTTAAATGTCCCTGAGGCCTATGTCATATCTACCTGAAGTGAAGACACACCACCGCAAAGGGCTGTACGTACATGATGTCATTACGAATGCGTCATCCCGATGTTGGTTTCGTTCTCTCTTGTAGAGATTGGCGCCGCTGACCACTGCATTTAAATACAAAGCAGCAAGAGGTTGTTCAGTGTTAATACTGTTGCTCCGTTTGCTGTACTTTAATTTAATTACTTTCTGCCAGCAGTCACTACGATGAGAAAGTCAGGCAAAACGTGCGTCTGCATTGGATACGGTTGCTTTTAAATTTTGCTTTTCAGCAAAATATCTTCAAACTTAAATACTTAATGTGGACCAACTGTTGCTTGGATTTATGAAGTATAAAACAGTGTTGTTATCAAGGAAGATAACTATTGTTATTGTGAAAAGCTCAAAACGCAAAATTTCCAGAAAGATGGTAATTGTGTTATTTTGAAAATTTGCGGTTGCACTTTAAAATAGACAAAATATCTTGGTACAAGTGACGTTGTTACGGCGTTGCTATGGGACTTTCTCCTTTTGTTTTCATACACGTGTGGTTTTGAGGATCCTTCGACCTTTGCGTACGGTAATGTGGTCAGCTTGTAAAGAAAAGTGGAAGAAAAGTAGTTCCCAAGGATGTTTTGGGATTGAAGCAAACGGGTGTGCCACGTCATAGCGCAGCTATTCCGGCAAGTCATCCCGATAGTTAGGAGGTTGCGGAAATCAATCGCTTCATTAGGAAAGTTTTCGGAACTGAGATGGTGAACGTAGTTAGTTTCGCTTGAGTTCGCTAAGATCAGTCTGCGTTCATGGGCGAATGGATAAAATTTTAAAACTTTTTGAAAAAAATATGTACAGTCAATTCCACCGACTGTGCATTAGTCTGTATGCTGAAACCTCCGCAATGTTTTCGAATTTTGCAACTATAAATTGAAAGGGATACAGAAATTGTAATATCAAAAATAATAAAGCATGTGCATCATATTTATTAAATTTTTTATTCATTTACTGAATATGCTAATTTCACGAAAGGGATTAAAATTTGTTAAAAAGCTGAAGAAGCAGTTCGAAAGATGATGAACAAGCCGCATTGCGTTAAACTTGGAATCCAGTGGAAGTGAACGCCAAACTCACAAGAAAAACACACAAATCCACTACTATGTGGTGGTGATATTGCTTTCACTTGTTTCTCGATTCACAACTTAAAAATAAAGTAAGTTGGATGAACATGCTGTAAAATGTAAGTATTTGATATGTCCTCATGAGAAAAGGCACTAGACGATTCATGAACAATGGCTGACTTTGCCTAATATGAAATAGGAGCAAACACTGCAATCAGTGACGTATACGAGGAGGGAAAGGGGGCACAATTCCCTGGGCGCCGAACCACTGCGGGCGGTGCCGAAAAGTCCCAACATTGTCACAACTACTTTCTTCAATGCGGTACATTTGTTTCCGAAAGACCTTAGGTTCGAATATGGGGACGCCAAATTGTGTCTTGCCACCAAGCGCCATCTAAACTCGGTGGGCACCCGACTGTAACGGTTTTATATCACGACATCGACCATTTGAAAAAAAGGCAGTTACTACACATTCTTAAACAGGAGGTACGTCGGAGTGTGTAGGAACTCCCAAGCATTTCAAACTTTTAAATCGACCTTTCAAAATTACGCAAAAATCCTTTCTGCTTTTCAGTGGAAGACAAACGTTGAATTTCTTCAATGTTTCATTTCACAGGACTTGTAATTCTTGTTTGCAAAATACTGCACGTCACTGGAGATCCAGGACATGTCTGGAAGAGTATGAACTCACGGGAACTTAACTATGCGCACCACAACGATGCTAAGTCCAAGGAGTGTTTTGGAAAGTCACTTTACAGTTATGTCACTGCCTAGCAGAAATAGTTCGAAAGCAACGAAAATTGAATTAACACAGCTTGGGAAGGCGGACTGGTCATTCTTGGTGATTTTCCTGATGTTTTGTCAGCAAAAACTGCGTGCGGTGACGATTGTGAACCACCTCCATGATCAAAACAATAGAACTTAAACCTAATGACCAGATAGCTTTCTGAAGTGCCAGCTTTCAAAAAAGTGAGTTCACTCAGCCTAAAATATGTTTTGTGAAGCACCAAACTCGACGGAAAACATCACAGCAAGCCAATTTATTTGCGTTTTTCTATACAGGTGAGCGGTTTTATTAAAATTTTGTAATATCCAACAATGTATACCAAGATTTTATACTCTGCTTCGCTTTTTTTCACATTACAAAAATGAATCCGCCTTGGACGCTATGAGCGCATCACTAAAAGTGCAAATTTTCTGCTTGGGACAAAAAAGTCTTATAGTGTAGCTTCCAAATTTTTTTATTTCGGATTGATTTATTTAGGTTGGCTAAAAGCTTGCTTATAACGGAATATTGAACAATGCCAGTTAAACACTGACTTTTACTAGAGTAAAACCAAAATGGGGCAAGTGCGAAACGATCACAGACAAATAATGATGTTTGCAAGGACGAAGGTAATCGTATTTATCTGATAAGTGCCGCAGGTTGAAATGCAAAGTACTGATGCGATAAGTGAAGAGTGGATTGTAATTCAAAACACATTAGGTTTGAAACCAGTTTCGAAAAACTATAGTTTATTTCAAATTATTAGTTTAATGCTTGTAACAAAATATATGCTTGCATTATACAGTTTTTCATAAGTGGCGAATGTTTCTACTTCAATTCAAAATCAGTTGTGTTTTTTTGGGCTGGTTTCAAAGAGGGCCGGATGTTACATATTGATGCCATTTGTAACAAATCTTTTGGAGGGGATTCCTTTCTCCTTGAACATTTTGTGTTTGTATCCAACACACCACACCGTTTGTAACCAAAGATATTTCAGGTGGAAGTTAAAGAATGTCGTATTTGCGGTTGCCAGCATGCTTTTGTTCACTGCGCTTGAGAAAAGTTTCCCACAAGATGGGTTAGGCACGTCCACAACGTTACTGTGAATAGAAGCAATAAATTCTCCCTTTTTGCTTTCCAATTTTTGGTTTGTCTTGTTTCGTAAAGCAACTGGCAAGTTTTTCGGACCTTAAAAGTCCTTGAACAGATTATTCTTTTCAGAACCAAAGCATCGAGCACTTGGCGAGTACAGCGGAAGTGATAAGGGAAAGATTTGAACCTGTGCAGTCTTAATGTCTGTTTAGTTCCATCGCTTGAATAAGGTCGGTGAATTGCTTTTATTGCAGAAAAGCAAGGTCGTGGTTCAGTGTCTTCATTCAATAGCAGCTTGATGAAAGGATCTTGGAATGAAGTCTGCACTTTCCTCGACGCTGACTTAGAGAAAGTTAAACTTCTATCCCGCTGATTATAAGAAAACACACTTTTTTGAAACGAGCCAAAATTTTAAAAAATCAAATTCTGTAAGTACTCACGATCCTACCAGACACACAACCAGGGGTGCAGCCACGGAACTCAAATTTCAAGCCCCTGCCCTGGCTCGCGACGTCTAAATTTTTTTACTCCAGCTCCAAAACGATTTGGTGCAGTGAAAACTGAAAAACATGGTGTTATTTGTACAATTGTACAGTGTCTATGGAAAAAAATCCTTTCTCAGCAAAATATCATACACTAAGATCCTATTTCGCCTACGAAGTGGGCATCATCAGCTCTTATTCAAATAGAATCTGTACTATTGTATGTACAATTGTACTGTACAATTGCATTAATAAACCAACATGGATGAGGTGGCGCGAAATGATGCGTTTGATGGATAGCGGGACATGTGCAAAAAGGTTTGAGATGCCTAGGGGCGTAACGATGGGGACAAGGGGGGCACAGTTCCTCGGGCCCGAAATCACTGAGAAGGACGCCGAAAAGGGCCAAAATGTCACAAGTACTTTCTTTAAAACAGTACATTTGTTTCCGAAAGACCTCAGGTTCGAACATGGGGGCGCCAAAGTTGCTTCTTTCCCGGGCGCCATCTAACCTCGTTACGCATGGAGAAGCCTTGATCTACACACAAACGAGAAAAAATGTGTACACACACGGCAAGGGATCCACGCTCGGGCCGAAATAAGTTAACTCGCTGTCCCACAAACTAGGGCTGTGGAACCGGAACCCAAATTTCAGGCTCCGAACTTCAGATCCACCATCCAAACATTTTTGGCTATGGCCTCAGACGTCATCCAAAATAGCTTAAGCTCCGGCTCCATAGCTCTGCACACAACCTAAACCTGAAGGTGTGTGTGCATAATCTTCTGCAAACCAAATATTACATATCATCTGAAGCATTCAGGATTGCACTAAAATTTTATTCGTAAACATGTTTCAACAATAACGAGAAGAATGCGGTTACACATACTGTCTGCAGACTTGTGTGAAATTTCGGTCTCTTCTTGATTTAACACAATTGCATACGTCATGCTCAACGTCCATCTTATTTCGATATTTCGTTTCCAGACCACTCATTGCACTAAATCCTTTGTTCACAAAACCAGATTGTCGCAAATTGAATCAGCCGTTGAAAGACATACTTGGGTAGGTAGGATAAGTTGAATACATAGAAACCAGAAAATAAACATTTGTTGATATTTTTGGTGCTTTACTTTGAACGACACAAAACTAATGCGATTTGATGCTTCAATCGTCATACCCAGAAATTATTCTGCAACATGCGAGAGATAGTTCAGGCAGATTCGCGCCTATCAATGGATAGATTTATCCAATCATTTTCTTTAGTACCCGTCATAGTGTCACCGCAATGGCGTTCAAATTTTTTGATAAGCTGCTCAATAAGCGCAGTTATGGTTTCTTTTGCGTCCATTTTCTTCTCATGATCACTGACTGTAAAACCAAGACCTGAATTGCATACCTCGATTCAGACAGTTCGGAGAGTCAACGACATTAGCTGGGTAAGCAAAAGTTTCAATAACATTTTCCTGACTAAACTTTTAGGCTTACAACACATATTTCTGTTTATTCAAGAAAACAACAATTTCTTCGCGCAGCTCGTAAACACGTTTCAGAGCATGACCACGTGACAACCTTAGCACTTCAGTATGACGTAACAATCCTAAGTGATCGCCATACCTTTCCTCACACAAAGAAAAGAACAAACGCCGATTAAGCGGCCTCGCTTTGATAAAATTATTCTTTTTCTTGCCCCATAACCTTTAGGGCCGTAGGGGAGCTGCCTTTTAAGGATTGCTGCACCATTTGAGTCCATAGTTGTTGGTTGTGTACGATTGCCTGGGTTTCTGCAAGGTTGTCTTTGTCTATTCCGTGATGATATAGGTCCATTTTTTCTTCTGCCTGCCGCGTTTTCTTTTTTCCTGCATTGTTCCTCGGAGAATGATCTCAGAGGACCCGTTGGATCTTGTAACGTGTCCGTACCATCTTAGTTTTCTTTTCTTCACTGTGGTCAGTAAATCTCCACATAGTGACACATGCTGTCCTCGTTGGTGGTATGAGCTTTGTATGAGATGACGAGCACTCTTCCAAGACATTTCAATTCCATTGTTTGGATCCTACGATGGATTTCTGCTGTTAATGTCCAGGTTTCGCATGCATATAGAAAGATGGAGCATATGAAAGCATACAGGAGTTTCACCTGAGTTTGGCGAGTGATGTTTTGGTCTCTCCAGATGGTTTTAAGTTCTCCAATGCTGCTGAGGCATGTGCGGCTCTTGCAAGAATTTCAGCTTTTGATCCTTCCACATTGATAATGGCACCAAGGTATTTGAATTGTTGAACTGTCTCAAGTTCCTTCCCAGCCACCATTATTCTTGGTGCTATGGGGTCAACACTGTTTGTCATCAGCTTAGTCTTCTCGGCACTGATCCCAATGCCATATCTGGCGGCTGTTTTCTCCAGTTTGGTTATCAGGCGAGCAAGTTCTTCTTCACTCTCCGCCAAGCCATCAGTGTCATCGGTAAATCGGAGGTTGTTGATAATCCGTCCTCCAATGCTGATTGTGCCAGAGTGTTCACTGAGTGCTGATTTTGTGCATTACAGAGTACGTGAGACTCGATCGCGACTGCAGTGAGCTAGTGTGGTGCTGGCTTGTTTTTTGTAAGGTTTAAACTGCATCTGAGTTAATCTTTACAAATGTAATATTTCGGACAACCAGCAGACAATCATTTTTTTAACATAAGATATGTTAATGATAAAATTAACATGTTTTATAACATAATATAGTGCGTCATGCTGATGCCCTGATAAATTCTTTGCTCGTAGTGCTTCTCTGGGGAGAAAACAATGCGTCCACTTTGTATTGAGTGCTTCACCGCTTAGTCATGGACTTATCGCGACTTTTTGCCAGAACATGCTGCTTCACCATAGGTACAAATCTCAGCTTCACCTTTAGTATACCACTGCAGACTTTGCAGAATAGCAGGTCTTCTGATACTTCATCGTTTCCAACATACTGAATGAACACAGAAAGCTGCTGTTGAGTCACAATATCTGTACATTCATCTAAATGCATTGAATAAAATATAGACTTTTTCACTTGATTCACAATCTGTTCGAGAATGTCGACTGACAAATCAATAATGCGCCTCTTCACAGTGCAATGTGACTATAAGACTGAGTCTAAGTTTTTACTTTCTTTTTCCCCAATCACTATTTTTAAATTTCCTTCATAAGTGGCGATAGCAAGTTTCTACTGTATAAGCTTTCTTTCACTTTTCTATTTGATAAGAGGCATCATATGAAAACTGCACAGCAGATTTATTCACTTTGGTCAAAGCTTTCGCAGCAGTTTTCTGCACTGTAATTTACGCTGAAAAAACTCAACTGGCATACTGAGACAGCCTGGATGGTTTGTTTCTACATGACGTTGTAGCTTATTTTTCTTCATTGATTTCGCTCAGATAATTTTCAGGCAGACAACACATTTTGGTTTGCCGTTCAATCCAAAAAAACAAGTTTAAAAAGATGATCGTTTTCATTCCGATTTCATCAATTATATGTAAATGAGTTTGTGAATCGATCTACACAAAAACATATCATCGCTGTTTTAAGTATGAAAAAAATTAAAATTAAACTTAAGGCAAACTAGTCTTCACAAAAACAGTTCTTCGAACAGCAGTAGACCCTGTGGCATGGGCTTAGTTTAACTTCTTTATATTGCTAGCTAACGCGGGTGTGTAGCCAGGTTCGACAGGCAGTAGCAGTTTGATTGACGAAGTGATCCTTCTGTGCAGTAGTGGCATAGACTATAACTCTATAGTGATGTTACTGTCTGAAGAAGTTGGTTACGGAATGCACACACCCATGAAAGGTGGCAGAATATACAGTGAACTAAGCACGGGGCACACTGCTGGTTGTCCGAAGTACGGTATTAGAATAGTAAAGACTAACACGGCCGCAGTTTAAACCTTATGAAAGACAAGTCAACTGCTTTCGCGAGTCTCACGTACTTTGCAGTGCACAGAGTCAGAGCAACAGAAAGATGAATAGCTTATCGAATTAGATGAATAGCTTATTCTGGAAGAACGTGCCCGAGTTGCCTTATGTTGTCTTCAGAAACAACAGCACTTACATGTAACTTGTGCTATATGTGATAAAACGAAAGGTTTTTGTGGAACCTTAATTTCATTTGAGAAAAACAAGCGATCCAAAACATTATTCACGCGACCCGGGTTTGAGTCGTGACCCACAGTTTGGGAAACACTGCTGTAAGAGATCAAACGCCTTCTTGTTTTCACTTACAGATGCTTCAGTTCGTGAACATTAAGTAGGAAACCTTAACGAGATCTAAATGCGAAGCAATCAATGAGTTTGAATAGGTCTACCTCAGTGGTTCCCAAACTTGTTCGAAAAAATTACCCAAAGCAAGGTAACGATTATGTCTTATTACCCTCAGTATTTCGTAATGATCGCGCATAGTAGAGAACAACATTGTGGTTTTGGTTCCACGTTGCCCCCCGAAGAATCGCATTTTACCCCAGAGGGTAAGTTACCCCAGTTTGGGAACCACTGGTCTACCTGAATACAAGCTTGCTTCACGTAGGAACTTCCTCGAAAGCAGGACTCATTTTGTTGCATTTCCATCCTGTGTTCGCCTATGTTGCTGATGCTGCGATTTTCTCTTCAAAAGGGTAAATATGAGGGGTGGCTGATGTACAGTTTTTCAGATGTTTTTTTATCAATGTTACACATTCCACCCTTCACTAAAACAAATGATATGTCAGCTTGAAACTTACTGTGAAAATATGAAGCAGCGGTGATGAATCTCATTAACATCAATCAAGAACTTTTTCGTAATAATGTAACTCATGGTTGGCCAACAAATATAGTTGCAAACTTTTGAATTTTTGTACAAATGTGTGGATCAAATTGCACTAACACCTCAAAAAATTTGCAAGCGATGCGCCTCCCTTGGGAAAAGTACTATAACTATCTAAAAGCAGTGAAAGACATGGTCGTAGCCAGGGGGACCCAGGGGGCCATGCCTCCACCAAATGTTTAACATATGTAGTTATTTTGTGCTTTGAGATGCGGTGTCGCAAACAAAATACTGTTGCTCGCCTAAAGTCAAACATTTTGCTCCCCAAATTTTTTGCCTCCCCCCAGAATCGTCACTTGCATATATCTGTACTAGCACGCAGAGAAATCGCGCAAATTTTTTGAAAGATGTTTGCCAGTTACGATTTCTTCTCATCAGCAATTTCGGTACTGGAATTCTCTCCTGTATCTTTAGAAAAAAGAAAACTTTGTAAGCATTTAGCAATTCATGTCACATAAGCATTTCATACCTACCAGGGTACAAATGTAGCTAGTCATTACAAAAAATAGAGGTGACTTATGGATTGCAAAAAAAGCATCGACAACAAACCAACGAAAATTACGGTGGCGAGGGATTGCCTGAAATTTCTGGCTTAGGCTATTTTTTAAAACCAACTGTTAGACTTTCAGTGACAAGGAAAGACTCTGGGAAAGACCACTGCCAACTGCGCTGCAATACAAGTTGATTCTTTACGATCGTCTCCGATAGTGCTTGAGCCGCCGTGATATTCTCACAGTCTCCGTTTAGAGAAAATGGAAACCGTCAACATATCCCAAACAACCCGTCCTATAGCACTTCCCAACAATCTGTTTTCGCCAAGATCAGGATCACGTTTTCAGACGACACCGCTTGTGAGGAGGTCGCTTTGCCATTGACCCCACCTCCCACTCACCCCACATGCGGTCGCTCGACAGAGTCAGCAAATTGCTGCAAGGTTTTGAACAGAAACAAATTTTCGCATTAACTTGCTTTCAAGTATTCGGAGCGAAGGTGTTGCCTGCGCGCGACAAACAGAGAAGTGGCAAAACGGGTGAAAGTATGAAATACGGGCACTGTTAATAAACGTTTACTGAAGGTGTGGAGGCAGTAAAACCCTTGGGCAAGGTTTACACCTATAGATTAAATGCTGCAAGCGTCCACGCGGATCTGACACTCAAAAACATGACATTCGAAGATGGATTACGGAACTCTGCCAGTGGTGTTGGGTTTTTCGGTGGGTGCATCTCACTCTACGTGTATGGCGCAAGTTTTGTCAAAATACCTGTACGAAGTCTGATTGTGTTGTGACATTTTGACGAAATTACAAGGGTTGCCTCATGTCAGAGTTGTTGTAAACATGAACGCCCTGCCAAAGGTAGAAGGACTTTCTTTCAAGTAAATTGTTGATGATACAAACAAACCCCTAAACGTCATCTCTTTTTCTTATCAACATGCAGCACTACAAGAAAACCAAGCTTCACTGTTGCTTTATCAACCACCTTAATCATTTTTTTCTTCTTTAGTAGTTAAATACTTTCTTAAAACAAACAAAGCCAAACAAAAAAAACGCTTGCAATGACTTTCTATTAAGGCTAGGAGGCTGCGTTTCTCTAATTGTTTTTTGCTTACAACGATCTCAACATAAGCTAAATTAAGCAAAAAGTATTTCCTGTCTTCTGTGGTGCTTTATCTGCAGCCGGGCCAGGTTTTCCTTTGACAATAGAAAAATCGATGTAGAAATCAACGAGACCAGTGACACTCCTACAATATGATCCCCAACGCTCTCGAAGGGAAATTCTTCATCTGCTGCTCAACTGTCTCCGCCCGTATCGGCTTGAATCGTTTTAACATCACAATACGCATTAAATCAAGGGGCTTCTTTATCGCTCTAGGAATTGAAGAAATCAGGCTGTCTGCGATTTTGATGGAAGGAAAGCTGGGTTGATCTGGGAAAGATTATGAGATGATGGGCGAGTGCTGCAAAGCGGGTAGCTTGTGGGGGATTTGGGCGACTTTATTCTCGTGGCGCAGCAATGTGCAATGTCTTGAAGAGTATTTGCCCAGCAATGCTTTTTTCTCTGAAAACGACGATGAAACATTGATGGAATACTTTGTGCACGCGGTGCATGAAATTTCGGTTCGCAAAACTGAACTGCCCGGCTTATTGCGAGCGCACAGAGGACGCTTGCGAAATGTCAATGTGCAACAACAAACCTCGTGTCGAACCGATGCGTCACAGATGACGCTCGCTATCAAAACAACAGGCGCCAAGTGCGAAGAAGAGTTTTGTATCGTTTAACAAGATGCCATCGGAGCTCTAACAACCGTGGCAGCCCTGCGCTGAGGGACGTTCGGTGTTTGACACATTTAGCTTATGTGGTCTGACATATTGGCAGTCAACCTTTTCAAAAGTGAATTGTTGCGCAGATATAGTTGACGCTTGACTAACACTGATCGATAGCGTAGAAATTTACATCGGGTTTGGATTACACGTTCAGGTCTTTTCCGTAAAGCGGTTCTGATTCGTTCGAGAAAATTCTTCAAAGAACATAAAGTTGCCGCAGAGCAGTCGATCCAACAGCAATGAGCACAATTTGCCTAAATAGATTAACATATCCACACTTTTACTTGGTAGGAAAGGTTTTTAGGGATTCGGTAACATTACCATCCAATGTTCCTAAGGTCTGGAGCATGCCCTGCAGATCTATCATTAAGTGCTGTTTTTAAAAATAATACGTAACTTGCAGTTCCAGACATTTTGTGCTGTTTTACATGTGAAAATAACCACGTTGCACTTCCAAAAGCTGAATGAAATGCTATGAAACCACAAATATTCAATTAGTAGATCATTTATACATAAGTCAGCGTGGAGGTAAGAGTTCATGTAAATTTTGAATGGAGTTTTGAATGTGTTGCAATTTACATCAAATTAAATTTTCCCATCATCAAGACCGATCACTGTATAAGACTGAAGGTTTGATATTTAAGAAATGAATCAAATTCACTAAAAGTTTTTTAAGTTTTTGTCATTTTGGAACATAAAACATACATCACTCATGAAAAATATATATCTAAGGGCTGGTGTCCTGATGAAAGGGAAAACTATTTGGCAATATGTAAGCACGGTTCAATTGTTGGCAAATCAACAAGTTCTTGTTTTCGCAAAACAAATGTCTGAGCACTGCAACATTAAAAAAATTAAAAAAAATCGTAAGAATTTGCAGCGGAAGATTAAGCGAACATTTTGCTAAAGTTTCCTTCAATGGCTTTCTTTCTGCGACTATTTCCTCTTTTAACATAAAAATAAACACAGTCACCGGTATTACCTGGCCGGAAAGAAAATACAGTTTTCTTTGCTGACTTGAAAGATCTTGAAAACTTTCCCAGTAGTTTTGATTACTCTGATGTTTTGTGCCGTTTACTTGTATTGCTTTTTCCCAGACCAATCAGGCTGCGGACATAATGTTTGCTCTTGAAAAGACTGATCTATTGTTTTTTTCGGACATACGGTTGTACAGCTTTGATCTATTGCCAGTGCTTGGAAATTGCAAGTTGAAAGGAGCTACCCGTTTTTCTTTGTTTCGATGTTCGTGTGACGCACCATGGTGAAAGAAAAATAGCGTTAATCATTTTTTATGAACCTGACTGGAAAACGTCAGCTCACTTTAAAATATTTGAGCACACTTTTGAAGCAAATAAATGCTTCGACAGCGTTGTCAAAACATACCTCAAAAACTAGGGTTTTTGCAAGGTGCTGCGCAGCCAGTTGCTTAGTCGGGAAGGATCATCGGTCGTCCCCAACTTTTAAAAGGATCAACGTTCCTTGCTTTTTATTTCTATCACCAACACTTCAGCGTTTTTGTTGTCATTTTTTTGTGAGGTTTTACCTAAAAATCTTCTCCTCTATCTTCATAAGCATTGCATGTCGTTTGTCTAATACAGTGTCCTCCACTTCTGTTTTTGAAACTATACACCAGTGATCTCTGTCCCAGCAGCAACACAATAGCGCCTCGTTAACTTTGTTGCCGCGAGGCGAAAATACGGTTGTCATATCAAACATACAAGTTCTCGGTTGTTAACGATGAGAATTATGAGTGACCTGTAACCAGCCATTACCTTGCTGAGCGATTAGCTTAACAAGGTTAATTGATCATATCAGAGCCGCACCTTCAGTTTATTTTAGTGTGCATTACCAGGGAACGCAGGTACCACGGCA
>Ga0210059_1007341_pt1 | contig 17528 bp, 7 predicted proteins | sample Ectturendosymbi2_FD_188042 | JGI IMG/M metagenome (GOLD analysis project Ga0210059, IMG submission 188042) | Ecteinascidia turbinata endosymbiont from Florida, USA - Sample 2 (SPAdes) (version 2) | ecosystem: Host-associated > Tunicates > Ascidians > Unclassified | place: Key West, Florida...
AAGACCACTGGACATATTGATTCGCACAAACTATCTGTTACATATATTTCAGAGTAGTGTGGATTCAGAAATGGTTTGCGAAAGTCAAACGTTTGGTTGAGCTTTGTTGTATTGAAAACATTTTTTGTGGACCACATTGGTTCATATCCTTTTACAAGTGTGTTGAAGTAAGATTCAATGTAGAAGCAAAATTTTCTGTTATTTTCTTTCACATTCTTTTCCATATTTCCACCGATTTCTCTTCGTAGGTCATTCGCTGGAACAGTTACTTCGTTATAACTCGTCCACCAAATCAAAATTGCAGTAAAGTTCTGTTGGTCAGGTGACTCTAAATCTGATGTCCCACAAACGTCCTGATAAGCACTTTCGTTGCAAAACTTGAGATGAATTAGTTGATGATATCCACGGAGACGCTCAATAAAACTGTTATGGCATTTCTCTCCGAAACCATGTCCATTTGTCAACAAATTACATAACCTTAAATTCATCATGTAAGTCATATATGTTGTGGAGTAGTCATAGTTTTCAAGATGTTTGCAGTTTGAAAAGAATCCATCGCTGTCTCTCAGCAAAGAGTTTTGAACGGTTGAGTCGACAATGGAAGAATTGTCTGATATGTTGGAAGATGAATGCTTGGCAGCACTTTTTGTTGAAAAGTACATGTGAGCGAAGATTGTCAAGGCAAGCGCTTTGCTCCATTGCCTGACAAAGGAAAACATGTTTTTTTGTTGTAATGGTTGTAGTTTTAAAACGTTTTCTAGGTTTGAAGAACATAAAACTGCAAATGTATCCAGATGTGTCAAATTATGGGGAATCTTAAGCAAAGTCACAAATTCTTGTGATTTACCCAAAGTGTTCCTGTTAAGAAGGTATTACATATTAGTTTGTTACCATTCCGGTCTACGCAATCAATGTATGTTTAAACTTTTTTCAAGAACCAGAGCTTTTGTTTGAGATTCTGCGTAGGTTTCAAGCATATCAACGCTAATCAGATACTAACGCCAGTCTAGAATTAAGACAAACACAACTAACGCAACAGAAAACATTGAAATGGATCACTATTTAGAAAAAGATTGCGCTCTGTTTAGCTAGCTCATTGTTTCATTGCGGTACTCTGTGCTGACTACGATCAATAATTATCTTGTTCTTGCTCGTTTCCCTCATTGATGTCCCTTGGGTAAGTTTCGGTTGAACTGCACTGTCCCTGTCAACTGCGTCAGTAAAATTTTGACTGGATGTTTATCAGAAAAATTGTAGTAAAATAATTATGAGCGTTGTCGATTGTTCTAACTCTTTGAAAACATCATGCACTACTGAGTGAATGTCTGACTGCTTGAACTTGATCTTTGTCTTGCTTTTTTTTAACAAAGCACTTCGTCCTATTTACAACTGTTTAATTAGCTTCAACCTCAAGCACGATTTATGAAAACTGTCACATCAAAGTGTTTATCACCTTCTTGATTCGAATCAACATTTTTCACAAGTAAAATACAAAGATGAATTTTTTTTCACAAACCAATCAAGTTAAATCGTCTAGTCTAGTTGGATTTTACGCTGTGCACGCTCTAAAAAACCTATTTCATCTCACCTGCGACTAAACGCTTTTAAGATAAGCCATTGAAAAATATATTTTTTTAACAAAAAACTATATTCATGTTGCTTTCTTTTGCTCAAAATGCTTTATTCAAGACACACGTATCATCATTTCTGATGAAATGATTTTCCAGCCGCGTTCAATTTTTGAAAAAACAAGAGATGATTAAGCTAGCAGTGCATTAAAACATGGTAGAAAAAGTTTCAAAGCGATGTACTCTCTTTTGTAGTTGTTTTTCTGATATATAACCTCTACTTTTTCGAATGTTTTGGTTTGCGTTTCCTGTACAAGGCACTGGAGAGCGAAGGGCAGACATCAAAGCGGCAAGGCGCATTGGCTCAACTGGTCAAACGTACATTATGTCATGCTGGAGAATCAGCACTGCTATCTGTTTCCTTTCCGTTTGACAGTCTTTTTTCCTCAGAACGCCAGCTCAACGGCATTTCCAGTAAGCGTATTAATATTTTATGCTGCATACAGACGTTTGACTAATTTTTTTGCAATACAGAAACCACTTGTTAGCATTATCATAACTCCAAACGTGATGTATTCAGTTCCACGCAATATTGCAATTACTTGTAAGATGCTAATAAAGAGAATTAAATATTGAAAACTTGGTCAGTTTGCCTTGACCACTTCAGTAATAACAAAACAATTGCATCCGATGGTTCATCTGCTGATGATGTTGATTTTGAGTGTCACAACGAAAGTTTGCCAGTTGCCAGCTGTAGATCATTCTTTCTTTCATTTCAGATTTTTCCCGTTTTGATGCACTTGGTTTTCGATGCATCCACTATCCAGCCGGTAAAAAATGCAAAATAATTCCCATTTCTTTTGCTGATTAACCAGTAACTTGGTTATGTTGCAAAGCGGACCCCTGGGCTTGGGGCTGAACATATTAATGAAAAAAATATGTTTTTTGAAGTTCGATTGCTGTCCTGTTCTTTTGTCGACTTCATTCTTAGGAGCTTTCTAACTACACGAATTGAAATTGTCACCTTGACGTCTAAGAAAGATTATTGCATCGTCCTTTATTGTTCTTACCATAAGTCATAAAACCATACTTTTGTTGCAACAAGTAAGCCAATGACCACCATAATTCAATTGGCGCAAGGCCTCGTGGCCTCGCAAAATGTTACAACCAGTCGGAACTGTTTCGATCACTTCATAGTTGAAAAATCAAATTGGTGCCAGAATAAAAAGCATGGCGATTCGAAGACCGACTAACTGCAGAGAGTTCTTTGTTCGAAGCGAACGTTCTCATAAGAAAGCATATGTTACACAGAAAACATTTTTTAGGCTATGGAAACCTGCAATGCACGTAGGCTCGCTGGAAATCTATTTCACTGATCATTTGTCAAACGCAATATGTTGTTGTCGCTAAGCACGCGGTGCGTTCGCACCAGTTCAGGCCGTCGGAAACAGCATCTCAGTGCTTATGCTGTGCACATTGGTTTGCATGCTTGTATTACTTTTAGGAACAAAATTGTAACAAAGTCCAATAAATTATCACAAATTGTGACCCTGCGTCACAACAACTACATTTTTCTGCGTTTCAGACTTCGCAAAGTTGCATTAAGCGTAGCACCGTTGGGAATTTCTCGTTCAGGTTACTGGAAACATAACATTAATCAGTTGTTGCTTTCAAATTTGTTCATGGAACGTCTACCAGAATGTGTCAACACTTTGTAAAAATTTTGTTGCAGCAAGTGTAAGGCTACTGACATCAAACAGCGCTGGGACCTTTTCAGCTCTTTTCTCCACACTAAAAACACAATTGATTTTTCATTTCTTTGAACATACTGATATACGGTTTAGTGACAGTCTTTGTGTTACATGCACGTATTTAACCTAAATTTAACATCTTTCTTTGGGAATTCTGGTATCTGAAAAATGACATTTGCAATTTCTCTCGATACCCCTGTTAAAAATAAATGCCATGGTTTGATTTTCTCGAAGACGTGATGTAGGTGGTTCACGCTGACAAAATTGAGATCTGATAATAATTTCTTAAATCAAGTCAAATTGTGGTGCTTAAAAATATGTTTCATACAAAAATTTTTTTTATTTTCTTGAGCTTAAAATTTGCAAAAGACGGGGTGAGAAAATAAAATACATACGAACACATTCGGCTCCTGCACGCAAGATTATCCGTTCCTCCATTCAAATTCTCATAACTTTTGCGTACTTGGTCTTTCACAACGAAAATAGGCACGGATGTTCTTCATAACTAAACGCATGAGTCCTGAACATTTCAGGCAAATCGACTAAATTGAGCAAGAAATTACTGCGATAATAAGTTTTTGATCAACCACCGTGTCAGGCCTAGGCTAGAAGACTTTTTGGAAAACACTTGGTCCAGACAGTTGTTGCGTGTAACACCACAACTTTTTTCGTACTCGTTTTTTACCACTGAAAATTTACAAGAATGTTCTCAATACCTACCCGCTTCAGTCCGTAAAATGTGCAGTCATTCCACCAAGACGTTATGGTGGTTTGGAGTTTTACGTCCAACAACATTTGCTAGGCCCAGCCAAGACGACTTTTACAAAACAAGCTAGGTGCTAAGTGTCATTGCGTAAAACACGATAACTTTGCGTACTCATTTGTTTGCAGTGAAAATTTCCATAATGTTCTCCATACTTACCCGCACAATACTTATCTCCTGCATACTTACCCATGAAAATTTCTGTTTATAGTAATATGAGCAAGAACTTTTTTGTTTATTCAATTTGGCATCGAGAAACAATTTGCTAGGCCTAGCCTACAGCACTTTTCTCAAAACACTGAGATCCTGACAGTTGTTGCATATGCCAGGATAACTTTTTTGTACTGGTGCTTTTGCAAATAAAATTTCAACAAATGATTTTCATACCTGTAAGCACCATCACTGAAACTTTGAAATAATTCTAACCAAAACCTTCGGAGTAATGTACTTTGGGATGGTAAATAATTACGCGTGTCTGCTACAAAACTTTATCCTATTCAGCAGAATTGACAAGTTGTTGAGTAAAGCACTATAACTTTTTTAAAACTATGTTTGCTGCAACAAAAATTTACAAGAATGTTTATTTGATGTTTATGCATCTTTACTGAAATTTTGAGTTCAATCCATCAAGACCTTTTTGAGTTATTTATTTTTGAATAGCGCATCGGACTAAATTTGCTATACGTAGCTAACCACACCTAATCGGATCCACGAAGTTGATGCTGGGTAAAACATCATAACTTTTTCAAAACTAGCTCTTTTGCCACCAAAATTACAAGGAATATTTTTCGGGATTTTATGCATCTTTCAAGAAAATTTAAACTCATTCCAGGAAGAACTTTGCGAGTTATTAATTTATGAATCGAGCAACCTGACAGCTGTTCACAGCTCAGCGCGCGTGTGTCTGTCGTTGCGCGTAGCTAGCAACACGCTTTCGGCTAGCAACGCGCTTTTGTGAATTAGTTCGGTGTAGTAAGTTGTTGCATAAAACGCAATAGCTTTTCTTGTGCATGGTCTTTTGCAACCAAATTTTACACAAATATCTTTTTTGTCCAATGCATCTTACCAGAAAGATTGAGATAAATCGAGCAAGAACTCCCCGAGTTATTTAGTTTTGCGTCGAACAGTTTTACTGCACGTAGGCCTAATAATGTGACAATGACAATACAAGCCAGCGCCGAAAGGGTGGAAACTCGCTATACAACCCGGTGCCGAAGATGTGAAAGAGCAGGGATGCACACAGTCTTTTGCTGCAGTGATTTTATGCTATGTTCTTTAAACAGGCATCAACGTGGAACTTTTGGTATAGAAATATTCACGAGGCGCAGTCTTGTTTAGCTTGAAAGATCTTCGTCAGTTACCAAAGGTGAGGTTTCATTGACAAGAATGTGTTAAATGATAGTGTTGATTAATATCCATATGCAATCACATGCATTTTTCTTGATACATTAAACAACCTTCTACTGGCAAAGGCAACAAATGTTTGTTTCTTTTTGTGACTGCGGTTACTTTATTTCCAACTGTCGTTTTTCAACACTTGTCAAAAAGTGAGAAACGGGGTGGTTGACTAGATGACATGGTGCTTCACCAAATCCTATGTGAGGCAATGACACTCTTTGTTTACATTGATCAGTTATTTTGCCATTGTGCTTTCATTCGTTATGTTCACTGACAATTGGTATCCGTTTTGCATGATGGCTCTTTGTATTTTTTTTGTTTATTAGCTGAGTCATATGGAGTGGAGTGCATAGGGGGGGGGGGAGCGAGGGTGGTATCCAAAAGTGAAATTACAAAAGTTAGAGTTTATTAAAATGTTGTAACTAGATGCTTCTTCATATTGTAAGGCTACTAACACATACTGCATAGATCTGATGGAAACTTACCTGAGGGGAGCATACAAATGTATGTTAAGTGACCTAAGAGAGAGATGAAGCACAGCCATTGTTACCTTAAGGCCATACGCCCTATGTCTCTTCTCTATTTTGTAGGATAACCTATTTTCAATCTGTGACTTGCAGCCTTCAAAGTATCCTTCGATTCTCTCTAGAGTCTGGGTTGTTAAACTAGGCGCTTGAAATGTTAGCAATTGAGGTGCGAGTATGGCAGCGACATATTGTTGAAAAGTATTAAAACCATTTTTTTCATCATTAGTAAATTCATTTTTTTACTAAAAACGCCATAATCAAAACAAAGCCGACAGTACAGTGAACAAAAACCGAGGCCTGCTAAGTTTCTTATTCAAAGTTGGATTTATGAGAAAGGAACGCTTTATGTTTCGATGGTGTCTCGTACGCTTTGTTTCAGGCAATGCGAATTGTGACACAGGATTGCATCATGCGTGACGATTGAGCGATAAACTCTTCGCTTTCAAGTGTTATAAAAAGATACAAAAGATTTTCAGAAAGATCATCGTTGGGGCCTGTCAAAACACTTTCAGCGCCAAGCACGATGCGTTGAAAAATTTATTATTATGTGAGCAGAGCGTTAACGTTCTTTCTGAAACGTACTTCACTTTTTTTCTCGCCAAACCTGCCATGCAAACATCTGTGCTCTTGCGTGTATGTTTTACAAACAGGTTGTCAATGAAATTATTTGAAAAACGCCATACAGACTCATTGAAAAACCCTCGATTTGAACAGAAAACCTTATTAAGAACGATACCAAAATCAGGTGAATCTTTCTATTATCGAGAAATCAGTCAATCACTAACAATACTAGTGGATATATGTTTGCTAATGAACTGTAAAAACAGTATTTTCCAGATAACAAATAAATATCAAAATTTGCATAAAATAAAAAAGCTCACTCATACAGGATCCAAGTTGTAAAAATGGATTCTTCCGCATTTTTACTTTCAGAATGAGTAGCATGTCTCAAGTTACTTAAGAACACTTAGTTTTGCTGTGCCTGTTTTTCTCAAGTCTCGAGATATTTTAATCACAAGGTACAAGAATTCTTCCTCATTCACTTCCAGAATCAGTGACAAGTTCATGTTTCTGTATTTTAAGCCATTTTGTGTCGTTATTTTTGTTTGGTTGCCAGCTGTCGCATGTCTGATTCGTTCTGGTGATAGACTTACAAGAAGTCTGTTTTTGATTGCTTCTGCTTTCAAAGAGTTTGTGGTTCTGGTTTTCATGCAATTTATTTATGAACACATTCTTTCTACGCTTGCAGAAGAATGTGGTAAAAACGTCATACTGAATATGATAACAAAGAAAATCAATCATACCCTATCTTAAATCACCGCTAGGCAATAAAATCTTAAAAACCCCAGATCTTCAGAAAAAAAACTAAAACCCAAAAGGCATTTTGGGGGCAAAACCCCTAGATCCGGGGAAATCAATGCCTTTCTGGGTTTTGGGATTTTTTCCGTTTGTCACCATTTTTATAAAGTTCAAGTCCCTCTTTATTGCTGCGTAACGTGTTACGAGACTCGTACAGCTTTTTTCTCTCTTATTTCTCACTTGAGGTGAAGCTTTCGTGGCGTAATCTTTTTCGATGAAGCGGTGGGTAGGTTAGAAATTTGAAAGAAAAACCACATCACTCACCCCATTCTTGGCTTGTTTGAGGAAAAGATGGCCTACACACGGCTTTTCATGCCTATAGTGCTATCCTAGATAGTTTTCTTTTATGCCTGTGTTGCGTGGACCTGCTTTAAAGTGTTTACCATTTAACTTTAGAGACTCTCGAAGCTTGCGCTTCTTCTACACCCAATGGAAGTAAATTACGTTGAGACATGCAAAAATTTGATATCTTCCAGAACATTTATTCTTTTTTAGCCACGTAAGGCCCTTAAGGCCACAACAAAATATCCATATGACACAAATAAGTTACAATGTTGCGGAATACTGGTGCTACAGTATGCGCAATTGCCACACGTGATCTGCCCGTGCCTAAATTGGTCATACATATATTCTTTTGTTACACAACATACTGTATGTCTATGGATCAAGATGGGAACATATTCGTTTTGTTTCATGACAGTTTCCCAACGCCAAATTGCACAAATATTTTCTTCTACGACAAGAAAGCAAGGCAAAACTGGCAATTCACCTCCTCCAACTCGAAACATACAAAAGTCACGCAGTTTTTCATACGCCTGTTTGACAGAGCGCATGCAAAGCAGAAGCGAAAGCCTCATTTGTATCCAAGTGTTCTATCGCTGTTGTTTATTACTATTATGTTGTCATACACATGATAACAGAAAAATTAATACTTGAAATTTGGTTTGTAATAACCCCAATTGTATAAAATTACGCTAGGCCGTGTACATCAATTGTCAGAAGCCAACTGGCTCAGTAATCTTGAGCTGATCACAGTGCTGAAGTTTTCCATACCTCAAAGTCCTGAAGTTTTCTATTTACATTCCAGCTGTTGCTGTCAGCAAGGAACCTCAGACGTAAAAAAATTATAAGAAAAGCAAATTATGCAGCATGTAAATGAAATTCCTTCTTTTGCCAAAACTTTCAAGCAAGTCAGTTGCTCATAAACTCCCACAAGCTAAAACACGAAACTACGAGAAAAGTTTTGTTGATTTTATAATGTGTTTTCTACGACACAAAGAAACTTTATCTCACGAAATAACAAGGACTTAAGACCCATCGCTGTTGTTGAAAATTTGGAAGTTTCTTTTCCTAACGTTTTCACACTCACACATCCGCGCACCCCGAGGTGTAACGCCATTGGTCATGGCCAGCAGGTTGAGAAACACTGGCCTAATAAAACTACGCTTATGCAATCCTCTTTTCACACTGTATGCATAAAACTACGTAGCTTGTTAGAATTCGTCCATGCTGACTTACGGGAATACGTCTTTACGGCTTAGTTTTCATTTTGCTAAATTCATAGACATTTACTTCTCTTGTTTCAAAGTGATGCTGACAAGTCTGGTTATGTAAAATCAAGTCATATTTTATGGTTTCTTAAAAGCCGGGAAATACTTCCATGAAAACGGTGCCCTGCTTTGAGAATCTGTAGATAGACTTTGGTGTAAATTATCGCAACATGCTTAGCGATTGCTGCGCCAGCGAAGCGCTGTTTCTATCTGTTGCTGTAACGTTTGGGATTTTGTGTGGTGTAGAAAGGGCAAACCGTTTTTAGAACGTCCATAGGCATCGTCAGTAATTTGAAAAGATTAGCAAAATGTTCACGTTGCCAGTCCAGACAAAATTTTTGCGGAAATGAATGCAACAATGACCTTCCCCACAAGCAACTTTTTGCGGTTTAGCGAAGAATGTTGGTGTTTCTGACCAACACTGAAACGACGAAAGTGGTTGGAGTTCCGATTTTCGCAGAGTTATCGCGGTCATTGCTGCCAATGCGAATTTTTGCCTCAAGACCTTCTAATTGAGAGCGGTTTTTGTTAGAAAAGCGGTGTGGGAGTTTCTGGTCTGGATGTGAGATTGGAACAGTGATTAAAAACCGAACCTTTCCAGTTTTTACTCCCTATAAAACCGCACCTCATTCCAATCCTCAACAATTTAAAAAATATATATCATAAATACTTTTGTTGCCATTGCAAACCTATCTGCTGTACTTCCGTTGTTATACAGTAGTAGATGAGAGACCTTTTGCTCAAAAACTGCAAGATGCGCTCACATTTAAAGTCCTAACAATAACTGGGATTGGGACTGCATGCGTTAAACATAGAACAAAAGATTTAATGTTATGATAACAACAAAAAATTCGGGAAACTTTCCGTTATAATGGATATGCTAAAATTCGTTCATTGTTAGGTCATTAAAATCATTCATAGGTCAATTTTGTTTTTTATAAGCTCGTAACCAGCTTGTATTTCGTTATCGGTCTCTCTCGAAAGTAGGAAAAGAAAAACCTTTTTTGCAGGAAAACGAGCTCACATGAATATATTAATTGAAGAGTGGTAAACAGAGAGACAAATATGAATCAGGCTAGATTTAAAAAAACTGCTGTACATCAAGCTACAGTATATAAATTTCAAAACGTATGGCAAAGATACAGATTGCAAGAGAAGTTGAAGAACTTTTAAAACCTGCATCAGGGGTAAACGTGCTATCTGCACAACTGCAGTACTATCTCCATTTATCTCTTACAAAACAACGCGAAAAAACTTCTGCAGTCAGGTGTAAATACTAGTCGTTCGTATGTCTCACGCAGATTAAAACAGTCTGGACCAAAAACGTGCAAACCAGCACAAAAATTGCTACTGAACTCGCTGCTCGAAAAGAAACATCTCAGCTCTGCCTAAGCTCACCGTAGCTAAACAACAGATGATTGGTGCAATGTGCTGTTTTCAGACGAATCTTTAGTGCAACCGTTTTCTGTTTGCATGGAACATGTTTCGCGATCTTTTGTGAAAAAGGATACCACCAGAAATACACTGTTTATGCAGTGCACCATTCCGAAATCAGGAGTCTATGTAAGCTGCTGTTACCAGTGTGCTCTACCTTTTGGGCCCTGAAACGGAATGAGCGGGGCGTACCACGTTTGAACCCCAAGGGGGGTCGCGGGCCCCAATTGAGAAACCTTAAACTAAACCTTAAAATATTCGCATGGCACTATCACCAAAACATAAAATGTGAATGTGAGAATGTTTATTATCATAAACAGTTGCTTAGCTAAGTTATGATGGTCCTAGATTAAAACTATCGATCATCATAACACTAGCAAAACGTTTTTGTGTCAATAATTGTTCATGTGAAAACCATATACAGGTACTCGAGCGCGACATATGTAAATATCTGCAGTTGCGCAATAGTTTGTTCTGTCGTTGATTCGAAAGTAAGATGATCACAGGCGAGTTGTGATCCGCATTTTATACATGGAGTAAGGTGAAGCAGTTTTCTTGTACTACATAAAGTTTGCACCAGCACACTTGGCAGAAGGAGCGACATGACACGACATGTTTTGGGACCTTCCGCGGATTGAAAGCTCTCTATTTCCCTGGCCGAATGTAATCGATATCAAATGAGATCATATCCTCTTCACGGAAAACGAAGGAACCTGCGTCGCCCGAATGGCTGTTGCGCCCTAGCGCCCATGTTCTTTTGGCGGGAGATTTGAAACGAGCGCGTTGGCACTGCTTTTTTTCTGCGCTGTGGGCACAAGCACCGATGGTATCAAGCAAGTTCGTCAGTAATGTTCTGTCCAGGGTAAGGAACGTTTGAAAAATAATCGCCTCTTCAGTATGTGTTCTCAAAAATGAAATACTCTCTTAGCCGGTAAACTGTAAGTATCGTTTTAGGAAGGTAGCTTGAGCTACTGCAGTGCAACTAATTTAGTTGAACAGTAATTTTTATAAAAAAACATGCTACTAAAGATCGCAGCGAGCCATTTACAAAATGTGATGTCTGCTTAACGGATGTTAACGGTTTAGTTTTTGAAGTAGTTCTGCAATGAAGCTGTGAAGCGTTGTCAGCTGAATGGGTTTTGCAAAGATTACACTGTCATAGATCAGTTTCATTTCGAACGTAGTGACTATGAATAGCACGTTCCCATAACATGCGCTTGAATTTTGAGACTGTGTTGCTACCGAGGTGTGACTTGCCAACAATCCAGACATATTGTAAGCTCAGAGCAGCGGACCGATAACCAGACCCATTGATGCGATTATTACTTAACTTCCACCGCACCATGCCCCTTCAGATTACTTCTGTGTAATCAATGTCTTTTTAATAGCTGCTACCAAAAAGCGTACTTTCGTTTAGTTTGCGGAAAGGGAAGGTTTTAATTGTCCATGGTGCTGTGCTGCAGATGCCTTAACCAAACGTATGAGATGTAATTGTCGTTTACAATGCCCTGAGGGGTAATACTGTTCTAACTTGTTTTAACTTGTCAGAAAGTTTGGAGAGTAAATATTTAATTAACAAATTTTCCTTCACCATTTATCCCAAGTGGGTTCTCAAACGTTCATGATTTGTAGCCCCTTCCAAAGACTCTAAACATTTGTGGTCCCCTGCTCATCACTAAAAATACCTGTCTTTATGTTAGGTTTTGCAACATCACGACAGAACTATTTAATAAAGGCCTCTTCTCGTGGACCCCGAAGAACCTCACCGTTGACCCCAACGGGGGCCGAGGGCCCCGATTAAGAAACCCTGATTTATTCTATGGGTCAAGTTGTTAGGTTGCAAAATTTACTTGCCAATTTCACTTCTTTTCAACAGGTTTCGCCATGAAAAGCATCAGCGAACGGAATGAAACTGCTACCGAGCCGGATCAGAAAGTACCTGCCAGTTCATCACACAACCAAGACAGCCATTTTTTACAAACTTGGCATGTCATCCTTCACAAGTTCAATGTCTCTCTCATCAATTCATGCAAAAACACAAACAAATGTCCAATGTTTCCTCAATATACATTTCCTTTTACATTTTTCATAAATGCATAGGATGGTCCTATTTATCCCAACTTTTCGTTGACTAGAATTAAAACTGTGTACTTCTTTTTATGATAATAAATTTTACAAATGCTCTTTTCCATAACATTGAATTTTCAAAGTTTTTTTTAAAATACTTTTTCCTCAACCACCCTATTACAAAGAGAGTATGTGACCACCTTAACTGCCCTAACCAGTCTTTCCTGTGGTAGGGGGTATCATGGTATCCATCTATAATGGTGGTTACATACACCCTTTTGGTTTTCAGTGTACTACCGCAGTGTATATATCCTTGTCTTCTTTCATGTAGTTGTGATTTTTTCTTTACTGCGATGCATGCTTGAAGTCTAGCGTTTTGCGTGTGGGAGTGAAGACGTTACACAATACAATACATTCTGCCAAATGCAGCGAATGTCTCGCTACGCTGGTGGTCTGAGGTTTCGGCCACGAGGTTGGACGGAAGATCCCGCGGCCACTTATTGGATCACATGTCACGTGGTAAGGTCGAGATGGAAACAAGGAAACTCACGAACGAGCAGGCTGGCAATAGGTTAGGAAATTCTACACTCCCCAAAATTGTCATGATCACGTGCAATTTTCACAGTCAAGATTCAAATTTTCTTGACTCTGGTCCGTTGATGAAAAGGGCAACAAGAAGCGCAGCTATAAGATACATGCGACATAAGAACAGAAACATCATAGCAGATGCTTCCCAATCGCAGCTTCAATGCAAACGAAGTGAGCGGCGAGCAGTCCCAGACTCTCTCCAACGAATCGTTACGTACAGTGACCACAGCCTTGTTGCAACGAATCGCATACTCCAGGGGACAACCAGGGGTCATGTTCACGCTGCAACAACCAGTACACTATTCGAGCAGCGTGATCTCCAGATGTTATTCTTTGCAGTAGTAAAGCGTTCACGAAACGACGAAACTCACATTTTCCACGTTTCCATGAGTTCAAGTGGAAGCATGTGAATGTAACTCGTTTGACGCATATGGCAACAACGATAGTACGGCCCTGTAAAAATACTTTTAAATGCACTATTTCCCAATGCTTTGAGGTTGCGTTTGTGGAACGGCCATTTTTTATCAGCTCAAAAGGTCATATTTACATATTACGTGATGCTCTGAACGGGCTGTCAATAACATGCTTCTTCCCGGTTAAGCTGCCGTTTCCCTTTCGACAACCGAAATGCCAGTTGTAAAAAATCTACCAGTACTTGTTTCAGACGTTCGGCATAAGGTACACGAACATGAAACAATTTTAGATACAAGACTGTTTTATTTATCTTGCACAAAAAAGTTAGAAATGACAATATTGAAAATATGTCTTTCTTCTCATATTATTTTGGAAGTAGAGAAAAACAGCTACTGTACATCACACCAAATTTTGTAATGAAAACAATGTTTGAAATTAAAACATCTGTTGACTGTCCTGGATTTGTTGCTGTTGACAGAAAGCTATACTTAGAAAATATCATCTTTTTCTGGCTGGTTGCCAACTTATCTCTAGTTTATTCGCAAGAAGATAAATGCAAGTTGAAAAACAATTCTATAACGATCTCCCTTCGTACATAGGCGGATTGAATGTTCATTTTTGATAAAGGTTCATGCACTTTGAATACAATTCTATCTCGTTTTCAGCTGCTTAAACAGGAACTGAACATGGAATTTTCAAACGTAATATTCACATTCAACATATATTGAATAATTATGCACAAGTATTCAAGATTTCGAGAATTAATTAAAGTTTTGCTTCAGTTTTTTTTTCCGAGTATAGGAAAGTTACACCCTAAAAAGCCTGGTCTTAATTTTTCTGCATCATCTAATACTTAAAAATACTGAAAAATGTTACTGATAAGCCACAAAAATCATGGATGGTTTGAAGTTGATCTTAGCACTTTATCATTTGGCAATTTCAAGAACATACACCGCATTTGCGTTTTGTTACCAGTTTTGTAATCGTACCGAAGTTAACACGTAACCGATTTTTTTACAAGGATGTCCAACATATCATCGAAGTTTCAAAGAGGAGTGCGGAAATGCGAACTTTATTTGGCAACTTCGGTGCGGAAATGTTGATGACATTTTTTGTTCTTCAATTTCTCTTCAAGGAAAAGTTTCCAGCAATTTTCTTGTTACTACGGCGCCGTTAGTGATTACTACATATCTATACATTTATGTTTTTGTAAGAATGGATTCATGCATTGTAATGTTCATTGACAGAAGATATAGTTGCAAGGTAAAAAGCATCAGTTCTTTGAGCACGAATTTGAAAAAAAGAAGCTGTGCACCAGAACGAATTTGAAAAAAAGCAGGATGAAGAAAAAATGATCTATAAGTAATTACAATACGCCATTTGAATTAGCAAGATAAGAATTGTTTTATGACCTGGTGCAACATGATGACCAAAGAGCAAAACCTTAATAGATATCTTTAAACTCTCTGAGAAGTAAAACTTAAGATGAAACTTACTGCAAATAAAATAGAACATTTTAGATCACCAGATCTGCAAAGTTATTCTACCATATTTATGATGATAGTTTGCAATATGTTGTAATCTCTGTAAATTGGGTTTCAATAAACGCTACGAAGATTCAGTCAATGCAAAATATGTGACCAGAGACTGTACATTTTTAACTTGCATTTATGCAGTTAGTATTAAGCAAAAGTTTATTTTTCTAGTTTGATGTTTCGCTAAAACCAGTTATTTTCCCAGAATCAACAAAGTTAACACTCAAAAATCGTGACACACATTTGGCTTCACTTTTTTATCCAAAATAAGATAACAGTGAAAATAAATTCCAAATCAAAAGTTCAGTCAAGATGGATAGGTTTATTCATATTTTATCTAATTGGGTGTTAACCCGGATAACATCAAATAAATAGTCTACACAGAGGCAAACCAGCCGAACCCCTCAGCAATTTTTTTCATAGGAAATCGATTTCACGTACTATAACTCTACGCATCTTCAATCCTGAAATTTGGAAGCAATGCTTGCGGGTGAAATGTTGAAGGGCTAAAGCGAAGTTCTGGAAAGCAAGCAAACTCAAGACTGAAAAGTATCAATCAAAGCATAAGCTGCCCCAAATATAAACTGGAGAATTTTGTTTAAAGTCTGAATCACCTATTGCTCGCTACAGAAGATGCAAATTACCAATACATACAGTAGTCGCTGCAATTCATTTCCTGCTTAAGCTCAAAAGTTTCGCAGGGTGTTCTCAAAATTTCAGTGTGGTTCGCCACAGATGTTCGATGGCGACAGGTTCATTTGAAACATGTCATCCTTGCGCCTTGTTTGGCAATTTCCTTGGAACTAGTTTACCGTAACTGACAACAGCGATAAGGCGGCTCTCGAGGATCGCACAGGATATGTTGTTCACTTTTAAGGACGTTTCGGGGTGTAACGTCCAAACCACTGAAGCTACATCAACATGTAAGACATTTCTGGGAAGTTGAGACAGCAACGCATTTTTTGAGGTATGTTCCGCGAATTTGTCATGTCATTTTGACGTATTTTAGGAGAAAAACGTTTTTGCGCAGCCAAAAAATTCGGTGTTTTCATTCAAATAGTCGTGGAGCGAAATTATATAACAAATGTCGATGATGACCATAATTTCGCGAAAAGAGTTGAAAAATTCTTTTTTGGGGGGCAGCAGGGAACAAAATCCCAAATGTAGTTATTTTTTCCTTTTTTGTCTTTGAAAGGCCTATTATTCCAATTGAAAATTCACGAAAGATCTGAAAATTGCAGAACAGGTTGTCCTTTGTGTCTTACAACATCAAATGAAAATATTAAGAGGAAAAAATTATGTAAGTTTTGTTTAAGAAATTGGCAAAATATTTGCAAAACATTTTTCTTTCATTGGATTTTTTGCGTTATTTTCTATGGTGCATTTCAAAAACAGCTATTTTCAAAGAGTATTTCAATTAGAGCTGATGATGCCTACTTTGTAGGCGAAATATATACTCTATAAGATCTTAGTGTCTGATTCTGTGCTGAGAAAGGATTATTTCAATAAACAGTAAAGACCAAAAAATTGAATTTACTTTAAATTTACCGAAAACCGTTTTGTTTTTACCCAAACATTATCCCTACAAAACATTGTTGAGTTATTTTGTTTAGCATTTTTGGTTTGTGGGGGTTCTTAGACGTAGTCCAAGTCAAAAACTGTTTCGAAAATGCTAACAGATAAGCGTGTAAGGAATCTTTTGATTGTTAAAAAATATTCCCAGCTGCACAACAAAAGAAATGGCAATACATTGTAAATCGACTTGAACAACAATTTTATTAAATTAATTTGCACAAAATTGTATATACAAAGCTATAACAATAAAAACTTTGCGCATAATTGGGTTATTTCAATGTTTACCTTTGAGTTTCATGGACCCCTCAGACTCTTATGGGCCCCGGTGCCGCACCGGCTGCACCAACCTCTCGTGGGGCCTGCTTGCAGATCTTACTATCCTGAGGACTGACGATGCTCTTTTGAGCGAAATCAATCTTCCGTTGCAAGTAAACTGTGATCCGATTTTTACCGAAGCCGCCTGAATCGCGAGACTTAGTGTACATTTGTTAGTACGGAGAAACTGTCAACACAGCGCGTATGATCAAGTCTGTGGTCAGGCTGATTCTAATACAACTCAGCACAAAGTTGGAGTAAAAATGTCTAAAATGAAAACTTGATAACCCTTCGCTGATCTGTGCGTATAACATCATTATATAGTTTGTATAAGCATGTGGAGTTTGAAAAGAGAAGTGAATGCTTTGGCACAACATATTTCCTCAAATTTATTTTGGTAATATTTGTAATAAATTTTTCGGTAATACAGGGTGACCCAAAAAGATGTGTACCCATATTTTGTTCGATAAAAAAACATTTTTTAACGAATGTCTTTTCTGTTGCAGGACGTGATAGGTGAATCTATGGATGATCGTTTGCAGCTATAGTTGCCCTAAAAATGTCTTGGACAAATCAGCAGAAGATATTCTCCCTGGAGACCTATTTTGCAACAAAATCATACCAGAGTGTACAGATTCAGTTTCGAAAACGTTTCCATTGTCGCAACTTTCCACCAAAATCAAC
>Ga0210059_1007342_pt1 | contig 17527 bp, 7 predicted proteins | sample Ectturendosymbi2_FD_188042 | JGI IMG/M metagenome (GOLD analysis project Ga0210059, IMG submission 188042) | Ecteinascidia turbinata endosymbiont from Florida, USA - Sample 2 (SPAdes) (version 2) | ecosystem: Host-associated > Tunicates > Ascidians > Unclassified | place: Key West, Florida...
TAATCGGTTATAGCCTAGTGCTGCTTTTGTTTAGGCTAGGTTGTAGATGAAAGCTATATCCGCCCAATAAGCCGACCCCAGAAAATTAGGTCGCAAAAGTAGGTCCAGAAAATCGGCTTATTAGCCGGAAAATACGGTAATAGTATCGGTACTGGTTTTGAGTGTAGGCAATAAAGCACTACTTGATCCATACATTAGGCGCACCGGCTTATAAGGCGCACGATCAATTTATGAGGAAAAAAAGGATTGAAATTGCGCCTTATGGTCCGTAAAATACGGTAACTGTTTTCATTCTGCAAGAAAACAAAATGTGTGACTTGACATGCATTAAAATTTTAAGTGCGACTCTTTCACAAAATATTAAGTCTGGATTTGGCTCCCTTTGGCAAAATGGTTGAGAATCACTGGCTTATACTGTGTAGGAGCTGCAGGCATGTCATGATCATGAGTGCGAATTGCTCATCCCTGCTCTGCAAGCTACATACAATCTTGCCATAACAATTGTGTTAGAAACTATTAAAATTTATTATCCAAAGGCTGCCTTTAGTTTGGTGTCTAGAAGTCCCTAAATGGTCTATTAACTACGATTTGGTTGCTCATTAGAGACCGTGTTAAGGTTTTCCAAATGCTGGCGATTGTTGCGAAGCTTCATGTAAGCAGTCCATATATTACTTAACACTTTGGCTGCTGGTGTACAAATAGATCGTATGTGAAAATCAGGGAAAAGCCAGGGATATTTCGGTTGACTTACAACCTGCACAGCTCCTTGAGGTGGATTGCGCTAGAGAGCTGTTGTAACACTCAAAAGACTGGCAAGTCTTCGAGTCTGCAATGAAAAAAATTTTTTTAGGTTTTGGGTTTTCTGTGAGTGACATCATAAGTGAAGTAGGTCTTTGGCCATTTTGGCTCATGTTACCTTGCCTAGGGTCCAATGGCTACAGCAAGTTTTTCGCTGAAGTTTTCATTGGAAACTAGGACAGAATCAGAGTCTTTTGAGCCTTTGATTGACTTTCTATCATTTCTGGTTCAAAAGTTATGATCTAAAATAAACAAAACAAGTAATTAACTACTCAGTGAATTACTAATTTTGTTGTTTTTAGGTCATAACTTCTCACCTGAAACCCCAGCAACTCTGAAAAAACTCTGTTTTTACCCTAGTTTCCAATCAAAACTTCAGCAAAATAGTACCATCTAGCAGTTTGGACCTAGGGCCAGATGAAATGGGCTAAAAAGGCGTAAAACTACTCCACTGATGATGTCACTCACAAAACATCCAAAATCCCCCAATTTTTTTTCATTGCAGACTCAAAGACTGCGGAGTCTTTTGAGGGTTTGAACAGCTCTATAGCGCTAATGGTGCCAGAGATATTCCCATGCAAAGACACATGCAAATTGCTGATTTTAGGCTGAAAACATACTGGAAGCCAAGGTATAAAATGAATTATCTAAAACTCTAATGTAGTAAAAAATTGCTTGTAAATTGGATAGTGCCCACAAAACGCAAATTTTAGAAGCAGGTTAAGGAAGGATTAGGCGTGAGAATTTTCCACTTTGTGGTGAAGATTTGTCGCTTTCATCGGTTTTGCACTCCTTCAGTATCTCGTTTTTGCATACCGAGCAGTAGTGCGGTACACTGTAGCAATGCAACTGTTTACACGTTGAATGTGAGCCGCTGCTAGTAGGCTGAATCAATGTAAGTTGATCTATGTGAACGCAGTGATAGTTAAGACTCTTTGAGTGCAACGTTTTCAAGAAAACAAATTCCTTTTGTGATGTCATAAAGGGGTGATCGTCTTCAACTTCAGCCCACAGGAAATTTCAATAATCTACCTGGGAAATTTACATTTTTTCAAGCCCTGATGATACATTGGCAACATTGCCAGTGAACTCATTAGCTGGGCAGAATGAAATTGTTCTGACGACACCAACGAATTTGGGACGCCATGTATTCCGCCTGTGCAATCTTGCCATGTCTAAATTTTAGCCCACCAAATCAAATGCGTTCAGACACCCTTGATGCAAATACTGATAAGCTGTGGGAAACACAAATGTAGGGATTTTCTATAAATATATATGAAATAATTCAATATCAGTCCTTCCCAAGAATCCTCCTCAGGAGCCAGTAGATTTGACGTTTTTTTGGGTCAGTTAGCAACTCCATGACTGAAATGCACATTTCTTGGGTCTTTTAGCAACTCCATAGCACTCCAGGCGATTGAGCTGGAAAGCTGTTCAAACCCTCAAAGGATGCGGTGAGTCTTCTTGTCTGGATTTTTTTAATTTTGAAAGTTTTGGGTTTTGTATTTTTTGTTAATGATGTCACAATTGGGGTAGTGGGATAGGTTTAAGCCTTTTTGGCCAAGGTCATCGGGCCCTAAACCACAACTGCTAGAGCAAAAATTTTGACTCAAGTTTTTAGTGGAAACTAGGCTATAGTCCAAGTCTTTCGAGGCTTTGATTGGCTTTCTAGCATTTCTGGCTCAAAAGTTATGAAGAAAAAGCCATAAATTTAGTAAAAAATCAATTTTTAGTTTTTTTACCAAATTTTTATCAGTTTTTAGTATTTTTATCAAAACTGTGGGGAACCATGTTGCAATGAACATAAAAAGTGGTCACAGTACTGTGTTCACACTGCACAGAGTCACTTAACACCTTGTTACTGACTTTGCATGCTGTTCTTACCTATATGGAGAATTCACATGTTTTCATTTTTGAACTTTCGTTCATCAAACTCTTAGACCAGTGTTTCCCAAACTGTGCGCCGCTGAAGAGAATGAAGTGTGCCGCAAAAGTTTTATGTTTTAACAAAACCTTATGCTGCAAATATTTTTGGTCCGCGTTGGATTGCTTTGGGTTTTAACTTTTCATCTTAAGTTAGGTGTTATAAACTTGTAGAGTGTTTTAAATAAGTAGCTTTCGTTGCAAGGTTTGTGAAAAGTTGGTTTTCAATTTCACAAAGTATGTGTGCCGCAGCCAAATTCAGAACGTATTAGTGTGCTGTAACATAATAAAGTTTAAAAAGTGCTGTCTTAGACTAAGTTTTCTGAGCTTTAGTTTATCAGGTTAAGTGATATTCATGATATTGCACAAAAACTTTCAAATTGCCAGTGTCCTTCTACTCACTTGTCAGTATATATGACACAGGTCGCTAGCAACCCATGTTAGGTAATAGTGATTGGCAAAGGACCCAGGTCTTTAAAGGTTAAGGGACATGGGTTGTGTAGGCCTCCTTGTTTTTTGAGTAGACAACCTTTTTTAGTAGCTCTCACTTCTCAAGTGTAAATGTAACACATTGTAGGAAACAAGCAGAACAGGAGTAGATACTCTGGATTCAATTGAGCTATTCTGGAATAAATCTGGAATAGTAAACTATTCTGAAATGCCCATCCCTACTTATGTTGAACTGAAAAAACACTGATGTTGAACAACAGCTTCAAAGTATACCGGCAATATTTCAAATTAACACTTACCAATTCAATTTCAACAGTCAAGCAAGCAGTTTGCTTTTTGGTTAACTTGATCTTCAGAGATTTTGCATTTTGTGCTGATTTCAATGCTCTGCAAAGATTTTCCAATGTGATTTCTAAAAATATTTCATTGTGTTCTTTGTTGACACCATCCATCTGATATTCATCAAAGAAGTAAGCCTGCAGAATGAAAGCAAAAACAATATGTTTTCTAAGGTTTGAAAGATAATTACAACATGAAATTTTCACAATGTAAAAGCTTGTCACATAACACAGGGTCTTTTGCACTGTTGACAGCAGTACTAAACTCTACGGTCAAACATCAAAAAGTATTGAATTCATTCATAAATCCTTCCACATCAATATTTAGCAATGTAAGCAGAAGTGCTTCTTTATTAATATTAACAGAACAGCTTCTGTGGTACACCACTCATTTTGATGCATATCAGACATTGCACATACAGCACAGGATTCTTATATATTGATTTATATTGTTATAATGCTACACAACTAGAGATAGACCAATTTATCGGTAAGCGGCCTTGCCAATATATCGGGCCGATATTTGGGTTTTACCGATATATCAGTATCGGCCATAACAGCCAATAATACGGGCCTCAGTAGGTATTGACAAAATGCTGTTATATTCCTCACGCACATAGACAACTTGTGCAAGAAAGCACAATGAACCAAGTCAAGACACTTATCTTGCAGCAACACTAGCAGGTGTGTTTTCATGAACAAGCAGACAACATGAACCATGGAGCACGCGTTGGTCATTGCAGCCAAAACAAAAGCATCATCATTAATCAGATTAATTAAAAATAATAGCAAAATATTGAAATTACTATAATTTGAAAAATTTTAGCTCATAAATTCTGATTTTTGAAGTTTTTCAAAAAGTAAGGTATAGAATACATTATACTTTTGATAATGAAGCAGAAAACAAGGTTTAAAAATTTTAGAAATATCGGTTACATATTGGTATTGGCTATCAGTCCATGAATGGCTGATATATCGGTATCGATATCGGCCCCAAAAAAGCCATATCAGGCGATCTCTAAACACAGCACCCTTAAATTGCTTTCTTATGATTCCTTCTGTACGTTCATCATTATATACTGCTACAGAATAGATGTTCCAAAACCTCTTTTACTGTTTACCATTTTCCGTCCGAATATGTTGCCACAATCAACCTGGTACTAGAAGAACTTAATTTGGTCATGTATATTCCAATGCATTCCCTTTACCGGTTAATAACAAACTGACCACAAATGAATAAATAATCAAAAGTTAAACTTATTGAAAAATGCAACACATCTGTAAACTAATTCCTGCGGATCTCAGTCAGTGGGATTGCAGTCCATATAACTGGACAAAACCTTGGCACTTCAGCACAGGTGACTTGTTCTTGCATTTAACACTTTGAGAACCGGCATACGATATATTCATACTTCGATTTCGGCCTAAAAACAGCAGTTTTCGGTTGCCTTACCAACATCCTCTAGCTCCTCCGCCGATTGCGCTACTAGAGAGCTGTTCAGGGGCTCAAATGGATCGGCCAGTCTAGTAGATTGCACACAAAAAAAATTTTTTGGTTGGGGGTGTGGATTTTTTGTGACTGACGTCATAAGTGAAGTAGTTTTAGGGTCATGTTACCTGGCCTAGGGCCCAACCTCTAGGCCAAAGTGTTTCGCTGAAGTTTTCATTGGAAACTAGGCTCGAGTCTGAGCCTTTGATCGACTTTCTAGCGTTTCTGGTTCGAAACTTATGATCTAAAATAAACAAATTAATTAATTATCTAATTAGCTAATTTGTCAAACATTTTTACTAACTTACATCATAACTTTTGAACCCGAAACCCCAGCAGGTCATCCAAAGTATGAAAAGACTCGGATTATAGCCTAGTTTCCAGTAAAAACTTCAGCGAAATACTACCACCTAACGGTTGGCGCCCAGGGCCAGGAAAAGTGGGCCAACGTGGCCTAGAAGTCCTCCGCTTATGACGTCACTCACAAAAAAACCCGCATTCCCCAAGCAAAAAAATTTTTTTCGAGTGCAGACTAGAAGACTTGTCGCGTCTTTTGAGACTTTTACCAGGTCTGTAGAGCATATCAGACCGGAGAAATTCAAGCGCAAAGCGTTTAGGCGTTTTTTTTTCGAAAATTCCCGAAAGAAGCCAGACGCCAAGGAGTTAAGTGACACAGTCTCACAAAGGCAAAGCAGCTGAATCTGCTCACAAAGTGTTTTACTAGGAAATGGATATGCGTCAACTATGTATCTTCAGTCACTGTAAAATGTAATCATAAGCTCACAGGTGAAAGTTGAAAAACTTAAGCAAATCTTAACCAATCATACCAACTGCAGTTTCAAATACATGCCAAGACTTTTAGAGAAAACACAAACTTTAGTTTGAAACACACACCATGACCATTACACTATCATCTCAGTTATGGCGTGTGTGTTCAGTAAACTTTCTTCCCTATTTCTAAAAACCTTAGCATGTGTTTTGTTTCATTTGCTTTTGTCTCTTTAAAATTTCAAAACTATTCTAAAATCACTACCAGATCAACAAGTATGTGTTTCTAACCTGTTTGAGCTCACACCACATGCTAACTCCACCATTAGAAACTTGTTCCGGAAGTATAAAGAATATTTTTTCTGTAGTCAAACGAAGAGCACACTTCTTCAAAAGCTTCCCAACTGTATTTACGACACCTGCAATTGGTTATGCAAAGTATCAAGTTAAAATCTTAACACTTTTGGGTGGTTTCTCTGTGGCGATATCCACGTTTACTGGGTGTTTTCAGCAGGAAATTCAAATCTGAAAAGGTAGTAGATACTGCTAGGCATTTTCTAGCTTCAGGTGTAATGGTAAGCATGGCAAACGTTTTGTTGCCTTTACACTAATCAATTGCCAACAATCCGATCATTTCAAAAACATTTTAGGCTACATGCCACTGCAACAAATCTGGGCCTACTGGATCCATTTTTTTGCAAACGTTTCACTTCATTGGAAGCGTTTGTGAGACAATAAAAGCAGCAAACACTGGAATTAATATCTTTGCTCTTTGCTACAGGGTGGAGCCATTTTTTGGCTCAAGATTTTTTTGGAAACTAGGCTATAATCCGTGTCTTTAGAGTCCTTGATTGATTTGCTACCATACCTGGAGCCAGAATCCAAAAAAACTGAGCCATGAAATCAGCTTGATTGGTTGGCTCCTAGGGGTGATGACGTCATCCAAATATAAACAAATATGCATAAACATTCTAAACATTCTCCCATTATGTAAACACAAACAACCAACATACCCAGCTTAAATGTTTTTGTATCTAAACAACAAGACTTTCCCCATCTCTAGAGGGCTTGAACATCTCTCTAGCTCAATCTGCTGGCTAGCTATGGCCATATATATAATATGGGTGTAATATACCCAGGGTCAGCGTTTGTGGGAATAGAATTTTTACCAATTTTTAGTTTGAGCCATAATTTTGACTCCATATATGCTAGAAAGCCAATCAAGGGCTCTAAAGACTTGGATGATAGCCTAGATTCCAAAAAACCTTGAGCCAAAAAAAATGATCTGTTGGGTTGGTGCCCAGGACCAGGTAACCTCAGCCATAAAATCGCAAAGATATGCCCCATTATGATGCCACCCACAGCAAACCCTAAACCCAAATCAAAAATATTTTTTTCCAAGTAAACTGGAAACCTTTCCGAATCCGTAGAGGGTTGCTCAATCGGCTGGCGAGTTATGGAGTTGCAAAAAGCTGCAAACTCGGGTCCAAGAAAGGGCCCAAGCATGACAAAAAGGGTTAATATAACAGCTTGACTTATTCTGTTTGACTGGCTTAAACTCATTCTATGATATAAAAGGAAATGATGATTTGACAAGTTCAATATTGCACACCATAGCATGGCCACGCTTACACATAATGGCTATTCAGACAGTGTTAAAAGTTGTATAAGGATATTCAGACAGTGTTAAAAGTTTCTGTTGAGTGAGCATTCTATGCATGCATTTTTTGGGCAAGAGTGCGCAGTTACAGGAGTGAGTTTGTTGTCAGTGGACAGTGGTTTGTGCACGAGTTGAGCATTTTTGCTATAAACTAGATCGCATTAAAACCTTTTTGCATATTGTGTTACTTTGTGCAACAGAAGGTCTGCAGCATTATCTTTAGCAAATACTGCAACTCTAAATATTGAGATTTTTGTGCTGCCTACACCGGATTATACTTATTGCTTCAACCTACACAAAAAACAAAGATGTAAAAGTCAGCTTCAAGAATTAGCATCGACTGTCTGTGACTACTCTATGGTCATAATAAATAACTTTTCTGGAACAAACATTAAAAACTCCCAGTCGTAAAGTGCTAGTTTTTGGTATCAGCATCCTGTAACGTAAGCTGTAGCAATTTTATGCTCATTCAAAAAAGTTGTGCTCTAGCTATAAGTGTTATGCCATTCCAGAATGGCGCTGTGTTTCAAACGATGATTGCTGCTGCTAGTTCAGTGGTGGTGAAACGGATTTTTAATTGATCTAATCTATAGAACGACACACAGACAGTATTAAAAGTTTCTGTCAAGTAGGCATTCTACGCATGCATTTTTTAGGCACGTGTGCACAGTTACCGGTGTGAGCTTATCAGCGCATGCTGGTTTCGATGCAATTTCAGCATTTTTGCATGGCACTACATTCTGGAATGGCATTTGGCATGTAATGCTATTCCAATGGGTGAACCCCAAGGCAACCACTAACCAAAGCAGTCGTACAGACAAGTATTAACAATCTGAATGTACAAAAAAGTTTCCAGCTAATGCTAGAGCCACTGTCCACTCTGCTTTCTAACACAATGATGATCGCTCGCATACACGCACATAGTTCTAGGACGTGTTGGCAATAGTGCGCTCTGACCACATGTGCCATCATCTCAGCAATATTCAAACTAACAGCTTTCCGCCGCCATTACAAGTCTACAACACACAACCAGGGCTGCCAACCTGTCTTCACCAAAAAAAGCCAGACCTTGTCTCAAAAAAGCTAAAATAAACCAGATAGCAGTCTTGGGACATATAGGCTACACATAAAACATACATAACCAAACAAAACTAGATATTAAAATTCGTCAGAAACATTGACAAAATGCAATTTCAGCCTTGGAAGTATTTTCTTTCCTCATAAATACACTGTTGTACATTCGTTTCTTTTTAAATACACTGAACATTTTCAGAGCAGCAGTAAAATCTTTGCAATATTGTTTGCACCCCGCATGGTCATACACTCTTGTCAGAAGAAATGTATAATCAAGATGCAGCTTAGACAATGTTTTGCCAAAGCCCAGCCTTTCTGAATGAAAAAAAAGAAAGAAAAAGCTTGATTTTGTTTGGATTTTCTTATTTTCAAAGAAGACAACCATGTTTAAAAAGCCAGAATTCAAAAATGCCAAATTGGCAACCCTGCACGCGACCAGTGATTACATTAGACCACTATTGTTAAGTAGGCCTAACTGTTGTGTCAAAAGGCCAGGTATTGGGCCACAGTGACCCAGCAAGGAAATTCATACAGTCCATTTTGTGATTTGCTTGCAATTCTTTGCATATTATTTGATTTTACTTGACTTGCAGCTGATTAATTTCCCCTTGAGGCTCCTTTCCGATTTGCATACTTTTTTCAGCCCTGGTGTGAAGTACACCCTATGGTCCAAAAAATATGGTAGTTCCATCCCATTACACATGGTATCAAAGAAAAGTTTTAATTCTTAGTTGTCATGCAAAGTAACTGAATGTTTCAGAACACTTTATTGCGTTCGTGAACAACTTGTCACATCACTAGCATAAAGCTGACTTTATATGAATAGGATGTAAGCTCAGTTTATAGTAAGGCAGCACAGCGACAAGTGATTGCTTACCTGCAATTGTGAAACTAGTCGACAGACACATTTGTTGTGCTTTAAAATGTTATGTTAGCGCTTTGACACCAAACTTCAGCTAATGTTCAGTATTGTGCCGATAAGCCCACTCTTTTTTTGCGAAGATTGCAGCACCATGATACATGGTTCGAGAACTCATTATTGAATGACATCAGTCTTTACTCGTTTGCTAACATGACATGTAATGTATTTCATTCTATTGTCTGCTATTATGTTCTGTGTGGTAGAGGAATTGGTTGTCTTGATCACTCCGTAGCCTAAGTCTGTGTTTAATTGTAATAGACAGCAAGGCGTTTTAGATGTCATTGCTCACAAAAAGCAGCTTGAAATGAAAAACAAGGGAGGTAAAATAACGAGTAGATAAGAGGTTTATGATGACTAATATATCAAGTCTCGAATGCTAATTACTTTTCTTCAGAAAGACAGCAACTTTAAAGGTACAGCTCATATGCAAAATGTATACAATAATGGAAAGTAAGCAAGGTTGTTGTAAAAATACCCACACGGGTTTTGTTAAAAAAGGCCACTTAAAAAAAAACAAAAAACCCACTCTTTATTTTTCCTTTGTAAAATCAACTAAGTAAAAAATAAAATAAGCAGAAAACTCGTACAACAGTAAACTGTAATTTTTTTAAATCAAACAAAACAAACAGCAAAGGACATGAAAAAAAGATAATAAATCAAATAGTTTGAGTAAATTCTAATGGTTATCTTTTTCAGCTCTGCATAATTGGTATATTTTAACCAATTTTTCTGCCTTCTCTGCATCTGCAATTTTTCTGAGTTTGGACCATACCAAATCATGTTGAAAGAATATACTCTACAGATGCTGAACTAGCAGCATATGCACATAAACTTGATGTGAAACTGCAGAGTTTGTGTGGCAATGGTTTTTCTCTGTTTGCTGTGCACATGCTTGCCAAGCCTTACCACATAGGAGTTAACCAAAACACTTTGCGAAAACAAAGATGGGGTACATTTCTTTACCCTCAATTTTGATTATAATACTAGGTATAAAAAAGTTAATGCTGTGTAATTCTGAATTAGTGATATTTATTATAGCATGGACTAAAAAAAAATTCAGAATGGGGTTTTTCTGTTTTCCTTAAAAAAAGAACAAGATCTTGTTTTGCAGTGCACTAATGATGATAATAGGAATTATTGAAACACTTTGCAAGGCACTGATGATAACTGGAGTTACCGAAACCGAAACGTTTGCAATGTCGTTTGTATCGTTTTCATTGGCCATGGTTTTTATTAAAAGATGATTTCTTTTAAAAAAAAACAAAAACATGTGGGTTGTTTTTTTAAGGCAGTGGCTATACGCTTGTGGATCATGAAAGGCAGTGGCTATAGATACGCCTGTGGATCTTGAAATTTGAAGTGATTAAATACATCACTTGTGACGTAATAGTTACGCACAACGAGAGTGCAGTACGCTTGGTAGAAACGAAGTAAATGTAAAAGATAAACCCTAACCTAACTGTAGCCCTAACCCTAATCCTAACGTACCTAAGTCGCTAACCTAACCCTAAGCAAAGCTAACCCTAAGCTAAGCTAACCCTAACCTAATGCTAACCTAATCCTAAGCTAAGCTAACCTAACCCTTACCTAAGCCTAATGTAAGCTATGCTAACCCTAAGCTAAACAAATGCTAACCTAACCTTAAGCTAAGCTAAGCGTAACCTAATGGTATCCTGTCCCTAACCCAACAGTAACCTGTACCTGTAAAACGTAAGCCTGAAAAAAAGTAAAGAAAAAAAACAAAACAAAAGTCGGTAAGGTGAGATTCGAACCTGAAAACTTAGCCATGCAAGGCGTAGCGCCTAACCATAACACTATGCGATTCACGCAGTTTGACTGACAAACTGATCCTTTTATTTGAATTGCGTCAGGACAAGCGTATCCCTAGTCACTTCCTTTTTTAAGAAGCTCAGGTTTTTCTCAACCCTGAGCGAAAGTAAGTGTAACGTAACTCCATGACAGCTCATGGGAAGTCAAAGTTAAATTCCCAGGAAATTTGCATTTTTTCTAGCACTGCCATGGAACCCCAAGTCTTCAACTCTTCTACCACATTGACATTCTACACTTTGATAGATTGTGGCACTGGTCCCAAGGGCATGTGCAATATAATGAAGCTGATCAGGGCCAAGTAAAAAAGTAGATGGCTGGCATTCTATTTAACAACTAGGAAGATTTCTAACCAAACACCTGCCACCATCATGGGTGCTAATTTTTCCAAAACACAGACACAAAAAAAAGAAAAACAAAAAACTATCACATTTAAAACAGAAACATAGATAGTTGTGTATGATAAAAGTGTAATACAGGCCTAGTGCTTTTGCATTCATAAATTAAATTCTGATACTGCATTCAGGTTAGCTAGAAAGAGCATTTGCAAGAAAAAATGCGTTACACTCACACTACTTTTAGGAATGAGCTAGACTAACCCTAAATTATGATAAACCTAATAGCCTTGTTTCAAGTGCTGTAGCAGGCTAAAAGAAGGCAGACCAACTGTGATCAAAAATAAAAAGTACATTAACCAGCACAGAACCACATGAACATACGTATACTAACTTGTGAAATGATGAATGCAATTGACATCCACAGCCTTTGCTCGAAATCTCATGATAACCAGCAGTGTGAAACAGCTGAGATATACAGCACTAATCACATAGATGCTTCAATTTAAGCCTACAGTATATCAGTTTCTCAAATCACTGAAAAGCATTAAAGTTCAAGTTGTCAAGAAATAGAAAAGCATAATAATCTTATATAGAACACATAAATTTACATAGATAAATGCAAATAGAAAAGTTTAGCCTAATAGAAAAGTGTCACGAAAGTGTAATCATCCCTTACATTTGCAAGTAGCCTAAAAGAGGTTAAAAATGAAAACACCCTAGACACAATGAAGTGGATCTTTGGGGTACATCCAAATATTATGATTTATCTGAGATATGTGAGATTTTCAAAAAATATGGTACTGATGGTTTCACCATTGTTCATGTAAATGTGAGAACTTTAAGCAAAAACCTTTTTAAATTAGAGGATCTGTTACCCAGTTAGAAGCACTTTCCAGATATTATGGATTCTCACTATTAATGATTCTGTTACCCAGTTAGAAGCACTTCCAGATAAACTGAGTCAAAAATTAATAGTAACACAAACTTTACATATAACACTAGTTTGCATGGTTATAAGTTTGTCCATGTGTTGTACAGACAAGAATGCAGGTGTTGGACTGTTTGTCATAGAGCACATTATTGAGTTTCTTGTTTTAAATAGTGTAATAAATGTTGAAAATGAGGATTGTCAAAACTTACGGGTAGAGCTAAAGCTAAACCAAAAGAAGTATGCTGTTGGAGTAGTTTACAGACACCCTAGTTCAAGTACTCCAAATTTTAAAGCCTTCTCGGAATAACGTTTTTCAGTCATAGCTGATTTCAATAGCACAAATTATTATTATACATACTATTGGAGATTTTAATATCGATCTTGTTAACAAGCCTACTGAAAAATATGTCTCAGATTATGTTGACATGCTACAAAGTCTATCGTGCGCAATACTTCTTGATAAACCAATTAGGATAACCAACCACTCAGCCACACTTACAGACCATTTTCATACAAATGATCACATACAATACATAACATTGCCCCTGGAATAGCAATGATATCTCAGATCACCTACCAGGTAGGTAGGTCCTACCTATCTTCATGATTCTAAAAAAATAAAACCAAATCAAGCTGTTAAAGATTACAAAATAAGAAACATGAAAATTTTCCAAACAGAAGATTTTGCTAGCCTAATGGGTGGCCAGAGCCACTTTTACAGACTCCGACTCCGCTCCTGTTCCAATGAATCCCGGTCCGGATCCGGATCCGTTTATTCTGCAGATTTGAGAATCCGACTCCTGTTCAGACTCTGGCTACAATCATCGATGCAACCGTAATTAACTCATGTTTTTACCTAAGACATGACCGCAAAGACTCCTGCTACTGCCGAATGGAAAAGTGACTCCGGGTCCGGATCTGGGTCCGGAAGAAAAACGCAGAATCCTGCCGGAGACGACTCCGGCTATCCGGATCCGGCAGGACCTCTGGTAGCTATCCAGATTGCTTCAAGATTGCTCAAATTACACCTGTTTGTAACTCAGCTGATCAAACAAATTGTACTAATTATAGACCAACCTCTATCCTATTGCAGTTTAATAAAATATTAGAAAAAATACTACACACTAGAGTATATGCATATTTTCAGGAATTTAATTTGCTATCCAATTATCAATATGGTTTTAGGCCAAAGTCTGCAACTGCCTTTGCAGTGGAAAATATTCACTCTAACCTTTTAATCAATAGAGAAAAAGGGTTTCATACATGTTCAATATTTTTAGATTTATCAAAAGCATTTGATACTGTAAACCATGACATTTTACTCCAAAAACTACAGTTTTACTTTGGAATAAGAAGGGTCCCCTTGCAGTTGTTTTCCAACTATCTTCTAAATAGAAAGCAGTACGTTATTAACAGAAACACTAAATCTAGTCTAAAAAATATTTCTTGTGGAGTTCCACAAGGATCCGTTTTAGGGCCACTTCTTTTTATTATGTACAAAAATGACTTGCCCAATTGTTCAACATTCACCACTGCACTTTATGGTGATGGTACGTACCTTTGTTTATCTGATAAAAATTTGAATGACCTGCAACTGCCAGTTAACAGTGAACTTCTTAAAGTAGACAGGTAGATGCGTTTAAATAAATTATGAATAAATAATTCTAAATCATCTTACATGTTAACCAGCAAGTCCTTGAGAAACACAGATAACGAGAATATCCCATCATCTTTTCAAAAATGTTTAAATGATGTTATATTGAGTCATAAAACAGGTGTCAAATACCTAGGTGTCTTAACTGACAGTAATTAAAACTGGTCTTCTAATGTACAATTGGTGAGAACTAAATTATCGCATGCATCGCATTTATTATTTAAAATTCGAAAATTTGTTCCTATTGCCGTTCTATAGCTTTGTCTATACTATAGCTTTGTCTGCTGTCACCAACAATACTCTGTTATGTCATGGGGGTACAGCTAACAATTCCGTCCTGCAATCTTTGAACGTTTTGCATAATGACATTTAGTAATTACAGTTGTCACGTTACTCCCTTATATAATAATCTTAATGTGTTAAAATTAAATGATATATATCGACTTGAATTGGCAAAATTTACGCATAAACTACATCATGGTGCACTGACCAAAATCTTTGACAATTTTTTCAAAAATATTTCTATTATTCATTCATACAAAACCAGATTCGCTGACAACCAAAATTATTTTACACAAAGAGTTTGTACAAATTCTGAAAAAATAAGTATTTCTTATAGAGGGGCTGCGCTCTGGAAAGAAATCGAACAGAGTCTGAAAATCTTACCGTATGTCACTTTCTGCAAACATTATAAGGATCGCCTCTTTAACTATGAATAGATTTTTGCCCAACCATATATGGCTATATGCTCTTTCTTTTGCGAATGACGATACAGCTGTGGTGAGGATTAACTGCTTTGCTCCTCCCAGTGTTGGTCATGTGCAAACACCGTTTCTGTAATGTGCGCTGATGTATAGCTAACCACTTTTGAGCTCTTGTGTCTGTGATATGGACCACGAGTCCGCAATAAAATATTATTACATTATTATTCACAGTAAAATGTAACTCCTCCATGAATGTGATGCAAATGAAATTTCGTTTGCTTGCGTTTTTGTTTTTTTTGTGAAATATGTGCTTTGCACAGTTGTTGTTGTTTTTGCTTTTGCGATGCTTAAAATGTATTTATGCATTGTCTTTGTTTCAACAAATTTTTAGGGCGCGTCGACTAGATAACTTCAAGGTTTTTTCCGCGTCTTAGTTGCGAGTACACATTAGTAGTGTCTTGCTTTTGCATTGTTATATTGTATCGTAACCAATAAACTTCTTCTTACAGGTGCCCTGTAAAAGGCAGAGCTCCGCAAATAGCGGAGCTTGTTGCGGACGTTTGATGACGTACCAGAGTCGCTAAAACCGATGTTTTGCGTTGAGCAATGAGAACTAAACGGTAGTAAAAATCATTGTATTCCAAAAAGTGATATTACACTACGGTAAAAAAGGCTATTTTGAAGTTTGATAATTTTTGGTTATCTGAATTTCATAACGGTTCCGCGACAAAAAATAGGTTTCAACAGTTGTGAATGTTTGATATTTTTAAACATCGTAAACTTCCATGCATTCCATGTTTGAAGGAAAGGCATATTAAGTAGCAATGATACAACGTTTTTCCTTTCCACTCCGTTTACGTCATCAAAGTGATGAATTTGTGAAAATTTTTAATGATACTCTTGGTGTGCATGCTCCATATCGCTATGCATCTAGAAAAAAACAACGCTCCTTTAACTAACCATGGATCACCAAAGGCATTTTAACTTCCAGTGCAAAACAGAATACTCTCTACAGAAAGCAGTTGACTACAAACAACCCAAATATCATTAGACAATACAAAACTTACAGAAATAAGCTTACCCACTTAAAAGAAATCTCCAAACAAAATTATTATAAACAACCTTTCCAAAAATACCATCATGATATAAAAAACATGGAAGCTTGTCAATGAAATAATAGCAATAAAAAACAAATCCCAACAAAACAATAAGCTTTTTGAAGACTCAGAATGCCAATAACAATGTGAAGATTCGAACAATTTTTTCTCAGAAGTTGGAAAGTCTCTTTCTACAACAATAAAACCATCCCCTACCACTTACAGACATTTTATTACACATATGAATTCAAAAAACTCATTATTTATAGCTCCTACTGATGCATATGAAATCCAACTTCTCATCAAAAACCTTAAAATGAAATTTAATAGTTCTCCCAATGACATTCCATCCACATTTTTGAAAATAGCTAGTTGCATTGTGTCAGAATGGTTGTCCAAACTCTTCAACAAATGCATGACTACTGGTGAATTCCAAGACTCCTGGAAATTGCCCACATCACTCCAATTCCTAAAGTTCATAGCCCAAATTCCTCATCTGAATATAGACCAATCCAATCTCTGTTCCTCCAGTATTTTCAAAGCTATTTGAAAAAGTTCTTTATCACAGAGTATACTCTTAATTGACAGAAGACAACCTAATTGACAAAAGACAATATGGTTTTAGAGAAACTCACTCAACAGAGCTAGCCGTTACAACTATTTATGATGAACTACTCAGAAACTTTGATAATAAATTAATAACATGTTCCTTATTTCTAGACCTATCAAAAGCATTTGACTACTGTGACCATGAAATTTTACTTGATAAGCTTTGTCACTATGGTATCAGAGGTGTTTCTCATAAACCATTCTCAAATTTTCTGCACAATAGAATGCAGTGCACTAAAATAGGGTCATTTAAATCTTCATACAAAAAGATATCTTGCGGGTCCTCAGGGTAGTGTTATTTCGCCTTTACTTTTCCTTATTTACATCAACGATATCACCAAAGCATCTTCTTTTTATACTACTTTATTTGCTAATGATATTAATCTCCATATGTCGAATTCCTCTTTTAATGGTCTTCAGACAACTGTTAACCTTTAACTATGTAAAATTGACCACTGACTGAGAGCCAACAAGCTTTCTCTTAACTACAATAAGACTAAGTTTATGCTATTAACTTCTCGAAAACACAATCCTACTTCATTTAACCGTTTCAGTCCCGTAAAAGACCCAAATCTTGCAGAGCTTTGCAATCCTATAACTCGCCAGGCGATTGAGCTAGAAAGCTATCCAAACCATCCACAGATTCAGCAAGTCTTGTAATCAAAATAGAAAAAAAAAGTTTTCATGTTCGGTGGGGGTTTCTGGAGGTGACGTCACAAAGAGGGCATGCTTTGGAAATTTTGGCCACTTTTGCCCAGCCCTGGGCCCCAACCCATTGACCCATTCTTTTGGCTCAAAATTTTGTTGAAAACTAGGTCAAAATCCGCGTCTATAGAGCCCTTGATTGACTTGCTAGCATATCTGTAGCCAAAATTATGGGTCAAAAACTCAGTTTTTGGCCTGATTCAAAACTTTTCAGAAAAGGCATAATTTTCCCTTTCAGGG
>Ga0210059_1007343_pt1 | contig 17524 bp, 11 predicted proteins | sample Ectturendosymbi2_FD_188042 | JGI IMG/M metagenome (GOLD analysis project Ga0210059, IMG submission 188042) | Ecteinascidia turbinata endosymbiont from Florida, USA - Sample 2 (SPAdes) (version 2) | ecosystem: Host-associated > Tunicates > Ascidians > Unclassified | place: Key West, Florida...
AAACCGAAAACACCCCCACTTTGCGAGCCTCCCCCAGGCGAACCCCTCACCCGAATCAAAAAATGTTTTTTTTGATAGAACCAAGAAGACTTTCCGCATACGTAGAGGGTTTGAACACCTCTCTAGCTGCAGCAGGTGCCGAGTTATATCCAAAAATGCACGAGCCACTATAGTGGCTCGCGCGGTCGTTAAAGGGATTTATAGGAAAATGTCATGTAAAGAAAATACGTTTCTTGCTTGTATTACGCGACAAAGGCGATGGATCACTTGTGATGTTTTCAGAAGGGAAGACTTCCGAAAGTTTGTCGCCTGGAAAGCATTTATTTCCTTTCCAGTTTCAGCTCCCTCCCAATCTGCCAAGCTCGACCGAAGGTATGCTTGTGACAAGCAATAGTGTATGGTAATCAAGTTGATGCCTGTGCTTTAAAGTCATCACTCTCCTTCTTATAGTGACTGATGGATGGGTGAGGTACTCGGTCAGTGGCACCATCAAGCGATCGGACTTTTTCACAGACTACCAGACAAAGGTTTTGTTCTCTGTGCTCGATGCGATCGACCTCAACTGCGTATCTTATGCCAGTGTAAGTAATCGGGATTCGGGCGCTTACGAAGAACGTGCCATTTGTCTGGTGTAATGAACAAAATTGGCAAAATTTGCTACGTGTTGTAACTGGCAATAATCTAACCGGGAAACAGAAACGGTCCTTTCCGGGCTGTGAGCAGGTTATTCAATAGTGTGTGAAACGTCGCATGTTTGATTTGTCTGCAGTGGGTACTTCCAGTCAACTTTTTTCAGAGGCGCAACCAGTTGATCAAACTGTGCAATGGCTGAACCTCAGAAATGGCGAAAAAAACAGGTTTGCGCTAAAATCAATAAATTTTTGTGGGCGTTTTCGAAAACCTTGAGAGTCCTATCCGGATTTCGTGCTTGGTTGCGTCATGGTGCTGATCAGAAGTTATTTGAAAAAGAGCAGTAGTCTTTAATCCCGTTTGTGGTGCGATGTTCACTCGGTAAACAATTAAGCAAATTCGTAAAATGCCAAAAACGAAGACAGTAACGTTTAAGGCAGGGGTGTACAACCGTTTGCTGTTGCCGGCCGCGTTACTTTTATTTATATGAAGTACGGCCGCCAATGAGTTCGAGTTATATTTATGAGATGCTGCCAAGTGCCAACCAACACAGAACACATTCAAACATAAATTACGTATTCATTCTATAACTCTTTGTGACATCACCATCCAGATTTTTACACATAGTGTTGACTGATTTTCTTGCGTTGCGTTTGTTTTGCTTCAATATACGCCAGCACAGCCGCCAAATCTCATATTTTAAATTACATGTGGACGGCCGCAAATTTCATTATCGAAGGCCGCAGGTTGTGCACCGTTGGTTAAAAGGCATCTCAATACTTCGCGGCGAAGCATCAAAACGGTTTCAGAAGAATTAACTATCAATGTATGGCGACCTTAGGAATGAATGTGATTTTATAAGATGAGAAGGCATCGCGTTATTGTTTCCTGTAGCTCGCCCTATAGCTAAACTTATCCCCGTTCTTTCATATTTTTTTCCGAAAGCATTATAGGTTTCAAACGTCACAGACAACTTCAAAATCCTTTTGTTTGCTAGAATAATGCAGTTTACGCAGCCGTGAAAGATACTGATTAGAGCGAACGAAACTGGTTGATGATCACACGCGTCAATGTTCTGTCTGCGCTGCAAACATTGTGCCGATGCATCTGAAGCATTGGTTGTTAACCTTTTTTACATATCTTACTCTTTTATGAAGCAAGATTACCAGATTTACCCACCAATGTCCTTAATGGTGCTCATTTATTAAAAAATACGAAATTAAAAAACTCTGTCAGTTTAAAATGATTGAAAAAATTACATTTGCTGCAATTAATGGTTCAGTAAATTTACCACTTTGCAAGATGAAATTTACCCCCAGGGGTAAATTTATCCCAGTTTAAGAACCATTGATCTAAAGACACATAGGAAAGCATTGAGAGGCTGGCCTTGTAATGTGAACTATAGGTCTCATCAACACGAACCGTGCTTCTATTTTTATATGGTCAACTTTCGCTTGTATTTTATTTCAAACATAAATGCTGCAACGACGTAGTTTGTAAAACTGAGAAACGGCAAAATGCGGAAAGGTCCAGGTAACCGTAGTGCTTTTCGCTTGCTTGCCCGTGCATGCTTGTACCGAAAAACCTCCGAAAGCTGTGAAATCCACGGGACGTAGACAGGTGCTTGAAAAAAAATCACTTTGCGCAGAAAGGAGTAATGGTTTTGCTGCGGCACTTTTTCATCCGGGGCACTGATTTTAAACATTATTTCGTGGCTGAGCTAGTTGCTTGTCCTGCAACTGCAATCGCGGTTTTATCAGTTTGCGAGAGTAGGATGCGGGATCTTTTTATTAATGACGGCACAAATTTCGTAAAGGTTTTGTGACCGCTGTTCTTTCAGACCGCACTGCGTAGTGCTTCCTGCTCTGCGCTTACCTGAACGGTTCAATAAGTTAACTGGCGGCATGTTGCGATTTGACTTTCATGTATCGGTGTGTAGCACTTTGTCGCAGAGATGAGCAGACGTTTTGGATCCAGAACGAACTTGGCTTTCAAAATTTAGGAAAATGAGCCAAACGTTGCAGCACAAGATTGGCGAAGATTGTTCGTTCACGCAAACATTCCCATAAATGTTGACTCACATACAGAATAAGTGAGAAAATGGTTTGTCCTCACAGTGGAGAAAATTCACAGAGATCCAATGCAAAAAGCATTCACTTTGAGTTATAACAGTGTTGTTGACCACTTTTTTTGTGTCAAATCACTGTAGTCCGGTGGTGGTTCTCAGAAGAGGTACGAACCGTTCAATCGGTTAAGTTCTGGGATAACCTTGGCTGCTATTTTACGGGCTAGATCAGAGAGTCCAAAGTGCCTGCCGTACTTTGTCCGTTCCTGCGTAAATAGTGTCAACAGTGCTGTTGTGCTTTTCTGCTGATTGAATGACGATCAGCGTCATATGCAGCAACCAGCGTCAGCAAGCGACACCAAGACCCTGTGCTGCTTGTGTTGCGCCAGTCGCCCGATCGAAGCCTGCTTGCGTGTGGACAAGATCGGCTACGTTCCCGGCGAGAACATCATTGCGAAGGGAATGGTCGACAACAAAAGGTCTGAACTTGTTGTGGGGCAGTGAGCTTGTATTTTACTTTTTGAGAATAGAAAGAGTTTGGGGCTAGGGTTGGTTTTAGTCGAAAGCATAAACATTGAAATCATTGCTAATGGATACTGTACATTGAACGTCATATAGCCAAAAACAGGGTTCAAACTTGAAATAAACGAAGAATATTTTTTTTTTTACATTCTGCACACACTTTATTTAAATGTTTTGAAAATGTTTCGAGCATTTGCGCAATATGATGAATTGTTTTATACAGCAAATGTGATCTTCCTGTAAGCAGCTTCAGCTTGGTGCAAGAGGTGACACTGCGCTCGCCCGCCAACACAAAAACGTCTACTGTGGTGTTGTCCAAAGTGTCTCTGCCTTCCTGTGGCAGAAGATCGTCCGTTCATTTTGGACCAAGCCAGCTACAAGTATCTTTGCACAGCTGTTACTGTTAATCAGCGACGCACGCTTCATTTGAACAAAATGCGAAAAATCCGACGTGCTCGCATAAGTTGGCAACGCTACTTATGCCAAGATTCCTATGCGGTGAGCTCGTGGTGGAACGGTAAGACTTGTTAGATGTCGAAATAGAACCGAAACGATCTTGACGCGGGTGGTCCGGTAAAGGGCGATGCGTCACACACGTGAACCAGCATTTGAACTGATCTCGGCAGCAGCAAAAGCTGTCAAAGACGTAAGTGTTTGAATTTGCTGGCATTTCATCCGCCGATGCCAAAGCGACACTACCGAAAAAGGTGGGACGCCGAAACGACCACATCAGGGCCGCAACCAGCCGAAAATTTTCGGCGGGGGAGAATTATTGAAACTTGTTGTTGTATCCTAACAATTAAATACTCATTGGCGCTTTTACAGTGTTTTTCCAAGATTCCGGGGAGGAAATTGCCCGGTTGCCTCTCCAGGCCCATAGCCAAATTTTGAGGGGCAAAATAGCTTTTTAGGGAGTGAAGATCTTTGTTTTTATTGCACGTTTAAAACAAAATTTTCTGGTCACAACAAAATTGGGGGCAGTGCCCCTGGATCTCATCCATCGGTCGCTTAAGCAGCTAACCAATACGTTTCTGCCATGGGACACAAATCATGTCATCAGTTCGCTGAAATGCGCGTGACGCAAACATGCGTCCCCTGACGAGAAAGTCGGTTGATCTGTCAGTAAAATCATCTGCGTGCTACGCCTGTTGCTAAATGTAGCGGGTTCTCGCTCGTAACGTATGGAACCTCGACAATGTGCAGACACATCAATTACGTCACTTTCAAACTTTCAGTTCGTTTGACGTGACCAGATTCAATTATATTAGAATCGATTCGTGAAGCGATTTTCTTCTAAAGAAGGAACCGATTACGTTTTCGCCACAACGGACCCACCTCTTGTCTGCGCAGAACAATGCTATTGTTTTTTCACAATTTAATGGCAGGGGCGAGCGATCAGTGGTTTGCTCATCAAAAGAGTAAATCTTTGTTAAATTTTCCAGGCTGCCCACTTTGTTTCAGGTTCCTCCTTCGCCCCCGTCCCACTTGCGCTTTTGCTCCATAATCGACATCGGCTATTACCTCCAGGTTGGTCTGGCTACCAAGCAGCAGTGCTTTTGCGAATCCGTTGTATTTTGGTCGTAATTTGATATATTTCAGTTTTTTTCTGTGCATTCTGAAATGTTCATCATACGATTAAGTTCTGCTGAACGCTTACGACGAAATGGTTGTCGAAGGTGTTTAAGTACGTCACAATGGAGTGCGTTCAGGAGTAACCAATGAAAGATGCAGCCAAGTGTATGCACTGAATCCTCTTGTTTTCGTCCCAAACCCCCAAATCAAACGCGCCTTCAAATTTATGCGCAGCTCTGTGTGAAGACCCCTGCTTGCCACTCCGACCTCGACGTTCGGGTCCCTCTTGAAATAGGAAACATTCCCTTGAAGGACGCTGCGAATTTCCCGCCTCCCACGATCAACTCCCCCAGCAATGCGACACCTCGGCCGGAGGCCTCATTGGCAGCGTCTGGTTCGTTGCAGGATCCTCAAAGTGAGGCAGGTTTGTGATTTAAGGTCAGAGTCGACGCTTCGTTTCACCGGAAAAAAAAGAATTTTCTCCCTTCTGACTCTTGATTGCTTGCGGGCGCTCAATTTTCTTTGAGATTTGTTGAAAAACCGCCACTTTTTTTCAACAGTAACGCCACTTTTTTCAAGTGATTCGTTGAATGGGATCATTTTCTGTGGATGTCTTTTCAGATTTGACAAATAAAAGTGTGTTGAGTATAAGTTCAAGTTGAGCAAAAATGAAATAGAGTTCCACTTAAGTATGTGGTCATTTTTTAATAAATCTTATTCTTACCTGAAGTTATCGATAATTTTCAGTAACGTGAAGAAAACATGCATCGTTAGGAAAACGGAAGTGTTTATTTCGAAGATAATCTTCAGTAAATTCCTGGTGTGTTCCGTGGTAAACTACCTCAGTTAACTGCACAGTTACTGTAAAATGAGAACCATGGAACGGTCAAGCTGGAACCTTCCGCAACAGTGGCGCAGTCAGCCCAGAAATTTGGTGGGAAATGATTGTTTTTGGGCGAATAACACTATTTTGTTTGGAAAAACGCCTCTCAAAGCACAAAATGACTATATTTTCTAAGAATTTTTTGGGGGGCATGGCCCCTTTGCTACGCCTATGTTCCGCAATACTTCGAACTCACAGATGCCCCTACTTTTCAGTAAAAGACGAAACTGCTGCCGCCTTGCCTCCGAATCCGCTGCAGGAAGGAGCTCAGGAGTAATGGCTACCATAGCAACCAGCTCGCATTCGCGAGACCCATTTAAAAGATGCAGCGATCTCTGTGATGTCGTTCCGCGGATTAAGGAATATCGAAGCTTTTGCTGGATGTTGAAGCAGTTTCGCGATCTGCCGCGTTCGGCGATCTTTGATTTCCTGCTGTTGCGCGCTCATGCGGGTTGGCTGTTCAAAGCTTTCGCCATCAAGGCCGGTTGGTGATTTGATGTGAGAGTTGACGCTTGGTTGCAGCTGAAGAAATGAGTTTTCGCCCAACTTCACTTCTGACTCGCTTGTAACAGAGCTCGAGCCGTGTGGTTCTGCCGCGCAGAAGCAGTGTTTTTTTTGGCAGAGCAGCACGCGGACTCGCAACCACGTATGAAGTTTCCTCGCCAAGGAAGACTACAAGTTTGTGCCAAAAATTGGTGGTCATTGAAAAAAATGTTTCATCATATGACGCAGCTGTCGGTTCCTGCCTGTGGCTTGGATCAGGCAATGCAGCCTTAACATTCCACACCATGTGCTTTTATCTGTTAGTTATTGGTTACCAGGCCCGTAGCCAGGTATTAACGTTTAGGGGGGAAAGATTTTAGTTTTTATTATATGTTCAAAAAAAATTTTTCTGGGCACAACAAAATTTTGGGGGTGGCACGAAGAGTTTAGAGGGGCACTGCCCCCGAATGTCCCCCGTGGCTACGGGCCTGTTGGTTGCTTGACGGTGAACAGCAGTGTTTCGCTGGTGATTACTGTGATCTGTAAAACGTACCTTATTTATGCGATGATTTTGCTGGTATACCATTTTATATGTGAGATTTTTAGTTTCTATTTGTTTTTTATACCTTTTAAATTTTCACTATTTTTGTGATGTTAAGTTAAATGTTCAGTTTTGCTGGGACCGTTGCTCCGATCTTTCAGTGTTAAGGAAGACGCGACATACACTGTGTGTGTTACTTTGGCAAACGCATGAGGTGTTGCAACGGTTCTAAGGACAGAACAAGGAGGTGCGAGCTTGCCGCCGAGCTTAGTGCTCATGCAACACCGAAACAAACTTTGCAACGCTGGTACTGCACATGTGTTGCTAACATTGATTTGGCTGCCGGCGAAAAGTATAGGGTTTTCAAAAATGTGACAGGCCTCAAAGTACGTCTTGCTGTACGTACACCTCAAGCTCAATGATATTCAAAATGCTCACCAACGTGATGCTGGATACGCAAGCACTGCTCAGTATCTTAGTTTGAGATAGCAAGTCTTAAGTGGTTGGAGATTAATTGCTGAGTAACTGTCACAGATGAGTTTCATTGGTTTCACTGACTTGGATTTATTGTCGCAAACTGTAAATATTTTTCACTCTACTTGAAACGCAAAACGCAGGGACACAAAACTGTAGGATACATTGTCCAGTGAAGCACTCTTTCTCTTCGGATTAATTTTCCAAAAAGTTTTGAGGTGACAGCCGAATCGTAATTCAATTTGGAGTTGTCGTTTTTCCCGGTCATAGATCATCCGCCAAGCAAGACTTCGGCGTGTTTTCTGGAGTTAAAGTTAAATTGCACATGGGCTTAAGTCTGCTGAATGATCGACACAATTGGGGGCAAGTTCTGGACCGCAACTCGGGTCTGCCTTGTTATTAGCCAAACCAGGCAGAGAAAGTGCAAAGCCTGCAAAAATGAAGCTCTGCCCGGGTTGCCATACAGTTCGCAAACGCTTTTTGTTCTTCTGCAGTTGGTAACGTTACCGCAAAAAGGCGGCATCCAATTATTATTATCTATCTGCATTATGTCAGCCTGTCTGTGCATGATCACATTTCAACGTGTATGATCCATGTCCATTAAACAGATCTGGGTGTAGCTGGACGTCGTCGGTAGGAAAACGTTCTGCATTTTGTAGGAAGTGTTTATACATGATGAATAAAGCTGTTAGTAACAGAACTTGTATGTCATTCGATATAGACGTACAACCGATTAAAAAACTAAATTTTAAAGATTTTGTTTATTGGTCGGAGTGATATAGAAAGCCCGCACTTGGTGCCCAGTTCCATCTGCCTCCCTCGCGCACAGTCGCAACTTAAGCGCATTCAGCGCTTTGATGATGAGGGCCTGTTCTTCCACGCAAAATTACCACACCTGTGATCTAAAAGGGAGCATGAAGCGTTTATGCAGATTTTGAGGATTAGCTGTTCGTTGACGCGGGCGCTGACAAAAACCTATGACTTGTTCTCGATAACAGCTTCCGTTAGATTTCCTGTTTAATCCGTGGCAATTCACATGTAATTGGTGACTCAATTTAAAACATTCTTAATTTCATTGAACTTTTCGCAAACAAGTGTGTTAAAAATTTTGCAGACGGAACTACATTAATCAAGGAAACTAAGTAACACAATCTGCAAATCCAATCCTTCTGCGTACGTATTCTTAACTTAAAACGTAACATTAAAGCAGTACGCGTGAGTGGAAGATAAAGGATAGTTATTCTTTTTGAGAACCAGCAACTAAAGCTCTATGCCACGCGGCAGCTGTTACGGCCAACTCCATCCATATTTAAATCAGATTGTGTTGTTGTCGCGAAAAATCAAAATTTCCGGCACATGAGCTATCCCATTCTACACTCTGATTTTCGGATAAACACGTAAATACTTGACGCGGCCATCGTGGCAGCAAGTAATAATGCAATAACAGCTCGCCAAGCAGTACAATCCTTTTTCCATTTTGAAAACGCAAATTCAGCTCAGCAGACCACCATCGCAAAACTTTGGGTTGTTCACCAGCTAGCATGGAATGAAGATGCACGCGTCATTGATCGCGGGTTACTACTACACGACATGCAGGCAGCATTGGGCAAAAAGAAAATTCACAACAACGAGGATATCTGCAGAACAGCGGCGCACGCAAGTGAAGGCCTGAAGACGGGTGTAAACAAGAAATGAGTACAACTGCACAGTGGAACGAGACATTCATTTCTGCAACAAACAAGCACATTTTGCAAACAAAATAAAGATGACCGCCGAAATAATTAGCTTGAATTGAGAAGATTTCTGTAGAACAGTACCGACCAAACATTTTTAACGTGAAATCGTATCTCTCTGGCATCAATCCTGCACCATGTGCACAGGGTTCGAAATAAAATACAAGGGGTCCTCAATGAGATTGTGGCGTGTGCCAAACTATTAGATTAATTTTGTTTCTCACTTGTCTAATGTATAAGAAAAATAATAATGATTTCATACGATAACAACATTAAACTCTACATTTGGGAATCAAAACAAGTCGACAAAAATATTCAGATTTTGCAACAAAAACTACGAAGAACTTATATACCAACACTCACTTATTTCACAAATGGATAACGATCTGATCATTTTTTTGCAGAAACAAATTTGTGTTTTGTTCTCAGTGAAATATAAGTCAATGAGAGATTTCTTATACGCGCAATCGTTCACTCAACGCTTGTTTCGTTTTTGGGCAACACACGAAGGATATGAATATTGAGCAGGCCCAAAAAACCAAAACGACTATTTGCAACTAACATGATTGTTTAAGAAGCTTGCTAAATAACGTTAACCCCTAAGCGGAAAGTCGCTGCTGTCGGTTTTCATATGGCTTAAACAGCTCCAGCAGCGTGGCATGTGAAAGGCTTATCAGCCGCGCCGGTCGGCACAGCTTCGCGAGGAACATCCGGCAAAGGCACGTCTTCTAATTTCAAACCCTCCGTGTCATTCACAAGATCGGCCACAGCGTCGTCCTTATCGTCGCGAAGAAGCTCATTCAACTCTTTCTCGCATACCTCATCGAGATCGTTGCAGTCCCCTGTACTGGATGCCAAGGTGTCAGCGATCTCGTTGTGGTCATCGAGCATGCGCTGCACTTCGGCAATCGTCTCTTCCGCTCTCTCGGGACTCAGATCCTTTTCTTTCGCGAACCGATCGTACGCTGACACACCAGCTTTGTAGGCGCTCAACGTCAGCGCGTTCACCTTCGCTTGACCAATACGATCGAGAATCTCATCCAACTGATTCAAGTACATTTCTTTTCTCACCAGTCCTTTGGTTAGTCGTTGCTTTTGACGAAGCGCATTTACTGCAAGCACCCGCTGATTCTGCTTGACACATTTTCGGGCTAATGCTGCAAGATCTGTCAGTTGACTGTAGGTCGACCTAATGTCCTCTTCCAGAGTCAGCCGAGACCACCAAAGTTTCACCACGCTCATCTCGTCGTCACTGACATCACTGACGGGCTGACCGCGCGATGAAAACGCAACGAACTTTTTCAAACTTGGCAGTGGCGAGTCGGATCGAGTTTGATCCGAAGCGTCGATTCGAAACACAACCAGCTTTCTTTGCTTTTCGAGCGACGCAAGAATCAAGTCTATGCTTTTCTGATCGTTACTAACGCGCTCTACGGATTTCAACAGGCAGTCGTAGGTCATCGCATGAACGCATTCGGAGAGGGTGAAGGCGTTGTCCGCATTCCGAAGCGAGCTCACGACTTCGTTACACTTTGCTTCGAACGCACGCACGGAAAGGTAATAGCCCTGAACAGCGCGTTTCTGCTTCAGTGGACTCAGACTTTTATCGACCAACCACTTGATTGGTTTTCTAACAAAACTGTTCAGGCCCCACCCGACCCAAGAGCTGTTCATTGATATGTCTTGGACGTATTCAGTGACAGGAACAATCGTTTTTTGCTCTATCATTGATTCCCACACCACGTTGAGGCCAAGCGGCAACCGTCCATTTTTTGTCAACACACTGGAAAAGGCATGAAATTCCAGACAAACAGAGGTGCTGTGCTGATACAAGTCCAATATCAGGCTTTCCCAGAAGTCCATCTTTGACTTCCAGTGTTCTGGATTGTCCGCCGAGCTCGGAGGAAATGCAGAGAACATGAAGTCCATGCGCTCGTCATCACTCCACGCCGAACAAATATCAGAGGGCAATTTCTTAAACATGCTGTGACCCGTCATCACGTCAGTTTGTTTTCTTCGATTGGGATGCTGCGGTGTTCAAATTTTGAGCTGAAGAAGATATCGAAACAGTTCCGTCAGCAGTAGCTAACAACTGACCAAATGATTTGCCATAGATTGCCCAAGCCAAATATATTAAGAAGATCAGCACAATACAAAGAGTGGCTTCAATGCAAATCACTTGAACTTGCCAGTCGGCAGACTGCCAGGACTCTAAAAATGCTGAATAAGCATTATGGGCCCAAATCACCATTTTCTATAAAATGAATATGATTAAATAAAGCATATCTGTTAAATATAAATATTGGCAAGATTAGGTATTTCAAGGCTGTTTTTTTTCGGTCATTTTTTAGCCATAGAAAAACTTTAGTCATTTCGGCCAGAATGCCTCAAAATACAGGGCCAATAAACACTGTTATGGTGAGTTTTAATACAACTGTGAGACAAATGACCAAAATGCCTCAACGAAAAAAAACAGACTCAACGTCAGTACAGAGGTAAAAAATAAGCATCATGAGACTCATACCAAACAATCTGTTTATAAGATAGCTATGCAATGATTTGAATACAGTCAGCATTGTCAGACATATGGAATGGTAACACTCAATGACTACATACTATAAGAGGTACAATTGAGTGCACAGAAAATCATTTCTTTGCTTAGTGATGCACGTACCATACAGCATAAAATGAACATGATTTGATACATTTTGCACTAAGGAGCAAAAGCATTTTGAAAATAGGGCTTGACAGTTCTATTCATCACTTGAAATTAAATCGGCATTACTTAATTTTTTGATTTGCTTCAAACAACAATTGACAATTTTCCTAGAAACAAGTTCTGCTCCCAATCCAACGTAAGGTGCCCAATCAGCAAGCAGAAAAGTACTTTACACTTCTTGGCTGGTAACCCAATCTTACCAAGACACTTATATGTTGTACAGTGAAACCATCTACTGTAAATGCTTAAAAGGAATGACGTAAAGGAATGACTTTTTGGGCTGACAGCAACTTTCCTTATGCAAATTTTAAATAATACATCACCCCAAGTTACTTACATTCTAACACAAAGCAGCACTGTCAGTGGCTTCAATGAGTTGTAACAATGCAGCTTCCTTTGTTGGATGCTGTCAGCCTGTTTAACGGCTTAAAGTAAGCCAGCTGGTTTCATATCTGTCAATCTGTTCTAAGAGTTCAGCAAGTGTTGCAGGTACTTGGTGTTCTATCGTATGGTGCTTATTGTAAATCATTCATTAAGTCAACTTGTCACACACTGAAAGGCACTTTGGATACTTGTTTGTTTATTGACATCCATGAAGACAAAGACATTGTCTGATCAATATTCTACAGATATGTGTTTTCACGATGAACAACATGAGCTAACTATGAGACCATTTAGGATAGTTATGAACATTCACTTAGATTTCACCATGCCTGAAAAATTGGAGAAAGCCTGTTCATTGATTTTGTGTACAAGTTTGCCATGATCTCATGTTAGCAGGATTGTAGTGGGCAACTGCCTGGGGAAGTCAGTAGATTATTTGCCAGGCCTTGAAAATGTTAGCCTTTACCAACAACAGTTCTACTCATATAAATTTCCCAAACATGCTTCATATTCACATGCAGGGATTTTTTATAGTTTGGTTTTGGTGACTACTGAGAAATTTTAAGAGACTAAAACTATTTTATCTGAATACAGAGGTTGTTATAAAGTGATGTTTTAGCGTATTCTGATGGTGGTTGTAAGCACATTCTTCTGTATTTTGAGAAACTGTCAGAAAAATTTTAGGGATTGTTGCAGTCCCTCAAAACTAAAAATCCCTGATCACATGATGTACTTTTAACGAAAAGTATACAAGTTTTAAGTTTTACAAATGTCATTTCTTACATCTATTTATCAACTTCTTCTACTCAACATTGTTGATCAAAATGAAATCATTTCACAATGTCAAAGCCATATTTCTTATGAACACTTCTTGTCTGACTGTTATCTGTGACATGCTAACATTGTAAACGATTTAAGGAGGAAATGGCATGATGCATTAAAGTAAGACCACCGTGATAGTGACTGATACCTGATATAAACAACTTGGAAGCTACCATTCATTGAAACCCATGAAATATGAAGATAATTAAAATACATTTGCAACTATTGGTTTACACTGAAACTACAACTTGACATTTGTAAAACAAAAGATATAAGAACAAGTAGCAGCTGCAGAGTTTTTACTGTAAGTCCATCTTTACAACTTTTCATTTCAAAGATGTGGAACCTTATGCATTATGTACTGTGAAACAGGGTTGTGGAGTTGGAGGTAAAATGTCTGACTCAAATATTTCCAAAATTTCTGACTGTGACCCTTCAAAAATTTCCGACTCTGACCTTTCCAAAATTTCTTACTCCTTAACATAAAGTGAATGTAAGTTTGGCTGTCAAGAATTTCGTAGTATCTAACACTCACTGGAAATCATGGTACAAAGCAAGAATTCTGTTTCAACAAAAGTTTCATAAGAAATTGTACCATTTCCACAGGAATTCCCAAGATAGGAGTGTGATGCAAAAAATGATCTAATTGGACTTCCAGAGTCAGACAAAAAAAATCTGAATCCGACTTCACTCAAAAACCTCCCACTCCTTATGACTCTGCAACCCTGCTGTAAAGGCATCAGTCATTGTTGCACTGCATTTGTGTACCGGCTTACTAATCAGAAAAATTTACAGATAAAAGTTTGAAAGTTGGTTACTTTTGTCATTAATTTCTATCAGTTAAAGGTGTCAGAGTAGCCACACAAGTTACTTAAAAGTAGATGTATTGTTAATCCCAGAAAAATTTCCTCCACTGAAAATAGAAGTACTGCTATTCATAAATACTGCAATAAGTGAAAAGTAGAGGGATTAAATTACTTTGGGAAGTTTGTAATTGAACAAGAAATGAAGTTGCTTACTCAGTCTACAGGCAAACTAGACTCTGTAGACACCATAATTTGAGATGCTTTGCTCTGTAATGATTATTTTCAACAGATAGCATAATTAAGAAGCACTTTGAATGGTAGTCATTTCAAAGTTAATCTTCCTGAATAAAAATTGATGTGAGTGTGACTGCTCTGACCCAAAACCAGACCAGAAAAATACATCTTGATTCCCGGGTGCAATCCCAATTGCTAGCTACAAAATTTTAAAACATGGAGGCCTCAGCCTCTGTTCCGCCACAGATCTGTTTCTGCCATGTTTCCTCTCATTGTCCTTTGCCTGTCAGGGCCTCATTAACAGGTTGCTTCCCTCTCTCACACCACCTCATGGCGAAATAATCAAGGCAACTGATGACTGGTCTGCATTAGAGATGGCATGTCCAATATTTTTCAGGCCGGGACTGCCCATAGCCCGTAACATCCAACCCATTAACCGCCCATGGACCGAAGACATATATTTTATTTCAAACCAGCCCACTAAATAATTGGCAGACTTGTTTATTTTGCCTTCTGAGGCAAAATATCTGCTGGGCTATTTTGCTTTGAGGCAAAATATCTGCTGAGACTAATTTTGCATTTTGTGTAACATGATTTGTTGAAGCAGTCATGGCATGTTGCAAGCAGAATATACAAAGTTACATGTTTGGATTAGTGTGTAGCCTATTGTAAGCCTAAAACCCTAAACCTAAGACCCTGAACCTAAAACCCCCAACCTAAACCCTAAACCTAAGCTTAAAACCCTTAACCTAAAATCTTGTCCTAAAACCCTTAACCTAAAAATAAAACCCCAACCTAAAACCCTAAACCAGTCCTGTCACCACAGGGTAGCTTTATTGGGCTTAGCCCCTCCAAGCATAGCTCCAAACTGTAATATAAAACACCACTGTATAAATCAGTGTGAGTTTTTATCAATTTTAGAATGTCAATACCACCACACAAATGTAAAACCCCCCTAGGGAAGGCTTTCTGACGACGGTTCTGCTCTCAACCTACAACCCTCAACCTAAAACCATGAACCTAAATCCATAAACCTAAAGCCCTCAACCTTACTGGTAAAGTGATTGTGATTTGGTACATATAAAAAACACCTATGGCAAACCATCAAAACGTTGCATAATAAATATGTTCCCTCCAACAAGCCACTCAGCACCAAAATTGTTGACCGCCACGCTCATGCCAGAAGTTGTTGCCATTTGTACGTAAAGTTTCTTGACATGTGCCTGACCGAGTGTTCACATATGGGATAAGCAAATTGACCTGAAAATGCAGCATTGGCAAAGCATTGCCAAGTGGTTTCACTCACTTCTATTGCCACTGAGTGGTTCTCCTAACTGAAAAAGATTTTAAAGGTTTTTTCAACATTGGTGGGCTGCTCGGTGAAATTCAACCGCTAAAAATATTGTCAGTGGCCTGCTCATTCAACCTCAGTGGCCCGTCCAAAAACTGGACCATAAGCAGCCCACGCCATCTCTATTCCACACTTCATGATTCATACCCATGACGAAAGGAAACAATCAGCTTGTGATGACTTTGCTTATAGAGATTCACTCACTGCCCTGCTCTACACCCCAAGGCCTTGGAACAGCAGCGAGCTACTCACTGCACAGAAGAACCACACTGCTGCCTGGTCAGAAGCCTTCCCAATTGCTAGCATCAGAAACCTGCTAAGCCCTGATGAGCTCTGAATTGCAATCGCCCTCCAAACTGGTGCCAAAAATTTTGAAAGCACAGCATGCCGCTGTGGTAAGTTTGTTAGACAGGCTGGGGCTTCATGGCCTCTCCTGCATTTAGAATGTGGGCCGCATCCCTAATCATTCAGCCATCAACTCCATCCTCCAAGGGCCGTCGACCTGCATTGGTCTCCCCTCTGCCTTGGAGCCCATTGGCTTGATGGAGGATATAGGAATGGCTGATGGTTTGACTCTGAAGCCTTGCTACAAGGGCCTTGTATGGGACGCGATAGTTGTGGATACCTCTGCTGAAAGCCACTACATAGTCAGTGCAGCAACTGATACTGAGACTGACAAACGCCGAAAATACAATGATCTACTTGACAATTATTCAACCAGTTGGAATTGAAGCCACAGGTGTGTATGGCAAGTCCACTGCCCCTTTTTTTGAGCTGCCTTGCAAAGAAACTTGTTGATATGTCAGGTGAGCCCAGGGAGCGACAGTGGTTTCAGCAGCACTTGTCCCTGGCTGTGGTCAGAGATAATGCTGCCAGCATACTGGCCTGTGTGCAAGTTTGATCTGATTTTAGCTATCCTCAGTGTATTAACTAGTGTTGCTGCCCGCCACTTACCCTTCTTCAACGAATAGCTATCGCTTTCCAAAGATTTGCATTTTCTGTAAGGCTTTGTCTTTTGCATGTTTTGCACTTTCTGTAAGTCCTCCTGTGCAGTATTGTTTCATTATGAATTTGTCTTAATTGTGACTTTGCGCATTGGTTAACTATCTTGTCAATCGCACAGCCTATGATGAGACTGCAGCGTGGTATTATGTTCCACATTACTTGAAACCTCTGAGGCTTTAATAAATTTTAAAAAGTGAAGAAACTGCTTTGGAACATCAGTAGGCCTATTGCTCTTTAACACAATCTATCTTGAATCAAGATGAAGATTTTGCTTTGGTCTGAGAGATACTTAAGTAACAGCAGAAGTACCCATAAATAAAACCACTCAGATAATTATGTAAGTCAAGTGGTCTTGTAAAGAAACTTGTTGTGTGTCTGGCAACCCCAGGGAGCGCCAGTGGCTCCACCAGCGTATGTCCCTGGCTGTGGTCAGGGGAAACGCTGTCAGCATATTGGCCTGTGTGTAAGTTTGATATAATTTTACCTGTTCTTTTCTAGTTGCTTTTAATGTACTGACCACCATCACTGTCTGCCACTTGCCCCTGTATCAGTGTGTAGCTACTGCTTTCTGAATCCTCGTTCTTTCTGTAAGATTTATTGTTCCCTCAATTGTGCAGTGTTACCTTGTGCATTGGTTAAATATCTTGTCAACTGCACAGCCTATGATGAGGGTACAGCGTGGTGTTATGTTTCACATTGCCTGAAAACTCTGAGGTAGTTTTTGTAAAAAAAATTATGTAAGTAGAAGAAATCTACTAGAACTTCTTCATTATTGCCCTCGGCTCCTGTCCTTATGCTAGTTTAGTGTAAAATCAATTTGTGAACATGATAAAATCTACTGGAACTGGAAAGCAAAACATGTAACTCTATCAAGTTATCACAGTCTATGAAAAGAAATTTTTCTCAGCAAAGAATCAGACACTTTAAGACCTTACAGAGTATTGTATATATTATTTCGCCTACAATGGAGACATCATCAGCTCTTATTCAAATAGTTATCACATAGTTAACACTTTGAGCTTTGATAGTTAACACTTTAAGCCTTGCCAATCAAAGCGATTGGATATGCACTGAATAAACAAGAATTCACAGATGCAATCTGCATGAGATATGGATGGAAGGTGAAAGGTATACCCACTCACTGTGCTTGTGGAGAGACAAATTCTGTGGATCACAGCCTCATATGCAAACTAGGTGGTTACACTTCAATGAGGCACAACTCAGTGAGAGACTCTGAGGCACAGATAATGAGAGAGGTCTGTAGGGATGTTCAGACCGAACCCACACTTCTACCAATCAG
>Ga0210059_1007345_pt1 | contig 17521 bp, 10 predicted proteins | sample Ectturendosymbi2_FD_188042 | JGI IMG/M metagenome (GOLD analysis project Ga0210059, IMG submission 188042) | Ecteinascidia turbinata endosymbiont from Florida, USA - Sample 2 (SPAdes) (version 2) | ecosystem: Host-associated > Tunicates > Ascidians > Unclassified | place: Key West, Florida...
TGTCTTATAGCTTTAAATAATTTCAATGCAGTGGCATGACGTCACGTGGAAAATTTTGGAGGAGCAACTGTGGGGCCAGGCAAAATTTTTTTGGGGGGGGCAGTGAAACCCCTGGCACCCCTCTAGCTCCGCCCCTGGCAGCAAGCAACAATAGAGATCACCCGACGAGATCACTCTATTATTGCTTGTTCGCGCCACATACATATATTTTTTCCTCGCGCACATCCCGTTCGTGGTGAATCACACAATCAACGCAACACCACCGGAGAGGTTGCAACACTTGACATAATTCTACGGTTCTGAGATTACATCATAGACAGTCTCGGAGTCATGGCGCAGAAGTCTGAAGAGATGCTTCTGTAGATAATAAATGAATGATTGTGCAATGTGCAACATTTTTCAAAAGTCTGAATCTTTGAAATATCGTTAAAAGCGGTTCGGATATCCGGATCCGTATCCGGTTCCCCTTTTTAAAGCAGTTTTTGGATATCCTTATCCGGTTGCAAACTCACTATCGTGCTGGATATCCAACCGGCAAACCGGATAGTGATCATCTCCGGCAAACACAGTGCTGCAGACATGGCATTGGACTGGACTTGGATTGGACTGGATCTGGGCTATAGCAAATGTTGTTGAATTTGGATTGGATCTGGACTATAAATCTCTTCAAAACTTAGGATTAGGACAGGATTTGGACGGAGTTAATGGAAAAGAAATGGGGTATTTTTGTTGTGAAAAGGTTGCATTTTTCAAATTGTTTGGACTTCATTTGGACTTGGACTTTACATTTGAAAAATCTTTTAGACTGTGGTTGGATTTGGACTGAGTTTGATAAAATCAGGACTGGATCTGGATCGCAAAGTATGTCAGTCCGCCCATCTCTGCAGTGCAGGAGCCTGGAGCTGTGAGGCAAGATAGACTCTGCTCAGGCTTTTGCGTAACCTGTGTGGCTGTGTGCCTTTCCAAGTTTTTAGGTTCGGGATTATAAAAGTTGATACTAGTTTTAGTTTTAAAAATTAATTTTTAATCAACAATTTTACACCATGGGCGTAGCCAGGGGAACCCATGGAGGCCATCACCCCCCAAATTTTTGATATATATAGTCATTTTGCGTTTTGTTTGAGAGGCGGTTTCTTAAACAAAATAGTGTTGTTTGTCTAAAATTAAACATTTTGGCCCCCCAATTTTTTTTGAACCCCTCAAATTTTTGGGCTGGCTACGCCACTGTTTTCCACCCCCAAGAAGGTACCACCCGGGGCCAAGTGCCCCCAGGGCCTCTCTTTGCTACGCCATTGATTGTTTACAAAACACTCTGGGGTTAAACGAGACTTGGTTCATGTTAGAACAACATTTCTTAGTTTGAAGTCTTCGGGGTCTGAACAGGATTCGGATTGCAAATTTTGAATGAGCCCCGGAGCAGGAGTTAGAGTCACCTTTTTGGAACAGAAGCAGGAGTCAAATAAGTGACTCCGATCACCTCGCCCGTCGGTGCAATTGGGATCAATCAAGCATATTCTTTTGTTGAATATACTTTAGCGCTCCGTGTGGCTACTATTTTCCGTTACTGCAGTGCATAGCAATGATGGACGCTTGTTTCGAGTTTGCCCAAGATTTGTTTTGAATTTTGTCTGAGACTTTGTGAATGTTTTTTTGTGAATATTGGATTGAGAAAAACAATGGTAAAGCAAACTATTCAAATTTTTTGTCGAGTGAAACCCACCAAAGCCAAATCTGCGGTGAGTATCAATTTTTTTTTCTGAAAAATAGCCTATAGCCTACACAAAAATATCAAGCAAGAAGAAAACAGTAAAATTCTACAGACCATGATGGAGTACCGTCATTGTGTGTGTGTTCAACCAGGCACATAGCACCCCAAATGGGGTTGGACAGACAGAGGCAAAGATAGATTCATTGCAAAAAGGTTTAACAGTAAACAGCGACACAGTAGAGTAGTGTTGTTTAGGTACATGAAGAATAAACAAAGTGTTTAGTCAGGATGGCCGAAGAGGGGAGCAAAACAATACTGCACAGGGGATTTACAGAAAGCATGAAAAAACATACTAAAGACAATAAAAGCTCACAGAAAACACAGACATTCGGAAGGCGATGGCTATTCATTGAAGAGAGGCAAGTGACGGGCAGGAACATACACTGGTTAATGCACTGATGAGGGTGGCTCAAAGCATCGATTTGTTGGAAGAGTTCTTTTCTGCAAAACATGATTGCGCAAACGGTTCTCAACCTGCTTAAATCTCGTGACACTATTGCGGTTCTGCAGCGGTCTATAGCTTTTGACGCATTTCTTCTTTGGCATTTACAAATGTTTTGAATGTATAAAAACAGTAATTGTTTAATTTAATGCGACAAATGTAAACCATTTTCTTCTGGTGGCTTGTCCTTGCCTGCAACGCATTTTACTTCAATTTACCGTAAAACCATATAACCACTTTGGACATATTACATTTTATACCCAGAGCAAAAGACTTTTACTAACTATTATACATTGTTCCCTTTACACTATAAGCAGCTTCGTTCTTGGGAGGTCTGCAGCCTAGATCATGACCCTTGGTCCTTCGCAGCCTCGAACTCCCTCATGCATTCTATACATTGATGTACGTGGAAGTCGTTACAGTTCTTCATTATAATAATTATGATGGTGCCATTCGTGTGTGTGTCTTAAAAGCTTGTATTACATCAAAGTACAGTAAATGCATTAGCGCCATCAAGCGTATACTCTATACTACCGCAATGTATATATCCTTGTCTTTCGTGTATTTATGTTTTTATTTTGACTGCGATGCAATGTTCAGTGTCTAGCGTTTTTCGTGTGGGAGTGGAGACATTACACAATACACAATACAATCATTTGTGGCCAGTCTTTTTGAACCACCTAGGTTATAGCTAGACTACGCTACGGGCTACTTTATTCATTATATTAGGTCTTGGCTATGGGTCATAGGCACTAAAAATCAATATGTGTATTTTCAGTGATTAGATAACTGTTTCGTCAAACACACTGAAATTTGTTGCATTATAGCAGAAATTAAATATAATTTAAGCTCATCAATGAACACAAATTAGCAGGATGAATTGTGACCGATTTAAACCTAGTTATATGTAATTCAATTATTTTCAACTTAATTTAATAAGCTAAATTGTAGATTCATTTAACTTATGGCCACTTTTGAATTAAAATTTTTTATGGCCTATATTGGAAACACCAGCATGCAGAACTCCTAGGCTTACTCTTTTTCTAGTGTATTTGTCCTAGTTGTGCTAGCAGCAACTCTAAGTCTGGTTCGTTTTCCTAAGCAATGCTAGTACTGTATAAAAATTTATGTTAGCACATTATCTATCACAGCGTGGTCCAACTACTTTTGACCTACAGTACAGGCCATTTTACAAAAACATGACAACTTGCGAGTCACTTCCAACAAATGATCTAAAAAACACCAGATCCACAACATTTTAAACTAAAAAAGGAAAGATAAGTGAGTGCATCATTTAAATTACTACAAAATAGCAAATAGCAATTTATTGCAAATCTTTATAAGTGGGATGCCTGTGGTCGAGGCTTCTGTGACAGTATCGTTCTTTTATCAATACCAGTGTTAGTGGTGCGAGATTATCGCCCAGTGTGTTGTCTGTCAGTAGATTCCTGTTTTCAGATTTGACTTGCTTCAACGTAAAAAATATACTATTACACATGTATGTGTTTCCATACATTGAGTACATTTTTAGTGCGCAATCTTTCAGTTTGGGAAATCTATCTTTGCTACTGATTTCCAGAAGCTCTCTACAGTCACTAACACCATTAGCATTGTACATTTTTATTAAAAGATCTTATAGTGGTTCTAACTAAAATTACCTATTGGCAATGATGGGCCATTAATTTGTCTCGAGGGCTTGTTTGAGTAGGCTGCGTTTAGCGGATAGATAAACAGATTTGTCTCTACAGAGTTCATTGCACTAGCTGTACTCTTCAAGACAACGAACACTGGGGCACTGAAAAAATGCAGTGGTTTTCTAGACAAGTGCCACAGTGGAGGGTTAGCGGTGGGCCTACCTTCTAATTTGATTGTAAAATAAATAAATAAATAACTAAAAAATACGCAGAAGAGGTAATATTTATTGTTCTTGTGCAAATGCACTTTATCCAGCGCAAACAATTCAGTGAGATAAATGTACCCACATATGCTTTTCAAGAAATTTTAGATTTGAAGATTTTTCATGAATGTTTCAGCGGGCCACTGAAAATGCTGTGGCAAGCCACATGTGGTTCGCAGGCCTGCAGTTGGACCACACTGATCTATCAAGTCAGCCTTTATTTTCACAGTCCTATTTTGTCACAAAGAATTGTTCATTTCAATTCATAGTCAGCATGTTGTTTAGCCCTGGTATGCTGGTATAGAGAAAAAGAAATTTTATTTGTATATAAGTTAATGGCTGCTAATTTAACACTTTCTGTGGTTTGGTCATATCAACACTAGAGTGACAAGATACATTTACGAAGTATATTAGCATCTTTGAACCATATATCAAACATTATTATTTTAATGTATAACCTTTCTGAATATCTTGATGATAAGGCCCTACGATATGGCAAAGATTTTACATTTTGCAATGTATTTTTGGCTGCACTTGTGGAACATTTTGAGATAAATTTTGTTAGGATATAAAAGTATTGTTTGGTTTGATTGTGAAGTCTACTAACATGAAGCAAGTATGCTTGAATTTTATTAGAGTAAATCTAGCCTAGAAAGGGATAATTTTTTAAAAGATTCTTTTAAGTATGGGCTAAGTGTGATTTGGCTAGTTTAGGGTAGAAATAGACCAAAGTATCAGCCTGTGCAGGGCCCATTACGGCAAGCAACATAAGTTTTGATTAACTACCTTCCATATTTCACTGGTTAGAATTGGCATACCAATGCAAAGTAGATGAACTTGGAGCAGTGAAAAGTTTGTTGTGTGGCAAGCATAAACTTCTCACCTTTTTTGAAATAGGAAGTCAGGTTTACCATTATAGCATCCTCTTGTATCTTAAGGTATATACCTAATTGCTTATTGTCAGTGACATAAAACTTGCAAAGATACTAATTGCTTTAAGCTACAATTTTTCTTTTAAGTGGGTCCATGTTTATGTCACCAGGTTATTGAAAAAATATTAGATATTAGTTTATTGTAAGGCTGAAGTTGTCATAAAGTGCCTTTACACCAACTTTTATTGGTAAAATTGGTGAATGTTAGTGCACTCACCAGGTCAAAGTCTAAAAGTTGATGATCAGTTATGCATGTTTTTGCCAATCTAAAAACTTTGTGGCAAGTATTGTCAAACCTTAATACCTTGTGGTTACCAAACTTGAAAAAGGGCACAAGTTGATGAAAACCACACATGGGTGCTGACCAACATATTTTGGATTGTGAAGTTAGCTCACGTACATGCCAAGTTCCAAAAGACTTGTGGAGAACATTGCACATTCATGTTAATCTGAAACTTGCTATACAATAGTTGTTTTCTAAATATGTCATTTGTCACAGTCTAACCAGTTGCGAAAGGAGCTCAACCCTTCCGTTTTCACTTGTTGTTTTTCTGTTCTCCCAGCATATAGATAAATTCAAAATGTACACATTGTAACAACAATGCTACACATACAGATTGTGGATGAAAATTTCAAGGGAAAATATAAATTTGCTGTTTTTTTATAAGTGAAGTGCATTTTGTCAAATTCAGTTTGTATTCAAATTTACTCTGAATTTCAGATTTATTCAGTTGAAGATGATGAGTCACTTGCAAAATCAAACATAGAGTTTGTGATACCAAGAGACCTTGCTGATGGTTTCATCAACAATAAGCGTGAAACCTATTCCTTTACGTAAGCAATCACTTACAGTTTTTACCTTCAAACTTAATGTGATATTTCTAAAAATTTGTTTTGAAACAGAGTTATAACATTTTTCCAAATATAATTTTTATGTGAGACTGTGGCTTCATTCATACAGTATTTACAGCAAAGTGATAAAAAATAAGAACATAGTAGCAAAATATGAAACACAAAAACTCTGCTTTTTGCACTACATATACCAGTTATGTTCTAATATGCTCACATATTCCATGTATAAGTCTTGTATTACATATACCATGAATTGAATGTAAAAATCCTAACAAATGCAAACAATGAAAGAATTAGAGAAGTTATATACATATATTGTCAAACCAACTATAAATTTATACCCAACTATTCCTCGCAAGAATGCATATCTTTTCCATGTCAATTTATTAGCAACATGGCGTTTCATGAGAATAGCAATGCAACTTTTATTTCATGGGAATTCCTGCTTGCACAAGGCTTTTAAACTAAAAAATAACAAAAATGTTTTTACTGTGTGTTTTTGGAGCAGTAGTGCCTTTTCATTATGGATACCAATTTGTGATAACATTGTGATTTCTACTGTTTCTTTGTGCCTCTCTTTGATGGCAAATTATTAGTCATGAGTTGTTGAAAAACTTGATATCTTTGCATGAAAAGGCAGATTTTTTGTTGTGAATTGGCCTTCCAAGCAAACTAATGTTATTATGGCAGTTGACCAAGAGTTTTTTTGAGTGTTTTATGGAAGAACAGCATATCTGTGGATCCACAGTGGCTTGTTTACAAAACATGTTTTTGTGAAATTATCTCTCAGGTTTCAAAAAGTATTTGATCAGCAAGTCAAACAGGACGACATCTTTGACCACGTAGCTCAAGGTGTGGTTGACAAGTGAGTATAAACAATGAGTAGAATTCAATTTTGTTGTGAAAAATTTATTAAGGTGCCCATATCTGTCCTCTTCAGGTTAAATCTGCAATTCATGGCAATGTTGAACTGCTAAATTTCTGCCTAGTTTTATGATGCAGCAGTTGCGGTGATTTTGATGATACAGGCTTAAAACCAAACTGGATTGAAACTGTCGTTGTAGAGTGATAGTAAGTTGTTCATGGTGAATTTTGTTGATTCTTCTCTGCAAAAAAAACCTGTGTACACTCAGAGAGATTCTGGTTGGTTTGAACTGGTTCATAGTAGATTTTCATTTTTGATCAACAAAAAATAAAATGACTATTTACAGAAAACAGATTTTTGCAGTCATCTGAAGAATATATAAAACATTTTCGCATTAAATCCAAAGTGGCCTTCAAACTTTTTGACAAGGAACAAATGTTGGTTCAATTATCATGTATACCAGGAGCCTCCAAACGTTTTAATCAGAAGGCCACACAAGCTACTATACAAAAGTTCGAGAGCCAGACGTCCTATATAATGTGATTGTTTCTAGATATGTTGCATTCTATGAAATCCACAAATGTTTCATAAATGATTATTTTTTCATTACTGAAAAATGTGTTTGCAGTCAGATGAAATGGCTTCATCCGCAGTACTTTGGACACCCCTGGTGCATACAACAAGGTCTGAGACAATAGCACGTAGCAAAAACTTAGGGTTAGCTCGTTGTTGTAGCACAGATGCAGGAAGGGGTGCTGGCGCACAAAAAGGAAAAGACTCATGTTTAGAGTCTTATGCGACTACTCATTTCTGTGTGTGTTATACAATTCCTTGAGAATATTTTGTTTTTGTTTCTTTTTCCTTCAAAAGTTTATGAAAGCTTTTTATTTTTTTCACTTAAAACTGTATGCAGCGCAGATAACCCATCGATCTTAAGAATCTCTGTTTATGTGAAACATGGAGGTTGTGAATAAAAAATTTTGTGGAAATAAGTCGTGAGCAAAAAAACTTTTAAAGACCTGGAATTTTTGTTTCATGTCCAACCTGGATGTTTTAAGTTCCTCTTTTTTATAAACTTCGAAAATATTTTTAGTGATTTTTTCAGTGATTTATTTTGTAAAATAACGATGGACTGCAGAAAATCTAGTTATTTTCTATTAGTGGTTTTCAATGTCATTATATAATTTTTTGTTTGCAGCGTACTTTCCGGGTATAACGGGACGATCTTCGCTTATGGCCAAGTAAGTTATTGACGCTAAACTGACTTTTCGCAAAAACCTTTGACATGGATTTTCGTCGATGGTGTATCTTGTCCTAAGCAGCGCAAACACTGCACAGTTTTATCTCTTTTTTCCGATCACTGAGGTTAATCAGAGCAGACAAACATATTTTTGCTTATCAAAATTATTACTTTGGAACTGTGCAGTTCACGCGTGAACCGATTTTAACTTTCAGTAGACACACGCTGAACGACGCTGTGAATGAACAGTGCCTACGTTCCGTTTAGTACTGCAGTGTCTCAGCCGTCTTTTGGTGAAAGATGGAATCTAATCACAAGTTGCTTCATCCACTGCTAACTATTTGTGATGATTCAGCTTTATTTGTGATGATTCAGCTTTATTTGTGATGATTCAGCTTCAGCTGCGCACAGGGAGCCGTAAGAATAAAACCGTCAGCAGTTTGCATGAAAGATTGTTTTTTTTATTCTTTTTCGTGCGACGCACAAATAGATTTCTTCGGGTGGTGGACGCTTAGCCGAAATATGTCCGCAATGATTTCCGCCTCTTTAGCGTTGTGCTAGTTCGAACTGCTTTACTTTTTAGACTGGCAGTGGAAAAACGTTCACTATCACTGGCGGTGTTGAGAAGTACGGCGATCGGGGAATTATTCCAAGAACCCTGTCCTACATTTATTCAAAGGTTTGTAGAACACTGGCATGTGGTGAATTGTTCAAGGAGTGTTCACGAAAACGTCAAAATCGAAATATGCCTGTTTTGGTTTTCATGAGGTCGCGTTAACTGGTAAGGAGAATGATGTGGTTTGACCTCTAGCCAGCTGGTGCGCAGCGACAAGAAAACGCTTTGAATGTTAGAATAATTTGAAAATATTGTGCAGCATTTATAGTGGTTGTATGTAATTGTCGCTGTGTCGTAAAGTACGCCGGAATTTCTCCAAGATGGTAACAGACAAAAAATGGATGATCGCGATTGTAACAGATGTCATTTGCGTCATGGGAGGCTGTTGTCGGTGCTGATTGCGGTTGCTTAGCAAGCAGGAAACGAGGTTTGCGGAAGCGACCTTTTCTTTGTCGTTCATGCTGCGCAGAAGTGTAAGGATAAAATCAGGAATTTCCCAGTTTCTTGAATCAGAGGTCAGAGATTTAACTGCCCAAGGCTTGCAAATATGTGACATGTTTTGAAGAAAATATTTTTTTTGAGTAATAGAATCGCTTTTTGAGAAGAAAAATGAAGTTTTTTGAGCATTAAAATGTGAGGCAGAAAGACAAGCACAGGTAATACCTCCATGCATCCATTGATGTAGTACGAAGAGGATAAGGACCACATTCACACAACGGAAATATCCTACTTGGAGATCTACAACGAAAACGGTTACGATTTGCTCGACCCGAAGCATGAAGCCGCCAAACTTGAAGACTTGCCGTGAGATTTTTTTTCGATACTTCGACATCAACGTCGATATCGCAAATTTATTAAATATCAAAACGATATCGCACAAGTTTGGGAGGGTTTTCAAGTGACTTGCTTTGTTACTAGTTTTAAGCGGACGGCGAGTCCGCTGAAATAAAATCGTGCATGAAATAAAATCGACTGAAATAAAATCGTGCATGCGATTTGTGGCGTGAGCAAGCGAACATCTACGATATCTATGGTTACGAAAAAATCTCCAATCGACAACTCACCACCCATTACAGACGAACTTGTGCTAGATCGTGATTAGTTTGCTCTAATTTATTCTTCCATTCTCTTTGCACACTTCTAATGTATTGGCTTCCGATGTATTCTTCCATTCCCTTTGCGAATTTCTAAGTATGTTTTTCATTTTTACAGGAAAGTGGCGCTGATGGAAGACTCTGACCAAAATATTCACTTAAAAAATCTCTCTGTACTCCCAGCTCAAAATGAAGAGGAAGCCTTGAATTTACTCTTTCTGGGGGATACAAACAGGTTCATTCCCATCCTTCGTTTTGTTCTGGCTTAACGAGGTCATACAGCAAAAGTTGATTGTGTATCATCTGGTTATTTACAGACCTTTCTGCTCTTTAGACCCTTGTTTAATCGACCACCGAACGACTTCTCTCGTAGAGTTGTGACTCGTAAGCCGTACTTAGATGCCATTGTTTAGTGTTGCCGAAAAACAATAAACATGTTTTTCATTTGTATAATTTGCACTCAGGCCCGTAACCAGGGGGACTTACTCCCTCTAGAAAATTTTTCGCCCCCCCTGGAAGAATGTGTTCAAAGATTTTGGGCCCCTCTCAGAAAACTCTCCACCCCTCCTGGTGCTCCAAGCTGGTTGCGGGCCTGTATTGCACTTCTCACTAGGATGCATGGAACGCACAATACACCTTGCTATGATTAGATTTCCCCTCGTGAAAAAAGCAGAAGCTTGGTTTGGCAATGCTTTTTCAAGTTTGTCAGATCTTTTGAACGTGCTAGTTTAGGTATTGTCTCGCGTTGTCTTAATCATTTTAAAATATCGGCATTGTGTCTGTTGCCTCTTCAAAATGTTTTAATGGTTTACTTTCTTTTCATTTTAGCCTTTAAAAATTTTTATGTCTGAAAGTCTCAATTTTTATTTATAATCTTACCTCGGTCTCAGTTTTCAAAATGTTGAAAGAGTTAATTGACATCCTTTCTTGCATATGGTGGATTTAATTATATTTTTTCTGTATGCTTGTTTGTTTGTGGCATAAACAATAAGAACTTCACACAATACCGACTATATTGCAGAATGATTGCCGAGACACCGATGAATCAGGCCTCGACTCGATCGCACTGCATCTTCACGATCCACGTGACCAGCAGAGAACCAGGATCAGCCACTATTCGCCGAGCGAAGCTCCATCTCGTTGACTTGGCAGGGTAGCGTCGTGTGCCTGTGCTTCATCAGCGTTTGAGCGCGTTTAAGGCCTTAACTCTTATGTGTGAAAAGAAAAAACTCCTAGGTACCTTTATAAGCTTAAAAGACTATTTTTAAACTGAAAACATCAGATGTATCCACGTTTTTCTCTCTCCCTCTTCCACTGCCTTTGTGGTGAAACCAAGGGAATACATAATGATTTAGACAAAAACTGTTTGCAACACATTAACTTCTAGCCTGCCGCACCTGTAAAAAGCACAGCGACCTGGCGAGTGCAGGAAGCTCGTATTGTTATGTTTGCGTCGATTGTGACGCCGACAAACCAATAAACAGAAGCTTTGCGCGTTCGGCTGTTTGCAGCGTCTCTGAAGTGGCAATGAAAGTAACCATTAATTTTTCAGATTTTCTATATTTTTCGTAATTTGATTACAATTTTTACACATTTTCGGGTTGGTTCCTCAGTTGTACTCGCTGGTATTTTTTGTCAAATTTCTGGTTTTGTCAGCAGGTTTATTGAAAAGCATATATAAGTAGTGTTCATTTTTTTGCAACAAATTGGTACCGATAAAAATATCCGATACACATACCGATACATCCGCACATTTCGGTTTGAAATGTTTTGAACGTCTATAGGTTTGTACTACGTAGTTTATTCATCGTCATTGTGGAACAGCAGCTGGCGACGTGTGTTCTTTGAACACGTGTGTAAAAAGTCGCTACAGTGTGTTCCACAGATCAAAACTCATGTACTGTTATCCCGCCTGCTTTGTGGTAGAGGTGGGCGTTTCACCTGTCCAGACGATTTTTAATGTGGCGTTTGCATATCTGTCTTTCAAAATGGACATATGTTGTTGCACGGGGACACTGTGACTGTTGGCCGAGCGCTAATGGTTATATTTGAAACAGCAGCGCCAGTGTCAACCTTTTTTCAGGTCAGAACGAGTGACAAAGAGCCAAGTGGGAGGGCAGCTGCTGGCTGAAGCGAAGTACATCAACCTCTCGCTCCACTTCCTCGAACAGGTCAGCAGCAGGGCTCTTGCTCGAGAAAAAAACGTTTGTAGCGATGGAAACGCTGCTGCGTGAAAAACATGTCATCTTCGCCGAAACATGTTCATAGATTTTGTAGGAAAAAACACGATCACCACGATTAAAACAAGGTCCATGAAGCAAGCGTTGTGCTGAAAGAGTAACAGTATCGTCTGAACAGCAGAAATGTTTGAAGCAGTGACAGACAAGTCGTGTTCCGCGCAGACGATTTGTGGCCGTGAAGCTAAAAGCAGTGGCCTCCTCCTACGGCAAAACGCATCGTGTGGCAAATGCGCTGAAGAGTTACAACAATGGACGACCGAAGTTCCGGGGGGCTGTAAAGATATCTTACGAATACAGTTCGGTGAAACATCATTGTTTCAAAGCAATCCTGGACTTAATGTCGATTTACCAAACAAGGCAAACCCAACGTTGTGTGAAAGGAAATATTGACACGTATCGAAACTTAGGATTCTCCTAATGCCGATTTCTTAAAACGAAACTTTTACTTACAATCGATTTAGTTTTGTGACCGCAGATACAGCGCGGGGTTAGTTCTCGGTTTTCTGAGCATCGTTTTTAATGAGCTGTAACATCAGCTTTTCACGTGTTTAACTAAATCGTTTTTACGTGCTCTAGCTTAACCACGACACTCGCTTTGTTGAAAGCTTAGGATGTTTACAGATTAAATTAAAAACAGGGATTTAAGAAGCAGATCTCAAAGCATTTTAAAAACAAGCGTAGGTATGTTTGGAAAACGTTCTGCTCGATTGACTTGGTGGTGTGTTTCGTGATTGATTGATTGGTCACCGTGTACAAACGTATTAACGTTTGAAACCAATACGAATAGTTTGAAAACCGCTGGAAATCTCGCGCAGAACTGTCTGCGTTTGGATCTGATCCCATCTCAGTGTTTGCCCAACAAACCAAACGAACTTAACTGTTGCACTTCGCAACCACTCTTGTCCACAGGTGCAGGAGCAAGCAAATTTTTGCGGGTGCAAAGGATTTTTGCCCAAATTTTCCCAAAAAGTTGTCGTGCAACTTTTGCCGACCGTTTTTATGGTGTGACCTCCAAAAAAATGGTCTTTACTTGTTTTTCTTCAAACTTTGGGCGCCATTTTTGCCCAAATTTTCAAGGATTTTGCCTAGATACTGTATTCAGGGATGTCGTTCGGATTTTCAGGGATATTGCCCATATTTTCAGGGATTTTGCCCGGATTTTCAACAAATCAGAACTTTTGTGGGTGCGCTTGCACCCCCACCTCCTACACCACTACTTTTGTCATTTACACACGTTTGTAACTGTGAGTAGCGAACGTACAACTTGCAAACAAATATCGACTTCCTTCTCTGAATAGCGTGGTATTGCAGGTAAACGTTAGAGAAGAAAAAATCTTGGAATTCTCGCAGTAGTCTTCGACTTGATGATGTCGGTCATTACGTGCCATCAGTCACTGCTCTTGGGGACGGTGCTGGTGGCGCTGCTTCTTTGCTTCCTGATATTATTGATTGTTGCTAAATGTCTGCGGCATCTTGCTGCTTTACGAAATTGCATACGTACTGTCGAAGGTGATCGTTGCACTGAGCGAGAAAAAGCGTCAGCACATCCCGTATCGCAACTCGATGATGACGTCTGTGCTGCGAGACAGCCTGGGAGGGAACTGCATGACAACGATGATCGCCACGGTGGCCGTGGATCGAAAAAACTTAGATGTAAGTTGTTGCACCTCGCCTCCCTCACTTCCGCGAAATGAACAGTGCTCGATGTATTTGTTGATGGCGTTCTTTGGCACTGAACTGTAATACAAGTTAACTTCTTGCGAAGTGAAATGTCACTGATAGCAGGTCAGAGCCAGCTTTTTTACAAAAACGCAGCTCTCCGTTGCAGAGTGGTAAACAGGCCTCATTATGAAGCCCAAATTTGGCCCGAACCTGACATTTATTTTTGAAGCCCGATTTAGGCCCGAAAGCCAAATTTACTGAGTGAGTCCGGATATGCCCAAATGGGTAGTGCTGGCGTAGCAAAGTAATAATGACTAAATGGTTCACAATTTAATATTTTTTATTGAAGATGTAATCAACTCGATTGTTTCAACAGTAACTGGTGACAAAAATGTCCATAGCTGCGAAAAACTTTTTGTAAGCAGGCCCGAAATTGGCCCGAAACATTTTGACAAACTTAAGCCCGGCCCGACTTACAATTCTGCTCCGTTGCACATCGTTTGTTTAACTTCAGAAGTGTTGAAAGTGATTGCGTTTTTGCGCATGTTCCGCTGCAACATATACCAGGAGTAAAACTTCTGTTCTTCATGAGGCAAGTCGGTGGTTTTCCGGCCGGGCGGTTGTGATTTTCCGCGGCGCGTTAAAAGTTGTGCAAACTTCCCAGTGTTCACGGTCGACGTTTTTCACAGGAATCCATTTCCACTTGTCGATTCGCGCAACGCGTGGCCATGATCAAGAACGAAGCGACCCTGAACGAGGAACTCGATCCCAAACTGGTTCGTTCCACATTAAGTCGCTGCTGTTTCTGCTTCGGACCCCGTGATCGCGGGGCTCTCCCAGAAAGTGGCTGCTCTAATTATAATGAACAGTTGGTACACTGCGGTTTCGTTGGAAATTGAAAAAAGGGATGGTCGTATGCTTTGAAATTTAACTCTACACGGGTAGGGTGGAGGCAGGTGTTCCTCCTAAACTTGCATTTCCGACTTTAATCAGAGATTTACCAGATGAGTCAACTCAACCGTGGGAAGAAAAATACACCAGACGTTTGACAGAGAAAAAAGTAAAATTTAGGTCAAACTAACCTGAAGACCATTTTATTTCCAAACAACGGCGTGGTTCCTAATAATGTAAACAGCTCTGTTTTCATGGAGTCGTAAACATATGAACACAAAGAGGCAGAAAATGCTGGAAACGCTTGTCGGAGACCAATAGTGAAATAGTAACTTGATTGTGAGAAAACAATTCGACCTTAACACCGATCAAAATGTCTCAGGGTATGGTGTCTTCATGGACCTTCTATCCTGTATGCCTGTGCTGTTGGTGGCATGTCCTTTGTGCAGGCGAGCTCTTTCTAGCTTTTTTTGCGTTTCCACGTCGTGACTTTTTTATATTTCGATCATGAGACTGTGAAATCAATTGCGAATGCAACTCTACAAGTGAATAAATTTGTTTCTAGAGGCCCCTTCACCGTTATCGAAAACATCCAACCCCCTCACTTGTGCTGCACGAGAGCGTATGTCACGTGACATCGATCACAACCGCAGTGTTTCCGATTTGCTTTTCAGATGATCATTAAGTTGAAGAAGGAAGTTCAAACTTTGAAAGACGACCTGGCGATGGTAACCGGCGAACAGCGGTCGGACGACCTGACCCAAGAGGAAATAGAAAGGTCACTGGCTTAATTACTCCTGCAGAGATCGAGTCAATTGCTCGGGCGGCGTTCGAGTCAACTGGGTGCAAACGAAGCTTAAAGCTCTGCTGTCTTTTACACAGATTCCCTTAAACTCGGAAAACCAAGGAATCTGCTGCTTTTGCAACGTAGGCTCACAGGTTTTTGAGAAAGAAATATCAACAGAACTCAACAACTCCACTTTAAAAATTGAATTTTTCAGCCGCGGCCCGGTTTTCCTATGAAACAAATTAAAAAAACAGAAATGCGCTAAACGTCTTAGCGGTTCCTTTTCCCCGGTTAATTTTCTTCAAATGTCCGTTCATGCGACGACATCAAAGTACGAAATTCAACGGCGCATGAACGAAGGTATTTGCTTTGTGTACGTACAATGTGCGCAGCCAATCGTTTGGACTTAGTTTGTCGATTCAGCGTGGTGCCTGGCGGATGCAGACAGTAAGTTTAGGGGAGGGGGGCGATTTCAGTAATATTTGGTAGTCAAGTCTCATTACGGGTTCACTGCTGTAAAATGATAGTTCACAACGCTGCTGTGACGAAACAATAGACGGCACAATGTCCTTTTTTTTAATTCGAATGTTTTGGTGACGGCAGTTAGCGACAGGCCGAAGCCTGAAGTGTCCATTTGCTTGACTTCATCGCGAAAGCAACATCACGAACGAACGACACTTACCAGCAGTCGGCGTTGACTGACCGATGACTGCTGATTGATTTGAACCACGCTCGGTCTTGCTTTATGATCTAAAAGCGACGCATTGCAGTTGTCACAGTTGAAAATTGGAAAATTTTCCCTAGTGCGACAAACGTTTCGTGAGAGAATTTTGCCTCTTCAAAAAACTTCATCGAAATCACAACCAACCTTCCGCCTGCTCCATGACGATCACTGCGCTTTTCTTCACTTCAGTTGACTCAGTGTTGCTTTTCTTCACTTCAGTTGACTCAGTGTTGCTTTTCTGCGCAGACTCAACGACTTACTGGAAATGTACTTGAAAGATGACGACCTCGAAGCGACCCTGGAAGTCGGGGGAGACATGCGCAAGATCCAGTACAGTTACCGTTTCTTGAAGAAGAGGATCTTGGACGTCGCTGAGAAGGCGGTCGACGATGGGGGGGAGCGTGAGAACAGAAGCGAGCCCGGAAGAGAACCGAACGTGCAACTATCGCTAAGCCCAGAAGAAATTCAACGTTTGCGGGAGATCCTTCAGCAAAGAGACAACGAGATCAGTATGTTTATAGAACAGATGAGTTTGTGAATAGAACGGACAACTGCGTTTATTGCCAAGTTCGTTAAGGTTGAGCAGATAGCTGAGAACGCTACGACAACTTTAACATGTGTTGGTTCGTTGTTGGTTAAAAGATACGGCGAAAGTTTTTTTATGGGTGACGTCGTTTAATGGCTGAGAGTTTGGTAAGTTTGACTAAAACCGTGATTTTCAAGCTTTTTTTGATCGCGTTCCGTTTAGTAGTTTTTTTTTGCTGTCACTGCATACCACCTCTCCAGAAGAACATGATTTGCTCACACGTACCTGCAATTATTCAAACACACAAATAAGTTTTTTTAAAATACTTTAACGCATAGGCTACAACTGTTTTTCTCCACAAGCTGGTCTATGTGGCGCAGATCTTCACTCACAGCGCAGCAAGACGCTTCCCACTCATGCTCCAGAAGAACTTTACTTGCTCAAACGCAATCGTGATTAGTAAAACATACAAACGAATTGAGAAGGATCTTACGCTAGAACTGCACCTGTTTGAATTAAGTAGCGTTTGTTTAAAAAAGGGTGATTCAATATTGCCAAGAGACTTGTAGTTTCGTAAATTTTTTTGATACTTAACTTTGTATTGTTGCAACCTCTCCGGTGGTGTTGCGTTGATTGTGTGATTCGCCACGAACGGGATTTGCGTGAAGAATAGCACCATACATATATGTAGCGCGAGCAAGCAATAGTAAGAGAGATTGCGAGCATGATCTCTATTGTTGCTTGCTGCCACGGTGCGAAGCTTTGCGCACATGCCGCTCGGAATTTCCGATCGCAACGAAATGGTGCTGTGACCAGGGTGTGAAGGTCGTGCCAGGGTCAGCCTTCACACAAAGAACGTGCGATCGGTGCGGTTCGTTGTAAAGAGGAGGGGATGTTGTTGCAACCTCTCCGGTGGTGTTGCGTTAAATGTGTGATTCACCACGAACGGGATGTGCGTGAAGAACAACACCATACATATATGTGG
>Ga0210059_1007346_pt1 | contig 17519 bp, 14 predicted proteins | sample Ectturendosymbi2_FD_188042 | JGI IMG/M metagenome (GOLD analysis project Ga0210059, IMG submission 188042) | Ecteinascidia turbinata endosymbiont from Florida, USA - Sample 2 (SPAdes) (version 2) | ecosystem: Host-associated > Tunicates > Ascidians > Unclassified | place: Key West, Florida...
GCATGAGTGGCCAATGGGCCCTTTGCCCGACGAGGCTGAGTACCTACTTGTGACCTGGTTGAGACACTTAAGTGAAGTTACTAAGTTTTTGACGAGGGAAATGTTATGCATCGGTAATATACTCCGGTTCTATATAGCTCTCTAAGAGCTATAGATTGATGGGATCAGACTTCGATTTACTTCGCAGCAAATTTTGATTTGTCCCTCCGAGGCCAAATAGTATGGTTAAGGTGCTGGATGGTGACTCACGTCGTTTCCAACCTGACCGTGACATTCACAGTGTTGTCCACTGGAACGGAACGGGGCAGTGAGCTTGAAATTGTCTCATATCGCATCGTGTATAATTTTACGTCATATACTAGGAATTTTCTGAAGACAAGTGCCGTTATGTGCGCACAGCAAAGTATTTTTATATTTGTGTTTTAGGGTTGCTTAACGGCCGCTGTGTGGAGGCTAGACATACACATGATATACTGTACTTCGTAATAATAGTTCCGCGGGAATCCCATGGCGTGGGACGGTCGCAAGCTGCCACGGGATGGGACAGAAAAAAGTGTCCCATCGACAAGTCAATGTATTCAACACCAGAGATGTTTCTAGATCTGAGGTATGCAGTCTGGACCGCGATAAGTCACAATCAATGACGCGAATAGCAGTACTGCATTTTCGGTTGTCGGCAGTGTACAAAAAGAAAACGATTAGGCATTATGCAAACAGTAGAAGTAGTAAAACAAAGCGCAGGATCATAGAAACAGAAAAGTCTTCGAATAAAAAGTAACTAGATCATGTCAGCAAAGGTACAGGGATATAAACTGAGATGACATACCAACGCATGTAAGAAATGTCCTTAAACAATCGTGAAAATAAACATAGTGGCCGCGTATAAACTTAGCACTCAATGTATGACTGGGCTTTCGCTGAATTATGAAACTTGTGCATTTCAGTTTATGATGACTCTGGTGTGGTCGTGCGTTGTTGATATCGTCACCCTGGCTATTTATTTCGAACTTGGGAGCTCGCCAAGCGCGAAGTTCAGCAAAGGTAAGGACACTTGGTTCCGATCCTTGAAGCAGAGCTTGTGATATAATCAATTTCACTGAATCACTTTTGCAAGCACCGTGAACCCATTCATCGCCTAATAAAAGTAATAAATGTACTGTCACTACCTCGAAATCGTGATAAATGAAACTTTGGGTAAAGAAAGAGCTTCGACAAAGTGTGTGTAAGTCAACTAAAATGCTCGACCGCGTGGACCAATGGAGGTTCCAGACCAGCCGTTTAGGGTGGAGAGTCATATGGAGGGAAGCCAAAAAAGTCTTCACTTGTTTATATAATCCAGATTCTCTATGACAGGGGTGCCCAACCTTTCTCTAACCATGTACCCCTAAATTATAAATATATTTAACAATAAGCATATAATGATATTTGAAAATAATATTCACTGATATATGTATAATTTTTTGGAAATATATATGTTTTTCCCTTCTACCGCTACCCTTAAATGTACCCTTTCAGATAGGCAAATGTACTACCAGGGGCACATACACCCCAGGTTGGGAACCTCTGCTCTGTGAGAATCTTTGGGTATCGCACAAATATGGTTACTTTTTGTAGGACAAAAATGGCGACTTTTGATGATTGAATACGCAATCTTTCAGGGAATCACCACAGTTTAAAAGCACTTTATATCATTGTTTCACAAATGTTTTGAAGCGGGTCAAAAAAGATGGGCCCCTATTTTTCATAATAGGCAAAGCAAATAGGAGCCCTGTTGATGTCCCAAACAGTGTTCCTCTAAGAAAATTTTATTCTGAGCACATGTTTTAACGAGCATGCAATTTCGCACCCATGCAAACACACAACTATAGTGAAGCGTTTTGAGCAGTAAAAGGGCCATGCGATATATATACAATACTAAATTTGCAATGTTGCAAGTTCACGAATGGTCTGGTGTTACTGCGCAGTTGCGCAGAGGAAACAATGGTCCCAATCAATCTCTTATATCTGTAAAATGTATTTGAAAAATACCCTGCAGCATGTTTCGCGCTAGTGTTTGACATGGTTTTGGCTATCCGCAGCGAGATCGGAAAAAAACATTGTCTGAAACGTAATCCTGACCTGGTTACAAATAGAACGGCTCTTCTTGATATTGACAAGTGATAATTCAAGTCCCACGATCAATGGCGTAACTGGCGGGGGACAGAGGAGCGAATCCCCCGGGCCCTGGCAAGCTAAATATAAAAACCGGTCCCCCACTTAGCGTATATTTCGGTTATAGCATTCTTTTGGTTTTCAGTAGGTTGTTGTTTTTTGCGTTTTTCGGAGTATTTTCCGGTGATTTAGGGTTTCATAATAATCATCCACATCCGGATTCACCATCATTTCTCCAGTTTTTTTCTGAGTGTTGGCTAGTGGGACCCTTTCAGCTAAGTTTCCCCCCTGGTCTGAATTTCTAGTTGCGCCACTGTCCAGGATAGGTGTCGAATAAATAGGTAAATGACAATCATGTTCCCAGACGATCCTTGTGCAGTTACATGTACATGGAAAGCATACTGTATTTATTACTGAAGTGACAATTCAAAAACAAAAAATGAATGAAAGGCATTTGCTATGATATTGCTCGCACTTCTTCACATGTGAGGACATTGGACTCTTGATGTGAAGACAAAACATCAATGCCACTAGTCCAGGTTTTTAAGAAGGTTGCGACACTGTTCAACAAAAGCAAGACACCGACAGCCCAATGTTTAACAATTTGCATTACATACATAATCTAACTAAAAGTCACTTTTTCATTGTTTACGTAATAAAATACGATAAACTTATTTTAGTTTTCAAAGTGTCCCCATAAAAAGTAAATGTTTTGTGATAGATATCATCCCTGGGTGAAAATTATGATGTACTTTTGTGAATCGTTCAGCGAGTACTTGCGTTGTGTCTGGGCAAGGCTGGTTGTCATCCTTTGCATTGTTGTTAACATGATGTAATTTAGAAGAAGAGTTTATGACTTTCATCTTTGATTATAGCAACACATTTGCGCTTAATGTTTTGCAAATGTTTTCCACTCGTATAAGGGAGCACCGAACTTCATCAAGCTCGTCAGTCTGCAGACATTTACAGGCCAACCCAGATCATCGGGTTGATTTTCAAAGCTCCGAGGTCATTGCTAATGACAACAATTGTCGGAGGTTGCGTATTCTTGATTCTTTGTTGATTCAAGATAAGCCAGAGCTTAATGCAAACATCCCATCGATGCCATCTCTGATTTAACCAGTAACGAGGCTTCGTGCATCATCCGTGACGTCACACGTCATCACTCCCGGCCCGTGTCCCGCTGAGTCACGTGACTGATAACGCGTCACTGCCGTCACAGTTTTTTTGTGCTTTTATTATCTTTCAGCACCCTTCTTCGTACAGGCTGCAGGAACTTGCAGCAGGTACGCTTGTTTACTTGTACTGACGATGGCAGCAGTGGTTACCGAAACGTTTACGTTATGTCTCTGACAACTTTTGCTTTTGCAATAATTCTTATCGCAATGAAATTTCGGTTTCAAACATGATACTGCTGTTTTTTTAAACCCAAACCATTTGTTGAAAGGAAATGACCATTTTGAGAAACCATTCGTTGAAAGGAAGTGACCATTTTGAGTGGCAGAAATATTTTGCAGACATGAGAGACCTTATGACCAGCTTTTAAAAATATTTTCAATCAAGCGTGCAGCAAAACCGCTGATTAACTACGGGAACCACGGTTATATCAAGATTTCCCAGTCGCTTCCCGTGGTATTGCATAATGACGAGACCAGTGATTCAGAAGCCCCAATGACATCTGGCGTATGGACACGGTAAATGCCTTGCCACCTTTGTAGAAACTTTACTTCAAACATCAAACTTGCTAAAAAAATTTTCATTTAGAACATTAAAGCAAGTTTATAGTTTGTAGGCTGGTTTTTTTTTCGGTCATAGACAGAAATGTTTTAAAATGACCGAAAAAATTAAGTCATTTCGTTCAGAATGTCTGAAAATACAGGCTAATGAATACTGCCACGGCGAGTTTTAATACAACTGTGAGACAAGTGACCGAAATGTCTCAGCAAACAAATGACCAATTGTAGGAACTGTCGAAAAAAAACAGGTTGTAGGAACTGTCGAAGATCCTACATTCGGTTTCTACAAACAGGTTGTACCGACCGAATGTAGGATCTTCGACAGTTGTGAGCAGGGCCGGTGTTTAGCCGATTGGACCGATTGCTTGCAATCGGGCCCCGCGCCAAAGGGCGCCTGAAAACTTGCGTAAATTTACACTTTCTATCCCAGCTTCTTGTGTAATGCCGGAGCGGGGCCCGTCGCCGAAAAAAGCAAAGTGAACTACGCGTTTTTTAATGCTCTTATAATATTTCATTCTGTAATAGTAACAATGGTCACTATTTTACGCTAATGTATGGTCTAATTTTTTCAATAGAAGCTAGATAACGCAGAGAGGGTTTTAATTTTGAAGCTGTTATCTGTTTCATATATAAGAATTTTGCATTTGGCAGGTCAAGTTTTAATAAATACCGCAAGATACAGTCTAGTAAGGTTCGATAGTTGTTGCTGACTGAATATTTATTGTTACTTGTCTTCTAAAGTTCAGTTTAGTTTGTAATTGCAAATGTGTTCTGCTTAGTCAGTCTTGTTCAATTTCCCTCTCGTAGAGATCTGAGGCAACCTGAGATTGGCGAAAAGGTTTAAAATAAACCTAGTTTTAATTATGCCAACTGAATATCTCTTACAGGTGTGCAAAAAATAACGGTTCCTTAAAAAGTAACAGAAAATCTCTTTAACAAATATTAACAGTTAAGCTGTTTACAAAATAATGGAGGTGATAGTTAGGTTTAAGCGAAGTAGCCTATAATCCTCATGATGTATTTCTGGTGAAAGTTGCATAATAAAGTGCTACCGAAGCAAAGACTATGCCATTAGTATCACACAGATTGGCGTCGTAGTTTCTGAGATATAGCTTAACAAATTGAAAGACGCAAGACCGGCATCACTTCCGTTGACTTTTGAAAGCTACTACAGTATTTGCCTGTTTTTGAAAACTTATAAAATGTATGTTCTTGGGAAATCTACAATTACTTCTTATATTCTTTTCATGTAAAATAAAATTAACTGTCCTGGATAATCAAAACCTGCTCTAATGAGCGGATTGTAGCCTTACTTTTTTCAACTGGTGTTCTATTAAGCGGGTTTTACTGTAACCATTATCCAAGTGTAATGTTTAAAGTGGTAGGCAGGTGTGTTTTGGTTTTAACAGTAATGTTTGGCCTGCTTATTTATGAATATGTTGTTTCTGTAATTAAGCTAAGTACCATAATTCAAAGAACAAAGGCATAGGCCGACAGTATCAAGTGGCAGTCAAAAGACGGCTAACGCTAAGGCAAAAATGGCCTAAGCAAAAAAACATAAAGGTGCTCTGGAGAAGTATTTCAACAGAGCTACCTCATAAAAAGCAGAAAAGCTGTAGAAGAGCCACACCACCACAGTCAGGATTGCGACAACGTAGGCAACCAACCTGCGATGACGTTGTGCCAGATAGTCAAAATGGAAGTTTGTTTACGGGAAGTGAGAAAAGCCATTTCGAAATTGATGAGTCATAACAAAGAAGGAACCTCTTCGGTAAGTGCGTCTGACGAGGCTTGCGAGGACGAAAATTCAAAAATTGTCAGAACAAACGATCCTGCTACATGGCCAGGTGTCATGGGTTGGAATGTTAGAGGCTATTTAGCCCGGAGAGAATCACCTGCAATCACAGCAGAAATTTTCCCAGAAACAAGAGTGATAAGACGCGTTTTTCTAAGTTACACCGCAAAAGAGTAGTACCAAACATTGAAGCGATAGGTCGTCTGTGGCTAGGTCGTCCGTGGCTAATTCGGCATGGAAAAACAAAATCTTTTGCCACTGCTGCAAACTTTTTAGCTTTGGATGTTCACTCGCACTTCACTCAACACCTCATCTCTGGAGGTATTGAATGCAGAAGCCTAACTCCTGGATTCATTGGCTGCTAGGGCAATACGGTATTGTCCGTTAAAGCTTCTGCTATAGCCCAGAACCGTCGCCAGAAAATCTTCAATAGGGGGCTTTACGTTCGTGCAGGGGGGCTTAACACTCTAAAAATAGACTAAATCTTGACTGACTTGAAGTTTTTCATATTTCAATCCGGGGGGACTTGGAGCTTTTGTTTGGGGGTTAAGGCCACCAATGCCCCCCGTGGCGACGGAACTTCTATAGCCTACAGGTAAACCTCGGGGTATACCCAGGGCCTCCGAGATAAATTTTACTAGGGAGTATGAGGACTGACACTGGGCTCCCTTATTTTCTTGGGCCCTCGTCGAAACTTGTATAGCCTGTTTATATAGTAATCAGAATGAGCTGTCATGATTTACAAATAGATTAACTGTAATACTGGCAGTTGGCTCACAAATAATTTTAGGCTTGATTACAGTAAAACTGATCATGCGCACTTTAACTTCCCCGGGCCCTTGCATCCACCGGGCCCGGGAACGATGTACCTCTCGTAGGCCCTGGACCCTCCTCCCTACCTTGGTGTCCCACTTCGGGGCCTGGTCTTCCACATCACTGATTTTAATCATTACGGCTTGATGCTCCTCATCAAATTTCTGCACACGCAACTGAGTATCATGGCCCCGTAAAAGTGCTTCCAGTGGGGTCCCGCACTTGCTAAGGCTGGCCCTGGTTGTGAGGAACGCGTTGTTGTTTACGATTCCATGAAGATCCCTATTAGTTGGGGGGTCAACCTGTTCGCAGCGGGAACACAGGTCAGTCTCCGAATAAGCAACGTGACGTCTTGAGGTTGCCAAGGCGAAATAAACGTCTCCTACCACTTCGTCCGTTTATAACTCTCCAGTAGCATTCTACTGGAAGTTTGGTTGCCTCCTTTGATCATATTCAGATATGCAACAAACTCTTCAATACACTTGAATGTGAAGTCAGAGCAACGATACGTTAAACGGTTAGGTGTATTTAGCTGAACAGTGAACAAGAGCGTAGAGCGCTCACATGCGCAACGGGAAACAGCAACCTGTTGTCGTGATGTTGGTGTTAGCAGGGTATCGTGTCAACTAAACTGTTCGCAAACAAATACATTGCATTGAATCGTGAATAGAATATTGCTTGAAATTACGCAGTAAGTATGCACGAAACATTAAAGCACTTATGTATCCTATCCACTATGTAGTCTAATGAAGCATAGATATAAAACAAACCAAATGCTTTTATTTGAGGTTCCATGTCAATCGCAATCAATCTCAACGACAGGTTAAACTGATGTTATTCGTATTGGTTATACTTGTTGTCCTGTTATACTTGTTGCTTAATGAACCTACGAAAAATACTGTGTCTATTGCTTCGGTTTTGATTTGAATTAGTCTTCAAAATTTTTTTTGAAGCCATGATATGCTGGCAAGGTAAGCATCCGAGCGACAACTGAACAGATAATATCAAAAGATAATGACCTATTTTGTTTCTTTCTGCTAGTTTAAAAAAATCAATATAGCATCATCATACACCCTTGATTTTATTTGCCCTCTGCAACATACAGTACGTTAGTATACGGTGTTATCCTGCCTTGGGCTTTTTTAGAAGTAGTTTGGAAAGCGCAATCCGTGAAGGTTTCTTTATCGTTGTTTCGTAAGAAATAAGTTTTATACCTCCTAAAAACTAACGAAACTTAAAAGTTTTCAACCAAAAGCTTCATAAATTTGTTGTTTCAGGAATGGCCGTCGTCAACTTGATTTTCAAGCCGTTTTCTGCCATACTTATCTTCCAAATGTACAGAGACAGAGGTGGTGAATACAACATCAACTTTGGTAAGCTTTTTTTCTGTCGTTATTATAGTAATCAATTCCCAGGAATTTTCCTTGACACAAGTACAACCTTGCTAACGAGAAGTTTTGACGCTGTTGTTTGAACGGCTGAAGCGTTGGTGATAGCGATGACATACGAACATGGAAGAACCTGGCGATTTATAAGGCCTTTGCTGCTGCATTAGAAAAGAATAGTTCTGCAGAAAGATTGATGTTGTTTTTATGCCTCCAAACTTCTGTAAAAATGCAAACTACGGTCAGCCACGTATTGTTTCCATCCGCCTCAACGAATCTTTCACACTTCGCACTAGTAGGTGATAAACAGTAAAATTGCTTGATGCGTTACGTGGTGTTTGCGTCGGATAAGGAAGACTTTATCAGTTGTATGGTGGGGTGTTATGACGCATTCCGCACACAAAATCTGGCACCTTAAGGATGTCATTGGGTAGAGTTTTATAAAATTTTTGCTTGCTATGCATTATCTTCATATTATAAATTAAGTTGCGAGCGACATTACTGCGACGATCGCTGGGAAAAGCAGGGTCTGCTTAATTATCAGGCCAACCATAATGTATTCCCTCAAATGTGGCCGGCCTTTTGCGCTATCGTTGTGGTGAAGCTGATCAATCTTTTTCTGAAATCACGTCTGTTGGCGCCAAGTTTCGTGACGCGACTTTAGTAAATTCTGTCGTGCAATTCGTCTGTGCGATTTGGACAATCTCCAAGTAAAGTTCCGGCTATCTTTTGCAATATAAATTGGCGTTTTACTTATTTTACAGTAACAATTCCAGCTACTTGCAACATGCATCATGTGTTTCACCACATGACCTTGTTTAAAAAACTTTTTATGGCTACTGTCTCATCAGGGTCGAATGATTTCATTTTTTAGGTCACACCGCCAGGTTGCGGAGCATTTTCTGCAAGCGTATATTGTGATTTGACCTAAATGGTAATGTTCCCGACCTGGCCTACTCAGCTGCATGCCCAAACAAGGCACATTTCTGGTGCATGCAACTGAGACAACTCAATCCCACCAAAAATCTCAGAGACTTGGAGGGAAGCTACAACATCCCATACACTCACCGGTCACTTGAAAGAGTGACGTAGAAATGCTACAACTTAGCCTGGTGCGCAGTCTTAACGACCTCGGTGCACGAAGTCGTAGGTGTGATGCTTGTTTGTCACAAACTTAGTCGCATGTTGTATCTTTGAGCGATGCTAAACTGCTGCTAAAATGAAATCGCAACTTTTTTGTTTCTGATGATTTGTTTCAAAGCACTGGCAGCGTGACTGAAAAAGAGTAAGTGCCCATATTCCACAAGTTTAAGGAGGTTGAAGACTCAATTCTAAAAGGCAATGCTATTGCATTGCGCAATGCAATGACTTAACAGATGTATGATGATATAAGCCGATAAACAGGGTGTGTTAATAATATCTCCAATAATGGAAATTTGCCATAACAGCGCTAGAGCGCTCTGCATTGAACATATTAACCTGGTTAAACGATTTGCGATATTTTCCACAGCGGAAAAAAACTTGTTTTAGACGTGGTTAGAAGTTTTGCTTAAGCTCAATTAATTTTTTCAACTGTTTTTCCGGCATTTGACACTGTTGGGCAGGCAAGATTTTGTGGTAGTACAGTAGTTTAAAATTATTTTGCGTGAAATGTCCATCGGTCATTTGCAACAGGTATGCAAAGGGAACGAACTTTGACACAAGCAACTGTGAAGGGTTTGTTTGTGCAAAGAGTTATATCGAGTTAAATTGTAACTATGTGTAACTGAGGCAAATAGTATAACCAGTGGTGGGTTTAAGGTTGGAGGGCCCGAGGCAAGACTAAAAAGGAGGGCCCCTCTGATGACGTCATCATACTCAGCCAACCGTGATAAGCACTTTTGATCAAGCCCAAGACACGGCCACCGTAGGATACGTTCCTGAGACTACGGCATGACTGACATAGCAGGAGAAAATGCAAAATGGTGTTCGTGATGCACAACTTTGAAAACACTGAAAGTTTGGAAGACACGGCTGGAAACACATGAAATTTAGGCAATAGCAGGTTGGGATCGTCCCCACTTCATTATTTTCGTGCCCTACTTCGCTGCATTCACCATCAATAAATTACAAAGTTTACCACTTTTTGAAAGTTTCACACTTTACCCATTTGATAAAATGCTTGGTAGTTGGTATCCTGAATTTGTTTATATTCGTGACTTTATGGGAATCCACGAAACCATAAACAACCACCAAGAAGATATAAAATACTAAAGTTGTTTCAAATTTCATTCTTTAGTTTCAACTACAAGAACATAACATACAAAATCATCCATCCTGAGACTTGTTTTGGCAAGTTTTGAGGCTGGATGAGTCAAGGCTGCCCTGATCTTGCCTTGACACTAGTTGTTTGAAAAATGTGCAAAAGTAGGAAATAATTCATCATATACCTTATCACAAACATTTCTAGCAAGTAGCTTACACAATTGATTAAATCTGTGCTAAGAAAAAACGGTTCAAGTTGTACTGGCTAACAGCTGGCAAAAAAACTTTAACATCACCTAGCAAGTCTACCGCAAACCAACCACTAACTAGTCAAGCTTCAAATAACCTGTAACTTCAAGCATGGGCTAAATTGAAGCTACTGAAAATACCTGAAATATCTGCAGAGAAACAAGTACTCTAATACTTAAAACATGTCATTTCTTCTACCTGATAAGAAGCATGAATTTAGCTTTGCTTATTAACAGTCTTTGCAGCACAAAGCAATAATGCAAAATTACTTTGTGAAGAAAATTTTCTAAAATTAAAAGATATAGTGTGGTCATTTCTATAACAATTGCATGTTGTCTTATTTTTTTATGGAAATGTTTACTAAGGTACAACATCACAAGAAATGAGGAATTTGTCTAACCTCTTCAACTCAGAGACATAAAAAGAAATCCTTGGATAGACATTAGAATGTTCTAAACTAAAGCATGCATTTATCAACTTCATTTTTGCAAAACTTGAGCTTTTGTGTATCTGATTATGCACTAGACAGTTATAGCTATTAGCTACTACTAGCAACTCGGGTGCTTGAAGCTGTACTCTCCTCTGTAGACTTACTAGTACCAAGTCTGTCGAGGAGACCTTTACATTTTTCGTCAGCTTTATTCTTTCTTCCTTTTTCCTTCTTTTTGCTGCTCCACTTGGATCCTTTCTGTTTAACTGTGGCATTTTCACAAAATTATCAATAAACCAAATACTTCAATCTCTAAAAATCATCATTTGGTATAAAAATATTATCGTTTGGTATAACTATTTGCTCTTATTTGATAAGGTCTTTTCAGAACTTTTTGGAAGAAATTTTAACTCACAATATTTTAAGTAAGAAGTTGGTTTGAAGCTTTTTATTTGAACGTTGGAGATGGTGGTGGCCGGTGGGACCCCATTGAAAATATAGTAGCCTACTTACTAATTACAGTTGCTGTTAGAGGTCCCTTTGAAAGCAAGGTACTTATACATTATAGTTGCTGTTGGGGCCCCTTTGAAAGCGAGGTACTTACACATTTAATGTTGATGACTGGGCCCCTTTGAAAGCATAGTACTTGCACATTACAGTTGCTGTTGGGGGCCACTTTGAAAGAAAGGTATTTACACATTACCATTGCTGTTGGGGCCCCTTTCAGAGCATGATACTTACACATCACAATTGCTGTTGGGGACCCCTTTGAAAGCATAGTACTTACACATTACAGTTGTTGTTGGTGGCCCCTTTGAAAGCAAGGTACTTACACATTACAATTGCTGCTGGGAGCCTCTTTGAAAGCAAATCATTTTAAATTAGTTGCTGTGGGGTCCCATTGAAATCAAGGTACTTACACATTACAGTTGCTTTTGGGGGCCCCTTTGAAAGCAGAGTACTTACACACTAGTTTATTTTAGGGGCCCCTTCAATGAAGTTTAAAAGCAGAGTACTTACACGTTTCAGTGGCAGTTGGGGAAAGCAGATTACCTTCAAATTGCAGTTGCTGTTGGGGGCCCCTTTGAAAGCAAAGTACCTGAACATTATAGTTTCTGTAGGGGGGCTCTTGAAAGTAGAGTACTTGTGATCTGCTTTGGGATGAGTGGATGATAAATTTTTCACCAAAAGTAAGGAAAATGTATGCGCGTAACACCTCAAGGGGGGGCCCCAAAAAGGGGGGCCCGAGGCAAGTGCCTCGCTCGCCTCCCCTAAGTTAACGTGTTATACAGCAGCAACTATGATGATTGATATGACTTTATATACATTTAAAATGGCTAAAGGGAATGTACGAGGTGACAAAATAAAACGACTTTAAGCATGTTGTCGAAGTCATATGACGCCGTAACTTGTGTCGCAGTCCGTGTTCCCTCTAAGAAAATTTTACACTGCGCAAATGTTTGCTTTAGCGAGCATGCAATTGCACAACCGTGTGGACGCACAACCAACAAAGCGTTGAAAGGGCTATGCGGTATATACGATATTAAATTTGGAATGTTGTAAGTGCGCGAGAATGATATTGCACTGCGCAAATATTCCGGTGTTACTGCGCAGTTGCCCACCTGGGAGGGAACATAGGTCGCAGTCCGGTTGCGGCCAGGGGTATTCACAGCAGATGCGGTTGCGGGCGGACAGCGGACAAACATTTTCAGTCAGAAACGTCTCCAGTCTAGTGATCCATTTTGTCATGCGTTGCAGGCCAAGCTTCTCCATCGTACGAGAACTTGAGCAGCGACGATTCAACGCGCCAACCGGATGGACACGGATCAACTGCTTACATCAAGCCCAATAGTTCTGCGACTGCGTAATGCTCTTTAAGAAAAGAGCATCTTGCCTTCGTTGCATTTGTTTTGCCGCTACTGCATGGTGCAGTAAATGGACCTTTACTGGAGTTTAATGATGAATGCCGTTGCGCTTTCCGAATTCTATTCTGTGCAGTATGATTTGATTTAGTTAAGCGCATATTTTTTCATTTCATGTTTTAAATGTTCTGTTGCTTTCAGTATTGTTTATTATCGTGGAAATGCAGTTCCTAAAAACTGCATCATCATCATCATCATCATCATCATCAGGGAAAGTGAACCAACTACACGCTGCCGCACTTAACTGTCGGGAAACTTTCTGTTGGCGGTTTACTTATTTTGAGACGCAGTCGCCCGATTGTTTATTTTTGTGATTAACTTTATTTTGTCTGTTTTTTTGTAATGTTCATTTAGCAGGAGGTGCAAATCTTTCAGTGTGCACTGAAGAGCAGCGTAATTCACACAAAGCAACCACTCGTGAGTGTGATCGTGTCGGCGTTTTGCGTCCGATACGTCATTTAACTCATTGTCGTATTGATCAACATTTCCTAGACAATCAGGAACTTGTGACCACATGAAGCACAGTTTTTTGTCTGTTGTTGTTTCATGCTTCTCCACGTAAAACAAAGTATATTGCAGAGCTGGATATTTTGCGTATTCATATGATATACAAGAAGTCAATGTTTTTGCACTCCTTGCATATTTGTTTCGACTTACCCAACGTCTAAACACAAGCATAACTTCAAAGCGCTTGAACCAAAGTTGCGAAGCAACGCGCGAAACGTACTCAACGTTTTATTTTGCAGAACAAACAGTCACGCTTACCTTCTTATTTTCCGAACACTGTAGTTTGCGTTCTTGAATAAAATTGCGGTTAGTAAACTTGCGGTCAGCCGTCACGTTGGGGTGAGATAAGCCGTATTTCGTGCTGTTGTTTCGGTACTCTGATTGTACAAGTACTATTTCAATTGCGAAATTGCGAGTGTTTGAAAACACTGTGGAGTGTTCTCAATTTTCAATGATTGTTGAACGTAACAACCCATAGGCACCTCCTAACATTAAAAATTATATACATCCGATATGCAAATTTGTGCTTGTGAGTGGCTTGATTTTGCATATCGATATCGTCTTGTGTCGACGTGGGGCAGAGAGATGTATGCGCGTGCGGCATCCTCGGCTTATCCCCAAAATTTCCCTGTGCTTCTGCGGGAAAATTAAAACCTCATTTTTCTTCTATTATGTGCCTTTCATATTGGATATATACCAATAGCGTTCGAAAGGGGTTACTTAAGTTTTGCAGTTGTCTTTTGTTATCGTGGTTTGTTTTTGATGCTGAAGTAACCCAGTTGTTTTGCTGGGCATGTTAAATAGTAGTATTTTTTATAAGACCTGGAGATTTAATCAAATTCATCATTCCGCACATATTAATTCCGTTCTCATACAGCAATTATTGTGTTGTTTCACAAAGTAGAACAACGTTTGTAGTGACTGTACTCATTCCAGCTGTATAAAGACACACTTAACTAACAAGTTGCGAAGAATCCAACCTGTGCAGCTGGCGTGGCGATGCAGTGTGTCCTTGTTGAGCTACATGCTGCACCATAACCTCGACTTGTTAGCGGAAGCTTTGATACAACATGCAAGTCTTTTCCTTGTCAGCAGAAGCTGTGGTGAAAGTTTTGTTCTAATGCAGCGTAGAACAAGGAAGTACTTGTGAAGGAAAACATTTTCACTTAGACCGAAGCGACTGTGGATGTCAAAATATTGACAGTAAAGCAGAGAACTTGTAGATTGTGTTAAAATCCTAGTTAAAGTACTGAAAACCTGAAGGTACGCTCTAGTAACTAATTATGTCAGGTAATTAGGAAATCTTGTCAAGGCACACATTCTATTTCTTTTTGGTCTTAGCGAAAACGCGTGATCCAAATGATAAGAAAAAGATGCCGTAAGGTAAACGGCCTAAGCTTGTGCTACTTATTGAAGATTGGCTGTAACGATGCGAACTGCAACAAATTCATAGAAACAATGCAGATATACGAGAGATGTTAATGCGTGTTGGAAGAACATGTGACCGAGTTCCACGAGAAAGTTTACGAAAGTATTATGGGAATGTTATGTTGATATGCACTTGTTAGTACCCAACATCCACGCCACTACGTACCTGCTCAGAGTTCTGTGTTTGCGCCAGCAGCATCAGCCCCACTGAAGCCATCATGGGATGTTGAGTTAGGTAAAAAATAACTCCGCCACTCCTGTTTTTATACAGGTTGGACACAGCCTCAATCCAACTGATAAGTGCGTAACTACGCTAAGCTGCAAGATAATCGTTGCTTTTAGCAGGTGATGTAGTTTTGCTTGCTTTTGTGAACAGAGCATAGGCTACCGCGCTAGCATGCGTATGATCGGTTCACTGTTGCGTGCGATACGGCGGAGCTATGATTGGCGCTACGTCAGCCAAGAGCAACTCGCAAACTGCGTTACCTTACCAGGTCACCTGTGCGCAGGGGCATTCACACAGTAGTGGAGATAACTATCATGGCTTCAAATGATGATACTCGTGCAGGGGCGCAACCATTTCGGGAAGCAATTTTTATGAAATCGCATTCGATGACGTCATCGTGCTTATTCAACCGTGGTGCAACTTTTTCGTAAACAGTCACAGATAACAATCTCTTCGCAACATTTCCGAAAATGAGAACTCAGTTTTAATCAGGATGCAGACGAATGATCAGGACAGAGTACAAATTAGTAGCCTACCGCAAACACCTGATTCCGTACTCAACTACTGCACTCATGGCTTCAGCGTGGATGGCAGACAGAAAAATGCAAAGAAGGCTTTTCGTAAAAGTGATTAGAATATAAATTTAATCTTTTTTTAGAAGTTTCTGCAAACGTCAAAATTCGTATGTGCAATATTTTGAAATTTTCTGGGGGACATTTGTCCCCACGATAATTTCATAGCAATAATTTTTATATTCTAATCATTTTTAAGAAAAAGCTTATTTGGATTTTTGTTTGTCCTACTGGTTAATTATCTCCTTACAAGATTTATCTTGAGACAGGCCATCTGATCGAAAATATCGCAAATGATTGGTATATAACCACAAATATGTTGGAATTGTCAAAACTTCGGAGATAGTTTAAAATGTTGGTATTTCTAAGGCACTTTTTATCCCTTCGTGCGTGAACCGCTTTTTTCTGAGACAGGCCTCAATTTGGGCTCATGAACTTTATAACATTAGGGTACTGTTGAACCGTGCAAACTGCTGAAACTTTTAAAGTGGTTAGGAAAATCTTGACATGTTGGTTGTTATTAAAATAGTTACGTGACCACGTCAAACCGCTTGTTCTTCTACGACCTTTTGAATATTTTTGTGAGAGGCAAAACAGATCACCATTATTAACGTAGTACATTTGTTAATAAAACGTTGTTTAGTTCCATTTTCGATTAGAAACCTGATAGTTTTTAGGACTGTTTCACATTTTAGTGTCTTCCTGGGTTGGTACCAGTACCACGGCTTGGGAAAAAAGATTTTAGTATAGTGTCATATGAGTGCTAGTCAAGTGTTGAACGCACCTTCCTGCTACACCGCTTTGGCTCCAAACGACGGTTTACCAGACCTTAACTTTTGCAACCAGTCCAAGCCCTGAAAGTTCATAATTTTAAACTTGCTTCTAAAAACTTTCATACAACTGGTGGATGCCAGAAAAACCGGTTTTGTACCAACAGTGGTGGGTTTAGGGTTGGGGGACCCGAGGCAAGACTAAAAAAGGGGCCCTATGATGACGTCATCATAATCAGCCAATCGTGATAATCCCTATTGATTTGCCTAAGATACGGTCACCCAAGGATATGTTCCTCAGACAACGGCAAAACTGAAATAGCAGAAGGAGAAAATGCAAAAGGGTGTTCATGATGCACAACTTTGAAAACACTGAAAGTTGGGAAGACATGGCTAAAAGTTAGGTAATAGCAAGTTGGCATCGCCCCCCACTTTATTTTCGCGCCCTTTTTCTTTGTATTCACCATCAATAAACTACACAGTTTACCCCATTGAGAGTTTCACACTCTCCCCCTTTGAAAAAATGTATGGTAGTTGGTATCCTGAACTTGTTCACATTCATGTTTTTATGGGAATACATGAAAATATAAACAACAACCAAGAAGATTTAAAACACTAAATGTATTTTTAATTTCATCCTTCTAACTGCAAAAACATAACATACAAAAGCATCCAATTAGAGACTTGTTTTGGCAAGCTTTGAGGCTGGATGAGTCAAAGCTGCCCTCATCTCGCATTGACACTAGTTGTTTGAAAAATGTGCAATAGTAGGAAATAATTCATCATGTACTTTATTGAAAACATTTCCACTGCAGCAAGTAGCCTACACAATTGATTAAATCTGTGCTATGAAAAAAAGGTTCAAGTTCTACTGGCTGAGAGCTGGCAAAAGAGCTTAAACATTACCTACTAAGTCTACCTCAAACCAACCATTTACTAGTCAAGCTTCAAAAAACCTGTGACTTCAAGCATAGGCGAAATCAAACCACCATGTTGTAAAGTAATCATTAGTTTGCGCATTGTGCCCGCTGCAAGTGTGCCGCTCACTTGATTGAATGCCTTGTGTTTTGAGATTCGTTGTCGGGCGTTGCATTTGGTAGCTTGTCAGCGTACTGTTCGGTTTTGTTGGCGTATTGTCCGACTTACCAATATTCTTTTGTTATTCAGAATTGTTCGCATTCAGTTCATTAAAGCTAATAGTTTGCTATTTCGAACTTTAGTCTACAACAATTTAATGAACTGTATGAAAGAACATGGACAGCAAATTCATTAAACCGAGCCTGTTCGGTGC
>Ga0210059_1007347_pt1 | contig 17518 bp, 18 predicted proteins | sample Ectturendosymbi2_FD_188042 | JGI IMG/M metagenome (GOLD analysis project Ga0210059, IMG submission 188042) | Ecteinascidia turbinata endosymbiont from Florida, USA - Sample 2 (SPAdes) (version 2) | ecosystem: Host-associated > Tunicates > Ascidians > Unclassified | place: Key West, Florida...
TATTTGCTCGTATTTGATAGGGTCTTTTCAGAACTTTTTGGAAGAAATTTTAACCCACAATTTTTTAGGTAGGCCTATAGAAGTTGGTTTGAAGCTTTTCTTGATTTGCACATTGGAGATGGTGGTGTGCTCGCTTTGAAAGGAGAGTACTTACACATTAAAGCTGCTGTTGGCAGCCTCTTTTAAAGCAGGGAATTTTACGTCACAGTTGCTGCTGGGGGCCACTTTGAAAGCATAGTACTTACACATTACAATTGCTGTTTGGGGCCCCTTTGAAAGCATAGTAGGCCTACTTATACTTACAACTGCTGTTGGAGGGCCCTTTGAAAGCATAGTACTTACAAATTAAAATTGCTGTTGGGGGCCTCTTTGAAAGTAAGGATTTTTACATCATAGTTACTGTTGGGGGCCATTTTAAAATCAAGGTATTTACACATTACAATTGCTATTGGGAGCCCCTGTGAAAGCAAGGTACTTACATATTACAGTTACTGTTGGGGGCCGCTTTGAAAGCAAGGCACTTACACATTACACTTGCTGTTGGGGGCCCCTTTGAAAGTAGAGTAAGTACACACTACAGTTTCTTTTAGGGGCCCCTTCGATGAAGTTTTACCGCAGAGTACATGCATGTTTCAGTTGCTGTTGGGGCCCCTTTGAAAGAAAAGTACCTGCACATTACAATTTCTGTAGGGGGGCCGTTTGAAAGCAAAATACTTGCTTATGATTTGCTTTGTAGCACATTATGTGAGTGAATAATACGTCTTTCAACAAAAATAAGGAAAGTTTATGTGCGTAATACCTCAAGGGGGGGCCCCCAAAAAGGGGGGGCCCGAGGCAAGTGCCTCGCTCGCCTCCCCTTAAACACACCACTGGATGTCAGATTACATTTGTAAGTTGTGAATTGTGGAGGCTAGAGATGTGGTGTTGCTGTGCCTATTTTGCTGTATTATATATTTTAGTGTGCATCAATATCAGTTAGTGCCTATTTATTCATCAGTTAGGGCTTAATCATCAGCTACTGTTAGTGGATGTAGCAAGTCTAGAAAGCTTAAGTTGTTTTGTGATTAAAAGTTTAATTGGTAATATTGCTTTCAGCTTCATGTTTCATTGCATGAACTTGGTTGACTGCATTTTCTGGATCTGCCTTTTACTTCTAGTGCAATTTTGGCTATGTGTGGTTTTATTTTTCCCAGTCTGTGTTTAGTGAAGCTTTGCTTTTCAGAAAGGAAGTGGCTATAGGTCCGGTGAGAGTGATGTGGTTAGAATAAAATGCAGACTTTGTCACTTTAACAGCACCGTTGTGGTACTAGTGTAGCAAAGGCGTCTACGTCTGATGTGTGAATGGTTTTCGGTTTGACTCTCACCTTGGCGCCTTTGATTTTGGTAGTGGTGTAACGGTTTCACTTGTCAAGGGACCACTTTTGTACTTCAAATGTTTCCAAACCTTTGTGTTCAGATTCGCAGTTTTGGTTTGGATTTAGGGGTTAGGTTTAGGGTTTAGTATATTTATACCAAACCGTACATTTATGGTGCACTCTGCTACACACACATCGTGTGTTACTGTCACGTTACAAGTGACGGATTATTAACTTTTCAAATACGAAGGTCCACTGACGGACCAGTAGCCACTACCTTTTAGAAACAAAAACTTTTAATAGTTGCACATTGATTAGTCCAATATACCAACAGGATTTTTTCAGGATTCGGATTTCGTATTTCTGTTGCAAACAGGATTCGGATCAGGATTCCTACCTCTTGGATAAGGACTGGAGTCGGACTCGAAAAAAATTGAGTCCGAACACCTCTGGAATACACCTTTCCTACAGCTGTGTGCAATGAAGCAGAACGTTGAAAACAAGCTCGTCTGGTGCTGTATCCGCTCGCACTTAAATGCTTGGAAATTCGCGATGAATTGTTCAGCGGGTAGAGGAAGCAAAAGTGGAAACATGGTGTAAGCCTGAAAACTCAGAGAAACGATCGCTACATTTCATCTAGACGAAACAGACAGTCCCTTTAAGTAAACAGTGTGCCGCCTGTAGGCCTACTCAGTACAGCATTATAGAGTAAACGGCACGTAGGTAGCAACGGCAGAATGTCATTTATGATTTAAGTCTGTGAAAAGAAATCGTTTCTCAGCAAAGAATCACGCACTTTATGATCTTGCAGAGTATATATTTCGCCAATGATATAGGCAACATCAGCTCTTATTCAAAATATAATCTTATGATTTAAGTAGTCTAACCAGTATACAATTTCATTTCAGTAAATGCTATATATAGAGTAATTAGGCTGAGTAAGGTGGTTTGTTAACAGTAATACTGTACTTTCTACAGTAGTTCTCACTTGTGCTTTTATTAAGTGTACTGTATAAAACGGATTGTTGGACAAATTCTTTGATAGCTATGCAATGCATTCATTTGGTGTTGGAGATATATGCAACTGGAATGGAGCTTTATCACAAGCTCTCAACTGAGGTTATAAGTTTTTTTGTTTTTTTTGTAGAGGAGCAGCCTATTTGAAGGAAATTTCAACCAAATAAGATGTCACTGGCACATTTTTATGCAAAGCAGCGTGTTACAGAAGCTAATCTTTATCTTTCTTTAGCCTATAGAAAGGTTGAGAAACCACATTACCTTGAAATTGAAATGGATGTTGTCTCCAAAGTCATTTCTGCTGACTGTTCCTGTGTAGCTGGGTAATATTTTTGTTCGCATTGACCACGTTTCAATGTGTTGAGCATAGTATGCTTGCAAATTAAACTAGTATCTACCTACTGTAAGCAATATATTTGTAATTGGGAATGTATTCAAGTATGTCATCACTCATCATCATATCTTGTACCTATTCAGTAATGTGTTCAGATTTTAGCTTACAAGAACTTCAAACCAGTTAATACAGAAATGTGAATAAATAATGTCTTTCCTCTTTGGGTTAGTGCTGAATCCACTTGTTAGCATTCTTGGCACATTTCCAGATGGAAAAGTTGTTGACACATACAAAAGAAATATATTTTGGATTAGTAGAAGTGAAGTGGCCTTACAGATACAGAAATGCAGACTTAATATAAGCTGCTTTAAATAAATATTTTTATCTCCATTTTGAAAATGATGTTTCAAAATTGAAAAGTACCTGTGACTATTACTATCAAATTCAAGGACAGCTGGCTTTGAATGGACTGCAATGGTGTGATCAAAGTCTATGTTTCATTTTGGCATCATGCTTTGGTTGTAAAACATGCTGCCTGCTCTTTCAACCTTTTGTGCAATTCCACGGTGAATCTTTTTTAGTTTCAATCCGAGATCCAAATATTGTTTCAAATTTTTATAATGAAGGACATATTTCTTATTGTCGTTCAAATTTGGAATAAGTTTCTCAACTTTGTTGACAATCAGTCTCTACGGAGCGAGCGGATATTCATTATTCAAATCATGAAGCTTCTTTGGATATATCAGGTCGACTTCAAGGATACATCCATCTGAAAATTCTCTCCAATTTTCCAAATCGTTTTCATCCATCCATCTGAAATCGCTAACAGGTAGCGGCAAACTCATCGCCCAACCATACAGATTGTTAGCGTCAAGATATTGGATGAATTTTGATTTTTCATTCGGATCGAATTTCTCACCCATATATTTATTGTTCGCCTTGGCGTATCGTTTCGAAATCATCGAGACTCCTCCACGAATACCCTGTTCGAACATCGAAAGCATATCCGGATCAGAAAGAAGCTCAAGTTGAACTCCAGTTTTTTTCAGACAAGCATCCCAAGCCAATCCTGGTGCTGTGTAATACCACGCCGGATCCAAATCATAGTTATTCATGCAAATATCTCTGAAATTTTCAAAAACATCCGCCAGGAGAAGAACATCTGTCTTGAGATACAAATCATGATATTCTTGGAAACTTTTCATTTCAAACTGTTTCCAAACTTTCTGGGCATGGTCGTAATCTTCATCTGAAATTTCTGAATCTATGAGTTTTGATAAGAATGCATCCTTTGGCAGAAGATTTCTTTCAGACAGTTTTTCCAGAGAGTCAAACCAATCATAAGGAAACACACCTTTTCTCAGACATAATTCAAAGTTTTTGGAATGTGTCTTCATGTTTTCAGACTGACCCCTTTCAAGATTATTTGTTAACTTGTCAAGACTGCTTGACATAAACTTGAGACTATCAATAAATCGAATTTTGTATTTCAGGTGTGAGTTTTCATCATTAACGCTTTTTGAAAAGTTTATGTAGTTTTCTTCATTGTTTGGACTACAATCAATATTACCTTGTGTTTTCCCAAAACTATTGATGAATAAATGTGAATCATATCCAGCAAGGTTATGAAAGTCACAGGAACATGTTTCGGTTTTCGGAAAAGCAAGTTGTATTGATTGTGAGCCGCTCCTCTGAATTTGCCGGAATAGTGACAATGGTCTCGCACTTTCTTTTCACCATCCTCAAATGGGTTCTTACAAATCCTGCATTCAGCTGCTTTCTCAAAATTTGTCTTTTCTTCTGTCAAGATCAACTCTTGCTTCTGATGACCAAACTTGGTCCACTTCATCTCGGAGCATCTTTACAAAGATTTCGGCCACCTTTTCACCTTCTGTTTGTTTTGTATACAAGACAGGTCGCGACTTTTTCCCATCACAAACAATGTAAAAGCAGAATCCAGACGGTTCAAGCTTTTGGTAAGCTTTCGTAAATCTTCTGTCAGCATCCGGCTGACATGAGTCAATCGGTTTTGTGAAAGACTCGAAATCGGCATAAACCACAATCGGCACTCTCATCGAATGCTTATGATTTTTAAACTCTAAAATAGTGTCTTTCTTCGGAAGAACAATCCTGATAGCGTCATGGTTCTGACAGTTTTCCTCATGCTTTTCCAAGGCTTTCTTGTTTGGGAAATGATTAAGACATCTATCACAAATCTCAACTGCGCCGTGATGTTTTGAAACCTGCTTCGAAACAAGTCTTGAAAAATTCTTAACAAGACAATAGTGTTTGTTCTTGAGAAGAAGGAGGCGAACCTTTTTTCTCTTTTGAGCTTGGATATTCACAGGGGGTAAACACACTCCGCTTCATATCCAAAAACATTCACTTCAATTGCAGGATTTAGTCTCCCAAACTTGTCAATATCCTTCAAGTTCATCGGAAGCTCAATTCCTTTGAAATTGAGAGGCTCCCCCTGCTTCCTCAAAATTTTTGTGATTTGCTCTGAGTCTTTTTCAACTGGATTCAATCCTCTTGCAATGCACCATTTGAAACGTTGGTTATCAGTATTCATCATATTGATGAGAGCCTTTTTGCGCGCTAGAAATTTCGGAAGAGGAGCCCAAGAACTTCGGTTCAATGGCTCATATCCAACAGTGTGAATATCAAGTGCCACAATTGAGTGAAATGTCCACCCACTCCCATTCATCTCAAATTTTGCAAGGTCCTCGAGGACTTGTTCTGTCAAGAGACTCCATAATTCGTTTTTGTTTGTTGATTCAAGAACAATTTTATTTTTTGATCTGAATTGATGTTCTTCCACGAGGCTTTGACCAGTCTTGAGATCTGTTTTTTTCATCTTTGATCTCAAAATTATTTTCACTTTGGTTTGCGTTTGGATTTTTGCGAGCGCCTTTCGTTTCACAGCAGTCAAAAATGATTCTGGGTCATATGCCGTATAACCACTTGGTTCAAGTGTGAATTGATTTGTGAAACCTCTGAAGGAAAACTGTTTTTCCTCCATCAATTTCAACACCTTATCATCAATTTCGTTGATGAGTTGTGTCTTTTGAGTTTGTGGCATTTCTGATTCCAAGTTTCTTTGCTTTCACCAATAGATTTCGTTTTCTCAATTGATCCAAGTCTTGTGGTTTTGAAAGCAAATTTTTCAATTGTGTTTTCTTAAGTTTTGAAATGTCATTGAAGCCTCGAAGTCGTGCCTCGGCTCTCAATTGTAGGAGAGTTTTCTCTTTCCCAAGAAATTTTCTTATATGTCCTTCACCGACAAGTTTTATCCAATTTTGCAACGTTATATCTTTCATTTATTATAGAGTGAAATCTTCTTTAAATGAAATTTATCATTATTTTCACAAAAAAATAACAAAAAAATTGTTATTCTTTCTGAAAATGGCTAATGGTCAATCACTTTAATTTTTTATTTTCCCACTCTTTTCCATTGTTGTATATGAAAAAACATAACTTTTGTTATAATATTCTGCAGCGTCTGCCACCTTTTGAAAAAACATTTTTTCATTTGTTTCAAGGTCAACAACCTCGATTGACCTTCGTATTCATTTTCTGTTGTGATTCTTTTCAAGTTCAAAAGCTTTGTCAGTCAACCCTTTTTTTCAATGATTTTCCACAGTTGTTTTTTGTTCATGTGAGTTAATCCTTTGGTATTTTCTTTCAATACACAAATCATTGTAGGTCTTGAAATCATTTATGTTATGATAAATTTTTTTTAAACTTAATTTAATCATTTTCAAAAAAGAATCGTCAAAAATTGGCAGTTTTTCGAAAAAGAGAAGAAATGCAAAACCCACTAGATTATAAATTTTTTTAACTTAATCAATGCGCATTTTCTGCCCATCACTCTGGAAAATGAGACTTTTATCATTGATGACAACGGTGAAAGATTCTGTGCTTGCGACTACGCTTGCTGAAAACTGAGCCTTTATCTGAATGTCAGTCACAGAGTTTTTGAGTTTTTCACTCTGTTTTGTCACGTCAAAGACAAACATTGAGAACAATTCCTTGTAATCTGCTGGGGTTATATTTGGAGAAGAAATCAACTCTTCAACATTGTAAAACTTTGTTCGGAACGCCGCGGCATCTCCATAAACCCTTGAAAATTTTTGCTGAGTAAAGTTCGTGTTGTCGTAATCAATCTTAGGGTATCTCCCAGAGTTGAGCATCACAAACATGTTGGTGAGATTACAGTGGTCAAAAATTGATGGATTGCGTTGCTGGTTTCTAGATTTATCTGTCTGAAACACCACGATTATCCAGCGAGGTTTCTCCGGGGCTGATTTCACCAACAATCGCCAGGTGAAATTTCTCGTTTGTGGGACTGAGATCCAGTCGCATTGAATCATTCGGTAACCGACTGGGAAACTTGGTTTTGATTCAATTGTTTTGTAGAGTGCAAGTTTTTCTTGATCATTTGGAAGCACATGAGGCATATACTGTTGCAACCTCTCCGGTGATGTTGCGTTGATTGTGTGATTCACCATGAATGGGATGTGCATGAAGTACAACACCATACATATATGTGGCGCGAACAAGCAATAATAGAGTGATCGTGGCATGGAAGCTCTGCCGATATTAACTTGTGAAGGATTGAACGTGACGACTAGCGTACGCGGAGAGTGATCATGGCATGTGAACTCTATTGTTGCTTGCTGCCACGGTGCGAAGCTTTGCGCTTATGCTGCTCGGGATTTCCTATCGCAACAATACCAAGAAAGCTTTGTGAAAACAATCTTTCCATCATCAGGTTCTACAATTGCTGGAACGTCACCGACAGCCGCCACTGCCCCGGGTTTGAAAATTGCGTCATTATCATCCTTTCTTACAAGAGTGAGTTGATGTTTAAAACCGCAAACGACTTTCGCATAGTCATCACGGAATCCAAAGATATGTTTCAGCGGAACTCTGAATGAAAATGTTCCGTTCGGGTCAGGTTTTTGAATGATATACTGTTGTCGAATTCCAAAGTCTGTGTTATTTTTAAGATGAGCTGTTGCGCCTGAATCTTTGAACTACACTTGGTTCAGGCCTGTGCTTTTTTGAAAATCATCTGGAAATTTCAACAACAAGCATTGTTGTTGCCTGTCCGGAGTGAAACAGACTTTCAATTTCTTGCCCTGAAAGTTGGTATTTTATGTTGTTGAAAAGATACATCATGGCCTTGTTTGTCAGCGTGATGACGTCAGCATCAGCGTAAACAACGTCATCAGCGTTTTTCACCAACTTGCTGTCGAAAACCAGATAACTTTCACTTGGATGTGTGAAAAAGCCTTGTGTTTCAATATTTATCCTTATTTCCCCAGGTCTGTTAAGGTCTATGCCAATGATTGGTTCGTAACTGTGATATTCGTATTTTTCGATCGATTCATCGGTTTCAGGTTTTTCAGAAATTTTTAAGATTTCCATTGTTTATTATAGGCGTTTTTTTTGTTTTCTCTTTAAAACTCAGGTATTCCACTTAGTTTTGCACTTAGTCCATTTAGCCTATAACTCAATACCCTGTTGAAATATTTGAGTTGTTCAATTTCTCTTTTAGTTCATCAATATTGTTTTTGAGGGCTTCAAGCTTTTCAAAAATATCCTTGATTTGTTCATTTATTATATGTATTATTTATTCAACCGCCTGGCAAGGTCTTGTATTTTGATCGCGCGCTGCCCCGACCCAGCCATCAAGTTGTTCAAATTTGGTGTCATCTGCTGTGCCTTCTGTGGTGTTGCTCCTTGAGGTGCAAGCGGAGGTGTAGAAGAAACAAGTTTTGATAAAATTTGTTGTGATTTGGGAGTCAACTTTGAACTCGCAAAATCAATAGCTTTTTGTCCAGCTTTTTGCCCAGCACTTCGAACAATGTTCAAAGCTGTGTCAACAACTTGTTTTTTACTGATGAATCCTGACAAAAAGTCTTTGAGCTTTGAAAAAATTCCAGAGCCGCCGACTTGATACTTTCTTTGATATCCGCGTTTAATAATTAATATCTTGATTTAATGCTAGCACTAAGTTTTTATAAGCATCACGAGGCAAAATTTTTTGTCTCAAAAGTTCATCACAAATGCTAACGATTTCGTTTCGAAGACCTGTGTTTCCTGCTTGTTTCGAAGCCATCAACAATTCCAAACGTTCACACAAGGCATTTGGGTCAGATGGGAGGATGATACCCTGTCCAAGAGTTTCAAGTTCTTCTAGTCTTTGTTGCTTTTTTTCTTCAAGTAATGGTTTTATGATATTTCTAGATTTTTCACTTCTAGGCGCTTTTATCTTTAGTCCTCCCTTTTTATTCAATTCATACAGCGCGCCTGTTTCTTTTAGTATTTCCAAATAGTTGTCTTTGTCTGTTTTTGTAGCATCTTTTATTTTTGGGTTTTTCATTGAAATCTAATCCAAAAGACGTGGTGTTCCTTTGTAAATTTTACCACCAATTTCTGAACTATCTCCTTCAAATTTTACCCTTGAGTAACCAATATAAAACTATATGTCTTTGCTTTTATACCCAAATGTTTTATCACCATTCTTATCTCCATATGATTTAGTCAGATACGTTCCAATAGGTGGTCCTATATTAATTGGAAGAGGAGGTTCAGGAAGTGCTTCAGCCTGTGATCCCAGGGCAATGCTTGCAGCGCTGGTGAATTTTCGATTGCTTCCTGAAGAGGTTCAAGTTTGGAAATAATATCTTCTGACGACTTCTGTTGTTGTTCTGTAATTGGTTTAAAGATTTTTCCAAAATCTTCATAAAGTGATTGTTGACCCAGTCGTTCTGAGCGAAAATCATCTTGAATTTTTTTCTTGGTTTTGAGATATTCAGCGACAAGTTTGTCACGTTTTGACGGATCTTTAATTTTTATGAAGTTCATTTATTGTATGTTCAATTTTTTGGACATGTTTTGGAAATTTTTTAACTTATTTTGGAAATTTTTGGACTTATTTTGGACCTAACCTCAACAAATGAATACTTTTCTATATAGCTTTGGATCAAGGTTCATAATTTTTTGCAATTCTTTGACTTACTCTGGTGTGAGCTTGTCGTTCAGAAAGGCAGTGACTGTTGAGCTTTTTATTCCAAGATCATTTGACATTTTATATTAAATTTTAAAAAGTTCTTTGTTGTCAACCCAAGAGTTGAAACTTTCTGGATAGCTCTTCCATTCACCAATGACTTTGTTTTGTCTTTCTTCACAATCTTCTCAATTCTGAAAACTTCTTGTGATGTCTTCTGAAGCTCTTGTTCATAGAAAGTCCCTTGATTTTCTTCACCATTTAGTCAGTTATTTTATAAGTAACTGGGTTGGTTCTTTGAATTTTTGAAATGGTGAACACTTCTGTCCAGTTTGGGGTGAACCCTTTCTCAAAGAGTCCTTTCTTCTTGAGAATTCGGACTTTGTCACCAGTTTTGAATTTTGCTCTCACGGGTCGTCTTGGTAAGTCTGGATAGAGGTTTCTGTAAACTCTCACTTCATTCTCTTTCTTGCTTGCCTCAACACGAGTCATTTTTATGCTAGAGTGCCAAGTGTTGTTGTATCTCTCAACAAAGTCGTCAAGAACGTCAATATATTTGTTGGCATTGTTTGCTGTGAAATACTTGAACATTTTTTCTTTCACCCTTCAGTTCCAAAGTTCGACCACCGACGATTTCTCCTCATTTTCAGTAGAGTAAATCTCTACACCCAACTCCTTCACATGTTCGTTGTAAAACTCTCGCCCTTTGTCTGTCCAAAGCTTTTCTGGCTTTCGCTTAGATTTTTTTGAAAATCTCCTTGAACGTGTCTGTGACAGATTTTCCAGGTTTGTCTTTGAGCGGAAGCATCCAACCATATTTTGAAAACATGTCAATCACTGTGAGAAGATACCTGAACCCACGGTTGAACTTTGAAAATGCTTGCATTTCGACGAGATCTGCAGCTCAAATTTTATCAATTCCATTGACATACACTTTTCGTTTTGGAAATTTTTGATGATGGGTTTGTGAAGTTCATCAGTTAATTGCGAACTCCAATTGACGCTCTCGCTGCGCTCGTTTTTTTAACCCCCATCTGAAGCGCTTTTTCGTCCCAATAATCGTAGAAACAACACCTCTCTCCATCCTTTCTCAAAGTGTGGGTTTATAAATACCATTAAGCTCTGTCAACATATTTTTGTCACAAACTTCGTTGGGAGTTTTTGTGTCTTTGTTTTTAACATAACAAATGTCATGGTGATAAGCTGCCTTGTCGACTCTGTTGATAGGTTTTGACCATGCCTTTGGAGTCATATCCTCATTTACTCGATTGTTCAATTTCGTGCCTGGTCCTGTGAAGTTGTGACCCGGCATGTGCATTTCAAATGGTAAAGAATTAATTGTGTCATTGATAAACCCTTTTCCACTTGCGCTTATAAATTTTGACTTTTTCGTTCCGCAAACAACACAGATGCCTTGAAGCATTTGATGGTTGTTTTTTGTTGTTTTCTGTTTCACATCTCTCGTTTCCGTAAATTTACGACATTTGACACAATATATTTAATTCATTTATTAAATGCTTTAATAAAATAAATGGAAGTAAAGTATATTTCATGGAATGAACACATAGCAAATAAAAACAATCACCCTCTTTTGCCAAAGAGTCTGCGGGTTTGATTGTGGGCAAATCAGGTTGTGGTAAGACGACTTTGTTGCTGAATGTTCTTCTACAGCCAGGTTGGCTGAACTATTCATAATTGTCAGTTTTTGGAAAAAGTTTGTTTCAACCATAGTATAAAATTTTGAGAAAAGGTTTTGAAGAACAACTTCCAAAGGAGATGATCATGAATATCTTTGAAAACCGTGATGAAATACTGTGAGAACAAATTTCACCAAACAAGCTGATTCATGAGTTGGCAAAAAATCAAAAGACTCGTTCCAAAGAGCCAATTGAGTGTAACTTTGATGAATCAGCTGATGATGTTCCAGACCCAAAAGAAATCTCCCCTGAGCACAAAAATCTGATGATATTTGATGACCTCTTGTTTCAGAAACAAAACAAGTGTTTAAGCCTATTACGTTCGTGGAAGGTATTCAAATTGTGATTGCTCTATTTAAGTCAAAATTACTTCCAACAGCCTCGCCAGACAATTCGAGAAAATGCAAATTTCTTTTGTCTGTTTCCTCAAGACCACAAAAATGTTGATCACATTTTTAACGACCACGTGTCTCAAGACATGACGAAAGAACAGTTCAAAAAGCTGTGTAAGACTGCGTGGTCGAAGCCTCATAACTTTGTGATGATTGATTTGACCTCGCCAAAGAACTGCAGGAAATGCAGATCGGGGTTTGACGACTTTTATATTATTTAATAAATGAACACTGAAATTCTCGAAAAAATTGAGAAAAATACTTCTCCGAAAACTTCAACTCAGATTGTGGTTTCAGAGAATTCGACAAAAATAAAGACGACTTTTAACCCACCAATCGAGTTGGACCGCACACGAAAGTATGAGATGGCTTTGGTGAGTTTAGAGACGTATTTTTCGTTTCCGAACTTTTCGGATGAAAACAACGTTTTTCGATATTCTCCCAGTTTCATTGAGGTCGGGAGAGACGATGAGGAGGACTCACGCCAAAGACAATGGGTTGAAGTTCAAATTTCAGAAGGCAGTTATGATCTCATTGATATTGCAGGTACAACAAAAATTGCGATGAAACGAAATGGGCATAACGACAAATCTATAAAAATAACGGCAAACACCAACACTTTGAAAAGTGTCTTGGAAATTCAAGACGACTTTCAGGTTGATTTCAGAGTGCGAAATTCAATTTCAAGGATTCTTGTATTTCGAAATCAGGTTTACGAAGTGGGCATTCACGAATCGCAAAATGTTGTCAACATCTTATCAAAAAATTCAATCCTCGTAAATGTGGACGTGATTGGTAGGTCTTATGTGAATGGAAGAACGCAAAACACAATTTACAGTTTCTTTCCAAACGTTTCGCCTGGATATAAAATCGTTGAGAACCCGAGAAACCTTGTGTATCTTCCAGTGATTTTAGATAAAATCAATAAAATGGAAACAGTTGTCACAGACCAAAACGGAAAGCAATTGAATCTTCGTGGAGAAAACCTGACAATCAGATACCACTTGAGAGAAATTTAATAACGTAATATAAATGAGTTATACCAATGTACATGTAAACATTTCTGAAAATCAACAGCAAAAATTGAAACACACTGTTGATACAAAGAGTCCCGTGAACATTCGCCTCAGCTTTGAAGACTTGGAGGGAAATGAAATTCTCGCTTTGACCAATTCACAAGTGAACAGAATGACAAAAGCTTATCAGAATGGAAAAGGCATCACAATAAAAATGAGGAAACATCAGGTTGTTCACAACATGAAAACGGAGGGCGGGTTCCTTTCGTTTTTGGCTGGTTTAGCCGCAAAGACCCTACCATTTTTTTCAAAGACTGTTCTCTCAACACTGGCGACTGGGGCACTGTCAGGTGTCGGGTCGGCTTTGGCGCAAAAAGTGACAAAAAAGGCCATGGGAAACGGACTGTATTAGAAAAAAGGCTCAAACATCGCAAGAGTTGAAACAGATGGTCAAGGGCTGTATTTGAAACCATATAAAGGTTCGGGGATTGGCATGGTTGGAGATGGTTTGTATTTGAAACAGGAGGGTCAAGTTGTTAGCGGCCATGGCCTTCTTCTTGGTCTAAATTCTCCGTTGAAAAATATTCCAGTTCTCGGTTGGCTTTTGTAAGATGTGGATTTGTATTTTTTATTCCATTGAATAAAAAATGAACCCCAATTTATACACGCTACATGAAATTCATAAAATAGAAAGGGGGTTGAATGAAGAAAAACTCAAACACTCTGCGATGATAAAAAAATATCATTGCCTGCTGAACTTTTCCACTGGCTGCCTTTTGATTTTTCAGTTTTGTATGTTTCTTTTGAACGTTGGGTTTTTGTCAGATTTCGAAGAAATCATCAGAACTATTTCTGGGAAGGTTTTACATGGATTGAACGTGTTTTTGTAAATGCTTCAATTTTTCTGAAATTAATTGAAAAACTCCTTTTCAAGAAAATACAGAGACATGAGAAACAAAAAACTTTGATTGAGATGCAGCTCAACTCAATTCGTAACATGGTTTCAAAGGTGTTGGACGATGAAATTTCTGCTTTAGAGTTTGAAAAATAACTTCTCAAATGACAAAAACATATAGAAGTTTGAAGAAGTGGATTTAGAAATTGATAAGCTAATGCTAAAGAAATCGGAAAGTTTTGTTTAGAGTGATTCAGGTAGAAAAAATTGTTCTTCCAAACAAACCTCTGAGCAACTTTGAAATCGAAGATGCGGTGAAAAAAATTGGTTTGAAAAACTTTTGTGGTGTTTTCTTGAGAGACTCTTTGCCAAATAAGCCAAAACGAAATGAATGTGCAATTATGAACCTAGACGACACTTCTAGAGGTGGGACGCACTGGGTCGCGTGGTTCAAACGTGGTGAAAAAAATGGTATTTTGACTCGTTCGGCCTGCCTCCACCAACTGAATTAAACAACTATCTCGATGATGTGTTCTATCCAACTGAGCAAATTCAACCAAGGCAAGAAGTTATTTGTGGCCATCTTTGTCTTTTTGTTTTGAAAGAGATGCAAAAAGGAAAAGGGCTACAGGAAATAATTAATAATTTTGGTGATATAATAAACATGCCAGTAGATAAATTCGGACGAAGTCCAAAAATGGGACAAAATGTTACAAATGTGAGTGGAGTTTCTCATGAATATGTGAACAGCAACTTTTTGCAAAAAGGTCAAGCCATTGACATGTCTGGTCAAAGCATTATGAATCTTGACAAGGCACAAGGACCAAAGGACGCAGTGAGACGGAAATATGTGAACAAAAGATTTTTTAAAAAAGGTGATCCAATCGATATGCATCAAAAGGCAATAAAGAACATATTGTCTCCAACCGAAGAAGGCGACGCGGCGACGAAAGGCTACGTCGACTCGAAAAGTGCTGGCGAAAGTGATTTGGATATGAGGGGTCATTTAGTGAAAAACGTGAGATGGCCAGAAGAAGATCATGACTTGGTGAATCGAGCATATGTTTATTTTGTGGCAGGCAAAAGGTTACCAATTGACGGGGCACTATGCAGGGCGACATTGGGATGGGAGAGCATAGAATAAGAAATATAAAATCAAATCCACAAAATGAAGATGAATTGGTTCCAAAACAGTGGATTGAAGAAAATTTTTTGAATCGTAATAGCCCTGCGTTGACTATGGCAAAAGATTTAAACATGAATGGGAACCATGTCTCATACCTGAGAGCGCCAGAACACAATCACCACACGGTGACAAAAGGATACGCAGATATGAAGCTGTCGCTTTTGGGTGGGGACATGCAGGGAGGGATTGGGATGGCTGGAAACAGGATTTCACACTTGGGCGAGCCTCTGCATGACAATGATGCACTTCGCCTAAGTTTTGCAAACGATTATTATCTTAGACGTGACTGGGCCATTTGGATGCGCGCTGACTTGTCGTTAGGCGGGCGAAGAATAAGAGGTGTAGCAAATCCACAAACTGATTAAGATGGTGCAAATTTACGAACACTTCAAGCTTCAGCAACAAGTGTTTTAGAACAAGCAACCGCGGCAGCCAACACAGCAGTCGGCGACGCGATAACAAAACACGCAAACATTTTGAATCGAGACATCAGAACAAAAAGTTTGAACTTGGACCCACAAGGAACTGCAACGAAAAATTTTAGCATGGGTGGACAATATCATATTGCTGGGCTTCCAGATCCAACACTTGAAGACGAGGCTGTCAATCTCAGAACGTTGAACCAAAAAGTTTTCAAATAAATTAGGGTTAATAACCTCTTGGAAGTGCAGAAATATCTAAGACTTGACGGTCAAAACCAAATAGTTTCAGATCTTCAAATGAATGATCATAAAATTGTCAGATTGGCTGATGCAACAGCGCCTGCTGATGGCGTGAACAAAAGAACACTGGATGCTGTAGTTAAATCGCTGAGATCTGAAAAAGAGCAGCTGATACTTGCAACTAATGAGAACATTTCTCAGAGAGTTATGTTTCTTGATGGAACTTCTCTACCAGAAAATCATCAAAATTACAATGACAAAAGGATAACAAACCTTGAGAAGCCAGTTGAAGACACCGACGCAGCGACAAAAGGTTTCATAGATGATCAACTTAGGAAGAGAACATTTCTGGTAACTCCAGAAGGTACTCAGGGGCATCTAAAAATGAATAATCACCGAATATCTGGACTTGCGAATCCAACTCAGAACAACGACGCTGTTCATAAGCACTATACTGATTCTCACGATGAATATCTACAGGATCTGATAACCTACCTCACAAGCCAGGTTGACACTCTGCAAACCCGTGTTGTCCGACTCGAACAATAATCGCTCAGGGAATCAACTGAACCAGCTGAGGCAGCAGAATCAGTTGCCCATGAATGAGGAAATTTTTCAGTGTTATATTAAATGAATTATTATGCTATGCCTGATAATATCGGGAATAAAAAGTATTGCACCCCTTGGAAGCAAAAAGTTTTCACTTATGACTTTCAAAATTACTCTTCGCTTGGAAAAGAAACAACACTGAACGAAATCGAAAATGCTTTTAGTGTTTGGCAAAATGTTTGCAATTTGAAATTTGAAAGAGTTTTTGATGGGAGCCAAGTTATGAATATTGCATTTTTGACAGATGATGAAAAGCAAAATGCAGAAATTAACTGTCCATACAAACTGAATAACAAAAAATCTGGCACTTTGGCGCATGGGTTCTACCTTGGAAATTCAACATTGTCTGGCAATTTGCATTTTGACAATGAGAGATGGTCAGACCAGAAAACAGTTTCAGGGGATGGGAAATACAATTTATTTTCAGTCGCTGTTCACGAAATTGGTCATTGCATCGGACTGTTTCACAATACTGAAGACAAAGACAGTATTATGCACCCAATTTATAAGCCTGGATTCAGTGTCGAAAACAAGAACAAGATACTTTCTGATTCTGACATTAAAACAGTGCAAGAAATGTATGGCGCAGCAAGAAATGTAATTGTTACGGCAATTTTTAACTCTAACAAAGCAAACGTTATGATCAAAAATATAAAAAAGGACTCAAAAACAAAAAGGGTGAAAATTATTTACACTTTCATTAACACTAAAAATGCCTTCAAAAAACTATACATTTTTATTCTGAGACGTTTGGGATTAATCTTAATCCATCTTCAGTCAAAAAAATAATAAAGCAACTCTTGGCAGTGCCAGCAATTCAAAAGCAAAAGACTCTGTGACGCAAGAAATAACAGTGTGACGCAAAAGACTTCAAAAGCAAAACCAAGACCGTCAACCCTGTCAAATTCGCTAACAGTGAAAGCAGGACCAACAGGTATGCAGAAAGTGCTAAAACAAGACCTACACAAGTTCGTGATCCACGTAAATAAGTCAAGACCAGCAGCAAAAGACCATTCACAGAGCACTGCAAACGAAGGATGCAAAAATTTGTTTAACATTTTCAAGTTCAACAATCAGTACGATATGTCTACATCAGCACCAACAGCAATGCACGCAATATGTATAAACATAAGAACTGAGCATAAACCAATTATTCGACATGAAATCTATGTATTGAAGAGGTATAAAGGGGTGGAAAAATTGTCCACATTAATCTCGGGTTGTTGTTCTTGTATCAAAAGTGTCTCTTTAATTAATAATTCGCGGTAGTTAAAAGCAGATGCCAAGATTTCGGGATTTTTAAAGTCCATGAAATGATCTGGATATGTGTATAAATG
>Ga0210059_1007348_pt1 | contig 17516 bp, 12 predicted proteins | sample Ectturendosymbi2_FD_188042 | JGI IMG/M metagenome (GOLD analysis project Ga0210059, IMG submission 188042) | Ecteinascidia turbinata endosymbiont from Florida, USA - Sample 2 (SPAdes) (version 2) | ecosystem: Host-associated > Tunicates > Ascidians > Unclassified | place: Key West, Florida...
AATGGAAACGTTTTCGAAACTGAATCTGTACACTCTGGTATGATTTTGTTGCAAAATAGGTCTCCAGGGAGAATATCTTCTGCTGATTTGTCCAAGACATTTTTGGGGCAACTATAGCTGCAAACGATCATCCATAGATTCACCTATCACGTCCTGCAACAGAAAAGACATTCGTTAAAAATGGGTTTTTTATCGAACAAAATATGGGTACGCATCTTTTTGAGTCACCCTGTACCTTATGCACCTGTTCATTTCTTTCGCTTTGTGAAGTAATTATCATGTAGAACGCCTGCTTCAGGGCTTTTTATGAGCTTTTCTTGGCAACAACCTGCGAGTAGCGGTAAAATTGTCGGAGGTTTAACATCTGTTTCGCGTACAACTACGAAAGCGGGAAATTACTTAGCCATTTTCAATTCTACTCGAATGCTTTGACCCGCAGTCTTTGAAGAGTATATTTGCAACTGGTGCTGCATAGCTTGTTCAAGGATTGAAAGCGAATTGAGCTGAGAGGGACGAGCTATTTGTTAGGTTGTTGCACTGAAATTAAATCATTTAATGAATAAGACAATTTTACTTTCTGCAACCCACTTTCTGAAAAATGAATACACTCTAAAGCAGCGTTTTTTCAACCTGGGGTCGCGACCCCGTGGGGTCGCTTGGCATTTTCCTGGGGTCGCGAAAGCTTCTGATAAACTTATTTATATTTCCTTCCCGTTTTTATATTTCGTATATGGAACCACTTTTTGTAGTAGCCAAAATAATAGGATTCCCTGGCAAAAATGACAGCCTACTTTTTTATTCAAATTTGTTCTAAGTGTGATTATGACCATTACAGTACTTACAGTGTTGCGTTTGACAAAGCACGATTAACTTTGTGACGTAAGGATGTGTTTGTAAATTATCTGAATGTGATAGCTAACTTGGGGGTTATTCTTGTTATCAATGAGTTGTGCTGTGGAGTGATTTGTATACGGAACAGGTCTCTCTCACTGATGTTGCCATATGCATCAACTTAATAAATGAATCTTCGGTCAACATAGTGATATCGCACGTTATTTTTTAGTCACTGTGATTTTCTATTGTGCAAACACAACTGCAGTTGTGTTTGGTTGAAAACCACTGTAAATTTTCGGAAGGGGGTCTCTGGTTTAAATAGGGCTGCAAAATGGGTCGCTGCATGAAAAAGGTTGAAAACCACTGCGCTCTGAAGTTAACATGTGAAGCAATCTGCCGTCAGTTGTATGCTGGTATAACAATACTTTCAACTGTTTGTAGCATTGAAAAGCAACAGTGGCGTAGATGTCAATGGCCATCGTTAAACTAAACGTAGACGTGTTCATCTGTGCCAGTATTTTTCACTCATGGTATTCTTCACTTCCAATTTCGTTCCTGCAGTAGCAAAATATTTGGATATTTTCTAAAATAATGATTTTTTGGCCATAACTTGCCAACTACAAATGCTAGATGGCCAATCAGAGGCTCTCAAAAGCGGATTTTTGCCTAGCTTTCTTTACAAGAAAGCAACAAAAATTGCATTTTGGGGTTGGGTCAAAAATGGTTAAATCCACCCCTATTATGACGTTACCCACAAAAAAGCTGAAATCCAAAACTTTCCAACTTTTATAAAATCGAAACATATCTCTGGCAGAATCGAGGTTTCTGCGGGCCTTAAATAGTTGGCTTGTCACATTGCTTTGGCCCTAGGGTGATGATAGCGCAACGATAGGTTGGATCCCTTTTGAACACTGTGTTCGCGCGCGTTTCAAACTTAAAGACCCTTCAATTAGTTACCCTCATTTGTGCCGTCTGCAATGTATGTTAATTTTGGAATCCGTCCTTATTTGTTATAAATCAGCCACATTGGACAACAAAACTTAGGTTGAAACTTCAGCTTAACATAACCGTAATTTTGATGCACGTCCTCTGCTACTTGCAGTGAACTCGAAATCCGCTTATTTAGATCCGTGCAATCGTTGCTATTAATATTTGACCAATTTTAACGGTTACTGTAATTACTTGACCATCTCAACCAACTAACAGCAGATATTTTTCGAGACATCATGACTTTATGTTAATCTATAACAATTGCATCACGTGACGGGCTCAACTGAGATATGGGCGTTTTACAGAAAAACATCTTTCGTCACTAATTTTGGAAAACTTCTTTTAATACGGGTCTTTGGCCTCAAAACGTCCTGAGCAGATTTTGGATCCGTGTCCCGGGTTTTGCTTCGTTGTCCCGGAAACCCAGTTGGCTGCAGGCAAAGAAAAAATGAAGGTTACGAAAGGGAATGATGAAAATGCAAGCTTTTATTCGAAAACAATGGACCTTTTAATGATCATTAATTTTAGTCAAATTTTCACAGGAAATCCGAAGATTTTCACACTTCGTCGTAGTACTGGGACACACTCAGATCACCATCACCGTTATTTCATTATGTTATCTAAATCGCGTCAGTCCTTGCTTGGAAAATAATATTACTGTTACAGTGTTACTCCAAATTGCCTGCTATGTGCTGCACCGCCTGAGTGCATCGTGGCCCAAGGTTCGGCACTTACAGTAATTCGCACTTACACTATTAGTGATATTTCCTGATGGTGGAATAAGATGATTTTCCTGCATATTTTTATTCCTATCATTGAGTTTTGAATTGCTGCTTCTGGATTATAAGCCTGTGCAAAGAAAAATATTACCAAGTACAGATGCTTCTTTGTATCTCAAGCACGCTATGTTATCGAAAATATATTAAAACCTTGTTGCAACTTAAAAACTACTGAAACAAAATTTTAATTGGCTAGTTTCCGAAACAATTTCAACACATAGTCCCTGGTTTGCTTTTAAAAAATTCTCAGTTGTATTGTTTCTGAATAAAATTGTTTATTTCGGTGTCTTTGCAGGTTGGCAAGAGAGGCTAATATCTTAAGCTATCTATCTCATCCAAATATTGTAAAAATTTATGGGACAACTGCATGGGGATGTAACGCCGCCATAGTGATGGAACTCGTTGAAGGTGGCAAAAATTTGAAACATCTGCTTGAGTCGGAAAAAGTTCTTAACCTGCCCTGGTGTGTACGGTTGCATGTAGCCCTGGGCATTACAGCGGGCCTTGGATACATGCATGGTCATGACCCGAGCAAAGTTTATTGCCATGGAGATTTGAAACCAGAAAACATTTTGCTGACGAAAGGTCTGAAAGCAAAGCTCGCGGATTTTGGCGGAAGTTGGGTCCAACGAGCGGTCGACGCATCAACGATGTCAATTGAGATAACTCCAAACAAGCAAGGCACAAAAAACTACGCCGCACCTGAACTTTTCAAACATCTACATACAGACAAAACTCCAGAAGCAGATGTTTACAGGTAAAATCAAGTTTTTATGTTTTTTTTGTCAAGTTTTTTGATAGGGAGTTCCGAGTTTTGCAGCGAACAGATACTTCCGCAGTGCGTCATTAATAAAATTGGTCAAATAGAACAGGAAGCATATAAATACAGGCATTTTTGTTGCATCTTACACAAAGGCTGTATGAAAATGCAGACAGAGTTTTATCCGAAAGATGAGCAAATGGGTTTAACAATTCATGCCAACGATATCCTGCTAAAATGTCTAGATATCAAATTTCAGTGATAAAAACCGTTTTCAAAATACTTTTTTCTACCTTAGCCTGCTGTCAGTTATTTTAATGTCACGCATATCTGACCATGTATGCAAGTATGTTGTCCGCAGGTGCAGATCGTTTCTTCTGAATCTTTTCAATCTTGAAGATTCGCTTTCCTTTCACTCCCTTGGTAATGTCAACATTAGCAATCAGTTTGCACATTGATGGGAATGTTTACCAATGGTTGACGGATTTAATGGCGCATTCGTTAAAAAAACTTATTCCGTGAATTGGTAGATGTTACAGTTTTGGCGAAATGGAACACTGCTTAACAATTTTTGGATTCGGTGACCCGATAACAACGGTAATTGTTTTCAAGGAAACAAGACTACAGTTACATTTTGTAACTATAAAGCTTTTTATATACGACGCTTTTTTCACAGCGTTGACGTGGAATAATGTTTCGGAAATTTCTTTGCGTCCGATTACCCCTTCTTTCAACTAGATGCGTTGTAGAAGAAATGTTTGAACAGAAATTGCAGTTGTTTCTTACGTCGAACTTTGGTTTAAATACTTGATTACTTTCTGATGCAATTTTTCTCTAAAATTTCAGATCTTATTTAAGCATCAAAAGATATATATTTGCAGCTTGGGTATCGTGTTGTACGAGATGATTACCAGGAAAAAGGCTTATGATGATTGTAATCGGTCCTTTGATCTACAAGATAAGATAATAAGAGGACTTCGGCCAACAATGCCAGACTTACACAGTGCTGAAGTAACGAATGATGGCGAGGAAACAATGTTTAATAGCTTTCTAGATCTTATGATTCTCTGTTGGGATGGATGTCCAGAGAAAAGACCAAAAAGCATCGAAGGTATGCTTGATGAGTAAAACTGGGGTTGAGATCAACCAAAACGAAGATATTAAATCGGCCAGGAAAGTCATAGCTGAATACGTTAGCATTAAGAATTCACTATTTTGAAACTACGGAGCAATACTTTGTTACTGATTGTCAAGGATCTCTTGAGTAATGCGGTTAAGAAACATAAAATATTTTACCTTGAATATTATCTCTTTTGTGTGCTCCAAATCTTCATGAATAATAAAATTGTGCCTTTCTCAGTCAAAGTTCATCCGGATTCCGTTTGTTCAACAATGATGCTTAAAATTTGCAACACGGAGGGCAGAGATGCGTCATTTGCGGTATAGAGGTTTAATCGCTTCCTTGTTGAATGCCCCAAGTTCTCGGGGAACACACAATAGATCTTTTCGTAAATCGGGGTGATTATGGCATGTGCTAAGGGACAAAATACACTTCTTGTAGTCCAAACAACTCTGTGCCACAGATCGTTTTTTTAAATAATTTTTTTCTTATGTTTTTATTCAGTTTTTGACATGCGCGTTTAAGTATATTCTTAACCTTGTACGTCATACTTGAAAAAAAATTCGGGTAAAACTTCCTAAAAGTTGGGAAAAGTATCAGACAATTTTCTTGAAAAACTAGAAAAAGTTTGCCAAAATATTTTGTTCCTCTATGACTCGTCTATTCTTTGGAATTAATGCCAAAACTGGGGAAAAACCTTGTACTTGTTTGTATTACGGCTGTTCCGAGGATGTCAATGAATACGACAATCAAGTTTAATTTTTGAATAGTGCTAACTTTGGCGATGAACTGCACTTGACAGCTGAAGAGGAACTGTCATCCTTGCAAAATAAACAAAGCGCTCCTAAGACCAGAGATACAATCCAAAGAACTTCGAAGTTGCTCTTTGAAGAAACGTTTGATCGTCATCATGGACGCAAAATAAAGTTAAACCATCTGTCTTCCTTCTCCTTGGTAGATCAATCAGGTACGTAAATAACGTTGTAGAATATTTGAAAAAGTTTTTTTTTACATCAACACAAGCAATGAAAACTATTGGAAATCAAAAGCTTTTTCCTTTATCTTATAAAGCGTACGTTCACACATAACATAGTCGCTGTTCATTCTGTGGCAATAAAGCCATGGTGCAAGCCACAGAGTAAGTGCATAAAGTATGCACAGGCACGGAAAACGTATTTTGTGAATATCAGGAGAGGTGGCGAATCAATTTCATTGAAGTTTTACCCCAAACGGTTTGGAGGAGAGTCGTCTCCGCAAAAATTGAAGATGTGCTGACGGCCCAACCCACCCAGTTAAGTCGCACAAGCGATTGCAAGACAAACTAATGGCTTCTTTTTCTTGAGCCTGATTCTTCTCAAACATTGTTTATCTTAGACCTCGCGTAAAAAAGATAAAATTTATTACTCCCAGGTATTATTCATGTTTATAAGCATTGCACTGGCGGTTGCTAACACATCAAGCAGGAGTAGTTGCTTTTTCCCAGCTGTTATTCTGTACGTAACGTGATGCTGACTGCTCTCACTGCATTTTTTCAGTGAACCAACTTTCACCTCAAACGAAAATTGGGCATTTTTGTCGAAAGTGGGAATTGAGTTTGTGGTTTCAACAAAGTTAATGTGTGCAATGAAATTATTCTCGTCTTCGTTTACAACTGGCAATAATTTCCTTGCTTTTATGCACTACAAAGGTCAGTTAACTGGATGTTTTTTTCCGAAGATGTCGATACAACATCACAGGAAGACTACAGCGATAGCATCACTCCAACACCGACCACAAACAATCTCCTGGAGACACCTTCCTCATATTTACCACAGCAAGATGTTGGCAAGTTTATGTTGCAAGTCTCATTCATTTCTTTCGCATTAGTCAAAGCTGCAAAACAATCATATCGCCAGAGGATAGTAAAATCAACGTGGATGGACAGATGTATTCCATAGAAAACATGTCTGTAGAGCTTACTTAAACAATCGACAGAAACAAATAGAAACTAAATTCTTGAACGAATAGCAGTAGCAAATAAATAACAAAAACTAGTTCTCAACACTGCGACAAACCTAAACGGCAGCCAGCATACCAAGTCCTAATTGATCACAACACTCATCCGCTCCTCCCGTTCAACTGCAATTCGTATCTATTTCTTCGTTAGATTATAATTATCGTTTCTTCAGCGCACGTACGTCATACATACGAATGAAATCATCTTCCTCCCAAAACATTTATATGTTACGAGAGCCTTGATTTCGCATCTTTGTAGTTTCATGTGGTAAATGTGCCCTGTTAGATTTATTACTTTAAATGCATTTGTTTTATGCGAACACTTAACTGCATTTTGGCAATTACACCAAAACAGTTGGTAGACTGCATAAAACTGTGAAGAACTGAAGAAGGTAATGCAAGCTTTGATCGTGTTAGTGGCCTGCAGTTTTTCATGCATACTTCTACTATAAAAAAGTAATTTCTTTTATCTCATTTATGCACTACTGTGTAGGTAGAAACGAGTAAGGGTCGTGGTGCAATCTCTTTTTCAAGTAAGCGAGTGAACGTGGTTCTACTGTACATCAATTAACCACAGCTTGGAAAGAAGTCCAGGACCACAACCAGCGGAAATTTTCGGGGTTGGGGATGGTTGCAACTTGTTTTTGTGCCTAACAACTAAAAAACTTGTTGACGCTTCCAAATTCTTTTTTGAAATGTGAGGAGGGGGGCAGTTGCCCCAGTTTGATCCCTTTTGTTGCGGGCCTGAGGAAGCTTGTTGGTTTAATCGAGCTGTTGCTAATTTGCGAGCAACATTTGCGAGATTGCAAGAATCTGAAATTTTTCTTGTTTTTCGTATAACCTGATCACTTTTGGCAATGCATTGTAATGGCCTAGAGGATGTTTTCAGCAAGCATGTGGCAGAACATCTACGAAAGAGGATGACCGCATTAAAAAAACTCGTAGGCGTTCTGCATTGACTGCTTGAGCCAGTCACCAATAGACTGCAATTCGCATCATCCAGAGAATCGTGACCGATGATTTGGGGCCAAGTGCTTAAATGGAAAAATATTTTGCACCTGTTTGTGGGTTCCCCGCACCTTAGTTGATTGTCCTGCAAGACTGGAGAGATCAATCATCCTTTAAAAGAGACCATTTGAACTGTAGCAGAAACCCCGACAGTCATCACTCGTCGGGCCAGAGTAGAGCTGGGAATGATCATGGACTAAGGAGTATTCCAATTTACCGAAAAACTGCATACATTTCCGAACTACAGCCCTTTCATCGGTTGGGGTGTGATGTCATGCCCTGGACAGTGACGTAGCCAGCCCAAATTTTTCGGGTTGCCACACATTTTGACTTCAGCGAGCAACAGCGTTTTGTTTTGGACACCGCCACTCAAAGGACAAAAACACCAGGATATGGTAGAATACTGGGGAGCGGGTCTGTGGCTCCCTTGGCCCCCCAGGCTACATCTATGGTCCTGGACTCGAATAGATGCTGCGTTAAATCGGGAATAGATGATATGTTGATTGCAGCATGTAATCGTGAATAATTGCTTAACACACGGTCAGTGTGCACGTTCTTCATTACAAGTGGTTTTTCTACAATATTTTTTGACCCTTTCCAGGCTTGTCACAAAGTCATTTTGAAAAGCGTAAATCCTGCTTCGTAGGCACTTTGAAAGTGAATGAAAGACTTTGTGATGAATAATAGTCTCAATCAGATCAGATGCAGGTAGTTGTACGACGCTGAACCTACTGCAGATACTTATTGCAATATCTGCTTCAAAGTGTGCACATTTTGAATTATTGGCAATGCCATTACAGCAGTAAAGGGAAGAACAATCTGTAAAACTATGTTCTGGAGCAGTTCTTTAGGTGTTTATTTCAGATTCGAATTCCGCACAAATGTGCAAGTAACTGGGGCTGTCGGGTTAAATGTTCCCGAAATTTTACCTTAGCAGAAGATGGATTGCTGGCAAGCAGCAATGTAGTTAAATGCAGAATTTTTCCGAGTGTATCATGAATGGTTCTTATTTCCAAGTAAATAGATTGCTTATGCTTTCCAACAGGGCTGCAACCACCTGATATCTTGGGGAGGGGCAAAATGATGTAACGTGTTACTGTACCTAACAACTACGTATGTTTTTGAAAATTCCGGGGATCATATGCCCGGCTTCTCCTCTGTGGTTGCGAGCCTTGTTTACAGTTTGCACGTGGAGTGCACATTTCGTCTTTTCCTCGATCGCAACTTTACTCCAATCTTCCACTGGTTCTCGAAAACCCGTTTTCTGGTTGAAAATTGTATTTAAAAATTAACGGTTTACGTAAAAATAAAACAGTCGATATCCAAAAATGCAATTACTGTGCCCGCTCTGACACCATCTTCTGCCAAAGTTGGTACAGCACTACTCACTACATAATTTTGAGATTGTTCTATCTTGTTTAAGAAAATGCGCATACTAAGGTTTCACAAAGTTTCAAAAAATATTTTCAAAAATTTCTTGCAGAAATGGAAGACATTGAGCAACTGAATTCACACAGTTTCAACATGGTACTCAGAAGACGAGTAGAACGTTTGTCTGAAGGAAATGTCTGTGTGTACTCCTACGAACGCAGCTTGTTGCAAGGTCATTTGTGGAAGTTTACTGTACTGCCGACGAATAAATTCCTGTCACGAGGTTTGGTTGAGAGGCTCAGCATTGATGGAAATATTCTTTCATCAGAGTGGCATTCTGCTGAAGCTGCAGTAAAAAAATGCTTCACTGAATGCGTCGAGGTCGAAAGTGCGTCGACATCAAAAGCAGTCGTGTCATCTCTAGTCAGAGAGGCCAGAAACACTGAGGCCGAAATTAAAATTCGGACCAAGTCCTTTACTTTCACTCTCAGAGGCGAAGGTCTAGAACAAATGAAAAACAAAGAGAAACTGGAACATATTGATTGTTCCTCCGCGAAGATTAGATGCCTTGTTAAAACTGGACCCGTGAAACCCCAAAGAGCGTATATATGCGTGTTTGGCGTTGTCGAGCCTGCTGACAGTGACGACTTTTCAATTGTACCAGACTTACTGAGCATTACACAAATGTTGCGAAAGGTGTTCGGGTACGATATGGTCGTTCACGCATCATACTGTCACAAAAACGAAGACTGGAAAGAATTCGCTGGCATTCAGTGAAGTTGCTGAAACTGATGAGTTTTCTCGAACTTTTGCTGAAAGCTCTATCCTGCCATGTATCAAAACTTACGACGATTGGGTGAGGTTACGTTTCGGAACGATTTTGTTGCAGTTAAAGTGATTGCCTCTTGAACAAAAACAACAGCGTGTCATTCACAACGTTTTGCGCCTGATACGTTTAGTATGGCCGTTTTGAACCCACTTAAATTTAATGAATGCCTTGATGGAAATCACTTTTGCAAAAAAACTACTAACATGGCAGATTTTGTTGTTTTAGGGATGGCTGCAACGGGGCATGGAAGTCGTAGTTCCCTCAACTTTTCTTGCAAATCAACTTAGCAGACAGCATCATATAAAGATAGCTACATGCAAATTGCGCTTTTTTCATCGGAATCAGTTTGGTTCTACCGCATTTCGAGCCACAACTGGCATACATTTTTATTCTTAGGATTGTGGCGGCCCAGTGGATTGTATACAAGAATACGTTAATACACGATCGTTCGAAGCGTAAAGCCAGCAGAAGATTCTCATTCGGATTGTGTTGTCGCAAACATTTACTTTTCCCGGTCACCGTAACTGATGCAGTGTTGGAATACCTTCGCAGTTGGAATTTCTGAAACGTGAAGCGTTTTGTTTGCCAGCGCAGGCATCGTGAAACCTGCAAGCTTCTTTTGCAAACTTTGACGTAACGGTATTCCCCGTATTTCGTGTCTACCTTCTGCAGTTGATGGTGATTCTTTTTGACGTTATACTAAATATCACTCATTCACATATTCCATATTTGACGCAAAAATACAGCAGTCACAAACACAACCATCTGGTAATTCTAATTGAATCGCGTCATTTATTAATTCGTCAATTTTTTGTTGCAAGATATCATCGTTAAAACTGTTTAAGGTATCTGCACATTCAATACTTATTTTTATTTCTTTTAGAGATAGGCTTTCACAATTAATTCCGTTATTCCAGTGATATAGCACTTTACCAAACAATTTAGGTACATTTCGCATATTCTGGATACGCATTCCTCTTTGATGATTTTTTATCAGTTCCACAACATATACAGTTCGCTCTTTTGATTCAGGTATTCGTAGTTCCACGTCATCTTCATTTTCCATATGCCACATAATCCAATTCAGTATTTGTGCTAGCACTAATTCATCGTTGAGGGTATTCAGTGGTCTTTTAATATCTTCTTGTACTTGTACCCCATATACTCGCAAAACACTTCGTACATTTTGACATTTTTCCCAACAATTTTTCAACTCAGTTATCAAACTCGTCATTTTGAGATTTAATCCGTCTACTGAAAAATATATATGCCATGTTTTCATTAATACACATGGTTAATTATTGTTATTAATTAGCACAAACACGATGAGCATTACTTTTTCCACCGTATGGCTTCTTGCAGTTCATCTTCGGTTAACAAGTTCACTGCGTCAGCTCGCGTTACGCTTCGTTGCACTTCAGCGCTAGGCAGCGCACTGAAGGTCGCGTCAGCCCGCCAACAATGCAGCGCTTTACCGAATAGTTCCGGTCGCTCTTCAGTGTGTCGGGCAAACCAAGTTCTTTGTCGCTTAGCAATATGCGTGACATATACCGTGTGTTTTTCAATTTTGAAACGTATTTCATAACTTTGCCCTTCTTCGCTATAGTGTAACAACCATTTCGTCATTTTTTTTGTCACTTCTTCATTTGTCATATCCCTAAGGTTTCTATCATTAAGTTCCAGGTTACTATAACCAAATTCTCGTAACAAAGTTCTTACACTTCTCCGGTATTTTTGTTGTTGCTGTAGTCCGCGTACTAAAGCCAGCATTTTTTTCTATAATTATTAATTGCCTTTTTTAAAAGATTTCTGAAACAATATACATTTCACATATAATTATAACAAAACAGGCACTTGATACTTCATATACAACGAATATGTCAATTATGATAACACAACCTTGATTTTTGGAAGTATGTCTGGTTTTTCCAAATCAATTCTCTATTCAGGTTTTTGCCAGATCGCCATCGCATATCGCACAGCTTTTGTCGCTTGACCAATTGCTTCAGCTCGTTGCGAACTTTTATTTATTTCGTCCGCAGATAATGTCTGGTAACTGACATCAGGAAGCCAACAGTGTAATTCGTTTTCATTATCTTTCGGCACATCCCACATGCGTGTAACATATATGGATCCTGTACGATTAGCCAATCGTAAACCATATGTCATTTGCAGTTCTTTTACTCGCATGCGTACTTCGTAAGCTTGTCCGATAGTGATATTACAGCCGATCCATTTAAATATTGCTTGTATAACATCTTCATGGCACATGGCCGTCAAAGGTTTGTTATAATCTTCGTGTTTTTCCAACCCACAAAGCTTCAATGTTTTCTTTACACTTTGTTTATCCAGATGTTTTTCTGCCAGTATTGTTATTAATTCCATACTTGTTTTTAATTCCATGCTTTATTTAGCTTAGAGTCTGTAAATACAAGTAGATTTTTATGAATCATTTTCGTTTTGCCATTCCCAGCTGTAGATACGACAGTCATCGTCAGTTACTTTTGCTGTAATTTTCACTGCTGCTTCTTCATTTTTAATAAGCATATTTGCAGTTATATGGTTTTGATCTGAATTTTCGCATAATTGTATCAAATCTTGTAACCAACTTATTATTTCTTCAAAGTTTTTGAGTGTTGTTCTTGTTTCCGAAATTCCATTACTTCCCCATATAGGTTGCATGTTCCCAAATATCCCAAATACAAATCACATATATTATTCATTTTGTTAGTCTTAAGAATTCCTAAGCAACACTGCAATACGGTAATTACATTTCAAAGTGCTTAAAAAATGTTGTAACACAGTAATTACATATATGTTTCTACAAGCACTCAGTCATTCAAAACATTTCTGTTAAGAAACATTAGCCATTGGTCAACCTCGTCCATGTCAGAATCTTGCATTAGTTCTGCAAATCGCACTGTTTGATAAGTTATGGTTGACTCGTCACTGTTTTCACTCTTTTTTTCATCAGTCATGTTATGGTCATGCTGACCCATAACACACGCAAGGAACTTCAACCCTTTGAGTTAACAAGCAAAGTAACTACAGAATTTGCCCATAACGGCACCTCTCGGGGATTGCATAAAGAACGTTATTGCCGAATTGACATTACAAGCGAATTTAAATGCATAAGATGCCAGCATCACGACCAAACAAAATGTGACGTTGTCGGCGAATTGACGTTACAGAGACAGTCGTTATAAACGAATTCAACTGTATAGAACAGATTTACATAAGGTTTCAGGCCCCATTCGGATTAAACTAAAAAGTTAGTTTCTGGGCAAGTTGTCTATTTTCAGGGCAAACTTTTTCCGCTCCCCCAGTAAAATGCCTTCCCGGACGCCTATGAGAGTCGACCACCTGCTCATAACTCTTTGGAGCCTCTAGATACCTCACAAGGCCACAGATCCCTTTATTTCTCCTTGATTCAATTCTATCAGTGGGAGCTATCAACAAGTCCTACGAAATAGCTCCTGTTTCTTCTGCCAGCTTCTTGGGAACATCTTCAAAAATCTTCTCACTCTTTGAAACTATGGCAGCATGTCTACAAAGAGCAGTTGCACCAACCTCAATTATTTCTAGACTTTCTGAAAAGTCTATCACGAGTGCAACCTCATCCTCTGTCAAGCATTTTGATCCCACATCAAGCTCTTTCAATGTATTGTCAATAGGTGCCTTGGCTTCCAAGAATCGTGTGAGCATCTTGAGCAATGAGTTTCATCTCGTTTTGGTATCCAAGAGCAGAGAAAGTGTTTTCCCAAATTCCTTTTCACTGTTCTTTTGCAAGCATTCATTTTTCAGTGGGCTCTTCCTGAACAGCTTTGACAATTGCTTTGACGTTTGAAATAGTATCAGTCACTGTGTCAACAAATTCTGCATTGTAATCATCTGGCAATGTTACTTTCCAGGGTTCGTCATCATCTTCATCATCAGGGCTCTCTAAAATGTCATACTCATGAGCTTCTGCTGCTTCATTAGTTTCCTATTCATTGTGACATTTCTTGTATAAAACATCATAAACTGCGAGATGCAGTCCATGATAATGGCATATTTGGTGGTTGATGCCAGAAAGCCTTCCTGTTTTGTCCAGTGCGCCTTGCGATCAAGAATAGCTCACAAACAAAGAAATAATGTAGTTTACATGCCTGCCGCCGAGGAGGTGTTTTGTTCTGTAACGCCAGTTAGTTACCAAAGCTGTAGTCTAATTAGTTTAACCTGCAACGTCACAGCGGGAAGGTGAACAAGCAGTGTCGATTTCAGCACCTCTTCCACACATAGCAATTGTTTTCTAGCCATCCTCGTGGCGATAGTTGCTCATCCCCTTTGATGGCACTGCGCTTTTTAACCCTGACTGGTAGATTTGTTTGGTCTCATTAGTTGCGCACAATGCGCTGATGTATTTAATAGCCTGAACACGGTATACTACAAAGTTGTCCAAGGATTTACGCGATTAACCGATTTAAATCTGCAAATGGAAAGAAAAATTCTATTAGATTATCCGGTTCATGCGATTAACCGGGAAGTTTTCACGTAGGGGTTGTTTTGGTTTGGGATTCTGGAATCCAGTGTGCGATAAAACGGTTTATGCGTTTAACCGGAATGCGATTAACCGGATTCGTCTGTACCAGTTTTCCAACGCAAAAATTGACAATTCAAAATTACTTATAATTCGCGAGTCATCCAAAAAATTACATAAGTACGTGAAAAGTAAAAATTTTACTTATGTACTTTCTTGCTTGAACCCAGCTCTAGTTTTGAATTGTTAGAGAATTTTCCACCATGGGCTACGGCTTCTTTTATTCGACATTCTACTCACTGCTCTACCAATTCACAGTCGTGCTTAAATCTTAAAGTAGTGTGGAGAAATCTTGCAACTGTGGTTCAAAAAGCGTCGCTATTGGTGAGCGAGGTAATAGTTCAATTGTTAAAGTTTCCGCCTCTCAGTTGAAAGGTTGGGTGTTCGATCCACAACCACTTACCGAATTGTTGTAACGATCCTTGGGCAAGAACGTTCACCTCAACCGTCCCGGCAAGAAGCACAATTCAGGCTTCAGCCTGAATTCATATGTTGCATCTTCGTTTTTTTACTGCAGTTCATTTTTCATTCTAGCGTGGGTAAATCCGTTGACCAATAAATATAAAACTTAAGTATTTTGCGTTAGATTTTTATTTCCCCCAAACATTCATCCGCATTTGTCATAAATTACTTACAAAAATGTAGTGATTAGTGAATAAGCATCAGGTTCTAACTGACCACACCTACCTGGAAGTGGGATGCAAACTTTTTGTAGATATTTCAGAGTTGCAACCATTCAATGGCGTAGTTAGGACTAAGTATAGAACAACCATCGTTCCAATGCAAGAGCTCTACTGAGTTGCAAACAAGGTCTGCTGCAAGCGTTATTACTTGAGACAGTATTAGGGTTAAATCACATATCAATACTTTTTACTATAGGGATAACGGATATATCCAGGGCCGGATTTAACTGATCTGAGCCCCTAGGCTAATCCACTTGTGAGGCCCCCTCTGGTATTGTTGCGAGGAAAAATGGAAAGCGTTAATCAATTTGTGAAAATCCAAAATGACGCTCTGAAAGTACGGCCAGTAAAAAAATATAAATCATTACTGAACTGCCTCACGATCACTGCACTTGTTGCTGCCTTCGACGCAAAAGCGTTCAATTGCACGGAATTGTTCAAATCCTACTTGGCTGGCGGGAGCAGGATTATTAACTGCCACAGGCAAACCAACCGAAATCGCCACAATTGAAATGTTTGACAAAACACATGGCCTACGGGTTTTATAAGAAACACGTCTGTTTTTTCTTATCTGTGTTCAAAAAGCAAACACACTGCACCTATGTAGTAGGCTATGTGCAGCGGCATAAAGCCTTTAAAGCACAACGTGAGGATCACGTTGCAAGTCGCCTGCCATGGCTGTAAAAATTTCATACAAACGAGCAAAACACGTCAAGTAAAACGAACCAAAATGGTTGTAACTGTTAGGTTCACAAATTGCGTATAGCCTATTCGACTTTCTCAGACTGGTAAGAATTGAACGCAACTAAACTGTCGCGTGAAAAGATGTGATGTTTAGAAACCAGAACCGTCGCCAGAAAGTCTTGAATAGGCGATTTAAATTTGTGCAAGGAGACTTGACATTCTGAAAATTTGGTAACATCTTTACTGATTTATAGTTTTTCATATTAATATTTTAGAAGGGCTGAGTTCACCAATGCCCACCGCGACTGGACGACTGGTTTAACGGCGACTGAAGTGGTTTAAATTTCGCTAATGCTGTTATTATTGAAATACGTTTGAAGAAATTAAAAGCGACCATCATCGAATCAAGTAAGACTGAACATAACACAGTAAACAGTTGAAAAGTTTTTGTCCTGCCTTGTTCATAGCAAAATTGTCTAAGAATTCATTACAATATGTTTGGCTAAGTTTGTCACGTTTAATGTACTGAATGCTTAGTGTGGAGAACCTATCCTGGAACAATGCGACCCTTTAATTCATTTTTAATTCTTTTGAATCTTGAAACGGACCTTTAGCCTGAGCAGTTAGTGACCATCAAGCTAAGCAATAAGGCTTCGCGTGGTTGGATAAACCAAGAACCACTAATCTAAGGCATCATACACAAACGTGCTTTTGTCATTTGTTTTGTTTCCCTGTCTCGTTGGTAAAGAGTTCTGCGGTTGCCAATTGGCAAAGTGACTTTTGCCTGCTATTCAAGCTCATCAAGATCTCTGATTTGCCTAGCATGGGAGCAGTACAAACTTGCGCAAGTACTCAATACAGCAATCTTATTTCTGAATGACTTTAATGAAGAAAATTCAAATGGACAAAAATTCACATATAAAAATACCAATCGAGCTTTACGCGATACAAACGCTGCCAAAATTACTGTATTGCTCAGTCACCTAAGAAGCAACTATGCTTTTATTGTAGGATACTGCTGGTAGCTCTACACACAGCTCTTATCTGCAGTGCAACCTTAAGCTTTGATCAGATGCGGTGAGGTTTAAGCCAGGGGGACACTTAGCTGAAAGGAGCTCACCGGCAAACACTCAGAAAATAGTCAAGAAACTATAGGCAATGCGGTATTGAACGGCTGTACTAAAACCCGAAATCACTGGAAAACACTCCGAAAAACGCAAAAAACAACAACAATCAACTGAAACATATAATGGTAAATATTAAAATACCAACCAGGTATGGGCCAGTTTTACATTTGGTTTGGCAAGGGGGCGGCCACCCTTCAGTTATGCCATTGATCAGGTGCGTTTCAAACATGAACAGCCACAAGTTCTTTTGATAGAGTCACACGTAACAATCGGTACGATTCAGCTAACGCAGCGCAGCCAGCGTGCTTTAGGAATATCGACACAAAAGTTGGCACGCGGCTTGACCAACCGTCATATTGAGATTCATGGAAAGTCGTTGGAAAACTCTGGCGTTATCACCACGAAAGTTGAATAAAACTAACTTTCGTGAGTAATAATTTACACATAAATTTTTGAAGAAGTTAATTTTGAATGATCGGCCATTGAGTTTATGCGTACCACAGTTTGTTGGAGGCCCCCTTGGATCTTGAGGCCCTAGGCTTAAGCCTATATAGCAGTGTTTCTCAAACTTTTTCTGATCGCGTACCATTTGTGTGTCCCGTACTGTCATCACGTACCACCTTGTTCCAGGAAAAGTCAATGTGCCAAATATCATTCGATCAAGAGTCTGGAAAACCAGAATTGACACAAATGCAACGTGAACAAAATGGCCGTGAGAAATTTTAATGGCCATTTTTAGAAAACAGCAAGGGAAGTA
>Ga0210059_1007349_pt1 | contig 17513 bp, 12 predicted proteins | sample Ectturendosymbi2_FD_188042 | JGI IMG/M metagenome (GOLD analysis project Ga0210059, IMG submission 188042) | Ecteinascidia turbinata endosymbiont from Florida, USA - Sample 2 (SPAdes) (version 2) | ecosystem: Host-associated > Tunicates > Ascidians > Unclassified | place: Key West, Florida...
TACCAATTCTCCCACTCCGCACATCCGTCAAAGCCTTCCCCGCCCTGGTAAGGACACCAGTCGCCGACAATTTCACGAATCCACCATCGGTCAACATCTTCTTGACAACGCCCAATGTGCCTTACATTACAATAAGGACAAATTCTCCGTCCTCGCTTGAGCTCGCGCTTCATTTCATCTCTCCGCCCTGGAAGCGATTTTCATCAAATCTTTGAATCCTCTTCTCTGCAAACAAAAAGAATTCGTTTACTCCTTAAAGATCTCCTAAACTCTTGAACTTTCCATTGGTTGACCGTTCCAACGTTTCGACGAGGTCCAAATTGCATCTTCAACCAATGACAGCTTCGCCTTTTCTTATCTCCTAAACCCTTTCTTATTGGCCACTGTTTCAACCAATGAGATCTCTTCTTTTCTGTATATAAACCAGATCGGTAGTATCTCCACTTCATTCTGACGATATCCCTTGAAGAGTGTCAGACGAAAAGCTTTGGGATGAATCTCCTACTTCACGCCATCTGCAAAGATGCTGCTTGATTCAGGGTTGTTGTAAAAAAACCCGACCCAAAAAAACCCACCCGGGTTTTTTTAAAAACGCCCACTTAAAAAAACCCAATGAAACCCACCACAAACCAACTTTTTATTTTTCTTTGAAAAAATCTACTAAGAAGTAAAAAATAAATTAGGCAGGACACTTGCACAGTTAACTTTAACTTTTTTAATCAAATAAAACGAACAGCAATGAAATTTGAAGGAGTTTAAAAAAATTTAAACAGTTTGTAATGGTTACCTTTCTCAGCTCTGCTCAATCAGTGTATTTTAGCCAATATTTCTGCTTTATGTGCATTTATCAAATATTTCTGATTTAGGACCATACCAAATCATATGTTGAAAAAAACACTATCAGGGGTCACCAATGTGGTGCCCACGGGCGCCAGGTCGCCCGCAAGGACCAAGCAGGTTGTCCACAGACATAGACGTAGCCAAACGGCATGGCCACCAAATTTCTAGCATTTTTTGTTTTGCGCTTTGAGAGGTGTTGTCCCAAACAAACTACTGTCGCTCGCAGAAAGTCAAAATATTTGGCTCAAAACAAATTTTCATGCTGGCTACACCACTGCCTGCGTGCCTGCTCTAAAAATAACATTAGCATGATCAGTGTCTTCACATTGCGGAGTATCTTAATTGTTAATACTAAAATAATTAAAGGTAAATTGAGCAACATTTTTATTTCAGAAGCTTGCATCAAACTGATAGCTCTTTGCATTAATCGGCACGTAGAGGCTCTCAGGTTCAAGAAGGTTGGTAATCCCTGCTGTAGGTGCTGAACTAGCAGGGCATGCAGATAAACTTGACATGAAACTTCAGAGTTTGTGTGGAAATGGTTTTCCTTTGTTTGCTATGCGCATTCTTGTCAAGCCTTATTTTTTGGAGTGAAATGACCAAAAATTTGCAAAAACAAAGATGGGGCACATTTGTTTGCCCTCAAATTTGAATGGCATAATAGCTACAACAAGTTATTATTGTGTAATTCTAAAAATAATGATAATGCATGACGCAATAAAAACAATTAAGAATACGGTTTTTCTATTTTCCTTAAAAAGAGAACAAAATCTTGTTTCTTTTTGAAAAACCCAAAATAAAATTTTTTTTTGAAACCCAAAAAAACGTTTTTTTTTTTAAAAAACAAAAAAACCAGGTGGGTTGTTTTTTTTTTTTAAAAAAAACGGGTTTTTCTCAACCCTGGCTTGATTTGAAAAAAATGCGCCCAAAATCAAAGTGCAGTCGTATTTTTGTTTCGAGGTCATTTTTTGGAGTGTTTTTCGGGCAATTTTGCGGAAATTTGGGCAAAAATCCTTTGCACCTCCAAAAATTTGCTTGCTCCTACACCTATGTCCAAGGCCTTGTGAAAAGATCCTGACTGTGAGAAACTAAAATCTACGTGCGACAATATAGAAGCTGTTTCCAGTTCAGATGTGAATGGCAAGCAATGATACGAGAAGAGTCTCGATTGCAAAATGGTGGTTTCAAGTGGTGTAACTTAATATTATCGCGTCCTGAAGTCCCCCTGACATTCTTCGTATTGCTTTGCAAATAATGCTGACGATGGCAGTTATACAGTATTTACTGAAAGCTGCGAACGATCTTTCAGTAAGCTGAAACTGTTCCTTTCATACCTCCGGGTCTTATTGATTAACAATAAGTTAGGCAAGGTTATGCGATAAAGCTTTGATGAGAATAGAAAGGGCCGAAACGACAAAAGCTTACTTTGATGAAATCATAGACGACTTTGCTTCGATAAAGGCACGGAAAGTGTTGTTTCGTTTTAATTAGCGTTTTTGTGTAATTTAACCGGAAAAGGCTGGATATGTTTATGTCTCGATGGAAATGCGTTTTTCGAACAGAATTGATACATGACTTACATTAAACAGCTTATTGCACAATTCAGATTGAATGTGTTTCGTTTTGAAAGAAATTGTCCTTTGCAGTTACAATATTTTGTTGTATTTTTTGTCAAGATATACAGTTTTGATAGGCAACACTATGTAGATCTATAGACCACGATAACGTTATTATTTGAATGTTTTGATGTTCATCATAATAAAAATAAATGTCTATAGATGTATGTTGTAGTCGTTATTGATAATTTATATGTTGTTTGCTGAAAAGTTTAAAACAAAAATAAATACAAATATATTCCGTTTCAAAAATTTTATTTTCTTTATGGTTTATCTTTCGTAAAAATTGTACCTATATTTACTATTTAAATTATTAGAAACGGCGCACATTTAACTTTTGCCATGGGCGCCACTTTGCATAGATACGCCACTGACTATGACTAATCCGTTTTTGTGGTAGCTTACGAACACTTTGTGATGTAACAATAACAATGTTATGCAACTACTATCACAAGTACTTTGGAAGTTCTACTTGTTTCTTGAGCATCAGTATCAACCTGTCCCTTCCTTTCTATTAACTGCGGCGATTCTTGTTTACCCATATCTTCAACTCAGGTGCAGCCTGTGCACAAGTAACAAAAATCAGCACGCATAGATGCTATTTAAAATGGAAATCGATTTCGCCATGCATCTTCAGTCCAAGTAGATTAAAGGTGAAAACGAGTGGATGTACGCAAAGCAGAAATTATTACGAAACAAAGACAAAGGTTCCGTGAAGAACATGTTGAGCTAGCGCTGACAGTACCGTAAAAAAGCAGTTAGAGTAAGCACAAACAAGTAGTAAAAAACACTAAGTGTGATAAGACACGGCTAACTAGTGACAATAAGCTAAAACCCGTAGCGAGAGGAAAGAGCAATAAATCAGAGGAGAAAAAATGGTGCGCCAAAACAAAAGTGATGATAAAAGCAACGTCTAAACAAGGGCAAGTCTATTTCCTCGGACATGGCTCGGATCCTCTTTTGTTTTGGCGCAGTCTGTATCTCTTCCTGTAAGGCTGTACTTACTTTCCTCCGTTGATGTTCTAACAACAGGTCGAGGTCAGTACACTTATGATGGATATCTTCTTTCAAACAACGTTTCAGGAATATTATCTTTGCTCTTGCTTTTGCTTTTTGCGCAATCCACACATTTTTGAAAGCAAAGACTGACAGGGATAGTGGATTACTAATCACTTGTCTACAATATTTTGGAAGCTCTACTTGTTTCTTGAGCATCAGTATCAACATGTCTCTTTCTATTAACTGCGACGATTTTTGTCTACCTATATCTTCAACTCCGGTACAGCCTGTGCACAAGTAACAAAAATCAGCACGCATAGATGTTATTTAATGGAAATCAGTTTAGTCATACGGCATCTTTAGCGGCGGCATCAGAGAGCTTATTGATGCACAGTTCCAGGGAAGTTTTCATCTGTGCAAAGTTAAAACATTCCGCCTGAAAAACTTTTCTCAGTTCTGTCAGGTGATTTAGCAATGTTGGAAAAAGGAAAGCACCATAATTAAATTTTCTGTTGTCACAAGCACAGTGCAACTATGCCCATTCCATCATTTTTAGTTTGTCACAGCTGCTTCAGTGCGGTCCAACAGCCAAAATCGCACTCCTAGCTCCCATTGTTACCTCACTTGACAAGCACCTTGTTTTGCATGCGTGCCACAACTGCCGACCTTTTGTCTTCATTATAGTGAAATGCATCGCCAGGCAAGCCGATCGCAACGGTGAAACAGTGAAACCCTTCCATTGAATTAAAGTACTTTCACATTTTCGTACACTGTACAAATCTGCGGCAGTATAGCAACAGGCCGAATTGAGGCGGTGCGCATGACAATGCACAGATGCTATTCTCATAATTTCCGCTTCCAAATTCTGCTGCAGAGAATTGTGTCAGCCTATCATTGCAGTCGCTGTTGAAACAGCCACATGCAGGAAAACATGCTTTCCTCAAATCGTTTTACGTCAATACAAGGCAAAGTCATATCTTCTTGGCTTTCAGAATTTAGGGTGTGATTGCAAAATTTTTGGGTGTCATTTTGAAACACAAAAACGGCTTAAAAACTGCATAGCTGTAGGGGAAGGTGGGGTACAGTCGACACTTTTTTGCATTTTCAACCACTGCTACTTTATTTCAAGTCCAAACAAGCTCAAAATTTGTCACACAATAAAGCAAATCTATATACACGATATCATGCCAAAACATAAAAACAACGCCTTTCAGAAAAAAATTTACAATCAATTTAAAAAGGGTACTTTTTTCTGTCGAGTGTGCACCATGCATGAGCATGGGGTACACATGACCGGTCAATAAAAAGTTAGGTTACATGCACTGCATAATGTTCACGTGATATCCCATGTAAATCAGGCACTTTCTGATTCCCATTCTACTTTTTTCACATTCTAATTGCCCAAAATCACTGCATGGCAAAACAAATTTTTATGATTGCCAAACATTAAATGAAACCAATGAAGTATGCTGAAATCCATGCCTTACCATATAAATATAATGTGCCTCTAAGCACATAATATAATCAACCTAAAATACTCATAGATTAGAATTATTCTGTACTGCATTCCAATATAACTTCTCAAGTTTTGCCTTGTCAAGAGTGACCTAGTGGCAATTTGTCGAGTGTGCCCCATTTTTTGTCACATGTGCCCCATGCACATCCAAAAAATGAAATCAAGAAGTACCAACTCAACTTAATAAAATTTAATATCTGGAATTATCGAATGGTGTAGCCCTTTGTTGCAGTTGACTGCATCGCCTTGAACTACTGAGGCAAGCACAAGCGAAAGTTGGCAATTCGGGTCATTAAACTAACGGGAAAGCAACCAGCAGCAATAGAGCTCCCTAACTGAGTTCACTCTACTACTACTAGGTTGCACTATCATTATATAGGGCTAAGACAATTACGATAATTCGCTTGTGGTGACTATCACAGTGACTTGTTACTCATGGGCACCATCTAGCGATGATCATTTATTTACATGTGGCGCTATCTTCTGGCCACCACACCTTCCCTGACTACAACGTCACAAAAATCAGAACAAAAGATGTTGATTAACGTGGGAAAAACCCAAATCTAACTGCTATTTTATAAATTACTTTTGGGAAGCAAAAACACAACTTGCTCTATTACTCGTAAAACGGCTGCCTATCAAGAAAAAATTCACGTTAGTACTACGGCGGGCATGAGACTAAATCACCATGGAAGCTTCGCGGACTGTAGGCACCCCACGAGTGGTCCCTTCGCGGACTGTAGGCACCCCACTGGTGGTGCCAAAAGGTCTGCTTTGTCGCGACGCGTCGCATTTGGTTACACTCCTTCTTTGATCGTTCGTAACTTTTGAAGCACTTACTTTATAATAAAAATTAAAATATGTAACTTGTTCTCCTGTTTGCGAGCTATCTGAATCTGCATTAATATTTTGCGCTTTTGTTTCATGTCATGAGGTGCAGGAAGAAAAAGAACGAAATCTTGACAACACTCAGAAATTGTTCTTACTTTTCTAAGCATCAAAATTTTTGAAAAGGAAAGACATGATATGATAATTGTCTTTTAGTAAACTTAAGCACTTGTTTTAAGCTATAGACATGTACATTTATACATTGAATGAGGAACACAAATTTAAATAATCACCAGCTTCAAACAGAAAATCAGGACAGAATAAAAAGTGCATGTATTTTTCATGGCAGTGAAAGCATAGGTTTCATTTTATTTTGCTATTAAACAGTGTAGTATTTTTGCACCAACCGCCGAAATGAAATCCTCGCAAATTATTACAAGTATCACATTACAACCAAGTTGCTTTTTGTTGTTGCTTTCTGTTATAAACAGTGCATATTTTGTTGTGACCTCTAGGAAATTCAGCTATGAAATGAGGTTCCTTATTGAGCCTTTGTGGAATAGCCATTGTTCTTAGTCGGCCAAGTCGATCGGCCAAGTTGTATACGAGCCCCGTATTGTGCACAGTGCATGCAGATCAAATATCACCAGCTATCAGCGAAAACGCACTGACAGCTTTCAAGCAACTTCGCTATTTGAGTTGCTACAGCTAACCTCCAGATCTCCAGTGCACTCCCACCACTCAAGCATGAAACCACAAGAGACCTCAAATAACTTCCAACACATCATTCCATCAGCACCAGACGCACTGAAGGAGAAAAGAGATTGTTTACTTGGTGTCTGCTTGCTTCTCTCGTTCATTCAAGAGCTATCGTTGGACTGGGTATGGCAGCTTGAACCATCCTGTCATCCCTAGGTTGCGGTGGTCCAAATTACATAAATTTAGGTTGCATCCGCTAGGTGTCAGAGGTCCGCGAAGGCTTCAATGTTTTCAACTTTTGAATAAATCAAAAAAGACGACTCTGCCCCTAGTCCTACTGTGCCCCACCTTCCCCTATCCAAAATTATGGCTAAAAAACAATTTTCGACAAAAACAAAAAAGTTAGACAAAAGCTATCATTTGCCATCTCAGGCCAAATTTTGGCCAGCCATAACTCGGCAGCAGATTGAGCTAGAGAGCTGTTCAAACCCTCTAAAGATTCGTGAAGTCTTGTAATTTAGAACAATTTTTTTTAAGTTTTGGGCTTGGGGTTTTTGGAAGATGACACCATGATTGGGGTATGATTTGCTGTTATTTTGGTGACGCCATCGGCCGATCCAATGAGCCGGTGTCAAGCGAAATTTATGACTTGCAAAATTTCTGACCTTACGCCATGTGCACATGCACAGAGCAATCATCTACATATCAAATACCCTGAGAAAACTGATGATTGGGGCATAGGGCTTATGTTTATGTAAGTGTCGCGTTAGGGTTTGGGTTAGTTTAGAAAAAGAGATATAATTGAGGTTCAACATTAAGTCCCAAACTTTTCAGTGTTGAGTTGTTCCCGTACTATAGCTTATTGTGGGTATCTGACATCTAACAAACAAGTTTTAATTTACACAACATACATCAAAAAAGTAATCACCAAACATTAATCCTTCACTCTGAGAAGCAAAATATCCGACAAACAATAATAGGTCGGAACTTTCGCTTGACACCGGTTTTGTGGATCAAAGTTTCATTGGATTCAAGGCTATAATAAGAGTCTTTAGAGCCCTTATTTGACTTTCTGGCGTTTCTTGTTCCAAAGTTATGCCAAAAATTCCAAATATTTCAGGAATTTGCTGATTAATTTTCGGGGATTTCTCTAATTAATTTCCGGACGGATGTCTGTCAGTGCCAGAGATGAGCAGACTGTAATGTTTTGTGATCCAAATCCAGTCCTGAATTTTTAAAACTCAATCCAAGTCCAACCATAGTCCAAAAATGTTTTAAATTTTAAAATCCAAGGCCAAAAAAGACCAAAGATTTAGCAAAAATTAATTTTTTAATGACAAAAATTACGCAATTCTTGTCCATTGACTCAGTACAAATCCGGTCCTGATCTAAAATTTGTGAAGCATTTTACAATTCGGATCCAATCCAAAATCAACAAAATTCGTCATAGCCCGGATCTAGTCAAATCGAAGTCCAGTCCAATTCTCATCTCTGGTCAGTGCTGATATCGTTAACGGATGTGTGTTGACGTAACCGGAGTGGAAAAATACCTCGTTTCACAATGGATATAGGTAAAAATTCCACAGAAAAAATTTTTGTCGTTGCAATTGTAATACAATTTTTTCCCGAACACGTAAAGCTAGAAAGTTACGGCGTTTTAATTTTTTATATTTTCACAACTGTTGAAACTCAAATTTCGGCACCACTGGAGCTTGTTATCAAGAATAGAATAATCTTCTTGCGCGAGGGTGGTGGCTGAAAGTATACGTAGGGTAGCAACAAATAAAAGCTGTACTAACGTTGTGGTGTCACTACTCACCGCAAAATATCGGTTGTTGCGACTCCGGTTAGGTCATTTTACATTCGCAAGCAAGATCCGGTACTGACGGATATCCGTTTTTTGCAGGGCACCCAATATTTTGACAGTGCTTTTGATGTAAGCCTAATAGTTTGGTAGTTAGCCTATAGCCTACTTTCTTCTTAAAAACCTTCGAAAACCAGACAGGGATTTCGATTTAGGGATAAAATTTTGGATTAGGTTTACGATTTAGCGTAAGGACTTGGGTTAGGGGTTTAGTGTTACCGTTTAGGGTAGGGTCCTCAAACTCAGTCAACTTGCTCCGTGGGCCACATGGGGGCTTAAGTTGTAACAAGATTGAAGATAACCCGCGGGCCGCATTGCAAGTGCAACGCTGACGCAACAACGGAGGTACCTGAACTGACTAGAAATAGCTTTTGCATCTTTATTTCCTGCGAAGTTATATGAATTCTAGACAAATCATTTCCAGCCATCTCTAGCCTATGTTCGTATCAATCATTCATTCATTTTTTTTCATTCATTCATTTATTCGGGAAACAAACACACACAAAAAAACTCACAAATAAGCAAGATAAAGTAAACAGGCAAACTCATGAATAGAAATACAATCAAAATTATATTTGCATCTTCCCGGGGTACCTAATATAAGCAGGTGGTTTTCTAAGGCAGTGTTTTTCAACCTTTTTTTTGCATCACGGACCACTTTATGCAATAAAAAAATTTGGGGGAACACCAAACAAAATTTTATAATCACAATTATGATGTTTAGTTCTGTTTTGGCTTTTTTAATTTATTAAAATTAATAAGAAAGTCCTATTCGTTTGCTCCTAAAACTAATTACTTTCACGAAAGAAAGCATATTTACGCTCATTGCGTTAAACTAGTGATTTTCGACCGGTGTTCGATGGAACACTAGTCAAACTTATGAAATTTCCTGCGGAACACCTGACGATCTTTCACGGAACACTAGTTTTCCACGGAACACCGGTTGAAAATCACTGTTCTAAGGTCCCCCACTAATCTAATGTTAAGATAAGATAGTGTTGTATTAATGGGGTTTAAGGTTTGTACCATTAAAAGGTTTTATTATGATAATGGGGAATACTTAAGGTAGCATGATATAATTGACACGGATTAATAATGGTTTAAGAAGTGTAACTTGCATTTCTTTTTGAAAACATAGAAAGGTTGTACTTTTAAATTTTGATCTAAAGATTCCCAAATCTTGACTCCTATAACATAAGCAAGATATTTTTGTGCAGTTTCCAATCTTTTTCTGGGAACTATTATATTCTTTATGTTTTCTGTCTAGTATTGTATGAATGTATATTCATTGTCCAACTTTGTGAATAAATAGTTAAAAACAGATGGTAAGCAGCCATGCTTGAATTGATGATGGAGTGACTACATCTCCGACCTTTTATTTCTAGCCATCTAAGGAACTTGTTCACTCGTAAGGCGAGCACTTTTAAACACCAGTGAATGAACCAAATAACGTAATTGTTATTCATTTCATTCATTTTCATACCAGTTTTTTCTCTAGGGAGGGTTGTGGGGACAGTAGCCCTTAGGAGGACTTGGAATATCTCACGGTCAAAAATAGTTCTGCTGGCTCCACACCAAGACGAGACCAAGCAAGGTCGGAGATGTAGTCACTCCACCTACTTAGGCTTTGGATGACCTCTGATCTGCTTTTCCGTAGGTTTAGTTGGCTGGACTTGCCTCACCAGCCCTTCGTCGAGCATTCTGCACATATGGCTAAACCAATGTATCTGTGCCTTCTTAATTCGGAGAAGTGGTTCCAGATTCAGGGCTCCACGAATTTCACAAGGATGGGAACAAGGACCGGTTTAAAAGCTGACAGCTTTATGGTCTTTCAAACCTTTTGTTTCGTGACCACAGATCGATGAAGCTCATGTAGAACTGTGATAGCTTTACCAATCTATGCATCAACCTCCTTGCTCCATCTTCCGGTTCTCTCAGAATACCACCCCTGGCCTATGTGCTTGAATTTCTCAACCTGCTGTAGTATATTCTGCTCACTTGCAGCATGCACTGCCTTTGGTTTGTACATAAATACCTCAGTATTTTTAGTGCTGATTTTCATTGTGGCTTGGTCACACGCAGCAGAAATTCTATCGAGTGCATGCTGAAGACCCTGTTAAATTTTCATTTCTTTTGTGGTCCAGCATTATTATGCTCTATAATAGCTGGCAATTTTCTTTTTGCATTACTAGCAGAAGGGATTCACAGCACCAGCAAAATACTGTTTTACAAGCAACGTAATCTCTATCAGTCACTCTTTGTTAAATCTATTGCCACTCTCGTGTGCAGTTTTCCCACATTTGAATGCATTGTCTGACTAAAAGAGCATACCTACTAGAGCTAAGTTCAGTTTTTCTGAACTTCTCACCTCTCTTCCAGTCTCGCTTTACGCTCACTCAAAGTGCATGTCTACTCTCATGTTAGCAAAATCACTCATTTTTATTATAAAGCTTCAAATCCACTATCGGGTTCTCTGTTTTCACTTTGTAATAAGCCAAATAAAGTGGATTAAAATCTCAACTGAAACCTCCAACAAAAGTATACCAAATATACACCAAATTGTTCATAATATACCAAGTGAAGAATTTATATACCAAGCACTTTGAAAATATTCCTTTCGAATTTGGTATGTACGGTATATATACCAGTGGGCAAAACTGTTTATGTGAAAGGCAGCAGTTAATGCTGTTGCACTGCTGTCCACAGTCTGAAACGTGGCAATTGAAAAAAAAGGTATTTGGTGGGCTGGATGCAGCCCGCAGGCCATAGTTAGGCTACCCCTGATGTAGACTGAAGAGAAGTGGTGACAGCCCTTGTCAGAGTCCAATACCAACAGTAAACAGTCATGATTTATTCCTCTGACACGGACACAAACATCTGAGGAGGAACACAGTGACTTGACGGCTAGTAACAGGCGGCCGTCAATACCGCAGCCTACTCCTGCAACATTCCCCAAAGCTTTCAATGAGGAACCCGATCGTATGCTATCTCGAGGTCTACAAAACATATGTAAACGTTTATGGCATACTCCCAAGGTTTCTCAAAAATTTGCTGGAGGAAGAGTTAGTTTCTGCCAACGCTATAAAAACTCATATGAAAGGCCGATGCTTGTCTCTGTTAAAACTATAGAGATTTATACTGAAGGGAGCTTCTGCCATCTTTCTGTCATTGTAATAGAAACATCTAGAAAATTGTTCAAATATTATCTGAATAGTTTTGGTCAAAATTTGCTAAACTAAAGTGGCTGTAACAAAATGTTTACTTCTTTATGTCATTGAACTCGTGTCATAACCCCTGGCTCCAAAATTTTTGTATTTAGTATTGTTTAATAAACTCATGAAAAATATACAATCGCTCTGTAGTTATAAGCGAAAGAACAGTGTCAAACTTGGTGAATTCTGATCAAAAGCCGTGGTTAGTTATTATGATTACGCCATAATGATCAGGAAAAGTATTTGGTTTATCCAGGGTAAATTCTAAAACAGTGTTCTTCAAACCTTTTGAAATTATCCAAAAACAGTTAGGTAACATAACTGTGACGCAGTGAACTTAGTTGAAGGCATGTGTCTATGTCTGCTGTGTGAGAGGTTGTTCGTTCGGCTCTCACAACTGTTACTTTGACTTTGCTAATATAGATGACACTTCTTATGGGAGCACATTTTGTGTACTTTTTTATAAAGCTTGGGGTTTATCTTAAAGGGTTTTGCTTTTGATGACAAAATAGACATTGTAAAACATTTTGTAATCTGTTTCCACCTTTGCCTTTTCAGCTTCTTTTGGGGTGTTATGTGCCGCCAGGGACTGCCTGGTGGAACATGCATGCAACTGCGGTATTCCATTATGGTCCATGGGTAGTTGAATTGGTTCTTCACGATTTGTGTGGATATATAAACATTGCTTTTTGCATCTGCTACATGCCTTTGTTCTGTAATGTCATGGTTGCCATACTGCTTTCTGCCTCATAACCTCTATCGTCACTTCTCTTGCCTATGTGCATGCCTCACTTGTTCATCTGTACATACCACAACTCTTCACCCATTGCTTGCCCATCATCATGACATCATCTGTGTTGCCTTGTATGCTTTTTTGTCTGCATTTTCATCAAACAAACAATATAATGTTTGTGTACCCTTGCCACTGATTGCTCTCCATATTTGTTTGTTATTTCTCTTGTGTTACTTTTCACCAGAAAAAAATTGATATAGATTATTGCTAAATATTTGGTGAAAGGTTTTACTGTCATCAATACTGATGATGGAAATTTCTACCAAAGAAGATGTGCTGCTTGCTTTTGCAAATAATGGTGAGTGGCCCAGTTGTATTAAAAATACAAGTTGTTTTGGATAATGACTTTATGCTGTTTCTTGTTTGTCTACCATGCTGATTCATGCAAAGTTTGTATTTGCCTACGATTCTTGATCTCTGTCTTGGCAAGAGATACTAGAATACATGATTAGATCATTGCTGTTGCCAATACTCACTACACAGCTTCTATCTTGTGCAAAAGAAAAAAATTGATTAATGCCAAAGATCGCATGATGAAGACTGTGTGTACACTGGTTGAGTGCCTTTGTTTTACTTACATGTTTTTAGTTTACCTAAACACTAGTTTATCTCATATTATATAAATTTATAGATCAGTGGTTCCCAACCTTTTTTGATGCATTCTTTCCTTTGCTCATTTAGGAACTTTTTATTCCTCCCCTATCACAAAAATTCAGCAGGATGGCTGAAAGGGTTAAAACGTCATTTTTGTGATTACAGTGAACAGGTAAATTAACTATAAAAGTGGAAATTCCTCCCTGGGAAAGAATTCCACCCTGGTTGGGAACCACTGTCCTAGATTATCCGAGATGTTTCATGACTTCTCATTATAGTATGGGGGGCGGCACTAGCTCAGTGGTAGAGTGTCTGCCTCTCAATTGGAAGGTAAGGTGTTCGATCCACGGCCACTGAGTGAACTGCCATAGCACTTCTTGGGCAAGAGTGTTCACCCAAAATCACCCTGGCAGGGGGTGAATTTCAAGCTTTGGCCTGCTGCTAACTGCTGTCACCAAAAATTCAAATTATAATATGGGATCTGGTGTAAAACTGTCAATATTTTTAAAAGCTTGGACATGAATATCTTTGTTGTTAATGAAATGATGTACAAAAATTAGGTGAAATACATCCAAACTGTAAAATTAACATGTGTAACAGCTCTGCTTTTTAGGGCTTTCAGTAATCTTTATGCTTATCTGTAATCATACTTTCAAGGATGCTTTTCAGTTGCACTTGAATACATTGTATTGTTGAAACCTCTCCGGTGGCGTAACTAATTTATGAAGGATTTCTGGTCATGTTTATGTGTAATGTTTGTATCAGTTCTTCCTCATGTACTTGAACTGATCCTGACTGTCACCCCTTACTCCAGTTTCAAGTGCCAAGTACTGGACAAGCCCTTTCCAAGTACAGCTTCTTAAAACCTTAGTTCACCTGGCTGAAGATTGAACCTCGACAATTGACATGCCAACTCAACAAAGAAAATCCTATCTACCCAGTTTGGCTAGCGATTTGGTTCATGTTTTACTAACCACTTCTTTAGATTGACAGTTTACATCTTTTGTCAGATGCTTTAGCTGATTTCTTAAAGGAAGACTTTGAAGTTGAGGAGTATGCAACGCATGTCATACAAAGTACTGAAATATCGCAGCGACTAGCTCAACTAATGGATGGAATCAGTATGTTGGATAAGGAATTGCAATCACAGGTGCCTTAAGTGTTTGTGGGACGGGAGCGGGCAAAAATTTTCAACCTGCTTGTCTGAGTTGCTTTTATATCTGAAAAGAGCAGAAGTTTCTGAATTTGGTGCTGCAAAATAAACTCTTAGAAACTACATGTGATGCTTTGCACTTATCTTGGACCTAGCTAACAATGACATACATATCTTGGTCTGTTGACATTATTCTGCAAGGCCAATTCACTGTTTTGTTTCAACATTTATTGCTGTGGAATGTGAAATTGCAAACCCATACCTGGTTACCTATACGTTTGGGAACATGTCAGTGTGTTTTCACTGCAGTGTTATGTCTAACTTGATGTTACATTTGCATTACACTATCTGATGGGTGAAGTGTGTCATTGGTGCTGGGAAGCACATCTTGACCATTTCAACAAGAATGGTCCCAATTACTTCGCAGATAGCATCACGTCACGAAGATCTGCTTGCCCAAGCAACTGGAATTGAGTCTTTAGAGGGAGTTTTAACAATGATGCAGTCAAGAATCACATCTTTGCAGTCGGCTGTAGACAGGTAATCAGCCCTTTTGTTTATTTCTGATGAGGTTCTTCCGCATCACGCAGTATGATCATTCGACACACCGCAGTGTAACTAAAACTATAATTATGTGGCTTGTTTTTTTCCCTGCAGGATTCGAAACAAAGTGGGTGAACCATTTCAAAAAATTCAGGCCAGAACTACTCAACTTGGTCGTCTACAGGTGCGTTGTGAATGCTGGAATTATTGGTATTATGACATTGCTTCTAAAGGCACTCACCTTTTTCAGGAATCCTGGAGGCCAGTAGTTTTGAATGCTGTTATTTGTTTCTAGTGTTATGCCCAATCACAAATCTATGCTTGCTGTCCAAATTAAAGTTAAACTTTGTCGTTTGAAGTGTTCAGCATTAACATTTAAAAGTTCACTTCGCGGATGCACCGTACATATTCAAGTTATCCATATGTGGTCTCATTTTTAACCAATCATTACAGATACTAACAAAAGGATAAAGCCAAGTATTTGCTTCATGTTATTCCTGCAAATATTAGTCTGCGCGATACTATTTCGCCGTGTGAGTGCTTTCCACGCGTATGCAATACACTACGAATTTGCCCAGCCAAGTACAGTTAATTATGTCGAACACCGCATGTCGACGTAGAAGCAGCCAGTGGCGTAGTGGGGGGGGGTTCGCGGTCCCCGGACGGCACTCTTATGGGGATGGCACTTTGCTGATAAAAAATTATTTTTGAAAGGAGTTTAAAAGTTTTAACTTTTCGTTATTATTTTAAGTAACTTTTGAAAAGTTTTAAAAGTTGTAACTCTTCAATGTTTGTGTTTAGAAGCCCTAGACTGGTAGGCTAGCCTAACAGAAAACGACACGTGGTTGTAAATAATGAAATGTTTACTGATAGTCTGGGTCAGATCCAATGGACTAAAGTGCCCCAGTGTTTGTCTCGAAATTAGGGCTTTTTTAACACGTTTACTTGAGGGGCAATTGTGCCCCAGTCCTTACACGTTCCTCGCCAGACAAAGCCATTTCCACCATCTCAGTCAAAAGTCCTTTGAGCAAAAGGAAAGAGATGACATTCAATGGCAGACTAGCAATCGTTAGAGCTCCGGTTGTTTGCCGTTTATAGTGCCCGTCCCCCTCCTCTCAAAACGTGACACAGTTGTTTTGCATGAAATCACGGTAAATAGTCAAGGCTAGCTTAATCCTTTTACTCGTATCATTGGTTCCTCGGTAACGGCCAACGGCACATCATAACATCACTTGACACCTAGGCATTAAGATTTCGTTGGGGCGGTGATAGCTCAGAGGTAGAGTGCCTCTCAATGGGAAGGCTGTGTGTCCGATTCACAGACACTGAGTGAATCGCTGTTGCGCTCCTTGGGTAAGATTGTTCGAGTCACTGCCCCAGTAAGCAGCATATTGCAGGCGTTGGTATGCCGCTAATTGCCGTCACCAAAATTATAAAAAAAATATTTCTTGGCACATCCCATGCTGTTTTTCAATGTTCAGTGGAATTTTTTGAAAAGTGTCATAAGCTGTAGCCTAGTCATTAACTGCGCTTATCAACATTACATTTTGGAGGTTGAAGCGAAGAATTCTGCAAAGATGTCTTTTCACATTTTCAATACAACGGCTGTTTTTCTGCATGACGTAATGATGTTATTGAAGCGGGTAGTGCAGTTGGTGTGTTTCGTAGGTAACTTTGAGCTCAGATTGTCGGTTTGAATTGGAAGTAGAGTGTATCAGAGCCAGCCGATAGGCGGTGTGAGTTTCGTAAAAGTCTCCTTTGTTCAACGGCACACTTAACATTTGCAGTCAGAAAAATTCATGTCAACAAGAAAACCATCGAAAAGGCGTTGCTCTGATTTTGATGAATTTGAGGCAAGAACTTAAGTCTGAAAACTTAACGCAAGGGTAAACGATATGTTTGGATATGAATGTGGTTAAGGCTTTTATTAAAAAGAGCGTTAATCGAAATGGTTGTACAACTTGGTGGGCTTAGCCCCCCAAAAAGAGCTCCAAGTCTCCCAAAATTGAAATGTGAAACACTATAAATCAGTGGATTTTTTGTCAAATTTTAGAATGTCAATCCCCCCCTGCACAAACGTAAAGTTCCCCAATTGAAGACCTTGTAGCGATGGTGGATTTGCTAACGAACAAAGGCACAAGGAATAACACTATGCACGTGTAATTGGAAGCGGTCCAACCAAACAGCCAGACCAAGTGCGCAGGTCACGATGAAGACTGCAAGCCAGCCGCTTCTCAACTATAGCCGATTTAACTTTTAGCCTATTCAAGATATCTTTTCAGAATGGACCCCTGCACCTATGGAGGGCTCCGCGCAAGTGCCGACAGAGTTAACGTTTGAAGCTTTTTATATATTCTAAGAGGATTAAACGACTGCTGAAACGTGAAGTGCGCAATGAAACGTTCTTTATATCACTGAGATCATATTATCAGATTGATTATTATAGCCTGCTATATGTAGCAAATGCACAATTTTTAGTTAAAAGTCGGGGATACTACACGGATTTTTAACATACATAAACGAAATTTTAGATGCAAATATTAACATACATAAATGTTTGCATCTGCAAAGTAGGTATGCCGGTATCACATCGCTTAATTTTTCGTTTGATCCCCTGGAATGAGTAAACTATTAAAAAGTGATCCGGTTAGCTTACCGGAGATTAAAAGCCAACAGTGAAGAAACTTCGACGAAACATGTCGGGTTCATATGTGCCAATGTAAAGAAAGTACAGGGTGTTTCACAATTGTTGAAACAAAGCGGCAGCTTCTAAAACCTTTATCGATGACCTTATTCATTTTTCTGTTTCCAGATTGTCATAGGGAAATAGTTAACCTTTCTATATATTAAACAAAA
>Ga0210059_1007350_pt1 | contig 17513 bp, 12 predicted proteins | sample Ectturendosymbi2_FD_188042 | JGI IMG/M metagenome (GOLD analysis project Ga0210059, IMG submission 188042) | Ecteinascidia turbinata endosymbiont from Florida, USA - Sample 2 (SPAdes) (version 2) | ecosystem: Host-associated > Tunicates > Ascidians > Unclassified | place: Key West, Florida...
CCAGTAAATCAACAATAGGGGTCTTGACGTTTGTGCAAGGGGGGCTTGACATTCAAATTTAACAATAATTCTACTGATTTGTAATGTTTCATGTTTTAATTTGGGGGAATCTTAGAGCTTTGTTTAAGGGGCTCGGCCCACCAAAACCCCCCGTGGCGACGGGACTGGCCAGCAGGCCACATGCGGCCCGCAAGAGCCTTTATCACGGCCCGCGAGAGCCTTCTCAATTGCAGAAAATGTTGCAAAAGTTCGACTTCGCATAATTAATAACAGAACAAGTTCTAGCCTCACAGCAATCTGCTGAAGAATCTCCTGCTTTCATCCTTCTGCGACGATTAGAACTTGCACATGCATATTTTTCCATAGTTGTAAGCCATAAACGACGCTTCGAGAACGGCGTCCCACAGGGATGCGTCCTGGAACCCCTTCACTTCAACATCTACACAGGCCCATGACTAGGGGTGATTAATCCCCCTAAAATTATTTCGCCCGCCTAGAAAAAAGGGTTGGACATAGTTTAAAACTATTGGACATACAGTAGTTTAAAAAAATTGGGTCCCTATCAGCAAACTCTTCGCCCCACCTGGTGTCCCAAGCTTGTTACGGACCTGCATCTACATCTCTGACCTTCCAAACACAGTCCCCAGGAAGCATGCATGCGCTGACGATCTAGCAAGTAGCAATCATGAATGCTGATGGAGACTGACAGGCAGTGGAAGGGGTGCTTAGCAAAGACATGGCAACTGTAAGTGAATAACACCAGACCTGGAAGCTAAAGCTCATAACTACAAAAACGGTGTCAGCAGTCTTCCACATCAACAGCAAGGAAGCTTAACGTGAGATAAATGTCAACCACAGCAACGAAACCCTACCTTCTCCTTCGAACCCAAATACCTAGGAGTAACGTTGGACAAGTCGCTCACGTATCGCCGAGACCTCGAGTCACTTCGCAAAAAGTTGACATCCCGCGTCGGTTTGCTGGCTGTGGCTGGGGTGCTGGAGCAATAACATTACGAACAGCCACCCTAGCCTTGGTCCACTCAACAACAGAGTACTGCGCTCTTGCCAGGTGCCTCACTCACACCCGCCCCATTGACCCGGCCATCAACGACGCCTTGCGAATTGTGACTGGATGCTTGCGTCCCACACCAGCGGAGAACCTTCCAATCGTCGCAGGCACACAACCTGCTGAGCGTCGTCGCGATAGAGTCACACTGTCTCTAGCATGCCGTGCCATGGAGCCTGGACACCTGCTCCACTGTTCACTTGTCAACCGAATGGGAATGCACGGCATCTCAAATAGACACACCCATTTGTGTCCGCCGCACAACAACTCATCAGTTCAACTTACAACAACAACGGAAGTGCGGCGCTCTAGGGTGGATCACCGATGGAATGCGGAGTGGTTGGACAACACCACGAGACGCCATACTTTCATCCCCGACGCCGGCACACGCCCTCCTGGAATGGCCCTCCCAAGGAGAGCGTGGGTCCAGCTTAACCGTCTCCGCACCGGGGTCGGACGTTCCCGCTCCTGCTTGCACGAATGGGATGTGGCCTCCCCTGCGGCCTGTGAGTGTGGCGCAGGCTGACCACTTTGTTTAGAATTTTCATCTGTTCAGAATTCTGGTTTGCACCCGGGTTGAAGGCTTGTGTTAGTTAGAACAATCATATGTTAATAAGCTAATTTCACTAACTACCAAGCACAAGCAGTATTTATTGGACATCTAAAAATATCAATTTTACTTACTCTCTGAAGCTACGTTTAATCTGCCTGTCAGGAAAATATCAAGTTGGTTTGCGGTTTTTTGATATGCACACTAAATGACAGATGAAATGCCATAAATTTCATTTCGTTGACAGGGACCTCTTGATCAAGCTTTGTCGACCATAAAAGCAACAGTGCTTCATCTGGTCAGCCCTCAGCAGCTACTTTTGACTCCATTCTGCTTGTACTGCGGATTGTGTATGTCATTCGGATTTGGTGAATTGACAAGAGCGTTTGCCTCGTGCATGGTCGGCGTTGATCAGGTAATTCCATGAACTGCAAGTGGCAAAACTTGCTAGTTTAAAAAGACTCATGCATGCATATTGTAAGATGGATTAACACTCGTTTTGCAGTGTCTCTTGTGCTTTGTTTTGCAGTATAACTTTTTAAAAGTATCTTTGACATCGAAAGCAGTGGTTCTCAACCGGTTTTAGTGATGTAGGCAGGCCCACAACCAAGCAGTGCAAACAGCAATCCCCCTCAAAATGTTTCAAAAACAGTTTGAAAGCGCCATAAACGTTTAAAGTTGTAGGGTAAAAAAAAAGTTGCAATCATTTTGTCCCCCCGAAAATATCATCTAGTTGCGGCCATGGTAAGGGTCGTTGAATTCAGTAGATTTCAACTTCTTTCTTGAGCTGTATATGGTGTTCCTAGTTTTTCTGGAAATAGCTCTGACAATAATGTTAGGACCCTTTTTGTATTAAGCAGTTTTAGGTTACCCTCTGAGTCTGTGTGCAACATAATTAGCATCTTTTGTGATAGTTGTGCCAACTTTATGAGAACCTACAGCACCTTATCTTCAATATCAGCATTAGTTTCCTTCTCTGTAAATGGTATACCATGGATTTCCTAGCTTTGCGCTCGACCATATTGTTCCATTTCATTCATTTGAGAATCCAGTTTGGTATTTTTTTCACGATCCCAGTTTCTTTCCCTGGGTTGAGAATTTTATCGTTTGAGGTGATCCGTATTACTTCTGATAGTTGTGATCTCTGAATATATCAGAGAGCCAGTGGCGCGCAGAGGGGCAAACGGAGCGACGGCCCCGGGCAACCAAGGAAGAGGGCATCCGAAGAGTGAAATTACAAAAGGGAAGATGCTGTAACTAGATGATTTTTTCTACTGTAAGGCTACTAAAACATATTTTATGGATTTAATTTTTCGAAACTTGTTTTTTTCGCAACTCTAGTTTTTACGTATTCAAATGCCAGTAAATCTCACATCCTTCAATACCGAATTTATACTCTAGGTGTGCAGTGCACACCCAATCAAACTGATAGTGACGTGGCTCTTTTCAGATTGTGCGATCAAGCGAAAATCACAAAAAAGGATTGAAAGATCAGGGTTTTTTTAAGGAAAATGTTAGGCACCCGGTATGGACGTGTAGGGATCCAATTTCTTTGATTCTAGGGACCCGATTTTCAATTCTAGGGACCCGATTAAAAAAACCCTGGAAAGATAATTATGGACTTTTAATTGATTTTCTTAGCCAAATTTCAAAACTTTCCATCAGCTTGCTTGATTTAGCTGACTTTGTGATGCAACACTGTTTCCCGTTTCTTTTTTTGATGTGGCAACCCTGGGTATGCGCTAATACAGCCGCAAACCTTTGCTTACAATATGTGTATCATTTCGAGCTTGATCATTAATTGGCACTTCAGGCGAGGTGGTCATAACGGATCAGTCCCCCAGTAGTTGTACATATAACCAGAGCCAGAGGAAGGGCCCCCCGTACCCCCGGCCGGGGGTACGGGGGGCCCTTCCTCTGGGCCCCCAAATCTGACTGAGTACCATTGTAACGGCATATAGAGACACCAAAACTGAACTCACCAAGAACTGATTTCACACATTTACCCTTTCAATATTCGTATTTATCTATACGTCAAAGAAATTAATCTTCACACGACCCATGACTTCCCAAAGCTAACCATTGCTAAATGCATTGTGACTAGCTTCGTTGTCCGCATTTACCTTGGTAAGTTGACTGTTGTGCAGGTAACGTATGCTGAATCCACGTTGATTGTAAGCATCTTTAGTATAGCCTATTAAAAAATTATTCAGGAAAGTTAAGTTGTAGACCAATTGCGTTGCTAGAGGTGCTAGCCAGGGTGGGAAACCTGGCTAAAAGAGGCCCACTGGCAATCGTATGGCCTCCCCACCAACATTCAGATAAAAGTTTAGAAATGAAAGTTTATTGGGATAAGGATTTCCATATAGTAAAACCCGAAACTACCGGAAAACAACAGTCCAAAAACTTCCGAAAACGCAAAAACAACAACTTAGCGAAAATCAAAAAAGTACTGAATACTGAAATATAAGCAGAATGTGGGTTCAGTTTTGCATTTACTTGTCAGGGGGAGGTTCGCACCCTTGTACCCCCGTCAGTCACACCACTGTTGTCGACCTGTGTTGCATTCTTTTACTGAACAAGACTAGAATAACCGGTATTCAATCATAAAATCGTATTCGTAGCCCGCGCCTGTAATATCCAGTGTATTTTACATCAGAGTTGTCCAAAGAAAACACGAAAATTTGCACCGATGCGAAATCCAGTTATTTAACGAATAACACTGTGCCCAGTGATGGGCCTCGGCCCAATTGTGGGCTATTCAGTACTTTTTATTACCCGCGCAACACTTGTGGGCCGTGCTTGCTGCGCCGGTTGCGTGGAATCAACCATGCGCTACTGTAACAACTATATATAGAACATTGATTGTTTGATGTTAACACGGCATTGCCGTTGTCATTATACGGTTTATTACATTAACATATCATTGCTATATGCTACAGATAACTGAATACAACATAAGTTTGAAATTGGGCCTTTTAATTACCATAGAAAGGGCGTGGGCGTCCGCATGAGAGCAAAAACGGTTATTCGCCACCCCTTTTGCAAATTGGGACTAAGAACCAAAAGTTTCTAACAAACCTGAAGTCAGGAGCTTAATTCCGATTAAATTGATTTAATACTTGCATCATTTGCCCGTATGGCACCCATAGTGCACAAGAACCAGGTTCACTGTCCTGGTGTTGTGCAGTAATGAGTTTGCAACTCACTCATGTCCGTTGCTTTGCCTGTCTGCAGCAGGGTTGCCAACCTGTCTTCACCAAAAAAAGCCAGACCTTGTCCCGAAAAAAGCCAGAAAAAGCCAGACAGCAGTTTTAAGGCGTATACACAAAAATATGTATAACCAAATACAAAATAAACATGAAAACTCGTCAAAAACACCGATATAATGCAATGCCACTCTTCAGAAGCATTTTCTTTCCCGGCAATTACACTGTCGTACATTTGTTTCTTATCAATAACAACGATCATTTTTAGGACAACAGCAAAATCTTTTTCAATATTTTGTACATCCTGCATGGTTATAGACTCTTTTCAGAAGAGATGTGCAATAAATATGCAGCTCAGACAATGTATTTCCAGAGCCAAGCCTTTCCGACTAAAAAAAGCCAGATTTTGTCTGGCCTTTTTCGATTTCCAAAAAAAGCCAGAGGTGTTCAAAAAAAGCCAGAATTTAAAAATCTGGCTTCATAAAAACCAAATTGGCTAACCTGGGCTGCAAACGCAAGTTGCGAAACTGCCGTGCAGATTGTTCTACTGTTTGACTTTATGGCGTAACAAAACATGGAAAAAGTCAGTAAAGGCAAGCAAGGATTTATTGAAAAGGTGTTTGATTGGTTTGGACGAGATTTTAGACGTTTGCAGCTCTTGCTTCTAAGTGATGCTGGCAAATCTTGCTAGGTAAAATAAAGACATAATTGTGGTTTTGTTAAAGACCATGGCAATTTGCTTCTTTGGAAAAAAGTATCCTGCTTGAAAAATCTACAGATAGTCAATTTTTTAGCTTATCGCAATATACTTGGCTATTGCTGTGCATTTTTTGTGGCTACTGACGTAATATGGAGCAAGCGCTTTGTGAACGTCAGTTTACACTACATCGTCAGCAACCTGAAAAGTATAAGCAAAATATCGACGTTTCTCCCCATGAAAAAATTCCTCCGGACGCACATGAAAAGAGATTTGGGACCATTGTAACGAAAGTTTGCCGATCACTGCTGTACGCTTCAGCATTAAGGCTTGCGCTTCAGCAACGTTAAGGCTAATTGAAGCGTTTCACAGATCAACTATGACTGATGAAAGGTTAACAAATCTGGCAAGGATATCTATTGAAAGTGAAACTGCTGAAACATTTGTTGACAGAAACATTTGCATTTTTGGAAACTTGGGAAAAGTCATTTTACTAGCTTGAAACATAGCAAATGCTTCAAGTCTGTCTGCTTTATACGTTGTGTTGATGTTGTAGGAAATGCTTTTATAAGCATACGTTACAAAAGTCGATATTTTGATTGGATAATTACTATGTGTTTAACGCAATGTATTGCATTGCATATTGGGAGCCCAACGTTCAGGCTCGGGGGGTGGGCAAACACCTAGCGCCGGCCCTGCATATAACAGTCACATAATAACAAACCAAAGTTTTCTTGCGTACTTTATGGGCATTCTCAATTCTTGTACAGTTTAGCAAGTTTCGAACTGTCAACCTTGGGTGTCCAACTGTCCGTCATCCCATGCAGCCGCATACCTTCTCTGTGCGACTGCTATTCGACGAGACATTAGCGTAGCCTGATCTTTTTGCAGTTGTAAACTGCCTTGTAGCGTTGAGTGTGTTTTACCCCACTGTTTTGATACGCAGCTTTATTTTGGCAGTTGTGAACTGCGCTGACATGGCACTGAGTGTGCTCTACTTCCCTGTTTTAACGCGTTACCGGATATTTTTGCAGTTATGAACTGCTCTGTCTTATAGCGTTGAGTGCTGTGATTCGCTCCGGGTCTCCTAACTTGGAGCGCTGATAATAATTTATGTTGATTACAGTGACACATTGTACAACAATGTGTATCGAGAATGTGTGTAGAACAGTGGTCTTCAACCTTTTTTTCAGTCGCCCCCCTACGGGAACTTTGCTTAAAAATTTCACTTGTGGTTTTAGTGTTAGCTAAAATGTTAATTTGATTTGAAGATATTTCAATGCCAATGAAATAAACGGACAATATAGTTAGCATCAAAAATAGAGCAAACAAAACGAATGCAATTGCAATTATAGAAAAAAAAGATTATTCATTTCCAAAAACAGTTGGTTCCAACTACGGTGGACCTTGCCTCCGGATTTTTATCTGTACGTTTTTTCAAAGCAGGTTGCAAGTTGGTGAGATAAAGTCGTATGGTTTCCACCGGTCTTGTTCATGTCAAGACGATTGCGGTTTTATTGCGCATGTGCAGTACATGGTTAAAAACTTGCTCAGCAACATACGTCGTGGGAAATTCCAGTAGTAATAATAGCTTAACATTTCCCCAAACTTCCGGAAAATGTTCACTGCACTTGATCCAAAAATCTGATCATCCGTGTTAATAAAATGTGGCACGGGCTTCGTCATCGCTTTGGAAGTCGGTGAAACATTCTTGGATGTGGACTAGCCTTGGCTTATGTTAGTTAACTGGCAAAAAAGCACTTCACCAAGTCATTCTCTGCGGCTACACAATCCAACTTTCGGTCTTATCTCCACACAGAGGCGAATTTTCATTTTCGGGTCCCTAGGCTATTTTAACTTGGGGGCCCTTCTGGAAGGTTTGCGACGACTGATGTCATACAAATTAGCATTGCACGTGCTCGTTACATTCACTGAACAAGTTGTTCCAATTCATAACCATATTATGTTACTCTGAATTCCCTCAGTATCAGGAACAAAAACAGTCATAATGAAACTACCGGAAAAGCCAGCGGTGAAGTTATCTGACAACCAGGCCCGTAACCAGCTTGGGACACTATAAGGGGGAAGAGTTTTCTGAGAGTGGCCCAAATCTTTTAAACTATGTCCAACGTATTTTTCTAGGGGGGCGAAAATTTTCTAGGGGTCTTCTCGCCCATGCGCCCGTCTGGTCACGGATCTGCTGAAAACACTCCCATTACCTATTTATTGAGTTCCCTGTGCAATGGCATGGTTTGCAAGTGTCAAGAGCTCGCTCTAAATAAAGCACCTGCACTTCTTACGACACTGAACAGCCTGTTTACTGTACGTAGTCGGCGATAGACAAAACTTTTGTCTGCAAAATCGCTGATAATTTTGTCATACTTCATTTTTCAGGCTAAAGCGTGTTCAGCATACAGAATAGCAAGGCTTTGCAATATGCCCCCACCCTCCTGAAACAAACCTGCTAAGAATTTTACTGGTGTTTTATATTGGTTTTCAACTATTAGAAAATAAACGGAAGCAACAGTCGGGCTCAAAACGACGTCATTGACTGGCCCCTCCCGAACCAATTCTTGGAGGCGCTAAAGGTAAAATGAGACTGGTCCTTTCATATCTCCGTGCCTCAATGACTAATAGTAAGTCAGGCAAATTGTGTGATCTAGATTTGATGAGAAAAGGGGCATTTTTGTGTAATTTGACCGGAAAAGGCTGGGCATATTAATGTTTCAATGGAATTGTGTTTTTCGAACAAAAGTGATACATGACATGCATTAAATAATATATTGTATAATACAAATTAAATGTGTTTCTTTTTAAAAGAAATTGTTGTTTGTAGTTGCAATATATTGTTTGATTTTATTCTAAGATGTACAATTTTGTCAGGCAACGCTATGTAGGCTATAAATTACGAGAACGTTATTATTCGAATGTTTTGATATTCTTCATAATCAGATATTTTAAGGAAAATATTAGGTACCCGGTATAAATCTGTACACGTGGTTTTGGGATCTCGGTTGAGACCTTGCAAACCGCATGCTTTAGACTTAACTATAGCTAATACGTGGGTTCGGTTTAGCAGTCAAGTCTGGGGGGATCCTCATAATTCTCAGATTACTTAATCTCCCCAAGCTTCTGTCCTGTATCTAAATACCGAAATACTTTGCAAGATATCACTAATGAAGGTTTTGTATGCATTTTTATTATTTCACTAAATTATGTATACAAGAAACAGAGTGACTCACCAATAGTGCAATGATCAGTACAAGAATCATCTTACAGGATGTTATGACGTGATGAGTGCCTGCTTCAATTATTTTCTAAGGTAGTGCTTTAGACTGGGTTGATTTGAGATGATAGAGGTTTGTACCATATGAAGCAAAGCGACAGAGCTTCGCCGTCTTTTGGTTTTCATGGAACAAAGCGACAGAGCTTCGCCGTCCTGCGTTTTTATAAAACAAAGTGACAGAACTTTTGCGTTGAGTTCGTGTCACGGGGCAGACTGTCAGAGACTTACTTTTTAGTCAATGACCAGTCTAAAGCGACTTGGAACGCTCGTCAAAGGATCAAGCCAGGCAGTACTTAGCCTTGCGACCCCAAGACTTCCAGTGGAGCACTACAAGAACTAAACAAGGCATCAACCTTTTGACGATACCAGTTCTTGCAGAGGGCGGCTCATTTGGACAAGCCAAACAGCATCTCCCCTGGACAAGTCACTTTTTGAAGATCTCAAGCTGACACACGTCCGCAGGGTGCGCAGCACTTACAACACCCGAGCCTGGCTGTATTGTAAGGCAGAGCCTTCGAAGTATTATCTCCGACATCTGACCTAGGTGGGGTAGACTGCCAGAGAGAGAACAAAGTCCATTGGTGTTAGACCAAGTTCTGATTCAAGCTTGTAAAATCAGCCCTATTTATACCCAGTTCCAACCAATCATGTTACAGTTCTATTTGACGCACATCCGTTGTCTAGGCGACGGATATGAATCAGAACATGATTGGTACATGCTTTCACTGGGCATTTCCGGTCTTGTCTGCTTTGTCATTCTTGTTTATCAGTCTCGTTTGTCAGTCGACCCAGCAGGTCGCATTTACTTCTGGCGTTCTTCGCAGTTTTTGGTTTCCGGGTTTTCTTTAGTTAATTTCACAGTATGTTTAGCTTTTCTTTCATTGTGAACCTTGGCTTATTGCTGACATTCTTCATGCTTCATTGTTTTCGAATTTCTTTGGTTGAAACCGCTGTATTTTCAGTCTTTCAGTAGCTGTCCAGCAGTCTTCCAGTAACTGCATAATCTAACAGTTGTTCGGTAGTTTTTTACTTTAGTTTCCAGCTTGTCCTTCAAGTTCGGTTGTTGTGACTTTAAGTTCTTTGACATGTAGAGAACAATGTAATTGTTCTGCTACAAATCTGTCGGAACCCGATTTCTCTGATTCTAGGGACCCGAATCGGGTCCCAGAAACGCCTCAAAAAACTGTCATAATAAAAATAAATGAGTATAGAAGTATGTTATGGTCATTATGGATAATATATATTTTATTTGCTGAAAATTTCAAAGCACAAATAAATACAAATATTTTCCATTTCAAAGCATTATTTTCCTAGTGTGTTAAGTTTCGTAAAAATTGTGCCTATATATAATACATACATTATTAGAAAGGGTGCACACTTCAACTTTGCCATTGGCACCACTTCGCACAGATAGGCCACTGAATTATGCGCCATTGAATGTCTGCAACCTTAGCTACAGTCCAGGCTAGTCTTGCCTTTACTACCCGTATCTTACCATAAAAAGCAACAAGAGATAGACCCGGGCTGAACGGAAGTACCTCACTGGCTTCGTGTAATCTGAAAAAGCATTCAGGCGTTTTGTTCCACACATTATATGTAACAATAATCAAGTCTCAACGCCATAAAAAGAGAATGCTCATCGTCATTCACTTCAATCCTTTGCGCTCATTCTTGTATATCAGGGATCTCCAAATTACGACCCGCGGACCAACTCCGGCCCGCGAAGCTATTCATCCGGCTTGCGAAGCCATTCTCCAAACTACGGTCCACGGGCCAAATCCGACCCGCTAATACATTTTGTAAATAATGAAAAATTAATTGACGAAAAACTTTTTGATTTGGTAGAATGTAAGGCAACCCGAAACAATCACATTACGTAAAATGTCCGACCCTCGCACTGATGTGTAATCTGGTAACTTATGTGGTCCTCGGAAGAAAAAGTCTGGAGACCTCTGTTCTATACAGATCTTTTGTTAGCGGCACAGTAAAAAAACGTGCGGTGAACCAAAACAAAAATACAAATATAATTGCTTACAAAAATGCTGGAAATTGTCCTTACTCCAGAAATTTTGGGGCCCCAAAAATCGCGGGCCCTAGGCTTAAGCCTTTTCAGCTTAAGGGTAAATCCGCGCCTGTCACCACAACAGAAAGACTTTTTACAATCCTCAAACTACAGGTGGCGAAAATGATTTTTTTGGAATTATTAGTTTAGCGAAGATGGGCGCGGTTGAACGTACTTGCTAGTCTAAGTTATCCTTTTCCTAGCCTACTGTACTAGTATACTCTGTCATTCTCAGATGAACGCAGTACAGCTATATCCACAAGCAAAGTAAAACACTCGAACCGACTGAAAAACATGATAAGCACGTTTTACAACTTATAGTTATAAGTAATTAAACCAGCCATTAATTGCTACGTAAATCGTCTCGCAACAGTCATTTTCCACGTATTTTTTCAATAGAAGACACATGGTTCCATTGTTTTACTCAAGTTACGAACCAAAGTTTATAGAACACGTGATAGCGGACTCATCATCTGACGTATCATGGCGTTACAAACACTGTGTACCCAGTGACATTGACCACTCTACGCCACTGCTCAATACTACAACTGATAGGGAGACACCAAGCAGTCGTCGGGCATCACCAGACCTCTGCATGCCACTGCAGAGAGCTGAATTTCAATTTTGCTGGACAAGTTTTTTAGGAGACCTAAAGACTTCATTTCATTTAGCTGAGATAAAATAATTAATTTTCAAGTTTTGTATCCATACCATGGTAGTAGTTGTTGCTACTGGTTGATTGATTTCATGCATTGCTTCTGTTTCCAGTGGCGTGCAGAGGTCTGGTGACGCCTGGGACGACTACTGGGTGGATGCCCCCCTCCAAATTCTAGTATTGAGCAGTGGCGAGTGGTAGTCATTGTTACTGAATACACGCTGTTTGAAACATTACAATCTGACGTCATATTCACGCTTGCAAACCTACGTTTCAGCAAAGTTTGTTGACACAACATAAATATTCAGGGATGCCGGAGCAGCGAAAGGGGAGGCAGTAAAAGAGTTGAGGGCCATGGAAACTTATAAAAAAACAATATCTTTACCAATTATGTTGTTTCTGTTCATCAACAATGTTGACCTCAAAAATAGTAATGCCTCCGTTCTCTGACGTTCCTGGGCATATTATTCTACACGCACTCTCTCGTTGTTGCAGGCTACAATGTGTCACTGAAATGAACATAACTTATATCAGCGGTCGCCTAAGACAGAGCAGTTCATAACAGCAAAAATATCCGCAACGCCTTGAAACAGGGGAGTAGAACACACTCAGTTCTACGTCAGCGCAGTTCACAACTGCAAAAATACAAGGCTGCGCAAATATCTCGTCAAATAGCAGTCGATCAGAAGGTATGCGGCAGGGATGGCGGGCACTCAGGGTTGACAGTTTGAAACATGTAAACTACACAAGAATTGAGAATGTGCATAAAGTACGCAAAGAAAATTTTCGTTTTTTATTATGTGGCTGTTATATATATAATTACCAGAACCGCGGCCAGAAAATCTTCAATATGGGGGCTTTATGTTTGTGCAGGGGGCTTGGCATCCTGAAATTTGTCAAAAACTCCTGATCTATAGTGTTTGTTATTTCAATTTGAAGGGCTTGAAGTTTTGTTTGGGGGGCTTAGCCCGCAAAAGTCCCCCCGTGGCGACGGGACTGACAATTACTAGGGGGAAAGAGCAGATACGGGCTTGTGTGAGCCGTTATTATCAATCCGCCTGATCTGCCAATTAGCTCGAATTGAAGCACATATTGCAAGCACAGGTGTGCAATTGTATTAGCACAAAAAAGGAAACGGTAAACTAGTAATGCATAATAAAATCTGTTAAATCAAGCACGTGGAAATAGGACAGTTTTGAAATTTGGCTCAGAAAACCAATTAAATATCCATAATTATCTTTAGGGTTGATGCAATTAGACCCAATCATAAAAAGCACTCGGGTTTTTTTGAAAAAGCCCACATAAAAAATCAATAAAACCCACCAAACATCCCACTCTTTTTTTTCTTGAAAAATGTACAATGACTTAGCAAGTAAACACACATGTACATTTCACTGTAAATTTTTTCAAATGAAAGAAAACGAACAGCAACGAAATTTGAAGGACTTGAATAAAAGAGAATATATATATACATATATATTTTTTTTCTTGATTTTGGTGGGTTTTATTGATTTTTGAGGGTTGTATTGAAGGCAATTGACGGCAGACCGAAGCGTAAATTGTGCCACTTGCCGGGGCGGTTGAGGTGAACCCACTTGCCCAAGGAGTTCTACGGCAATTCGCTCAGAGGCTGTGGTTCGAACACCCAACTTTTCCCATTGAGAGGCGGTCACTTTGCCACTGAACTACAGGGATTGCCGCCCATAAGAATATTTCGAACAGTTTGAGTAAATTCTACTGCTTATCTTCTTCAGCTCTGTAAGATCGGTATATTTTAATCAACCCTGCCTTCTCTGTTTCTGACGTTGGAGCATACCAAATGTTAAAAAAATACACTATATTGATGCTGAACCAGCCGGGCATGTACATAAACTTGACGTGAAATTGTAGTTTGTGTGGGAGTGGCTTTTCTCAGTTTGCTGAGCGCCTGCTTGCCAAGCCTTACCTGTAGACCAACAACACTAACCAACGACGCTTTGCGAAAACAAAGATGGGGTGCATTTCTTAAAAATTGGGATGTCATAATAGGTATAACAAGTTATTGTTACGTAATTCTGAAAATGGCGATATTGCATGATGGAATAAAAACAATTAAAAATAGGGTTTTTGTGTGTTTTTTTTAAACAAAAACCTGTTTCTTTTCAAAAAGCCCAAAAAAACGGATTTGAAAACACAGGTGGTTTGTTTTTTTAAAAAATCGGAATTAAAAAACAGGTGGGTTGTTCTTTTTAGTCCGGGTTTTCTCAACCATGATTATCTCCAGCTATTTGACATGGTCTTTGCAAAAAATCAAAGCAATTCCTACCAATCTGACACAGCAGAGCATTTTAATTTAAATGCTATGTTGCTGCCAGCAACAGATACCACTTGGGCATATTCCTTTGCTTGAAGGTAATCTGGTACGCAATCCATCGTACGTATATCTCTCAGGTCTATGTGGACACAAAATACCAGCGTTATAACAAAGTAAAAATATAGCGAAGTGCGAACATATTAGAACAAAATAATAAAACGGTCAACGAACCCTACTGAGATTTTGAGCAAAAGCCTACGCCTAATTGAAAATAAGATTTTTTGTCATGAGAATCTAACTGCATGTATTCTTTAATTTTGTAGGTGCAAAAAAGTTGTTTTTACAAAGCAAAGGCAATACTAAGTATTGATGCTTTTCATAGTAATATTTAAAAAGTGTCAGTTTTGGCAATTTTAAGCATCAAATTATAAGAACTGGCAGCAAAACTCGTTTCATGCATCCCATCAATATATGACACCTAGCTGCTTAAACTTGACTCCTAAGGTAACCCTCCTTAACCCTGAAGCTAAGTAATTTCCCAAAACATTAAAAACTGCAACAGTGGGGTTTGACAGCAACAAATGGAGCTATGACCTGCATTCAGACAAACCACCACGAAACCGCAGGTACATACCACAGCATCTAACTGCAAAAAACACCAATCTAAGCCTGTATCTTGTGGGAGTGGAGGCAAAACAACTGTGATACTGACAAGCTAACCTTATTGATAATTGCTGACAAGAAAAAATTGACTCGCTAGTGTCATCCTTTATATCGGGGGGTGAAACCATGCAACACTTCCGGGTCAAATGCATAAAACAAGATTGGTCCACGGGCCACAGCTGCATGTGTCATGCTCTATGGGGTAGTGGTAGACAACTCGCTGGCAACTCACAAAAGATTGGCAATACCCTTTCAAAATCTGGACCTTTACGCGGGCCACAAAACTTCAGCTCCCGGGCTAGTTTTTGGCTGCGGGCCACGGGTTGCGCACCCCTGCTTTAGTTAGAAAAGTCGGTCAATTAAGTGTTCAGTTAGGGGTGTGTGCGTGTCGGTATATCAAAGAACACCTTCGGCAACGGCGCCTACGACAGGTTACCGACTTTCAGTACTGAGTCACGTGGCTTAAAGCACCAGTAGGAGTGTGTTAAATAGAGATAACTCTGAAATCGCGGCCCGGCAATTCTAGTGCAGTAAGATGGAAATTACTAATCACATGCACGGCGAAGGATTAAAATTGAAAATTTTGTTTGTTTCAGGTTGGCCTCTGCTCGGCTGTATATGCAGCAGCGGATGGTTTAACTTCATTCTTCATAGGCAAGATTTCCAGTCGTATAGGAAGAACTATTCCTTTAACTTTGAACTTTCTCTTGGACATTGGAAACTACATGATGTACCTCTTTTGGATTCCAACAGATTCTACAGTTTGGCTAGTTTACATTATTTTTATAATCGCGGGAACAATAGATGGAATATGGCAGCCTCTTATTAACGGTAAGTTGGCGAAAAGTTGAGTTTTTTTATAACAGCTTCATGACGTCATGTGTTTCATGCGACAATCATAAATATACACAAACATGTAAGAGCGAGGATTTAAAGAAAGGAAACAAAACCGAATAATCCCATAAAAGAACGCCCGCCAAACGTACTCTTTAGAATTGAATCTTTATCTGAAAAAGCATTTGCACTCGTCACCCATCCGAACAGCGAAGTTAATACGCAACTTGACGTTGCAGTCTGTGTAACAGGCAAAAGATATGCAGCAGGTGTATATGATGACATGGACACTATCCCACGTGGCTAACAAAATAATTTTGTGCCATGATGAAGGTATTCGGAGTGCAAGAAACTCTATCGCTCCTTCTTGCGAGCACCAAGCAGCGGCGTAACAAGGGGGCAAGGGAGGCACAATGCCCCGGACGCCAAGCCACAGGGGCCGCTGAGTCACTGGCTGGACGCCGAAAAGACCCAAATATTTCGCAAAAACTGTTTTCAATTCAGCACATTTGCTTCCTAAAGACCTTAGGTTCGAACACGGGAGCGCCAAACTTACTCCTTGCCCCGGGCGCCATCTAACCTCGGTACGCCCCTGGCGCCAATAAGGACTAAATCTGAAAAGATTGTTTGGTCCGTGCTATCTTGGCTCGATGAAGAGAAACAAGACCGATGGGAGGAAGCGGTCGACTTTATCTACTTCATGCTCTCCAACTGCAAGTATGCTGTTAATAAATTCACTAGAAAGTCAAGAAAATAGCCCATTACTGTCCCGTTAAAGCGAATTCTATAGCTTTGCAGCCTGTGAAGAACGGGACCAAAAGTTGGTAAACCGCAGGTCTACTAGGCTCATGGCAAAGAAGGTGTTTGACCTCCGTGCTCCAGTAGGTTATAACACCTGAGAGCCAGGCATTTCTGGAAGCTTCACTCCAGAGGAACCTAATGTTGCTCTCGAGAAACTCCACCCAATGATACCCTCGTGACTGGCTGCCTATCTACTAAGGATTCTCATACTGCACAGTAGAAGACAAAGAGTTTTTGACAATCCACGGCCGCTATTACTTGTATTATAAATTACATGTTCACGGTCGCATACATTTTTATCGAAGCCGAAGGCCGCATGCACCCGTACGGCCTTAGGTTGTGCACCTCTGTCCTAAGACAACATTTACACCACGTTAGTACGCCTACGTCAAGTAAAAATTTATTTGTTTCGAAAATCCTATCCTTCTACCCCAATTTCTACCGCAAGGGTGTGGCATTATTACACAACTTTAAGTGAAGTGTGCTTGAGTTCAACATAAGCTTGTTTAGCCTGAAGTAGCGCTTAGGAAGCCCATTAAAACCCTGATCTGGAAACCATAAAATGTTATATGAGTCAGGAAAAATAGGGTACAATGCTACCCTTAATTTGACTACGTCTTCCTGGGACACGTGACATCCGTTATTTCCGGACCAATGTATTTTTTACTTCCACACGTCCATTCACTTTTGCAACAAAATTTTATCTGCGCAGCTAAACATACATATCATACAAATTGTACGCACTGTACTGCCAAAAAGGAGATTTTTTAGAGGAGATATTTTGCGTAGAAAACGTCATGCGCGTGTTAGATCTGTTTTTTCTTCATATAAAAAAAATACATTGGTCCGGAAATAACGGATGTCATGTGTAATAACGGATGTCCGGAAACATCCGGAAATAACGGATGTCCGGAAATAACGGATGTTCAACCACCTTTACCTTTAAATGGAAACTTAAGAAACACCTCCTACATGAAACAAATTCCCAATATGAACTTTAGCAACATTTCATTTGTCTAACAAACTACTGTGATTTCTAGTATTCTGTAACTCTGTTTTATTATATGTGTGTATTTACTTTTTTGTATTTTCTGTGTGCACATTCTATGCTTTTCGGCATGAAGTACACCTTTTGTTTTTTTTTCTATTTTGTCTTGTTTTCTTTCGTACCTCACTAATAAGTTTTTGTAACTTTTTTACTTTTTATATTACCATTATTTTAATTTCTTTGTATTGCTAAAAATACTCTACCCACACCAAAGTCCTTTACCTAAATTCGATCCACTCATCTATGTACATAGGCATGCGCTTTCACCTGTACATTTTCTTCACCATGTTCTGCGTTCATTCGTTTTTCTGTTTTCTTTTCATTATGCCTATTTGATCTGCAACTGTTG
>Ga0210059_1007351_pt1 | contig 17511 bp, 9 predicted proteins | sample Ectturendosymbi2_FD_188042 | JGI IMG/M metagenome (GOLD analysis project Ga0210059, IMG submission 188042) | Ecteinascidia turbinata endosymbiont from Florida, USA - Sample 2 (SPAdes) (version 2) | ecosystem: Host-associated > Tunicates > Ascidians > Unclassified | place: Key West, Florida...
CCCCCACTTTGCGAGCCTCCCCCAGGCGAACCCCTTACCCGAATCAAAAAATTTTTTTTTTAATACAACCAAGAAGTCTTCCCGCATCTGTAGAGGGTTTGAACTACTCTCTAGTTATTGTGGCTGGCGAGTTATAACTAAAAAACCGAGAGCCCATATATTGGCTCTGGTGGGCGTTAAAGGGTACAAACCCAGGTGCACTGAAGCATTTGTTTCACACCTATTTTAAAATCATTAGATTCTAATCCTCGTCCAACGATTTTAAAGAAACAAATTGGGAGAGAAATCCCACCACCTTGACAATGTTTTAGGGAACTGACATTGCAGAAAGTTTACCCTCTCGCACCAAAGCACTTTTTGAAGCATAGACATCCATTGAACCAAGTGGTCGTCAAAGGAACGTTTCATTGTTGTGCAGTGAGCAGATCTACAGACACCTATTATAAACTCAATCGAGTTATTATATTTTTCTAGGTTCAACTAGACTTGCTTTGTGAAAAGAACCTATTGATTTTCCAGAAAAGTCAGTTTTTCTAGGCAAAAAGCTTTAAGAAAGCGTGCATTATAACAGCATGTTTAGTAGAAAATGGAGAATTGCTGTAGTGCTGTTTCCCTACGCTCCCCAACACCGCTGGCTGTGACAACCGTTGAAAATTTGCGTGTGTCAATACGATTACCTGAGTTGATACTTTTCACAATATGTTTTTCTGAGGCAATGTGTATTCGTTTGCCGTCAGTTACTGCTTTTCAATTTGATGCACTTGTTTTTCAACGAGGGGAATGCTGCTGCTGTAAACGAAAATGGATTGAAGAGACTAACGAGAGACGTGTACAATTCTACAACGCTGTGAATAAGCTCGTGGTGCGCTTTTGCTGTTAAAAATGTCCAAAACGATTTGAGGGCACAATTGCCTGTTGAGTGTGTAGTAAAGCCAAACCAAATTCTTCGTAATACCTGGTTTTGTGATTGCAATTATATTACAGTACAAAGTATTTGTTCACTATGCCACAGATGGGATGGCTGCTTCAGCGCATTAATATCCAATTCATTGGTCTTATATCGTTATGGAGACTGTTTATATTTTTTAAGTGATAGATTTCAGTGTGTTTAGCAAGTGGCCTTTTTACGCCTTGACACTATGAAAGTCAAAGAATAAATCTCTCTCAAGACGCACCTTTCATTTATTCCAAATGCGCCAGTAAGACCAGCTCTACCAAGGCTTCGTGCAATAAAGGAATCTTAGGCACAGTTGCCATAATGAGCGTTTTCGTATAGCCTGTATTTGTCAGACTCGAAATACATGTCCAACACGTTTAAAAAAAACGCGTACGAGGTTTTTATTTTGGACGCTTCATTCTTGCAATGCCTTCATATGTTGAGCGAATATTCGCAATAATTAGGAAATAAAATTATTTTCGCTGTGTTGTGAAACACTTACTATTGTAAGCTTCAGCTATCGGAACTGCTGCAGAATGAAAGGCCATAATTTCTACAGTGTGACTAATGCAAGTTGTATCACTGCAATGGAATGACTCTATTCGAGTCGAAAGTATCAACCAGACTGAAGTCTTTGCAAACGCCGTACCTCGAATCAAATCAGATGTTCTGTCACTGAAACTGAGCGGCACCAACTTATTACAGGAGTTAAAAATTGCAGTTGATTAAGCGAACCCTACCGGAACTGCTTTCACTGCCTATGTTAATGTCTGTTTCTCCAATTCAAAGGGTTATAAGTACGTCTAGTCTCCGATTAACACATCGTACGCAAACTTGTCAGAACGATTTCGTGATTCAATTCCTGGCCTTCCTTACCTGATTGCCTTGCCTCAGACGCTAAAATTGAATCTTCAACAGGTGAGCAAGTATTAAAAACGGTATAAAATTATCCTGTTTTCGTTCAAGTTTTAAGAAGCACAAGTTAGAATTACGCTATGATTTCTAACTGCTTTCTTGATTTTCCCTGTCCTTCATTTTCTCCACTTGGGAAGAACTGTGTGTTAAACAATTTCTGTTGGTGCAGCACTCCACTAAAACAATAGTTTTTTTGTTTACGTGTTGGACTCAGAAACATGGTCCACATCAAATGAATATTCAGAGAACACAGGGATACAAAGAATGTAGTCTCAGTGCATCACAGGGAGGTGTCAGCTGGCACACGCATCCAATGGTGCAGGGGAACAAAGCTTGAAGCAAATGTATTTAACCATTGTCATACAAGATCGTTACAAGCTGTGAGACATTGGCGGATCCAGGTGGGGGCAATATGGAGCAAACGGTTGTGGCGCCCCTTTTTGGTGACTCTCGAAATAGAAACAGGCAAAAAATACTCGAAACTAAACTATGTTTCATACTTCGTTGAATTTCACGATTTACGTGCCGACCTTTCACCCAGCCTCTATTATCGAATAGGTATCAACAATGCAATTTTTTCGCAATAATGCTGTTGTTCGGTTGTTCTTACCCGCGTGGAAACGTCCCACTCCCAGCCTTACTCGGATTAGGTAATCACTAGGGCCATTTTTATGAGCTAAAAAACTTGATAATATGACTTTATTTTTCAGAAAATATGACTACATGACCAAACAAAAATGATTGAGCTAGAACATACAACTACTGTGCAAAGAAGTACGGTATTACCAGTGAAAATAGGCATAAGAGATGGTAGTCCCATGATTTGTTGAAGCCAGCTTGCGGAATCGGAGGTAAAATATCCGACTCCGACCTTTGCAAAACTTCCAACTCCCGACTCCTTAACATAAACGGAATGAAATTTGGCTGTTAAAATCAATGGAAATCGTGGTGCACAGCAGTAAATCTCGGATCCAACAAGAGTTTCAAAAGAAATTGTACCATTTCAACAGGAATTCCCAATTTAGGAGTGTGATGTAAAAAATGATCCAATTGGACATCCGGAGTCGGACAAAAAAATCCGACTCCGACTCCCAGTGTTGTCAGGAATCCGACTCCACCCAAAAACCTCCGACTCCTTACGACTCCGCAACCCTGGTTGAAGCCCCACTAAAATAAACACCTCAAAACATGAATAAAACATATAGTTTGATTTGAAAGAAATTGAAAACTTGTGTTACTTTGGGGAAGCAAAAGCATGCATTTTTAGGCAGTACATTTCATCCAAATAACTTGGTTCACCTACGCCTTTGCCACATTCGCAGGGTGTTCAATGTGCAAGGTGCAGCTTAAACCTAGCGATATATAAATCTCACCTGATATTTTGAGATTGTTTTATTGGTTTCCTTATTGAATTATATTGAAAATATGCAAAATATGACTTCATGACCTGAGATGAAAAATATGACTTTTTATGACTCTAACTTTTGTTATAGACCTCGTAGGGGCGCGATTTTTTTTAAACTTCGTTTCATAGCTTCCTGAAACACAGAAAGAAATATGACTTTTATGAGTTTAAATAGCCCTAGTAATCACACATGCGGTGGTTTCGTTTGCACAGTTCTCGACTTGATGCTGGGCTGTACCAAATTGGTCTGTTTTGTTACAAGTGCATTTTCAATGCCTGATGGCAGCGCTGGAAGGAAAAGCAGTGTTGGAAATAGGAATGCAGTATGGCAAATTGATAACTGACGCAAGACTTCAGAAGCCTCCAATGCGAAAAAACAGTTTCGAGACTGTTGCCAGTATAGTCCATTAGTCCAAAGTAAGTCTGCATCAAAGTTTTGCAACGTAAAGGTAAGCGGATGAGTTTCTTGTCGGAACTAATGCCCTGACTGAACCATAATGCAGCGTGTGAAAAGCTATCTACGTTAACAATTTGCCGCCATCTGTCAAAAACACATGGCACGTGCTCTGTTAGCTCAAGGAATTATTATGACTTAATGATGCAGTTGCGCATCACCTCACTGGAAGGCGTAACAAGGTTAGATGGCGCCGGGGGCAAGAAGCAAGTTTGGCGCTTCCATGTTCGAACCTAAAGTCTTTCTGAAGCAAATGTACTGTATTGAAGAAAGCACTTGTGGCATTGTTGGGACTCTTCGGCTCCCCCCGCAGTCATTCGTCTCCCCAACAGTTATTTGGCGCCCGGAGAATTGTGCCCCCTTGCCCTCTCGTTACGCCTCTGCCTCACTGCCTCAACAGGGAAACGCAGCGTAGCATTCAATTTCTTCTTGGTAACACGACGCGCCTCAAACCATTGCTCTAACGCAGAAACTTTGGCAAAATCCCAGCAAAGCAGAACTTGGTGGAATGAATAATTGGCTTTACGCGGTCATGAAAGTTTTGCTCAACAGTTAAATATTTGCAGTTCAAAATTTGGTGAGATGATGGCGCCTTTGACCCTCACCTGGCTACGCGCCTGGTAATGTTGACTGATGGCTATGTGGTTTTGATTCTTTTGTTACAATTGCAAACCCGTAGACAGCTCAGGCTGGTCATGAAACGACGAATTCGGCATGGTTATCGAAATCTGCAACCAACAGCAAAAAGCGTACCTTATTGGTTGGATCAGGGTCCCAAACTTTTTGTCTGCGGGCCACATAAATTATTAGCTATTAGCTATTAAACACTAGTTCCACGGCCGGACATCTCACGTAATGTGATCAGTGGCGGAACTAGAGGTTTGTGTCAGGGAGGGAAAACTTTGCTGAAAGTGGGCCCACTGACCATTGTAGGGGGCCCACCATCCAACACTAAAAAAAACTTGAGAAAGAACGGTGAATCCGGATGTGGATGGCTAACTAAAACCTTAAATCACCGGAAATTACTCCGAAATACGCAAAAAAGCAACAATTGAATACCATAATAAAACTAAAACCAAAATATGACCTAAGGTTTTGTCAACTTTCCAAAGGGGGGTGACATTCATGCTTGCCAGGGAGGGTGATTCGCTTCTCTGCCTAGCCGGCATTTACGCCACTGAATGTGATTGTATCGGGATAAGTTACTTTCTACCAAATCAAGTTTTTCGTAAATATATTATTTTTTCATTATTGACAAAATTTCTTCGCCGGCCGGATATGGCCCCCGTGCAGTAGTTGGAGACCCCTACACCACATATATTTTTTCAGAAAAGCCATCTTCTGGTGCAAATTTTAACTTTTTACTGGTGACATTGGCGTTAGCGGAGATTCGTCGTAGTTTCAAATTGGTCGTAGGCTGATTCACACCTGCGATTGCTGCCCCGAATAGAAGCAGATTCATCGCCAGATAAACAGCATTGTGGGTGGTTTTAAGCTTGTCTGGGGGTTTCAGAGCAGTACACAGTGAATTGGAAAATGATTTTATCGGGGAGACAAGAGCTTGAGTTTGGAGGTATTCATTGTGAATTTATGGGTTAGCCCGCTTGCTTCCACTTTTGTTAAACAGGTCACTACTTGTTTCATAACCTCAACAAGTGGTATCGATGTTTTTTCTTCACATCAGTAGTTCAATGTCGAAATATGTGAAACGGCAACACGCGATTGAAATTCTACTTTAGTGGCATTAAATGTATTTGGGGCAATATGTTTCACGCTCAGTGTGAATCTATCATGCAACTGTGAGATCGTTTTTCACGATAGCCAGCAGAGCGACCTAAAATGAGAGTAATGTTATTGCATATGCCTGTCATTCAGTTTTTGTTTTTGAATTGTCGCTTGCAATAATTAATGATTTACGTGTAATTGTAATTGCACAAGCTTCGTCTGGAAACGTGATTGGCATTAAGCTATGTTTAGACTTCTGTTGATTAGACTCCTATCGTAGGACTTCAGTTAACACTTCAAAGTGAAGGAAGAATCATTCTACTTGTAATCAGGTCGGTAATACGTTGTAGACATTGTTTTTTCTGATCTACGGATATCCAAACCAGTGTCAAACACTAGTTCGCAGCATGTTTTTAGGGTAATTTTTTAAACACTCTAGATATCAGAGAATGTTGGAACACCTACAGTGTTCTCATTTATGTGTAGCTTGTGAAAAAGGAGGCCTATTTTTGAGACCCGCTTCAAACGTTTTCTGAATTAATGATATAAAGCGCTAAAAACTGTGGTTATTCTCTAAAAAATCACAGAGTTCGGCTAACAAAAAATACTTCCTCGGCCCACCAAAGGTAACCACTTTTGTGTGATACCCAACAATTGCATCCGGCAACCTTGGGTATTTAAACAATTGAAAGCATTTGGCACCCCCTATTTGACTACCTCCCAAAACGCCTGGTCTGGATCCGCCACTGCTGGTAGAAAAATCAAGATTCGACACTCATATTTGTCAGACGATTGAAGTGAGTGGATAAAAAGTTCAATAAGCGATGCATGCATTCTAATGTGACCATGTTCAAACCAAACCATTCGCTGCTTGGGTTTGGCAACCCAGCACGAATATCCACAACAGCTAATCCATACAACGATTATAAAAGCGTTTCAGAAACATTGCATTAGGTCACGTGGCAATACTGTATGTTATTTTGAACTTACGAAGTGCAAAATTGGCATATTGTTATAGCCGTACCTTCATAGATGTTTTCTTTAGGTTTTCACGCAAGTAGCACGGATGGCATAAGGCTTGGTGACGAGTTCAAATCCCTTGTAATCACAAGTGAACAAACGCATCAAATCATCGACGCATTGATTGGACCACATTTCTTTTGATAATTCGAACGAGTTCACAGCCTTTCTTAAGCGTTCGAGGATACATACTCACACGTCTTTCTGCAGAGGCAGCAACCAACGCGACCAAGGAATTGGTTTGAAAAGATTTGACGTTCAAATAGTAAACTAAAAACCCAGAAGAAGGTGATTTAAATTCTTACTTTTAATCTAACACCTAATATGTGATTTAGTACAACTCAGTATTTCTGCATTCTCCTGCTCTTTGACCAACCCACGTGATATGTAGCATACGTCTTAGCCAAATGTTTGCTTTACACAAATTTAACAAAGAAAACTCAAGTTTTTTTTAGAAATTGTCGCACTGTCCCGCATTAAGAAGCCGTTAAGGACAACCACTCGATCTGGCAGCACTTTAGGAAGAAAATGTTAGGCTAGTAGGGTTTTTTCAAGGAGTCATCCAAACAAAACGCAATAAAAACTGGACACAATAAAAAAAATTGTTAGTTCAGCAAGCGTTAATGACATTTCGCATAATTAATAGTGGACAGGTTATCTCAAAGAAACACTGAGCTTTGATATTGAAGAAATCCAAGACGTTTTTCGGCTGGAATCTTTTGCAGTCACTCAAAAGTTGGTGTTTATTCAGTAAAAAAAAAACACAAAGGTATTAAAGTCATAGCATGTGCATTATTCCTAGACTTAAGCAAAGCTTTTGATTGTGCTGATCATACAGTAATATCTCACTTCAACAGTTATTTTACTATAGAGTAAGAGGAGCACCTCTAAATTTCTTGTAACCTTAGACTTTGATGACAGGGTTTGTGATTGTAAGAACGAGGTAGTAATTCAATTCGGTACTGCGTGGTGACCCAAACAAGAAAGCAACAGGTACTTTGACGCAGCAGCATAAGCAGCGTCATTGAATAAAAGAGTCCCAATAAAAAGTTCTGAAAGGAATTTGGTGACAAGAATAAGCACTTGTTTTATCTGCGTTAAGTCTTGCCATAATTCCAATTCCCAGTTAGAACCCTCGTACCGTGGAAAAACCCATTGTTATCGCCCGCAAAAGTTTAACCTGATTGAAAGACAGGACAAGCATTCAACTTATAGTTGCTTCGTTGCTGTAGAACACGACAGCACATGTGTCAGCAAGAATAAAATTGATAAAAAGGATGTATATGCGTAAAAAGATCTGCTGATTATCGTCCAGCACCTTGTCACAACAGCCTTCCCTGAACCATCCAAAAGATATTATTTGGTGCGTTGCAAGGTCCTATGTACCTTCGGTTGCGTCCACGTAAGTGACGAGTATGAAGTGCTCTTCTAGAATTGTAAGAATTTAATAGTTGTTCTGTCTCAAGCAAGAACAAATATTACTCGCTGAGTTAAAACGAAATTACGATATCTTTCCAATGATTCACTTAAGGGCGGTGGAATAGTTTGAGAGAATGTTTTTCTTGGCAACCACGCAAAGTGCTCCTCACGAGACGCTTATGAAGGACCTCTAGTGCTCTTCGCCTGTACAACTTAGTAATAGGGGATAAAAAGCCTCTGAACCAGTCGATTTCCTTTTCTGTTTACATTAGTTTCCTTCTGGGCTGTTTTGATCGTATCCCCATACAGGGCCGGCAAGAGGCAGCTCTGCGCTCTAGGCAAATTTTATATTACGCCCCCGTTACACAGTTACACGTCACACTAAAACATTCAGGACCTGGAAACCAAGAAAAAAGCGGATTCTGCTAAATGCTGTGCTCGTTCTAGGCCAGCTATGTGCAACCCGCGGCCCAGTTTAGGTGTTGTTGTAGTGAAAATATCCTACATACTGACAACCTATCCTTATTTTCATAATTTTCAATTTGAAATTTTAATGCAGGTAAGTGCCACTTTATCACGTCTGTTACGATTGCGATTAGGATTCGAACGCTTTCAGCACGTTAGCTTAAGCCCAATCTCATTTACTAAGATTAAAGTAAGCCATTCAACGTGCGGCCCTCATTAATATGTCATTCAATGTGCGGCCCTGGTCAAGATATTGACATGATTTTTGGCTCTGCAAACCATTTGGGTTGGACATGGCTGTTCTAGGCGGCCGCCTAGTTCGCCTATTGGAAGGACCGGCCCTGCTCACATATTTCGAGGTTTTTAAGGCCTAAATCACGTGATTTCAACAGTTTTGCACATACTCGGTTAATGAGAGTAACCGTGTTGTTTTTGTGTAAAAACAGCTGTTTTTTCAAGAAATTGGTTTCACAGAGATCTCATGTCGTGTTAAATAAAAAATCACAGTTTGGAAAAGTTTGTTTTTCGTTACGTGACTGGTTAAATCATGCGACTCTATTATTGTAATCTCGTATTACCCCAAGGATACAGCAATCAGCGGTGTGTGTTAATCAGAACTTGAGAACATGTAGCATAGAAACAAAAGGTCTTATATCCAAAGAAAAAGCGAAGCATCACCAGCCACTGCAAGCAAATCACACGTTATTCCGAAGAAACGTCTATTTTTAAACATGTTTTACGAATTTCACTCGACATCTCCAACAAACTTCAACTCCGCAGCTCGAACCACAGCATTTCATTTCTTACTTTGCTGGAATTCACTCCTCGTGCACGAGGTCCTCCAAACCAATGTGTTTATTTTATTGCGCCTTAAACAAATATCACGTACAGCATGGGACGACGCTTTTTCTTAGGATACAAATAGTATATATTTTTGCGACCTACACACATTACAAAGCTTCACCAAGTCAGTTTTCTGAAACAAAATCTTCTGTTTCGTTTTCGTGATCTGGGCGACTTGTTCCTGAATGATGTTGTGTTTCATTTGGGTGTGCAACATTTTGCTGAGGTGGTGGTAGCTTATGCAGATTGGATAAAAAGTTACAATCCGTACGGACTGTGTGCTTTGCTCTTATACTACAACTTGAAATAGCAAATAACAGTTGATATAGCAATTTCATTGATTCATTCACTCTAATTCAACAAAGGCAACTGTACAAACTTGTGTGACTGCACCTGATCACCCTACGAAGACTTAAACTTTTTACTTTTCTACGTTTGCAAACACTTTGGCAGAAGTGAATATACAGGGGTTCTGCTTCACCAAAACCAAGTACAACGTCATAAAGGGCTCGCATGCAGAGCAGGATTAAAGGGTAGGGGGCCCGGGGCAATTTTTACTTGAGGTCCCCTATGACGAAATTCATGACGTCATTTCTTACAAAAGCATGTCTTCGCTGATTCGCAAGATTCCTGTTTGTTTTATCCGGTAGTCGAGAATGTGCTTACTCAAATTCCCATAGAGTTAGTTGCGAGAAGTAAATACTAGAGTGTATTTTTGCTAAGAAAAAATATTTCACAGGCTAGAGAGTGATTCAGCAAGAAACAACATTCACCCGAACAATAAGCAGAAACCAGAGGTTACAAACGAACACACCGGAAAAGGAACATGACTATATGGCCAGCCAGGCTGAATGTGAAAGTTGTTTCCAAGCTAATGTCTTGATTTTCACATTCATTTTCAGGTGCTCTGGTTAACGCCACTGCTTTAACGTTGCTGCTTGAAAGTTTTGCTAGAAAACGCGATTCAGTCGCGACTTGTAGCTAATACTGCCAGATCCTTGCGCTGTTTCTTCAAAGAAGCTTTGCGCTTTTCATAGCTTCTGATGGCATCAGAGATTTCGGCATTTCGCTAGCTACCTTTTCTGATGGACCACGGCCACGCAATAACATGCGGTGCATTGTGTAAATGCCTAGAATAGCTTCATATATTTATGATGTAACACAACGGTAGTAGTCATCGGAAGAAAAATTTGTTTCCACGCCAGGTTAGCCTTTATGACAAAACAGAGGTGAAGTTTCGCTGCGGCTACCTCGACACTGCAGCAGAAGCTTGGCACGATTGAAATTGACACCAGTGTTGCCACTTCTGATATATTAACATGCAAGGGCGTACGCAAGGGGGGGTTGGGGTTAACCCCTTGAGCTTGATATTTTACAAAAACCTTTATTGCCTTCGCAAGGAGATTAAGTGTTTTCGCATAATTTTTGCTTGTTAATTTGTCGACTTAATGCAAATGCCACGGAATAAATTTGCATGCAAATTTCAAGGAGCATTGTAAATGGGCTAAAAATGTAATAATTAGGTTTTGGTGGAAATCTGGGTTATCGTCTCCATCCAGAAACTACCCCACCACATTTTTCAGACCTTTCGTCCACTGCGCATGTTTAAGATCGTGTTCCGGGACAGATCACTTTATCCGAAACCATTGTCTTTATATTGTCTGGCAAGGGCTTACGCAAGGGTGGTGGGTGGGGTTAACCCACCTTTAGTTTGACCTGTTACAAAACCTTTTTTACCTGCGAAAAGGAGATTAATTGTTTCCGCATACCTTTTACTTGTTAAATTGTCGACTTCATGCAAAAGTTGTAGTTCTAAATGCTCTGACATAGTGATGAGTGTTTTTTACTCCCCTGTTTGAACGCTCAGCCTGATATTTTTGCAGTTATGAACTGCTGTGTCGTAACGTTGAGTGTATTTTCCTCCGATATCCTACCTTTGGGTGCTGATATTTTAGTTTATATTCAGTACCACGGGCGTACACAAGGGGTTGGGGTTAAACTCCCCGCTTAAGCTTGATATTTTACAAAAACTTGATTACCTGCGCAAACGACATTAATTGTTTTCGCATACTTACTGCTTGTTAATTTGTCGACTTAATGCAAATAACACGGAATGAATTTGCATGCAAATTTTAAGGAACATTGTAAATGGGCCAGAAGGTAATGATGAGGTTTCGGTGGGAATCTGGGTTATCGTCTGGGTACAGAAACCATCTCACCACTTTTAGCAGACCTTTCGTCTACTAGGCTATGCATGTTTACGATTGTGTTCGGCGATAGTTCACTTTATCCGAAACAATTGCATTTCTTTTGTCTGCTATGGCTGATCAGTGCAAGCGTTGACCGCATTGGCTGCATTAGGCCTGCCAATTTCTGCAGCATGCTAGAACTGTTGCACGAGCTCAAAAACATCAGTTGTTAACATAGAAGCATTCAGGTATTTATTGTGTCTCAGCAGGAAAAAAGGAAAACTATGTTTGCTGGACTTCTATGACTAACAACAAAATCGAAAGTTTTCTTGCATACTTTGTGCGCATTCTCAATTCTTGTGTAGTTTAGCTAGATTCGATTTTTTAAACTGGGGTGTGCACCAGCCAGTCCATCCCCACTCAGTCTATGCTCGACTGCTCGTATTCGACAAGACATTAGCGCAGCCTCATTCTTCCGTTGTAAATTGCTATGACGAATTGATGAGTGTGTTTTCCTCTCTTGTTTTAACGCGCCGCCTGATATTTTTTGCAGACACGAACTGCTGTATCGTAGCGTTGGGTGTACGTATTTTCCTCCGATAGCCTAACTTGGAGCTCTAATAATTTATATTCAGTGCATTGACACATAAAATAAGAATAGTGGATGTATAGAAAAATGTGCATATTATGTCAACAAACTTCGCCAAAACGTTGGTTTAGAAACAGGACTATGACGTCATTTTGTGACGTCACAAACAGCGCACACCAAATACAAATGACTACCCTATGCCACTGAATGAAAACCCCCCACGAAAAGTTTCTGCGTAAGCCACTGGTTATCGTAAACAACATCGTGTCGATGGCGACACAGTTATCACAGATTCAAAACAAAATATTTCCTGGAAAGGTAATTGTCTGTATATTCATTCCTGAAAGTTTCGTTTTGCCTTCAGTGCACAAATGTTTTTTACAGACCAAAACGCAAACATCATCAATCCAAGCGAAATTACATTTTTTCAAATCTTCTCCTGCGCAAAGGGCTTATCGTCAAGGGCGTACGCAAGGGGGGGGGGTTGGGGTTAACCCCCCACTTGAGCTTGATATTTTACAAAAACTTTGTTACCTTCGGAAGGAGATTAAGTGCTTTCGCATACTTTTTGCTTATTAATTTGTCGACTTAATGCAAATACCACGGAACAAATTTGCATGCAACTTTCAAGAAGTATTGCAAATGGGCTAAACATGTACTAATTGCGTTTTGGTATAAGAATAAGATTAGTGGATGTATAAAAAAATGTGCATATTATGTCAACAAACTTCGCCAAAACGTTGGTTTGGAAACAGGACTATGACGTAGTTTTGTGACGTCACAAACGCACACCAAATGCAAATGACTACCCTATGCCACTGAATGAACACCAAATACAAATAAATACAAATGACTACACTATGCCACTGAATGAAAACCTCCATGAAAAGTTTCTGCGTTCGCCACTGTTAACGTGACATCAGATATGATGTTCTCAGATACATTTCTAATGTTTGATGTTTTGTCGACAAATCTGATGCTGACTGGGTTGTTGTTTTTGTTTTCCACTTTTCCTCTCATTTTAGGCCGAAAATAAGTTAAATTCATGATTTTGCAAGCTCCTTTCATCAATTTCTTACCCAAATGTGTGTTTGGTTATCGTTTCAAACTGAAGAAGCTCTCTTCGCTGCGTTGAGACGAACATTTTGCGTGAATTATAAACGACTTCTCCGTTCAATTGCGATATTTCGCTCTATTTCGGATTCAACGAGGGTAATCGCACTTTGTTAGGTTTATTAGTAGAAGCATTTAGCTTGCATAAAACTGTAACGTAAAAATCTGATGTTATCTGATTTTGGAAAAGACAACAATCTGATGTTAACGAGACTGTCCCCAGTGATAACGTTGACTGATACTAAACAGTAGTCATAGTCAGCAACCACTAGCTTTAGCACGCAAATAGCAACGTTTTCGTTACTTTTGTGGAATAGGCGTGATGCACGAGTAGAAAGTCATACCCATGCCAAAAGAACGATTATTAGGAAAAAGTTACCTGCGAAATCAAATATATTTTCATTGGACAAAACCGGAAACACTTATAGGCTATTCAGTAGCGATTACCAAAACTGGTAGACAGTGAAACTTGGAGAGAAATCAGTTGTTATTGGGGGCAGTGGCGTAACTGACGAGGGGGCATGGGGGCGAGCCGCTCCCCCCCGGCAAACTAAATGTAAAAACTGGGCCCCCTTCAGTTGACATTTTGATACTTAGTATTCTTTAATTTTTTTTTTGCGTTTTTCGTGGTGTTTTTGTTTTTTTTCCTAGTATGGACAATGGACATCCACGACATCCAGAGATTCACTATCATTTCTTAACTTTTTTATGAGTTTTGGCTAGTGGGACCCTCTACGGTAAATAGTGGTCCCCCTTCAGGTAAGTTTTGCCCCCTGGCTCAAACCTCTAGTTACGCCACTAGTTGGGGGCCCAGATACTTAACGCAACGTAGGAATATAACAGAGATTTGTATTGTTGTAACGCTAATCACTATTTTTTATACGATTATTTTATTTGAAACAAATATATTTCACCACGGGGGTCCCTTGCAGCGGGAGGCCCGGGGCAATTGCCACCGTTGCCCCCGCTTTAATCCGGACCTGCTCGCATGTACTCTGATCGACAGGTAAGAGTTGATTGGGTAGAAAACGTGATGCACGATGCGTCGTTTCAATCTTTTTATCACGTAACATCTTTTAACCAAAGTAAGTTTTCTTGGTCGTGGTGTGCGGAGTGTCATCTTGAAATCACTATTTGCTCGTTTTCGTTTGTTAGAAATATCTTGTATCAGGTGACATGTGAGCAAAAGTTGTACCCTGTGTGTTTCGCATCTTTTGCATAATAAATTGAAACAACAGCATTCCAAGTGAACTAGTTTCCACAAAGTTGACACAAGCATATCAAATGATGAAAATTTCTTTTATAGGAAATCGATTTCACGTGATACTACGCATCCTCAGTCCTACATACTGCAAGCAGTGCTTGCGGGTGAAACGTTGAAAGTGTAAAGCAGAGAAAGCAAACAAACTGAAGACTAAAATGAATAAATCAGAACACAAGTTCCGGCAATAATAAACTGAAAAAAACGTTTCTCTCAAATGATTACTTTCAGTAGAACTTCAAAACTACCTGACGCCAATTATCGAGCAACGCAACAGACCCACATTGACGGAAACACGCCGACACGACTCCAACAAAAAGTTGATAAAATGCCTAAAAATGATTGGGTTTGCCAAGTTCACAGCCATGCTCTATGTGGCGCCTTCAAAACTGCACAGATACTGTAAGTTTCCATCTCAAGTTCTGATTCAGCAATGAAACCCACTTATCTGTTCGTTGTGCCTGGTTCCATCGCTGATAAACAACTGCGTTATCGTAACAAATGCACTTTGGGGAGTGCAACACTGAACTTGGAACAGGTATGTTGTCATATCAGCGGGAGTTCGAAATAATCTCAGGCATCTCACCTCCCCCTTGCTAGCATTGGTGACGGTCATGCAGTTGCTTATCAGCGATGGAGCTAATTTTTTTGGGGTTTCTCATGAAAAGCACCAAAGTGATTTTGATTGAGCGATCTCCACCGCGGTATCGCTGCGTTATTATACGGTTTTAATCCCAGCATCCGTGTTTATCTTCTCTCGCATTTCGTCACTCTGTCTATGGGTTTGTGCAAACGTAAAACCCGGAAGAAACGTTAGATCTCTCTTGAACAAAGGTAATGGCTGCAGCGGTGCAGCTGTCATTCTTTAACTTTAAACTGCCTGCCACTTCGAAATCCAGATGAGTTTACACTCGTAGCAAGAACGGAATACGCGTTGACCATGTTCTTTCTCGAGAGTTTTTCTGCGATTCCAGATTAGCAAAGTCATCAGCGTAATTCATTTGCGAACCGTTAGGTATTCTTCAATTGGCTAATTCCTTGAAAGCTCAATGTTAACCTTGAGGTTTTTATTGCCAACAGCATTCCATTTTTTGCTTTTGGCACCAATCAGCGAAACCTTACTCGAGGTTGCTTCAAACTCAGATGCGAGCACTTCGTGGTTTCATAGTTGCGTCATGGTCACCAAGGGCAAGCCTTGAATAAACTTTGAATATGTCAAAATCCAATAAATTCTTTTATTGGATTGACGTATTAAATTCTGGATTACTGCTAAAAATTCAACTACCTCAAGAATACAGACGAAAGCTTTTCTAAAACTCTCCATGGAGCTCTGTAAAGCAAAAGCTTTACCTTGTTTTGAGATTCAATTGAAATATTTTGAGCACTAGAGTCAACTTTATGGACCTAGTTATCTTTTGAGGTTTCTGTACATAGGAGAAGGTCATAAATTTGTGTGTTATTGAAGTTTACAGCAAATACTACAAATTTTTACTGATAGAAATTGTCAAATTTTTTGAACTACCTGAATATTTTTTTTACTCCGAGACCGGCACTGCGAATTCCTGTCATTCATCCCTCACTCTAGTCCAGCTTTCGTAAGACGGCAAATTTTTCCTTGAGACACATTTCTTGAATAGGTGGGCAAAACGTCGGCATACAGACCAAAAAAAAGATATAAGCAGAAGAAAGGCGTTGATTATCTGACAATAAACCTGCTTGCAACCGCTGCGAATCAACATGAGTGGCAGAAAAAAGCATTTATTTGATTTTCACGAAATTGCGATTTTTGTGTCTCGCCTAAAAATTGATGCCCTTTCGCCTACAGAAATTGGCTCACTCACAGTTGTTCAAATGTTGTACGAAAACCCGGGGCTAATCTTTTGAAAAATCACCATCCGTCACAGGTTGTGTTGTTATGGCGTTGTAGTTGCAGTGCTTCCATTCCATACTGCACACAAGACCTGTTGCTAAAGTTGTGTTTTGATAAAGAAGGACATACTTTATTTAAGCTGCTTGCAGAGCAAAACTTACCTTAGCTTAGATCTTATCGGTAATGCTCATGGAAAGTGGCGGATGAAGGGAGGTACTGACTGAACTACAGCCAGGGGCCCCTAACATTTAGGGCCCCCCAATCCCCATCACAGTGACTGTTACTTATGGGCACCATCTGGTGGTGACTATTTATTTACTTGTGGCGCAATCTCCAGGCCGCCACATAACTTCCCTCTTCATTAGCTTGAAGTTCTATCACTTGCCATTCATACTTCAACTCTCATTGTACAAGTGCGACCCGTACCCTTTGATTCAAGAAGATCTTCAACAGAGGATTTTGATGAGAGGGTCTTATGGCCCGTCTAGGTTCCTTATTGGGTGCCATTTGTTGTAGGGAACTGCATCGCCTTGAACTACTGCAGCAAGCACTAAAGAAAAATGGTAATTCGGGGCAATAAGCTAACGGGAAGCAACCAGCAGCAATAGCGCTCACCCGACAAGATTCTACTGATATAATAGGTTGCACTATCGTTATATAGGGATAAGTTAATTACGATAATTCGCTTGTGGTGATTATCACAGTGACTTGTTACTTATGGGCACCATCTAGCAGTGACCATTTATTTACGTGTGGCGCCATCTCCAGGCCGCCACACATGGCAACGAATCTTCACGTGTTCACTTCAAGTTACAGTAGTAGGCGTTTTTCCGCATGCGAGTGTTGAACGCATGTAATGCAGGGAGACAGTGAGTTCTGATAGCGGATAACCACGTAATTTTATAGCCTACTGTGTAAAAAGAAGCGTGTTCATTTTGAAAAATCCATTTTTAGTGTGAGAATGAACGCTTCTTCTTGTTGTTTCGTTTGAGCGAGTTCTTTTATCCACTGCTTGGCCGCGCTAGATTTCGGGGCAGGTGTTGAGCAGCCACCGGGTTGTCTCATCGTCCAGAACCGTCAGGCCGTGCAGTCCATGGGGAGGGCGATGGATTGGACATTGGAGGACGACATGGTGGACCATTTGTTCTTCTATGCCACACTAACAGACCGCAGAGGAGGCCCTAACCCATTTGTACAAGCAGGAGCGGAAACGTCCGACACCGGTGCGGAGGCGGTTAAGCCGGACCCAGGCTCTTCTTGGGAGGGTCATTCCGGGTGTGTTTGTACCGGTATCTGGAATTGAAGT
>Ga0210059_1007352_pt1 | contig 17508 bp, 17 predicted proteins | sample Ectturendosymbi2_FD_188042 | JGI IMG/M metagenome (GOLD analysis project Ga0210059, IMG submission 188042) | Ecteinascidia turbinata endosymbiont from Florida, USA - Sample 2 (SPAdes) (version 2) | ecosystem: Host-associated > Tunicates > Ascidians > Unclassified | place: Key West, Florida...
CCCCCCCCGCACAAACGCAAGCCCCCCTATTGAAAACTTTCTGGCGACGGTTCTGCTTCAGCCTCTTCATCTGCACACCAGTGTGCAGCGGTGCACAGTTTGGGAAACACTGCTTTAGTTGATTCCGTCTTTTCAATTTAAATGTGAAAGCGTTTCACTTATGGATGGTTTAAAGTTACGCGCCATCAGCTGGTGTTGTCGAGAAACATGTTTCTCTCCCTCTCTGCAGCCAGGGTATTATCTGACATTCGCAATTTGATCTGCTGCTTGAAAATATTTGGGTTTAATCTGAAACCAAGTATCTCAAAAGTTTCGTTTTTTTCGCGACTCACGAGCGTCAAGTGCTGGAATAGCGGTCTTAGTAGAAATTCTTCGACCTGTTATCAAAGTAAATATAAAAAAGTAAATTATTATCTGGCAAATATTCAACAATTTTGAAGTTATCAGCTGTTAAATCAGTGCATTGATTTGTTCTCATTTCTTAAACGCATACTTTCCAGTCGTAGATTCCACGCAACTTGATGGGAAAGTGGTCTTGGTGTAAGTCTTGGCATCAAAACTTTGACAGGTTTTGAATTTCGCGTCAAAGGTTTTTTATCTGTTGTCAATCCGCGGACATTGAAGGATCCGCGGACATTGAAGGTTGCCTTTAAAATTATTTTAGGAACTTCTGCACTACGTTGATTACAGCTCTTGAGTAACACGAAAAAAGCGGTTGAATCCAGTCTCGCGCTGTGATGTGTGCTTTGTTCCCTCCTTTCCGTGAAGGAAAGATTTCAGAAAGAATCAGTTAAACTGCGACGCTGAAAATCTTCTGAATTTTTCGTTGTTTCAAAAAGTGGTTTAGGAGACATTTGCAATTTTGATCTCAAACTTTTTTCAATGACATTTATTGAAGATGCCAGTTGTTTTTCAGGCATCAGCTTCACCTGTTTTGGTAACAAATGAACTTAAACAGTAAAATGCTGCACCTGAATTTACCAACGAATGCCACCAGCCTATGATCTTTGCATTCTATGTTTGAGATGAGCTTGTTGTTAATTAAACTTAAACAAACAAGGCGCGTTCACAGTGTTGGTCAATCTCACTCGATAAGAAATCTTAGAAATGCTTGGTGCGAAAAGCCATGTTAGTTACAGGTTTACGAGGTTATTTTTTACGTAACAAATTTTTCAGCTCTCTTTTGCAAGGAATTGCCTTTAACTTTGTTATTTCCACAGATATTGGTTAAGCTTTCTGAAACTACATATCTTTCAATATTTACAAACTCTTCTCAAGCAAAATTATACATGTTACGGAAAAATACAAATTTTACGTTCATCTTTCAAGTACGGATACTATCTAGAAATGATCTTCTGTAAAGAGAATCGTGTTGGAAATATAGCAATGAAACATTTGCAAATTACTGAAATTGGTACTTTTGTCCTTGTTGCAGGTGGGCTATCCGACATATTCAGTTGGTTTACTCCACAAGTTTGTGGAAGGTTGACCTGCATATAATATATATCTATCTGGCGGGGAAGCGTCATTTCCGGCTACTGGACTCGCAAGAAACATTTTATGACGCTGAAGATAATGAAAAATAATTCATGCAAATCCAACGGAACATCATGGCTGTTGGTGGTAGTGGTCGCAGTGAACTGCATATGACCTTGAAAGGCTTCTCAATAATGTTTTCGGCTTCTCCGAGCCTTGTTGCGTCACAAACGTTGTAAAACCTGACGCTACTTTCCATATTTTTTCGAACCAGGATCAATTAAAAGTTCAAATGACATGCGCATGGCCTTTGCACCACAGACATATTTTAGATTGAACTTTTTACATGGGTAGCCTTAGGAGTTAGGACTAGGTATAGTTGCAATTTGAAACTATATGTTTGGAATTTGCAAAATGCAGAAAAAATGCCCAGTTTTGTTACAGGCTGTCAAGGACACTTTAAAATATTTTACAGAGAGGATTTAACAGCCATTTGAAAACAACTGACACCACCTTCTCGTTATTCACCAATTGCATTCATCAAATACTGAGTCTCAACACTTGCAAATATCAAACCTACTTTATTTCAATTGTGATTTGAAACGCCTGTTTCTTGTGGAATATGAATATGCATGTATGCACTGTACAAGCTCCTGCCATATACTCAGCAGTGCCGTGTTTTGTTTTAATAAATGTTCAAAAGACGAGTCCTGCCTGGGCCCCACCTTAGGACACAATTGAACTACTGTACAGTATTTTTAGGGAAGAAAAGTAGGGATTTTCTTCCCTAAAAATAGTGTAGTTCGATCAAGCTTTCTGAAACTTGCGATAAGTGACTTAGTGAGAAACTGCGAAAGTAAAAAAAATTTAAGTTATTAATTTCAGTCGTAGCCAGGTTGCAATAGTACACAAGGACAATCACTGCAGCAATTACACAAGGGTGGTTTTAGTTTTTTTTTTTACTTTTACCCAGGTCTCACTCAAGTCTCACGGTGTCAGAATGTTAGCAAGACCAGAAAATGATTTTACTTTTCATCGTGGCACGCGATAAACTGTTTTTGGTCAATTGCGATCACCGGCCACGAGGACTGCGCCAATTACACTGGCCGAAAGAGCTGGGGAGCACAGCCGGTCAGCCGGACCTCAAAGGATAACTCGGCCTTTGTCTTTACAGGTGGCCCGGGGGTAACTTCTTGCGCCCCTGACTCGACGCTTCAGATTAATTTTTAGTTGCAAAGTCGAGGGACGCGCTGTTTCCATTTTCTTTAAAGCTGGAAGATTTGCAAGTTTTGAAACAACAACAGCAGTTTCTTATGTATTGTAATTGCAAAAGAATAACTTGCTTTTCGACTTAATGTATTCAATTTTTGTGTGTATGGATGGTTCGTCTATACTGCCTTAACTGCATGAACAGGACGTCCACGTCCTTGAATGATCGGGGATACTACTGCTTACTGCTGTTAGCGAAAAATTGGATAATTGTGACTGTTGGCGCTTCTGAGTCGGAGACTTGTCTGAAGACGAAATCAACGAAGTGGATCACATACTTTGATAACAGAGCGCTCTGCACTAAAGCTGCATAACTAATGGTCGGGCATCAAAACAGAAACAATATCACAGTTGGCGTAAAAGACAACAAGACAGCAGAACCTGCCAAGCTGTCTTGCAAAAATCCATGTAACGTTTTCAACGAGGCATGATAAACTTAAATAGGCAAAACAGTTCCTTGACTATTGCAAAGTAATGCATTTTTAGGCTCATCTGAGGCCTCCACCTCTTATGTGTGTCCACCGGCTGCCCTCATTAATAGAAATGCGAGTTAAAAAGTATTTCATGCACCGAAGAACCAATCATTGCTGGTTTCTAGTCAAAAGTTACGTGAGTCACTCATTTATTCTTTCTATCTCATATCTTTAATCTTTAATCCAACTAGTACTTGTATAACCGCTCAAAGAATGATACGTTTGTGACTAACATGCTGATCTGTTCCTCTTTCTTCGCGCGGCTGCGACACTGTACGCCGTTTGGCATCTAAGGTTCCTCGACGCCTGTTACGCTGCATGGCAGTTATTCGCGACTGTTGAGTGTGGCAGAACCGGATGGCATCGTGTTTCAGTATGAGGCTGATGCAAACGCGAAACCTGCCATTGCTAAAAGTGAATGAGGAAACGGTAAAAAGGAGCTGTTGTTGCACGGGATTGCTCTTGAAAATCACTTGCCTCACTGACAAATTGTTTCACTACGAGATCCTGAATTTTTACGATTTTTGCCACAACTGCCCTGTGCCTTCAAACCCGACAGTGTCTGCACCAGTCAGTGTCTGTTAACTTTGGCCATTTGCCTTTTTTCTACCATAGGATCCTGAGGTAATAACGATAAGAGTGGCCCCAGTGAAACTGTTCAGCGTTGATGTAAACTTGTACCAATGAAGTGGGTTTAGGCTTTGATTGCATTTTAATTGTTTTTTCAATAACGGAAGGTTTTCTTCTTCAGCATGGACAACTTTAAACGATTGCTTGTTGTGATTGAGAATCCAATAATTATCTTAAAGATGGATTCGTATAAAAAGTTATAAATTTAACCAACTGTTGCGATAGGAAATCCCGAGCGGCATATGCGCAAAGCTTCGCACTGTGGCAGCAAGCAACAATAGAGATCACCCGAGGAGATCACTCTATTATTGCTTGTTCGCGCCACATGTATGTATGGTGTTGTTCTTCGCGCACATCCCGTTCGTTGTGAATCACACATTCAACGCAACACCACCGGAGAGGTGCAACACAACCAAACACTATGTACACTTCAAAAGCAACTCGGACTGAAGGATGGAAGATGAGTTTCTTATGGTGAAGTTGTTGGGAGTAGATGTAGGAGGCAGGGATACGATTGCTTTCCCCTAGCTCAAAAGTTTGTAAAAAATAGAGACGAATTTGGTCAAGTTTTTTAAAACTTTCCAAGTTTATCATTCCTTATGCTTTGTCAAAACGTGTGGTACAATTGTTGAGAGTTGCTTGGGGGAGGAGTTTGGGCAAAAATCGTAGAACTTGGAAAAATTGCACTGGCAACCGTTCCGACATTTTTATAGCAAAAAATTAAAAATAGTGGAGAAATGTTGCAAAATATTTTGATTACTTCAAACATGCCCGGACAAATGTTGAGCCAAAATTTTTTGCTTTCGCAAGTAACTGTTTTTCTCTGCGACTCCTTCATCAGGTTCCAAACCCTGCTCGCAAGACAATCAACAAAATTGCTGAAAAGTTGGCAAAGAATCAGGGTACCAAGAAATACTGTTTAGTTTCATTTGTATCAGAATGGCCAAGAAGCGAAACTGCAGATCTCGTCAGTTGCGAAACTGCAGGAAGCGAAAGAAGGCCAGGAAGCGAAGCTGCAGATTTCGTCAGGCGCGTCAGTTGAAAGCACTTGCCTCAGTGTGAGCACTGGACTCAACAACAATCGAGATCCTTAACTAGTGTGGAGTGCAAAATGCATTGGCAACTATCTGGACGCAGTTTTATATATAATTGCTCATGAAACCGATATGTACCTAACCACGACGCAAATTTTCGATGATAACAAACGATTTTGTTTGGGAGTACCATCGGTTCCTGAAAATTGAAAATAACAACAAAAAGTTTATTTGCTGTTTTTTATTCAAATAAAGTTAAGGATTAAACTGCATCAGACTTGATTAGCAGAGTGAAAGTATCAAGCAAAAACACATTTGCGAATAAGCTCATGAAAATGTTCTAAACACAAAAGTAAAACGAGTTGCAATGTTTCATTTCTTCACCAAACATTTCTCATGTGAAAATCGCTGGCAGCAAAGTAAGCAACCTGTGCAATCCTTCAGTGAAGCAACTTGTGTATAAATTGGAATGTGAACGTTATAAGTGAACATTAGCTTCTGCGTGATTTGTAAAATTGAAGTCGTTGGACGATTACTTCAAGCAATTGTTTGTTGACAATGGCAATTCCGTCGTCAACAATGAACCCGTCGTCAAGTGTCATTGCAGATTTTTTTCGTTTCCACCTCCTCCCACACAAAAGATATCTCAGATGGAGCAAAACACAAGTCTCAGGATTTTGTTTCTTCGCTCTCGCTGCCACTTTTATGTTGATCTCCGGGCTGCGTTCAAAAAGAAAAACTTTGGTGAATTATTGCGATGCTGCACAACATCGTCTTCACATTCATGTTGCATCACACTCAGATTGCCAGGGCGACCAGATGTTTACGCTCAACTGTGCAGTTTGACAAACGAAGATACATTTTTAGTTCGTTTTTTCGTTAAGGCACGTCAAAGTGCAGCAGACGCACAGCAACCGAGGTTGTTTGGCATTTCATGTAGTTCTACGCACAAATGGTTGATTTCTTCGTGCTTCCTATACTTACATTAGCTTTTCCGACGAGTTGGGCAGTTTCATTCGCTTCTACTTTGCAAGCGTTGATTCGTTTTAGTCTTCGCCTTCTGAAATGTGAGAGACACTCGACAGCTGCCATGTTTTACGAATCATGCAATCGATTTAACACAAAGATAAGCTTCATTGTATATTTTTTAAGCTCACGCCTGCGCCATGGGTTTATTGAGTCCAACCGCTGGTGCCATTCATCATTAAGAGCAGTTCTCGAAATGCTGTTAAAAGCTCAGAGACTGTTTCCTTACATCGGCCCCTAATGAGTATCAGGTTGTATCCGATTTACGGTGATAACTAGGGCAACCAAAAGTCAATAAAGTCAAAATTTTTCTGCCGTTTCTAAAGCTTATGAAACGTCTACAAACCAAATTTCACGCTCATATCATGAAGGAATCCCAAGTTAACAGGTCAAAATAGGTCAAAATTTATCATTAGGTCAAAATTTATCGTTAGGTCAAAATTTTCTTGCAGCACAGTTTTTGTCTCTTTATCGATATTTTATTGAAACTGCAACAACAGATATTGATATGCTTTTGCAAGTTTAGTTGCAATTCTGCAGAAATAATGGGTTTGTTGCGATTTCTGATGTTCTCAGGTTTGACTTTACTGTAGTTAGTAATGTATATATCAATATATCATCCCCAAAGTTAAACAACCTAATTTTTAAAAATTTTGAAGCCTTGAGTGCATCAATATGCTTTTGGGTTAACCTCAACACCATAGATGAAATATTTTGCAGTTGCAAACGCAGAAAATTTATAGGTCAAAATAAAGTCAAAATTTGTAAATTATAAAGTCAAAATTTGAAGTTTTTAGGTCAAAAAATTGGTTGCCCTAGTGATAACCGTTGTGGTCTTTGCAAACTTTGCAAATTGCACCCGTGCATTTTATAAAATGTTTGCTCCTCTTTCCAGCTCGATACTCAATCTCGATCACCTGACCTAATACACACACACACACACACACACACACACACTATTAACAAGTATGTTCACACATCGAACAACGCGTGTGTTCACACATCGAATAACACGCGTGTTCACACATCGAATAACATGTGTGTTCACTGTTCACACATCGAGGTTGAAGCTTCTTTTAATATTTTTCATACTACAACACCAAGTGTTAAAAATCGTTTCAACCATTCCTAGCATGGGGGGAGACGAGACCGTTTCGTGCTCGTATCCATGGTAACGAATGTCTGCTACTTCGTTACATATCACCTAAAACGTAAATGTTGATTTGGCGCACGCAGTTAATGGACAGAATAAAGCCAGCTTCAGCCTCATCATATGTTTTCTTTACCTGCACAACTTCATCATCGTGAACACAACCAGTAGTACAACCAGAACGCTTAGAACTCCAAGGATGACGTAGGTCGTGACGTGTTTGGAAGCGTCGTCTCCCTTGTCGTTCCTCTGCAGATGTAAGACAAGTGTGCGGCAAACAATGAAACTTCTTGAATGGTTAAGTCCTGGACGTGCTGGAAACAGCAACAAGATACATTTCCTGCACAGCCAATGGTGCAGTTGCATCATGCACTAATCCCCATATGGAAAGGACCACAAGGGGAATAAAGCCAAGGCTTGTGTTCCCAGTGTCCCGTTACGAGTGAGAACTTCTGTTCCTTAATTGTGCGAAGCAGACCGGGGCGCTCGAGAAAAAGGCCGTGTCAGCTTTTTTTAAAAGCTATTTATTCAGTGAGTTGCAGATTTAGAAATTCTGTGCAAGAAGCTTACAGTCAGAGATAGAGAAATGAAACAATTACCTCTGCGACACGATCGTCTCGATCTGTTGATTTAAAGCTGACTAAATCTTCATCGTGCTTTGCGATGATGGCTTCAGTCTCAGCTGCTAAGCCAGTTTGATTGTCAGTGGAATTGTGTGATTGCATCTTTTCTGGGCTGTCCTGGGTATTCGAACCGTTTCGAGAACTTTCCTCCTCTCTTCCATAACTCGTTGTTGTTGAGGCAGAGGTCATTGTTTGAAGGCGAGACGTGACAGACGAAGCGGCCGATATCGACGTCGCCATGTTTGCAGAAGCAGCCGAGGCCAAAATACTTCCTTTAGAGGAGGATGCTGCCCCCGTAGGTTGATTGGGGGAGGAGGTATTTGCATATTTGTCGATGGAATTCACCCCCGAATCGGTTGAGGTAGTCCGAAGGCTTGAGGCTGTCGGGGTAATTCCCGTGTTGTTTGCATCATTTGCATGAAATGTCGGGCTGCTGCTGCTGCTGCTGGTCACGTGCTGCGGCTCGAATGACGTAAGAGCAGAGTTTCCAGTTTGATGTTCAGTAAAAACGCAGAGGAAAGTGAAAACAAACCAAACTTTCATTGCCAGTATTTTCATAAAATTACGAAGTTTTGTCGTGCTTCTAAAACCTGCATAAAACAAGGAAGTCATGATCGAAATTTTTTTCATGGCGGGCCAAATTTCATCACGTGAAAATGCCCGCGGACTAGCGGTCCCAAATTTTTACTGTAAAGTGCAGATTAGCACATCCGGGTATTTCGCTCAGGGTGTGAATCCGGAACATTCCTTTGCGGCGGCTTCATGTTCATATTCGCTCCCAGCGCATCAGAACACAACGGGAAATGTCTTAAAAGTAGCCACAAACCACCGTCGTTCCGACACAGACAGAATTGAATTAATTTGTTTCGGTCATTAAAAAAAAGCTATGCGGTCTATGACCGAACAATTACCAAAAAACAGCGTAGACCACGTGACATGTGCCCGCGGGTCACACTTAGGACACCTCTGGTAAATGGAATCTGTAATTTTGGATGTTTTCAACCATTGAAAACGCTATTAAATTTGTTTCTAGCGTCTGCGAAATCCTTGCGATGGTTGCATTTTTTGCCTTGATATGGTTTTGCTGGCGAGCAATGGGGGATTTCCCACGAGCTGCTTTCTTCCTGAAGCAGACAACCTCGTGGATGGCGTGAAAAGAAATAATTGACATTGATTTTAATCTAATCATGTTTTGAATATTTCTGGCACAAACTCTGCATGCAATAACGGTTGCCACCGCTGCTTAGTTGCATGTTAAGGAGTGGCTTGAACCGATTTTCGTGGAAGAAGAGAGTCTCTTCTCCATTTTACCACATGATCAGGCATGATATCACTAACAAAAATAAATTTTAAATCTGACCGTTTACTAAACAAAAGTTTATGCAGTTTTAGTGATGAGTAAAAACAAAGTCGAACAGAAAACATGAAAGTACAAAAAAATTTATAATCTGAGTTTTTATTTAACAAAATTTTGCTACATATATTGTTGGTGCAGGGGCTAAAAGGAAGTGCATGGAGTGCTGCGCTATGTGATCTAGATCAGTTTAGGCTCCGAGGTAGTATTGTCAACAAAGTCAAACCCAGAAATTCGGTTATAGCTGGGCAGTCGCTTAACTTTGAAGAATGATTTTCATGAGAGCGGAGGTTTGTGTTGAAGATCAGTTGAATTCTTCCCGCGAACTGCATTTTGACATTAACACTTTAGAATTAAGCTCAAATGGAAAAACTTTTGAACATATAAATTTTAGTTTTATCTGATTTGTAGATGAGGCTGGCTTTGAAGCAGCATCGAGAAAGTCAGTAACAAACACCCGGAAAAGAAACAAACATCACGAAGCTAACAGTTTGTACAACCATGTCAGTGAAGATCGTCAGTCAGGAGGTGATCCTCAGTGGGCACGTGGTGGTCATGCTGTGTTAACTGACTCGAATTGCAGCACATGTGTTGCACTGGTGACACATGTGTTGCACTGGTGACACATGTGTTGCACTGGTAGCACACATATCGTATTTTACGAAGTTAAGCTCGGAGTAAGGACGTCCTTGAGCGCCAAGAACTTTCCTTGAATTTGTTATCAAAACTAGTTATGTCCTCGATTATTAAAAAACATTTTGTTGTCCTTGAATATCGTCCGCGTCCATGAAAGTTCTTGAACAGTTCTGAAATTGTTCATTATTGAACTATTGATTACACTGAACATTCAAGAATCAAGATTAGACAATGTAACTGAACAGAATAACGTGTACAATGTGCATGTAATATTTATTTTGCGTTCGTAATAAATGTGGTTGCATACCCATTTTTATTCAGCAATGTTTGTTTGAAAAAAGTGTACTACACCACTGTATCTGCAAAGTAGGCATTGTGGTGAAATTTCAATAATCACAAAAAAACAAAATGTCCTTGAAAAAATGTAAAGTGTTCTGGCAACCCCAGCTCGGAGTCATGCATCACTTCTTGTGTCTGCCGTCATCGAAATGATCTCGTCACACACGATTACGAAATTACAATCTACATGGAGTGTTTAAACTACGTACGTAAGCTCGGTTCAAAGAAAAGGGTAAAAATAAATTAAGAAAAAATCCAAGCAAGAAACCTAGGAATGATCCTTTCTGCTTTGCATTTCTCTGAATTTCTTGCCTTTTCCTTCGTTTGGTTCCCTCCTAATTTTTATTTTCGATCACGCATTTATTTTCTAAAAGTTAAAAGGTATGTGCAGACTGCTTCTCTGTTCGTGTGACAAACCTGGGACACACAAAATTAAATTACAATGAGATTACCTTGTACAGCGTGATTTCAAATGATTCAGTAATAAAGTGGTTGACTTTGCATTTTTGATGAAATGAAGCAGTCTATGCGTTTTTTGTATTCAAACCATCTATGACTGAAGAATGGAATATGCTAACTGCTCCATTGTGACCTGTATCCGTTCAGGCGCTTTCTGCTGAGCCTAAGACAATTTTATTTATTTTTATGCTCGAACTTGCAAATACCTGCATTGCACGCCTTTGAAGTTGGCGCGCTCTCATCCATCAACGCAAACGAGTCTCGGCAGAGCTCGACACACAGCACTTGGCGCGCTCCGGTTCGCAGCCAACAACACGATGCTCCTCGCGCTGCGCTCGTCTGGCCGTCAACGTCCATTGGACGCTGCGCTTGACGAGCCGCGCCAACGCACAAAGCTGCTGTGCGATCAAAAGCGGATGAGGAGGATCATGTTTCAATCTTAATGAATCCAAAATAACTGGGAAACGAGCGGCAGAGGTGGAGATTTGAAAACAAACAACCATGGTATGATTGGCTCGGACGCGGTCTGCCACGCTCCGCACGTTGCTCTTTGGATCAACACAGTGCTCTTGGTCAAGAATAAACTAGTAGTTCGATTCTGTGCAATGGAATTACTTTTCTAAATGAAAACATGATCTGAGTAGAAAGAGTGCAACACTTTTGCTTGTTTTCGGACAGAGCGCAACACCTGCCTCGAAATAAAGTGTTTAACTTGTGTTTTTGTCTTGTAAGCATAAACTGTTCGGAATCACGGAAGGGCAAGAATTTTACGCCGCGAATGTAAAGAAAGCAAAAAGAGCTCGAAACCGTCCCTGACTGAAAGTTGTTCTTAGCAGTGATCAGTATGCAGGTGTTGAAAAAAAGTCTGACAAAAGCGGTCCCACGCACAGATCTCGAAAACTGCACCTTTTGCACCTTTCTGTGTGACCAGGGCTGCTCACGTGACCAGGGCTACTCACGATGTGCTCACGTGACTCCGCCCCAAACCAAATTTGTGCAACAAATACGATTTTTTCACCATTTTTCTGCCTGTATGCATTTCGTTTAACTGTTATTGCTACTTGTTCATCTGTGCTTGAAACGCCAACTCTTGTTGGAAGGTGTGCTGCAGGTGTGCTGCTGCGTGCTGCAGGCAAGATTGGAACTCCGTGTCGCTTTTTCATGGCCATGAAATGAAAATGTGTTTGAATATTTTTATAGAAAGGAATTTGTTGAAAGTTGTTTCGAGTGCAACCTTTCAACGTTGCATTGAGAGTCAGCGTGAAGTTCCATGCCATTAGTTTTCACTTCCAGCCATTTATGGCGATGCACACGTCCAGGGCCGCAACATGAAATTTTCAAAAACATGTCTGGTTGTTTGGTGCAACAACAAGTTACAATCATTTTGTCACCCTGAAAATATCAGCCGTCCGCGACATGTGCACCTCCATCTCTGGGTATAGAGTACTTCCCTTTCCTTAGTTTGTCTTGACAGCTCCTTTAATTTGACGTGAGCTCGGTCGGGTCGTGTTTGTCTAAATTAGCGCTAAGGTCAACAAGCTGTTTCCACCGTTGCATCCGCGTAGGTTTATTGTTCAGCGGGTGTTGCGTTATTTCGCTCCCCGTTTAAAAATTGAAAACTGGCCAAAGTCAAACAAACACCCGAAGCGTTTTTGGACAAACAGCCCCCGTCTCCTCCTCGGCAGGATTCGCTCCGTTCTTTCAAGTTTGCAGGGACCGCGATTTACGATTCTGTTGTAACAAAGCTTACGTTCGAGATGATGACTTCGTCTCTCCGATGCAACAGAAACCGGTGCGGACAGTGTCGTGCACGGTTTTGTCAAAGTATTTTTTTTTACTTTTCTTGTGTTCCACTTGGGGTTCATTCTTCAATGTTTCGCTCTCGTGTTGAAGCAGTGGTTAAAAGCAGCGAATGAACGCTTACACGCGTAAAATGTTGTCTTTAGCCTGGGGGTAGCTATTATGGCGTTGAATCGTAAGAGTGACCTGGGAGAGAAAAGGTCTGTCTAATGTGAAAATATTTGTTTCAACCCTTTCAAAATGAGTAATGTGCTTTGTCCCTGACCTTCATGTTTGGTCCATTTTTGCCACGATGAGATGAGAGGGTCTGTTTTTCGAACTGCATTTTCTGCTTGTTGCGGAGTTTTATCGATTAGGTTCTACTTCTGTTAAAATCTAGTAAATTTCTTTGAACACGACAGACCGGCGTGCGGTTTGCAACGTCAGGGTTTCACGCGAGTGTTTGTTTTGTTTCTGAATATGAATTGACCAACCCAGGAGTCACGAAGCTGCGGCGAGCGGCTAAATTTGGCCTGCGAGGTTAGTTATTCCTGTCACGGCACCGTGTGTACCACACATCAGCTAAAAAACAATGATACAGTCAACTGCCCTTTATCCGGCCTCCAGTAAAATGAACATTCAGAAATCCGGACTGCGTCCCGTGCCATTTTGCAATGAATGCTGGGCTTTGGTTCTTTCCCCATTCAGTTTGAACGGCTGCTTTGTATCGAACAGAGTGAGTGTCCGGCCCGCCGCCGTCAGTTCTAACACTTACTGGTCTTTGAGAAAAACGTTTGGTGATGAAAAAGTTTGTAGCTTGAGTGAAGATGCACTCCAAATGCAAATGCACACAAATTTGTTTGATCAAGACACAAAATGCCTTGACAGAAAATAGCGGCGAGCATACAAGGCGTGGAGCCCACGGTTGCCAGCTGAAAAGCTTACCTGACCCTTGATCGTAAACGTCAGATCACGCCCTGCCTCCTGCAACGGGGCGAGAGTGAAGTTTCGCTTGAGCTCCATATTCCGCTGTGTTATGCATCCGGAAGGAAGGCGCTGCTGAGGATACGAAGCTGCGAGGCAGTGGTTTCTGGTGCAATTCATGACTGCGGTAATGAATAGTGCTGGAGAGATTTTGTTTACAGCATGCGCGGCGTTGCTCAACCGTTTGAAGGACACTTGTGCTGTTTTGGGCAAGGACGGAAAACGTGTTATGACTGTCGGTGCGATTTATAATAAGATTGTGGAAGTGGTTGCGAGCCGGGCCTGTTGAATGTTGTGTGTTGTGCAGGGTTTCATTTCTGTTGTTTTTAACACTATCGGGCCAAGGATGACTTCACACTCCACGCGCATGTTTAAATTAAACGCTAAGCGCAGTGAATTGCTGTCTGATCGGTAGGCCTGCGAATTACGAACGAAAATTGCCTCAAAAACCACTGCAGTGACTTTCGCGCTGCTTGAGGTGTCACAAAACATTTCGGATCACTTGGACTAACATTTCGGCACCAGAAAATTCGACTGGCAGTTGTTTGCTTGCAGCTGGACACAACCAGCGGTAAGTGTCTAAAGAACTGGCGGCTTTCAAAACGTGCATACTTGTGATTTGTTCATGGTGAAAATAAAGCACCATCGTTTTTTCTCCGTGCCACTGACATCGCAGAAAAATGTGCGTAGGAAGTTTTTTCCTCGGTATCCGAAGTCAAATCTCTGGCCAACTTCAGGTGTTGACTGCAGAACTATACTCACGATTAAACTTTATTTATGCGTCTTCTCAGAACCAACGTTCGGAAATTGAATCGCACCAGGATGAATACCAGTCTCTCGCTGCACACCTCGAAGATCTTCGCACAATGTGCGATCCGAATGAACGAAAAACCCTCAACTCCAGGTATCGAGTGTTTTTTCTCGATGCAAACGCTGTCAACGTTCCTCTGGCGCTTGTCATACAGCTAGTTCAGGCCGCTGGCGAACTGATTATGGGACTGGGGTAATATTTCTTATTCAACCTACTTCCCATTCTTGTTACCAGTGTTTAAACCATTTCCCAAGCATTTTTGCACTCACCATGCGTGATTTAAATCCTCAATGTGGCCTCAGAAAAATCGTACAACGAAAAGAAACAGCAGCGGTGAAATTATTGTTGAAAAATTTAGATAATAAACATTTCCCACAGGCTAACTTGATGGAAGATGGCGTGCAGTGAAAATGTATCAATGTCACTGGGAGGGAGGGTTGCACACAAACAAGATCTTATGTTCCTGCAGACACACGAATGTTGCTGTGAAGGTTTCGTGAAATGATTGTTGTTGGAAAGCTACGAATACTCATGGTGTGTAGCAAAGACAAAGGTTTGAATGTGTTTTAAAGTGATAAACAACTGCAGAAACATTGAGCACAAGTAAGCACCGTCCTGGGACTTTCGGTGCATCCTTGGCCAGCATTCTCATTCATTTCCCTCCACAGTAGACCAGTGCATTGTTCCGACGAGACCTTTCTGTGCAGAAACTCGTTGTCACAAATCTCAAAGCAACGCCAAGGCACGAATAACGGGCATTTAATCAAGGGAGAGAAATAAAATCAGTTGTACTGAAAACCAACGAGTTATTTCAAACTTTGTCCCAATTTCTACGGATGTGTGTACATGTGTTTAATTGACACGGGCTGCAGGGGTAAGAGCATGCTGCGCTTTTTGTCCAACATCCATTTCAAGAATGAGAAAAGCTTACTTGATGCGCAAGCGTCAGCCTCCGGGACAGTCTGTGTGAAGCAATGAGTGACACACGCTTCTGTCAAAGTTTTTTCTCCTGATGCACTGACGAACTATTTTAATTTGACGTACTGTTTCCAGATACACTGAATGCACCAAGTTCCTAGGGCGCGTGTGCGAGGTTGTTTCAGCGAGGGAGGATGGGCTCGATCGATTGTCGACGTTCGACAACAGCGCACAGACCGTGACTGTCATGCTCGACCGCCTCGAGCAAAATGTGAAAGGCAACGTGGTGACGTCGGACGAAGTTATGAGGTGGCAAGACGATTGCCAAAAAATGACGAAAGCAATGGCGGATTGCGTCAGGTTTGTGTGCATGGGAAAAATGTAGAAGTCGGTCGTTTGGTGTTGTGGCAAATCTATTTTCTGTTTTGAGAGTTTATCCGCGAGTGGTGGAACAGCTAATCACATATCAAGTCAGTGCCGTGTCAGCCCAACTCTTCCCCCCCACCAAAATGCTTCCAAGGACCCCTTAATGGTGATTTATAAAAAACGTTACGTTATGCTACATCTCGAGGTCGAATGGACTTCAAAAAATATTCTACTTGCAGACACAATTTTGGCAGAACCAGGCCCGTAGCCAGGTTTTGAGGTTTGGGGGGAAAAATGCATTTTTATGGGTGAAAGATTTTAATTTTCATCATATGTTTGAAACAAATTTTTCTCAACACAAAAAAATTTGGGGGGCGCAAGAAAGATTTTGGGGTAACTGCCCCCGAATGCCCCCCGTGTCTGCGGGCCTGGGCAGAACCGTCGCCAGAAAGTCTGTGACCGCAAGGTCCCCGACACGCTTAGCGCAATTGCGCGGTTCGCTCCTTTGCCAGCAGAGGCAGGTTGCGAAACTTGGTAACGGATTCTTGTGCTTTTGGTCTTTGTTGCGTAACAATAACACGGCAATAAATCTTCAAATGTTCACTTCAAGTTATGGGAGTAGGCGTTTTTCCGCATGTGGCCAGGGCTCCCACTGAGGGTTTTTTCCACCCGGATCTGTTTTTTTAGTCGACCTGTGTGTCTAGGTTATTATGAAAAATCGCATGATATCTGTGAGTTTTGAAGTGATAAACTCATCAGCAACTTCAATGTGTTCAACAATATAAAGATAACTTTACATTACAGTGTTCACATGCGCACATCAGGTGAGACAGTACGCATATCGGATGAAGTAGAACGTGTTCAATCGATTTCATATTCTCATATAAGCTCATTGTCAGGGTTAGAGACAGTGGTGTGTTTAAGTGGTGGCAAGCGAGGTACTTGCTTCGGGCTCCCTCTTTGCAACTGTAATGTGCAAAGTAGCCTACCTTGCTTTCAAATGGGGCCCACTAGCAACTACAACGTATAAGTAGACTGCTTTGCTTTCAAAGTGGCCCCCAACAGCAGTTGTAATGTGAAAATACCTTGCTTTCAAAGTGGCCCAAAATAACTGTAATGCACCTTTCTTTCAAAGAGCCTCCTAACTTCACAGATTTCTAGTGTTTCATATTTCAATTTGGGGGATCGAAGATATCTCTGGGCGGCTAAGAGGTGACGGGACTGAAATTTTGGGCCCCCTGTGACAGCGTGGGACCCCCAAATTGGGGGATATGGAGTGCGGCTGATACGGCTCTGTATCAAGGATGTTATGAAGCTCTGATCGTGAATCTACTCATAGTTTATGGCGTAATGACAAAGCCATGGAATGACGTAATTCACCACATTACAGATAAGCTGCTTTGAATTCGTTTTGCCTTATCGTGCGGCAGTGGGCAGAGGAACAATGCAAATGTATTGTTAATTATTTCTCCACCACTGACCATTCCATATTTCTCGCACACTGTTGCAGGTATGCCTCGGGCCTCGATCCAGTCCTGCAGCAAGCGCAGTTGACGACGCTCGAAAGCGCCACCTCGCGTCACCGAACTACTGTTCGAGGCTACGTCAACAGCTTGCAAGCCCGATGCGAACGTTTGCAAGCAGAGATATCGATGAAGCAAGAGCACTTTGACGAAGTGGACAGCATGTGGCAGGGATTCCTGGACAGGTTGGTCCTGTGTATTAAACATGTGTATCAGGCCTTGTGGTTATTTACACTTTGAATATACGCTAGGTGTTGAAATTCAAAGTTTTAATCATATCAAACAATAAAGTAATTAGGTTTGCTGATTTTCTACTTAGGCAATAAAACACCAACGGCGTATGAAGAATTCCTTAGCTGTGCATCATTTTAGCCTGAAATTGAGCAATTTTTCCTGCAGAACTCTGAACGGCAGCTTCTGTTGTGTTAATCTGTTGGAAAATAAATTTGTTCATGATCGCAGAGGAGAGGACCAGGGTTGAAACTAGGGGGGAGGGGAAAAAATTCCCCGGGCGTTGAATCACTGCAGGGGGCGCCGAAAAGTCCCAACAATGTCACATACTTTCTTCGGTACAATACATATGCTTCCGAAAGACATCAGGTTCGAACATAGGGACGCCACACTTGCTTCTTGCCCCGGGCGCCATCTGACCTGGGCC
>Ga0210059_1007353_pt1 | contig 17507 bp, 13 predicted proteins | sample Ectturendosymbi2_FD_188042 | JGI IMG/M metagenome (GOLD analysis project Ga0210059, IMG submission 188042) | Ecteinascidia turbinata endosymbiont from Florida, USA - Sample 2 (SPAdes) (version 2) | ecosystem: Host-associated > Tunicates > Ascidians > Unclassified | place: Key West, Florida...
CTTCCAACAAACGATGAGGTATTACAGGAGGATAACACGCATCCCACGCGGATACGCCAATTCAACGCATTTCAGTGACAGGGTTGCCAGGTTGGCTTTTTTTAGGCCAAATTTCAAAAATCTGGCCTCGTTTCTAGTTGGTTGGCCTCAAAAATTCGTTTGGCCTTTTGGATCTTTTTTGGCCTTTTTTCGCTGAAATAGGTTACTATGAAAGAAAATATTGCGATTCTATTTTTTTCGGCAACACAATTGGAAAATTTTTGTGATAAATGGTATATTAGACTGACGTCCGCGTTCTGATATTAGCAATATTTAAGGTATGCGAGTTTCGAAGCAAAGTTTTTGCGTAATAACTGGAAATGTGTGCACTCGCTGTAGTGTGTATTGTGTTGTAAGCACTAAGAAAGCACAACGCTTGCAGACAGATCTACATCCCCGCGATAGAAATGCGACAATGACGTCAGGCTTAGGTGGTAGTAGCTTCACGGACCTGTTAATGTTGTCCGGACACTTTCTCTGATCTTGCTTTAGTCTTTTCTATATTTCACATCTAAGCTTTTGCTTGCAAATTTCCTGAGCCGAAGATTCAACATGCGTCGCTGACGCGCAATCGATTTCCCAGCAAAGCAATTTGCGATCAGATTCGGTTGTGTCTCCTTTGTGGTGTCTTAATTACTTCAAGAAGTGGAAGGGCTGCAAGGATTCTGGTTGTAAGTATAGAAGTTATTGGGAGATGACTTTCATATGGGTGCAGAAAGCTGCCGATGGATCAGTATGCAAACTGTCGCACTATTGTACCCAAAGTGTGCAATCTCATACACCATGAAAAGTCAGAGAAGTATCAGTAATAATGAGCTCCAGCCTCCAACACAATGCCACGCCAGAGTTAATCTTATCGTAATTTCGAAGACATTTTTTTGATATTCTTGTAATTTAAATGTTTATTTGTGACAAAGGAATGTCAATACCGCAAATAAAGTTTTTTTTTTTCTGACCTTTAAACAATCGGTTTGGCCCTTTTCTGGCCTTTTTTACCACTGTTTGGCTTTTTATTGAAACTTCATCTGGCAACCCTGTCAAGGATGTTGTATCAATAGGCATTTTTACATGACGCTGCAACACGGTTCTCAACAGGTTTATCAACTCACTTTATGTCAAATTTTACTGATTCGCTGCACGGTTGAACGTTTGATCGTAGTCCTTACATGACGTTATAGAACTGAGTAGGAGTATGGTGGATGACTGTGGGCAAATGTATGGCTGTGGTGAGCTCTGAGCTTTTGTAAGTGTTCTTAAGTTTTGTACCTGCGAGTAAAATCGCATTGTTGGGTCTAAAAAACATTTCTGTGTAAAACTAATAAATATGTAGTTGGATTTGTGCTTGTCAAAATGGATTTTCGTGTGTGTGGAGAAATATAATCTAGCTCAGTATTCTTCAACAGGCGTTCCGTGGAACCCTAGTGTTTCGTAAAACATGCAGTGGGGTTACGTGAGTTTTAAGGGTTCCTTGTTTTTTTAGGGGAAATGATTTCTTGCTTCAGTATGTTGATGTGTCATTATGAAAAATTTTGATCACCGTGCCGCATTCAGACTCTAAGCAGGCCAGTTAGTTGTCTGGGCGGTTGAGTGCCGAAAAAGAAATATCGATAGTTGTTGCGTCACTTGTTGTGCAATTACGAAGAACGTTATTGTTGCATGACAGTTATACAATGTTGCCGATGTACAGTTCACAATAGAGAAGGCCCCCTTGAACTTCTGCAGTTTCTTCAAAAGTATAACCTTAGGAACTCTGTTCCAATTATTGTAATAATGCTGCGGATTTTCCTCACAATTGTCGTTAGTCTTATTACCTGTGAGAGGGGTTTTTCGAAACTAAAACTGATCAAGAATTGCTTAAGATCTAGTATGAGCACCTTGCGGTTGAGAAATCTTGCCACACTGTCTGTAGAGCAACAATCGACAAATAAAATAAATTTTGACATTGCCATTGAAGAATTTGCCAACAAAAAGGCAAGAAAATTTACTGTGTTGAAAACTGTAGTTTTCATTTCTGAAATAAGATAGTCCTAATTTTTTACACTTTTTTTACTATTTGTCCCTGTATTTCATTTTTGCATTTTGTTTAACTGTTACTTACAATGTTTGAGTTTTTTGGCGTGTATTTAAAACATACCATATTTGAGGATGTGAGAGTACTGTAATATCATAATGCTGCATAAACTAGTTAAATATATATACAAAGCTTTAAGAGCCCGTCACTGTGCAATATGTATTTTTATGGGCTAGGGGGCGCCAAAGTCAAGGGCCGCCTCAGGCAGCCCACACTCTAGCTACGACACTTGTTATACTTGAGATCAAAGAATGAAGTGGTACTTGATTTGTTTTTCGGTAGTTTCCATATCAATTTTGAGTGATATTGTGGTGCATTTTTGAATACCTTGAAGCAATGAAGTGGAAACGTTGCACGGAGCTTTAATGTGCAATTGTTCAGAAAGCATGTAAAAATAAATTAGTTTTGGCAGATCTGGTAAAAAAGCGCCTACTAATTAATATAGGGGGTATAGGGGTATAGGAAAGACAGTGATGGTGCTGTGTATATGGTGGTTTGCTAAATTATATTCATGGAAATCCCTTTACAAATAGTAACCAGAAGCATCCCTCCTAAAGTTTCACATGAATTACCTACCAGGAAAACTAGCTCTCCTAATTTTCATCTGTGAAGTGATGCATAACGCTTTGGTCGTATTAAACAAAAAGCAGCAACAGTTTGTTTAACTATCTGACACACACCTTGCCAAAGTTGGTCACAGTTGAATGTATAGCACCAAAATTTTTGTTGGTGATATCTGCACAGCTTTCGTCCGATCACTGTTGCAAAACCGTTGAAAACATCCTGCATGAAAGTGCCATTTATACGTGGTAACAAGCAAATAGCAGAGTTGTTCTCAAATAAATTTTTGAAATGTCTGCTACGTCGCTAAGAAATCTAGTCAATGGTTGTAGACTTAGTGATGGCGTATACGTTGAGATATATGCAACTGTGTAACTCGTTCCAATGTCTTGGATGTAATAGTCGTTTTTATTAGTGTTGAATTTGTACAAAACTATTCTGGCGCTTTGTGATTATGAAAATAGAACGAAACAATAACTTGATCTACGAACATTTTGTGATTTGTAACCAGTGTTTGAAAGAAGTAAAGGCGAATCAGCAGGGGGTAAAACCCAGAAAAGATGCACTTGTGAAATACCTATGGTTCCCCCCGGAAGGTGAATGTGATGCTCTCCCCATGGATTGCTTTAGTGTACAACTATGAAATCTACCCATACATTTTGGATATTCAACCCTGTTACGCGTACTCGTTTTTCTTCAGCGTGGGTAGACCACCACTGGATTCTCAAGCGGGTAGAAAGCAGACGCCAAACGTCATGAGTAAGCAACGAACACAACTGTCTCAGCCTCGGGTAATTACCCGTCCTCCGGAAATGGGGTGAGTAATGAAAATTATGCATTTGCTTGGTTGTGTAAGCTACTGAAACATGACTTTAACAAAAGGTTTCATCAACTGAAAATGACGACTGTCTGAAATACAAGTGGTATAGAAACACCTGCTTCACGCAGAAGTAAATTCCCAGACAAAATGAAAAATGTATCTTGCTTTTAGCAAATATGTTTTGGGGCCCCTTTATGAGAGTTTGCCTCAGGCCCCTATATTCTGACATTCACCCTTTCCTATGGCCATGTAATTAGATCTTTTAGTAAAGAAAAGCGGGCCTGAAACTCAACGCTTGCCTAATCATTCCGTTTGTTGTTTGGCCCTTTGGACCGCAAGAAACATTTGTGGTTATCAGGCAAATTCGTCCATAACTCGGCGACCGATCGCACTGGAGAGTCAATGAAGATATCAAAAGATACAGAATTTCGCGTATTTTCTTTACAAAAATGTAGTTACCTTTGAATTTAAAATTTTTGTTGTAGTGTGACGGCACAAGGAGGTCCCAGTGACGTTACTAGGTCTATGAAAGATTTCAAATGCCGATTCACCCGTTTTTAACTCAAAATAACGCATCTTGGGTATCTTGTTTGACTCTCTAGCTCAGTGGCGTACGCGGAAAATTTTCATGGGGGGCGTTTTGGTTCAGGGTCATATGGTGGTCATTTGGTGTGCGCTGTTTGTGACGTCACAACCTGACGTCATTTTCATGTTTCCAAACCAATGTTTTGGCGAAGTCTGTTTACATAATATGCATATTTTTCTACATCCACTTCCCTTATTTTATGTGTCATTGCACTGAATGTAAACTATCAGCGCTCCAAGTTAGGCTATCGGAGAAAAACAAACTCAACGCTACGACACAGCAGTTCATAACTACAAAAATATCAGGCTGCACGTTAAAACAGGGGAGTGAAACACACTCATCACTGCATCAGAGCAATTTACAACTACAAAATGAGGCTGCGCTAAGGTCTCGTCAAATACGAGCAGTTGCGTATTGAAGGTGTGCGGCTGGACTGGCTGGCGCACACCCTGGTTTGCAAGACCGAATTTTGCTAAGCTACACAAGAATTGAGAATGCGCATTAGGTACGCAAGAAAATGTTTGCTTTCTGTGATTATAAAAGTCCACAGGCCTGTAACCAGGGAGCGAAGCCTCCCCTAGAAAAATTTTCGCCTCCCCTGGAAAAATGTGTTGGACGTATTTTGAAACTATTGGACGTAGTTTAAAAAATTTGTCCCCTTCTCAGAAAACTCTTCGCCCACCCCTGGTGTCCCAAGCTGGTTACGGGCCTGGAAGTCCAGCAAACGTTTAGTTTTCCTTTTTCCCTGCTGAGACATTATCAAATGCCTGAATGCTTCTATGTTAACAACTGCGGCTTTTGAGCTCGTGTAACAGTTTTATCATGCTACAGAAATTGCTAATGTAGCCATTGTGGTCAGCGCTTGCGCTGATCAGCCTTAGCAGACAAAATAAAGACAATTGTTTCGGATAAAGTGAACTATCGCGGAACACAATCTTAAACATGCGTAGTGGATGGAGGGTCTGCAAAAAGTGGTGGGGTGTTTTCTGGACGCAGACGACAGCCCGAATTCCCACCAAAACATAATTATTACTTTTTGGCCCATTTACAATGTTCCTTGAAGTTTGCATGCAAATATATTAAGCGGTATTTTCATTCAGTCGACAAATTAACAAGCAAAAAGTATACGAAAACAATTAATATCCTTTGCGCAGGTAATAAAATTTTGTAAAATATCAAGCGCAAGGGGGCGTTTAACCCCAACCCCCCTTGCGTACGACCCTGCTCTAGCTTGATCGGCCACCGAGCTATAGCCAAAAATTATCTCAAGAGCAACTTAAAGCGGCTCTAGCGGTCCTTAAAGGCATCTTTGGAGCATGGGGAATCTGGTAGTTGCTTTGCGAAACACAAAGTTGTAACTCTGCTCACTTTTTCAATCGAACAGACCGGATACCGTATTTATCTCAAGTGACGCTGCAATGACACAGAACAGTATGAATGTCATACAAAGCAGAAATTGACAGGAAAGCCCAATAAGCCATAAAAATGTACCGGACACTTTGCTGTACGTTGTATTTCTGTTACAGATATCGTGTATATAAACTGCGTGTTGATGCATAATTATCCGTCTGAAAATTCCATCAAGAAGTGACTCCATTTCCTGGTGGTTTCCACACTAGACGTGGCGTCCTTTTCAATACTAAACAAATTCAGCTAGCTTTGTCCAAAAACCTCGCGTAAGCACCAACAGGCCTCCCATTCTGATGCAATGCCGCTTTTTCTTCTTATCATATGTCACACAAGCTCCACCTACTGCTGTGTATGTGAGCTCGATGCCGTTAGGTTGAATTTTGCTAAATTTCTCTGAGTGCATGGTTTTGCCAGAAGTGAGCTGTTCATGAGGTGGTGCATTGTCTGGGAATGGGCCGCCACAATCACAGGAAGTGAATTAGTCACCAAATCTTCATCTACGCAAGTTATCTCTGCTGCTCCCGAGACCATTTCTTGGGGTCAAAAAGGCAACAAGAAGCGCGACGATAAAACACAAGCGACACAAGAACGCAAGAACAGAGCCATCATAGCAGATGCTTTCCGGTTGCAGCTTAGATACAACAAATCGAAGGAACGTACACTCCAGGGGACATCGAGGGTCGCATGCACGCAGCAACAAATCGTATATTACTCGAGCAAGATGATCTCCAGTTGTCGTCATTCGTTAGAGTTAACGAGGCATCCGCGAAACCCTGCAGTTGACATTTTCCACGTTTTCATGAGTTCGAATGGAGGAGGTTGGGAATCAAGAGGCTGAGCAGATTTAGAAGATTAGCCAACCGCGTTTCCAACATTCACTGCTGTTTTACAGGTATAGGGGAATCATCCTACTCCAATTTCATTTTACACAATAAGGTACAGTATATCAGACGGGCTCGCAATACAGCCAGCATAACGAAGCTCAGAGTATCGATGGGGAAATTCATTGTTGATAATAATAAGCCGCTTCTGGTGAGTGGTTTGAGCGGTGACATAACAGAGAAACAAAATTCATTGCACGTTCCAAGCAACGCCAAGATCTCTTTCTTGAAAACTCAAATCGAAAGTATGTACAAGAAGCAAGTTTGATAACTCGCTACCACGCACACTTGCTACCAACCAGGCACAAACATCTTCATTGTTCGGCAACCACTTTGTCAGACGAAAACCGGCTTTTGTGAGCAGCAATCAAAGATCATCAACTTGTTTGACTCCAGTTCCTACGTCGGGAATGGATGTCAAATAGTCATCAATAGGGCAACCAATTTTTTGACCTAAAAACTTAAAATTTTGACTTTATAATTTACAAATTTTGACTTTATTTTGACCTATCAATTTTCTGCGTTTTCAGTTGAAATGCGGAATAGCCCACAAAGCATATTCATACACAGTATTAGAAAACAAACCGTTAGGTCTGTTAAAATTAAACAAAAAGTAGTTTATCTGCAAAATCTGGTACAGCATGTTTTAAAAATGTCTGGCTACTTTCAGTTTCATGAAACGAACCTCGTTGATGCTTTGCACTGCGGTGATTTGCTTCCACCATAAAATTTCTGTCACTTTTCACTAAGTAGTCACAGAATTTGCAAAACAGTTCACCCTGAGGTGTTGAGGTAAACTCAGAAGCATATTCATGCAGTATATTTCGAACTTCCGAATAATTTGGTTGTTTTACCCTAGGCATGGTATGTTGATAAGTACATTAATAACTGCAGTAGAGTCAAATCTGAGAATATCACAAAGTTAAAACACTATATAGGCTATGCATAATGGATTGAGCATTTACCAAACCAAGTGCTGTGAGACCACGTTTTTTGCATTGCCATGCCTAGTCTACACTTAATATTCAATCATCCAGTTGTGGGCTAAGCAACATTATTACTTCAAAAGTCGCAACAAACCCAATATTATTTTAGAATTGCAACTACACTCGCAAAAACATATCAAAATCTGTTGTTGTAACTATTAAAATATCTATAACAAGAAAAAAACGCTGCTGCAAGAAAATTTGACCTACCGATAAATTTTGACTTAATGATAAAGTTTGACTTTTTTTGACCTAATAACTTTGGAGTGGCTCATGGTATCAGCGTGAAACTTAGTTTGTGAACGTTTCATAAACTTTTGAAAAGGCAGAAAAATTTTGAATTTGTCGAATTTTGGTTGCTCTAGTCATCAACATACGTGCACTGCTCTGCGTGGGCGATGCTATGGGCAGCGCTACAGAGCCGGAATCGGAGCTCAGTTTATAGTTTGGAGCCGGAGCTGGAGCTATGGGCTTTTGAGAGGTAGCTCCGTCAGCGAGTCCTTTCCTAGATACCAACAATTTTGCCAAATTCACTGAAAACTGGACTTACTTTACCGAAAACTGTTCTCTTTATAGCTCACTAAACACGATTGTTACAAGTTACGACATCAGACTGCAACAATGGATCTGCGAGTCTTCGATGTTTCCTTGGTTAAATCGTCGCTACGTCTGTGGCATCGAAGCTGAACAGGCGTGATATTACTTGCAGAAGTTAGAAAAACGTAAACTACCACAACATCTTACTTTCTAGAGTCAAGTTGATCAAACCGAGTTTGTGGCAATGTAGCGATCTAAAAACAACTAAACTATAATCAGTAGATATATAATATTCATAGCTTTTGTAGCTGTGTAATCATGCTGTTAGCAGAGAATAGGCTTTTTCTTCAAACAATGGGCTTTTAAATACATCTTGGGATTTATGTTAATGCAAATGCGTGCATGTTTGAAAGAACACATGAGAGAGGTAATCGACTATGACTGTGTTTTGCGCTCTTTGTGTGGTTTGCCCGGGCAGAACTGTTCGCTGGAATCGCCAAGACTGCAACAGGCAACACATGCCAGGAGTGCAAAGTGCTTGATCGATTGGGACTGGACTGTGTTCAAATGCTCGGATACAAATGTGGTTTTCCAAACGGCAGTTTTATTCATTCCGGTCGTAAAAAATAACAAAAGGTCCTCAGGCATTGACGACAAAACCAGCGACTGCCTTTCCAGAATTTCTTTACATTACCGTTATATTGAGTTACGTTTCTGCTAGTAACTGTTCTCTGAATCGTCTGAACTTGTGATTGCTGTTTATTCGCTGATTTTCTCGTAGTAAGAGCGCTGCTTGTAAAAACTACCAGATTAAGTTATTCAAACAAGTTTGGTATTGTTGCGATCGGAAAGCCCGAGTGGCAAGTGCGCAAAGCTTCACACTGTGGCAGCAAACAACAATAGAGATCATGCGTCGCAATCACTCTCCGCGTACGCTCACCATTACGTTCAATCGTTCACAAGTTGATATCGGCAGAGCTTACACGCCACGATCACTCTATTATTGCTTGTTCGCACCACATATATATGGGTGTTATTCTTTGCGCACATCCCGTTCGTGATGGATCGTACATTCAACGCAATGCCAACTGAGAGGTTGCAACAGTATATTCTTTAATTTTGTGTGCATGATACATTTCATTTTCCAGTCGACTTAAGACAAACCAAGTAAATTTGAAAATACTAATATGTAAAAACGAACAGAATGCGGAGCTGGAGTCGGAGACATCTTATGGAAAAAGAGAGCTCCAGAGCCGGAGCCACACTCATGAAAACCAAAAACGCCGAAGTTGGAGCTATGTTCATAAAAAGAAGAGCTCCGGAGCCGAAGCTGTATCATTTTTACGACGGCTTCGCAACCCTCCTATTGGTTCGTGACCTCCACTGAAATCGCTGGCAGCTTAACGCAAGCTGAAGGCTGCATATATGGGGGATGAAGTTGCACCAAACAAATGAACTTTCTTTCATATGGTGTAGCATCTTCGGCAAGAACGCCGTCACCCTTCCACAAGAAGCGCAGGCAGTCATGCGCACCTAAGGAGAAACACGAACCTGGTGAAACATTCCTTCCACGTCAGCTGCAAGTGGAACAGAATCTTTACTGAGCAGAATTCCATCGAGACGACTGTTTAAGTCTGGCCCTTGCATCAACACCTGGTTGAGAGACACCTCCCTGTATTGGACAATATTTGATTTTCGTGTCTCCATGGCAACGGTAGTTTAGTGTCCGTCGACGAACTCGTACCGATTGTTTCATTACAGAAAACAGGCGCGTCTCTCTTGACAGAGACGAAATGTCGCTACAGTCAAACAGTCGCCGTTCCTTAGGAAAAGGGGTCACCGATCATTAGCAAAGAGGTCACTTTTTTGCGTGAAAGATGTTTACATCACTTTCAAGTGTCAAATGCGGTTGTCGAGTAAAATCCTGGCCCAAATAATGACCAGCCCAAGGGGATTCGAACAGCTTCAGAGCAACAACTTTCACCTTTATGCAGGGCCGGCGCTAGGTGGTTGGGGCTCCCCCCCGAGCACGGACGTTGGGGCCCCCAATATACAATACTTTATATTTAACACATAGTGTTTATGACTTTATGTAAACAAAAACATCGATTTGTTTTAACAAATGTTTATAAAAGAATTTTCTACAGTATCAACACAACGTATAAAGCAGACAGACGCATTTGCTTGTTTCAAGCTAAGAAAATGACTTTTTCCAAGTTTGCAAAAATGCAAATGTTATTGTCAACTCAGTCATATCTAACGTTTTAGAAATTTCGCTTTCAATAGATATCATTGCCAGATTTCTTAGTTTTTCATCAGACATAGTTGATCTGTGAAATGTTTTGATTAGCTTCAAGCTGCTGAAGCTCGGTTCGGCAGTATTGCGTACAGCAGTGATCGGCAAATTTTCGTTAGAATGGCCCCAAGCGCCCTTACCACGGGTCAGGGCCGTAACAACCGGGGTCAAGGGGGCACTGAATCACTGCGGGGGTCACGAAATGACTGCGGGAGACGAAAAAAGTCCCAACAATGTCACAAGTACTTTCTTCAATAAAGTACATTGCTTCCGAAAGACCTCAGGTTCGGACATAGGGGCACCAAAATAGCTTCTTGCCCCGGGGCAGAAACTTTTCCAGGGGGAAACGTTGACATTTTGCTTATGCTTTTAAGGTTGTTGACGATGCAATGCAAACGGACGTTCACAAAGCGCTTTGCCTTTTCCACACAAAAGTATTTTGCTCCATTTCACGGCAATAGTCACAAAAAATGCACTTTGTAGGCAGCAATAGTCAGGTATATTGCGATAAGTTACAAAATAGACTATATGCAGATCTTTCAAGCAGGGTATGTCTTTATAAAGAAGCAAATTGCCATGGACTTTAACAAAACCACAATTATGTCTTTATTTTACCTGGCAAGACTTGCCAGTATCACTTGGAAACAAAAGCTGCAAACGCCTAAGATCCCGTCCAAAGCATTCAAACACCCTTTCAATAAAACTTTGCTTGTCTTTACTGACTTTCACGGTGATGACGGTCATCCACATAAACCGGATAAGCGTTCAGTTTAGCACTAACAATGAATTTTTCAAACTTATCATGCTTCTGTTTACACAGTAGGCTGTAAAAGTACGCAGCTATCCGCGATCAGAACTCACTGTCTCCCTGCATTACTTGCGTTCACCATTACTTGCGTTTGCGTTCAACACTCGCATGCCGCAAAACACCCACTACCGTAACTTCAAGTGAACACGTGAAGATTCGTTGCCATGTTATTGTTACGAAATAAAGTCTAACAGTAAAACAATCTGCACGGAAGTTTCGCAACTTGCCCCTGCAGACAGGCAAAGCAGCGGACATGAGTGAACTGCGAATTCATCACTGCACAACACCAGGACAGTGAACCTGGTTCTTGCGCACTGTGGACGTCATACCGGCAAATAAAATGTCAACGCAAGAATTAAATTAATTTAATCGTAATTAAGCTCCTGACTTCAGGTTTGCTAGAAAATTTTGGTTCTTAGTCCCAATTTCCAAAAAGGGGGATGAATGACCGTTTTGACCCCCTTGTGGACGCCCTTGCCCTCTCAATCGTAATTGAAATCCCCATACCCTGCTTTTTGAATGCCCAATTTCAACCTTGTGTTGTATTCAGTTATCTGTAACATAGCAGTGCTATATTAATGTAATAAACCCTATAATGACAACATCAGTGCCTTGTTAACGTCAAACAATCAATGTTCTATATATTTGTTACAGTAGCTTATGTTTGATCCCACGCAAGCGGCGCAGCAAAGACGGCCCATAAAAAGTGTTGCGCGGCCCAATAAAAAGTGCTGAACGGCCCACAATTGGGCCGGGGCTCCTCACTTGACAGAGTATTATTCGTAAAACAATTGGATTTCTCTTTGTTGCAAAGTTTCGAGTTTTCATTGGACAACTCTGATACAAGCAGCCCCGTCGCCACGGGGGTTTTTGGGGGCTTAGCCCCCCCAAACAAAACTCCAAGCCCCCAAATTGAAACACGAAACACTATAAATCAGTTGATTTTTTGTCAATTTTTGGAATGTCAAGCCCCCCCCGTACAAACGCAAACCTCCCCCGCAGAAACGCAAATCCCTCCTGTTGAAAACTTTCTGGCGACGGTTCTGGATGCAAGATACACTGGATATTACTGGCACGGGCTACGAATACGATTTTATATGATTGTACACCGGTTATTCTATTCTTGTATAGCGAAAGGATACAACACAGGTCTACTACAATGGTGTGACTGACGGGGGAACAAGGGTGCGAACCTCTCCCCTGGCAAGCTAAATGCAAAAACTGAGCTCCATTTTGCTCATATTTCGGTATTCAGTACTCGTTTGGTTTTCAGTAAGTTGTTGTTTTTTGCGTTTTTTGGAAGTTTTGGACTGTTGTTTTACGGTGATTTCGGGTTTTAGTATATAGAAATCCACATCCGGATACACTTTCATTTCTAAAGTTTTTTTCTGAATGTTGGCGAGGGGTCGCCTCCGGTGGCCAGTGGGCCTCTTTCAGCTACGTTTCTCACCCTGGCTGAAACCTCTAGCTACGCAACTGGTCTACAACTTAATTTTCCTGAATGATTTTTTACTATGCTATACTAGAAATGCTTACGATCAACGTGGATTCTGTAAACGTTACCTGCACAACAGCCAGCTTTACCACAGCAAATGCTAACAACGACGCTGTTCACAACGCACATCGCAATGGTTGGCTTTAGGAAGTTGTGGGTCGTGTGAAGATCTTATTTCTTTGACGTATTAGATAAATACGAACACTGAAAGGGGAAATGTGTGAAATTAGTTCTTGGTGAGCTCAGTTCTGGTGTCTCTATATGCCGTAACAAAGGTACTCGATCAAATCTGGGGGCCCCCTTTTTGCCCGCCCCGTCCCCCGGCCGGGGTTGCGGGGGGTCCTTCCTCCGGCTCTGCCTTTATGCATAGCTTCAATGCGCTGCGCCTCGCGTAAGTTTGGCCGGATCATCAAATTCACAGTAGTCCTCTATCTCACGGATATCAACACTCTAAAGTAGGGCCTCAAACACGCGGCCCGCGGGCCGTATGTTCTTTTTGCGGCCCGCGACGCTTTTTGGGAATTTTCAAATTAACATTTACGTTGCCAAGTGCATTGAAAAAATATGTCGTGAAATAATTGAATCAAAGCTGGAGGATGCCCAATGTGGTTTTCGTTTTGGGCGTAGCACTACAGACCAAACATTCAAGAAATCTTGGGAGTATGCCAACGATACATGCTTTGTCGAAAAATCCCATGAAACAAAGGACAGCTACTTGAAAGAGGCGTGGTAAAGAAGTTTCTTTCCACTGCGCTGGGAAGTGCTACTGGCCTTGAAGTCACTGTATTCCTGCTCAGAAGTTTGTGTCCGTGTCGGGAGAGTTAGATCACGAACGTTCACCGTTGGTGTTGGACTCCGACAAGGGTGTTTGACGTCACTGCTCCTTTTCATAGTCTGCTTCTTTACATGAATTGGGTAGACAGTCACAGACGAGTAGACAAAGGTGTCACGGTTGGGAGCTGTAGTACCAACTGTTAACTTTTTGCAGATGATTTGGTACTACTAGCATCTCAACAGAGTCTTCAGCATACACTCTATCGGTTTTCTGCTGCGTGCGACCGAGCCGGAATGAAGATTAGCGCTAAAAATCAGTGGCGTGTCTATGCAAAATGGCGCCCATGGCACAGTTTAAAAGTACGACCTTTGGCACAATTTTTACGAAAGAAAAACCTAGAAAAAATCAATAATTTGAAACAGAAAATATGTTTATTTTTGTTTTAAACTTTATCCAGCAGGACCATAACATATTTTTTATATTTATTTATTGTTATAATACCATAATTTATGTATTGTATTGGCTTACAAAGTGTAAATCGTTGAAAAATCACACAACATATTGGAACTACAAACGACAATAATTTCTTTTGAAATGAATCACATTTAATTTGGATGGTAATAATAAGTTATGTGTACAAGAGCAATACCACGTTTCAACGTGCGACAGCCAAACCACCGGACAGAAAAATCTAACTCTAAACAAGACTAATAAATCTCTTCTTTCATGAGTTAACATCTTCTGCTCAATTCGTGCGGCAACGATAGTAACTAGTGATATCTCGAGGACTAACTAAGGCTCGCTTCCTTAGTGTCTGGACTGGGGCATTGTGTTTAGCCTATTTATCTGACACCAGTGGCCATCGAAGAAGTTTCGTAAAGTCGGAGTGGGTCGCAGCAGTTAAGTAATTTTAAACCTGTGGGAGCTTAACAGCAGTTATTTGCCTAATAGTCAGATTCTCACAGCCATGGACTTCAGCTCATCTCAACCAGCTTCTGACGAATATCCTCTTTAAGTAACTGTCCTTTGTTTCATGGGAGTTTTGCGGAGTCGACGGTGTGACGCAGGGACGTACCGAGGTCAGATGGCGCGCGGTGCAAGAAACAAGTTTGGCGCCCCCATGTTGAAACCTACGTCTTCTGGGAGTAAATGTACTGTATTGAAGAAAATCTTGCGACATTGTAGGGACTTTTCGGCGCCTCCCAGTGATTCGGCGCCGAGGGGATTGTGCCCTCTTTGTCCCCCTCGTTGCGCCCCTGGCGTGACACTTCGCAACAAAGTGCGCAGCTGTGAAATTCGCAGAGACCTGAATATCGAACCACTTCTCCGAATTGCGAGATTACAGCTACGTTAGTTCGACCATGTATCCAGACTGCCCCACGAAAGACTGGTTAGGCAAGTCCTGCTGGCTAAATCCACGGGAAAGTGGTCCAGAGATCGTCCAAGGCCTAGGTGGAGTGATTGCATCTCCGACCTTGCTTGGTCCGGTCTTGGTGTGGAGCCAGCAGAACTATCTGAAATTGCTGTTGACCGTGAGGTATTTAAAGTGCTCCTAGGCTGTTGCCCCCTGCGACCCTCCCTAGAGAAAAAGCAGGCATGAAAGTGAATGAAATGAATAACATTTACGGTATTTAGTTTATTCACCGGTGTTTAAAAGTGCTCACCTAGCGAATGAACACGTTCCTTAGACGGCTAGAATTGATTAATACGAACGTTACACAACCTGCAATGATTTGCCTATAATTTATGATACCTTTTGCAGAAAATAAGATGTAAAAGCTCTTTCTAGTAAGTTCAGGTACCGCTGTTGTTTCGTCAGCGTCATAATGGAGCCCGCGGGTTATCTTATTAGTCTCACGTGGCCCACAGGGCAATTTGAGTTTGAGACCCCTGCTCTAAAGTTAAAGAAGGTAAGGATGATTTTCAACAATACTCCTGTAGAACTGGATATAATGTTAGATTTCATGGGAATCACCTCCACCACAATCACTAAATTCAGCTCGATGGGGTCTCCACCTTGAACGCCTTTCATTGGCACTGAAATAACGACTGTGCCAAGTTCTCTAGGTCCAGTCAACGTGTGGATGGATATTGATGCGTTTCGGGCTCGGCAATCCGAAAACCAATTTATCTACCGGCTTCCTTTCACAAAATAACACACTACTTCCAGAATACAGTCGGGTTAATCTTCTTGGCATGCACGGAGCCTTCCCAAACTGACATGCATATTCCGCAGCGTAGGGTTGTATAAAGCTAAGGTTGAGCGTATGTTCGCTGGGCGCCGCATTTGGTGCTTGCCAGTTGTCGAGTAAATATCTTACCGTTATCGTTGCCAATTTGTTAAGTATGTTGTTCCGCATCAGCTTTAGTTCTTACTATCTCAGCATACATTCCATATGTGAAGGATCTGTTAAGCTTCATTCTCGAGATACGTTGGTTCCGCGCACGATCTTTGTTCCATTCCAGCTGATGTTGAGCTGCTTTTCAGCACCCCGAGACCTCAGATGAAAAGCACTAGTTTGGGTTTATCAGGGTTTGCCCGCAGGTGGTTCTTGGCGAAGTGCGGAGACAGGCTATTCAGTTCGCGGGCAAGAACGTTTTCTGTAGTCTCGAAATTTGTACTTTGGATCGTTGCGAACAGGTCTTTGGGTGGTTATGAACAGGAAGAGGCACGGACTTGGGGTAATGACCGGAATTATTTGTACACGCATGAGTGGTGAAACAGTGGGTTCAGACGCGCATTCGTGCAGCTTTTGGCGATGGTTTCTCCAGCGAAGATAAGATTCGCATTGGAACCGCTTTCCCATAGTCTACTATTTGGTGTTATGGATCGGATGCAGATTACCACAGTGACTGTCGTACAGTCAGCCCACTTCCCCGAGATTTCACCATCGGCCTTTCCTGTTAAATGACTTTGTCCATGCAACAACAACGGAGTCATACGCTTTTCTTGCGTGCGCGAACGCTGCATCAATTGCAGTCGCTCCGTTTTGGTTCGAAACGAAAATAGCCTGTTATGGCAGCTTTGGTGCCAGCCATATCCAACTTGTGCTGCAACTGTCGAAATCTCCAATACGTTGCCTATTCGCGTGTGCGTTCTGTCGTGCGGGCGCAATGCGAGGTCACTGTTGGGGGCTAACGGCGTGGCTGGAGGCTTGTACATGGATGTTATCGTTATTCCATCCAGGTATACTGACAGGGTTTCTGTATCGTTGTTGCTTTCTTTGGAAGTGCTGGGTAGTTGTTTCAGAACTCATACTGCGACGCTTTTTGTGAAGAATTTCGGCAGCAGCCAAAACAACTTCGGGTATGCGAGTTCGACAATACTGTCAAACCCTATGGGTGTATTGTACACGAAAGACGTTCAACTGTTGTTTGTGGCAGCGGCGAAAATGTTTGGTTTGGAAGAGGAAAGTCCTTCGATTTTAATCAAGATCACTGTATGCACCAGCCCTGAAAAAGGATCGTGTGAAGCAGATCAGGCCTTACTATTTTTAGTTTTCTTGTTGTAGCATCCTGATTTCTATACGCCGTTTTTTACAACAAAAGATATATTTTTTAACAACGCCGAGCGATTCTGTAGCACTACAAACACAAAACTTATCATGCCGTAGGAAGGTGGTAATGACCACAGTTTTGTAGATCAAAGGTTTGTCTGTATCGCATCACCTTTGGGCAAAGTACGCGAATATCCCAGCAATTTTTCATTGTTCTTTTCCGTTTAGTGACGTTGAATGATTTAAGAGGAATTTTACTCTGTCAGGAGGTGGTTGCGAATCACTTTTCGAAAATCTGTAACTCAGAAAAATGATTGCATCTGGGTACGTTTCTTCTGGTTGAAATTCAGGTTGCTATTTTTAACCATCGTAAGGAACTTGTACAGGTTACATCAACAGCACGAAACGAAACCATTAGTTACAACGCCGAACTTTCTTTATCTCATGGCGAGGCAATCATTTCAAACGTCTAAGTCAAGACCATCCAGGGCCGGCCCTAGCAGGTGCGGGTCCAATGCATCATTTAAAAAATATTTGATTCAAAGTGGGAAAATCTTTATTTAAGATATTATAGTCTACTTTGACGTGGACATCTGCGGCACTGGCGCAGATTAGAATCTTTCGCCAGTGGCGGCTTGTGGTGAAATTGGCCGGGAGGGCTGCGAAATTTCATCTCTGGTTGAACATATGGGATTGTCGCCCTGGCTGTTTTTATAATATAGTGGCGTTTCCAGTCACTCCAGCA